>Ga0247818_10001981_pt1 | contig 13178 bp, 14 predicted proteins | sample 13C_Glucose_Day1_FD_192424 | JGI IMG/M metagenome (GOLD analysis project Ga0247818, IMG submission 192424) | Soil microbial communities from agricultural site in Penn Yan, New York, United States - 13C_Glucose_Day1 | ecosystem: Environmental > Terrestrial > Soil > Agricultural land | place...
GGATGGGTGCGGTGATAGATGAAATAATCTCGGTCGGCATTGTTGGCACCCGCTGGCACGTCATCCTTGTCGGTGACGATCCAGCCGCCGTCGGGGCCATAGACGAACAGGCCATGCAGTTGCGGCATGATCTGCGCCTGCTGCTTGAGCAACGCGTGCAGGCGCGGGCGGTCGACATGGGCGAAGCCATCGCCCTCCAGGCGCTCGGCCAAGGCCGCGGTGATCGCGTCCACCTGGCGGATGGCATCCTCGGCATGCTGGGCGGTGGCCCGGGCCAGGTTGCTGACCGCGTTTTCGGCATTGGTGAACACCTGCCGGTAGTCGCGCCAGATCCGCCAGCCCTCGACCAGCACGAAAGCCAGCATCACCACCGCCATGAAGCTGAGCATCAGGCGGAACAGCGACACGGCGCGGCCCTCGCCGGTCACCGGGAAGAGGCCGTCCTCGGTCTGTTTCCTGACTGCGCGCATTGAAGTCCCTTGTCATCGACCCTTGGCCGCCAATGACTATAGTTCAGCGCCGCTTGCGTGTGCCGAGGCTGATCCACACCGGCGCGTGGTCGCTGGCGTGCGCCTCGTTGCGCACCCAGGCGTCGACCCCGGCGTCCTTCAGGTAAGGCGCCAGGGCCGGGTTGAGCAGCAGGTGGTCGATGCGCAGCCCGGCGTTGCGCGGCCAGTGGTTACGGAAATAGTCCCAGAAGGTGTAGACCCGCTCGTGCGGGTACAACTGCCGCAACGCATCGCTCCAGCCCTGCTCCAGCAAACGCTGGTAGCAAGCGCGTGACTCGGGCTGCAGCAGCGCGTCCTTGAACCACGATTTCGGGTTGTAGATGTCCTGGTCGGTGGGCACCACGTTGAAGTCCCCCGCCAGCAACACAGGGTGATCGGCGCCGCGCAGCGTGTCGGCATGGGCGATCAGGCATTCGAACCAGCGCAACTTGTAGGCAAACTTCGGGCCCGGTTGCGGGTTGCCGTTGGGCAGGTACAGGCAGGCCACCTGCACGCCGTGCACCGCCGCCTCGATATAACGGCTCTGGCCGTCATCCTCCATGCCCGGCAAGCCGCGGCGCACCTCCAGGGGCTGGCTGGCGCGGGCGAGGATGGCGACCCCGTTCCATGACGCCTGGCCGAAGTGCAGGCAGCCGTAGCCGCCAGCCTCGATGGCCTCACCGGGAAACTGCGCGTCGCTGGCCTTGAGTTCCTGCAGGCAGACGATGTCGGGCTGCTCACGCGCCAGCCAGGCCAGCAGGTTGTCGAGCCGGCTGCGGATGCCGTTGACATTGAACGTGGCGATCTTCAGCGCTTTCATGCGTCGGGGTCGTCCACGTGGGCCTGCACCGCGTCTTGCAGTGCCCCCAGGTGGGCCTGGTCGGCCAGCTCCTTGAGCTTGAGCCAGTCGTCCCAGTCGATCGCGCCATCATCGCGCAGCGCCTCGGCCGTGCGCAGCAATTCATGGTGATAGGCGTCGGGCGATTCGCGCCGATAGCTGGCATCGTCATACTGGGCGTACCAGGCCTCGAGTTCGGGAATGCTGCGTTCGATGCTCATGGTCGGGTTCCTCTGCACCTTTGAAGGTGTGAGCCTTGCTTGTCATCATCGGTTCAAAGCGCGCAGAAAAATTAAACCTTTGCCCGCCGCCGGCCCTCAACCGTACGCGACACTGACGTCGCGCCAACGGATAAGGAGTCACAGATGAGCAATCTGTTCCTCAAGCGGGTCGGGTTTTCCATGGTGCTGGGCATGGCGTCGCTACAGGCCATGGCCGCCTCGTCGGACGACTTCGTCGACGCCGCCACCGAGGCCGGCATCGCCGAGGTGGTGACCGGCAAGCTGGCGCTGGACAAGAGCAAGGACCCGCAAATCAAGACCTTCGCCCAGCAGATGGTCACCGATCACACCCAGGCCAACCAGAAGCTCGGCGACATCGCCCGCAAACTCGACATCAGCGTGCCCGATGAAGCGGCGCTGACCGACAAGGTCAAGAAGATGATCCTGGAGTGGCGTGACGAGTCGTTCGACCGCTCCTATGTCAACAACCAGGTCGAGGCCCACGAGAAAGCCGTGGAACTGTTCAGGAAGGAGGCTGCCTCGTCCGACAAGGCCGAACTCAAGGCTTTCGCCGGCGAGACCCTGCCCAAGCTCGAAGAGCACTTGAAGCATGCCAAGGAACTACAGGCCAAGCACGGCCAGTAACCCGCCCCACTGAAAAAGCGAGGCTCCCATGAGCAATGATGCACTGCGTTCGGAAGTCCTGACCCGCCTGTTGCACGCCCACCCACAAGGGCTGGGCAAGGAAGTGCTGGACAACTACCGCGGCGAGAAAGCCGTGGCCGGCATGCTCAAGACCCTGCAGGAGCAAGGCTTGATCCACGATGGCAGCGTGAATGTCGAATCCGGACACGCGCTCAGCGTCAACTACCCGATCAAGCTGTCGTCCGCCGGTGTCGAGGCCGCCAGGCAAGCCGAAGGCTGATGCTGGTCCGCCCTGTGGCAATGGTTCGGCCAACTGCCACAGGGCGGGCTAGCGCAGGCCTTCGATGATTGCCTCCATCAACGCCCGCACCCGCCGTGGCTGCACCCGCGTCGGCGCGTAGACGATCTGCAGCGCCACCTGCCCGGCGCTGAAGTCCTCCAGCACTTCGACCAATCGGCCATTGTCGAGGTCGTCGCGCACATCGCGAAGCGATTTCAGGCACAGCCCGTGCCCATCCAGCGCCCAGCGGCGCACCTGCTCGCCGCTGTTGGCAACCCGCCGCCCGCGCACGCCGACCGGGTAAGCCGCGCCGTCCAGGCGAAATGGCCAGACCCGTTCGGCGTGGATGCCGAAACGCATGACGATGCAATCGTGGTGGGCCAGGTCGTCCGGGTGCAGTGGCGTGCCGTGGCGATGCAAGTAGTCGGGCGCGGCGCACACCACCCGGCGGTTGTCGCCCAGGGGCCGTGCGCGCAGGGAACTGTCGGCCAGGGTGCCGTAGCGGATGGCGAAGTCGATGCCCTGCCCCACCAGGTCGACGTAGCCATCGGTCAGGTCCAGGTCGATCGAGACTTGCGGATGCTCGGCCAGGAAACGGTCGAGCAGCGGCACGATGCAGTGCTGGCCAAGGTCCACCGGCGCGCTCAGGCGCACCAACCCGGAGATCTTCTGCTGGCCGTCTCTGAGACGGCTTTCCAGCTCGTCGGCCTCGGCCAGCAGGCGCCGTGCGCCCTCGGCGAGTTGCCGGCCGGCGTCGGTGAGGCTCAGCGAACGGGTGCTGCGGGTCAGCAGCGCCACCCCGTAGTGTGCCTCCAGCGCCGCCAGGCGCTCGGACACCGTGGCCGGTGACAGCCCGCGCTCGCGGCCTGCCGCCGACAGGCTGCCTTTTTCGATGATGGTCAGGAACAACGCCAGGTTATCCAGCATGCTTTTCGATTTTCCCGAAATATGATTTTGACTTTCGCCTGATTATTGGTGATTTCCTCGCTAATTACACTGCCCGGCATCGACACCCGCACAGGAGCAACTCGATGACCAGCAGAAGAGATTTCATGAAAGGCACCCTCGCCGGCGGCATCGCCGTGGCGGCGGGCGCGGTACTGGCGAAAGAGCCAGCCGGCAGCACCGGGGCGCCGCCCGATAGCGCCGAGGGCAAGGGGTTCTGGCCCAATGGCGCGCAACTGGTGATTTCCGTGTCGTTGCAATTCGAATCCGGTGGCCAGCCGGAACACGCCGAAAGCCCCTTCCCGCCCCTGGATTCGCGCTATCCCGACACCATCGCCCCCAGCTGGTACCGCTACGGCCCGCTGGAAGGCGTGCCGCGCCTGCTCGCGCTGTTCGACCGGCATGGCATCAAGGTTACTTCGCACATGGTCGGCAAGGCTGTGGAGGCTTACCCGGAGCTGGCGGCCGAGGTGGTCAGGCGCGGCCACGAAGCCGCCGGCCACGGCCTGCACTGGGCACCGCAGTACAGCCTGACGCCGGCAGAGGAGCGTCGCCAGTACGAGCTGGCCAGCGCCATCATCGAGCGCTTCACCGGCCAACGCCCGGTAGGTTTCAACGCGTTCTGGATGCGTCACTCCCGCGAAACGTTGAACATCCTCCAGGACCTCGGCTTTCTCTACCACATCGACGACCTGGCCCGCGACGAACCCTCGATCATCCCGGTGCGCGGCAAGCCTTTCGCGGTAGTGCCCTACACCCTGCGCAACAACGACATCGGTCGTATTGCCGGGTCCACGGCGATGACCGGCGCCGCGCTGTTGCAGGAGCTCAAGGACGAGTTCGACGTGCTTTATGCCGAAGGCCGCCAACGGCGCCGGCTGATGTCGCTGTCGGCGCATGACCGCATCGGCGGCACACCTACCGTGGTGCGCGCGCTGGACCAGTTCTTCACCTATGCCCGCGGCCATGCCGGCGTGGCGTTCATGCGCAAGGACGAGATTGCCCGTTGGGCCCTTGCCCAGGCTGATACGCCGGTCAATCCGCCACGGGTGTTCGCCTGACCGACAGGGGGTGCTTAGCGCCCTTTCGCCGGCAAGCCGGCTCCCACACCGAGCGCGCAAATGTCACGCCATGCACTGAACCTGTGGGAGCCGGCTTGCCGGCGATGAGGCCAGTCCTGACAACCCTGGATCAAGGCCGGCCCGGGTATTCAACGCCCAACCAACCCCGCCTGCCGCATGAACGCAAGGTTGTCCTCCAGATGCCAGTCCTCGGCGATCCGGCCCTCGGCGACACGGTAGATATCCATGGCGATGAAATCGATGGCCTGGCCCTGCCCCTGGTGCTCGCCCAGCTTGCCGCTGAAATGCCCGGTGAAACGCAGCGCCGCGGTAACCCGGTCACCTGCAACGATCATCTGCAGCACCTCGCAGCGCAGGTCCGGCACCGCTGCGCGAAATGCCCTGGAAGCGCTCAATGGCCCTTCCACGCCCTGTGGCCGTCCCGGTGGCAGGGTGTTGTCGCGAAAGTCGCTGGCCAGCGCGGCGCGGGCCATGGCCTCGTCGCCGGTGTTCCAGAAGGTGTCGTAGCGGCGGGCGGCGAGGATCTGCTGCTCCAGCTGAGCCTTGGGCAGGCTCCGGTCCACGACCAGGGTGGCCGGAGTCACCAGCTCGCCGGCATTGCCCGGATTGGCCGCCGCGCTCAGCAGCAACAGGGTGATCCAGCGGCCAGCACGCAGCGCCGAAGCCTTGGGTTCGGTGTTCATCTCAGTTTCCTTCAGTGCATTCAACGGGTGGGTATGGCGCGGCCGCGAACCATGGATAAAAGCCTAACCAGTCCCGCCCAGGCGCTCAAGAAGGCACTTTTCACTCACCTGATTACCTTGGAGTAACCCATGGCCCATTACCGCGAATGCCCCGCCTACGACGTGTTCGCCCCGAATTGCCCGGCCCGCCTGGTGCTCGATCGCCTCGCCGACAAATGGGTGCTGTTGCTCATCGACCGCCTCAGCGCCGGTGAGCGGGTGCGCTTCAACCAGCTGCGCCGAGATATCGCCGGTGTATCGCAGAAGGTGCTGTCGCAAACCTTGAAGCGGCTCGAACGCGACGGCCTGGTGGAGCGCCAGGTGCATCCGAGCGTACCGCCCACCGTCGAATACGCCCTCACCGAGCTGGGCGCGACATTGGGCGGCACGGTGGAGCAGCTGGCGCAGTGGGCGCAGGTGAACATGCCGGCGATTGTTCAGGCCCGATTGTCGTATGACGGAAGATCAGGTTGATACCGTCATTTCATGACACGGTTGCTGGCATTGAGCGCCTCAAGCGCGGCAAACACCTCATCGGGATCATGCTGTTGTTTCAGGCACTGAAGCTTGCGCCAGGCACCGCTACCAAAGCAGTGCTCTACGGGGCGTGCTTCAAGATCATATTCGTTGATGTAGGCCCCTGAAGCGATCTGCGCAAGGTCGTCATACAGCGCCACAAGCCATTCGTGCTCGCGCTCATTGTGCTGATCACCGTTCCACTGGGCATAAGTGGAGATGAAAAAATCGCCTTGCGCTGAAAATGCCGCCTCCGGGTAGTGCCTGCGCCCACGCCAGACCACCAGCGTGGTGGTCGCTCGCGAATGTACCTTGGCGTAGTGGCGCTCGAGTATTTGCGCGGCGAGCCGAGGCTGGCAAGTCAACACATTATCTGCCTGGTAATGGCTTGACCGAAGCATGGCGTCACTTTGCTCGTAGATGGATTCGAAATCGATCGGCGCACACCGTTCAAGTTCCAGCGGTGGATTTGCGAGTGCATCGATCAACGCATTCAACTGCCGGCAGGCTTGCTCCTCACGATCCGCGAACGCGATGACACTCAGCAATGCCTGGTAATCCCCGTGTTTGCCATCAACCAACGCGAGCATGACCTGGAGGTTGTCTGCTGGGCGGAACTGCCTGATATCGTCAAGCGTCTGCCCTATCCGGGCCAAGGGAACCTGATAGGTACTACGGCGCATGAACTGCGGATACCGATGACACTTCAGATGAAAGCAGATCACGATGAAGAACAGCATCGGGCCACCCCCGCGAGCGGCCCAGAACAGCTCAGGGTGGTGATGTTCGTCGACTCGCAGGCACTCACCGGCCGCAGTAACGATATCCAGCGCTTCGATATTGAATGCACTCATGCCGCCCCACTGGCTGCAATTTATCCCCAGACCGCCACCCAACAGAAAGCCTGCCATCGCCACATCCCGCGCGTGGCCCACGGGAAACGCCAACCCACGAGCCAGCAGCGCCTGACTCAACTGCTCGCTGGTGACGCCCGCCTGTACTCTCGCACGCGCCCCATCGATCGCCAGGCCCTTCAGCCCACTGAGATCAAGCAACAGTGACCCTTCCCGCAAAAAGCTGCCACTGTAGCTGTGGCCCCCGGTCTTGACTGCAATCTGCAACCCCTCCTTGCGGGCATGAAGCACGGCAGCAACCACTTCGGCTTGGGTGCTGGCCGCGATGACCGAATGCGGACGCCGATGCATATCGCGCTGGTTCCAGACAGCAGCCCTGGCCCAGGCGTCATAGCGTTCTGATTCTTGCAGACGTACCTGCTCGGCCTTAGAGAGCCTGGGTTGGTCGCCATGCAGGTCCTGGCTGAAGATCGTGTGCATGGCAACGGGTTGCAGGCCAAGCCGCTGCTTGACCCTGGCGTTCAACCGGCCACCTTCGATATGGCGAAGCCCGTTGCTCAGGGCATATCGGTAGGCAGCGACGAACAACAACGTGTAAGGACTGAATACGGTCTTGTCGTACTGCAGGCCAGCCGACCACAGGCAGAGGGTGTCATGCTGTTCGAAGCAGATGAAGCCGCTGATCAACTGGCCTTGGCGTTCAACGACCAGAATGCGTGCCAGCCCCCCACACAATCGAACAAAGCGCGCCAGGGCCGTGGCGGGAAAGAACTGTGGCGTGCCTTTGTCTGCCGTGGTGGTGTGACAGAGTTCGGCCAGTTGCTCCAGCCTTTCATCAAAGGGCGGGGCCAGCATGTGAATCGTCGCCTGTTCATTGGCAAATTTGCGCAACTGACGGCGCACCTCATTACGGCCTTTGTAGTCCAGTGACTCAACCAGGCTGTCCAGATCCCCATAGCCACCGAGATCAAGACAATAACGGTCGACCATGTAGCGCACGTTCAGGTTTTTTCGTCCCGCAGCCTCCAGGAGATTGCGATCAGCCACGTTCAACAATACGAAATAACGTGCACCCAGCTGCCGAGCCACTGATTCGATCCTGTCGAACACAGCTTCCAGCCGCACGCTCGCACCCTCTTCGACAAGCAACCGGCTGTCATAGCAGTGCATGATATGGCTGGCCAATACAGGCTCATTTGCCGTGCCTTGCAGATTGCATGTCTTCGCCAGTACACCCAAAGGATCAAGATCGCTCAGCGTGTACAAGTAAAGCGGTATGAACGCCAGGAGCCGCCCATCTTCTAGGACCTGCACATAACGGACGCAGTTGGTCCTGATCAGCGGTGACTGCTCGGCTGCCTCGAGAAATCGCCAGTCATAGAACAATGGCGCCTGGCACCGCCGGGCAAACGCTCGATACTCTTGCGCATCCAGTTCGCGTAATGCTGTGCTGACCACAATGTCGATTGCCATGTCCACTCATCCCCTGATAGATGGCTACACCCGACCGCTTGTGCGCAAGTGGTCCCAGGACAGCACGACTTTTCCCGCCTCCCCCGACTGCATGGCTGCAAATCCTTCGGCAAAACGCTCTGCCGGCAGACAGTGAGTAATGATCTTGCGCACGTTCAAGCCACTACCGATCAAGCTCAGGGTGCGACGCCAGGTTTCGAACATTTCCCGTCCGTATATACCCCGGATGTGCAGGCTCTTGAGCACCACGGCGGCCCAGTCGAGGGTCACATTCGTGGAGGGGAGCCCCAGACAGGCGACACGGCCGCCATTTGCCATCGCCTGGATAAGTTGCTCCAGCCCCGTGGCGCTACCACTCATTTCAAAGCCGAGCGGGAAGCCATGCTTGAGACCAAGTGAGCGCGCCGCTTCTCGCGGCGTCTGTTGGCTGACGTTGATCGGAACCACATCGGCAACACGGCAGGCAAGGTCAAGGCGGCTTTGCTGGATATCACCGATGAACACACGGCCGGCCCCCGCATGCCGCGCTACTGCCGCCGCCATGACACCGATCAGGCCGGCCCCCATCACCATGACATCGTTGCCCGCGAGATCGAACGCCAAGGCCGTATGCACAGCGTTTCCCAATGGGTCGAGAATCGCCCCCAGTTCGTCATCGATGGCGTCAGGCAGGCGGATGACATTGAAAGCGGGCAAAGCCAGCAGCTCGGCAAACGCTCCTGGTCGGTCAATCCCCACGCTTCGCGAGTGCGGATCCAGGTGAAATCGCCCAGCCCTGGCGGCACAACTGTCGATGTTGATCAGGTGGCCTTCCCCGGTGACCCGGTCACCAATCTGGAACCCTTTGACCCGACTGCCGACTTCAACGATCTCCCCCATGTACTCATGGCCGATGACCAGGGGAACCGGTACATGCCTGCTGGCCCAATCGTCCCAGTTCCAGATGTGCAGATCCGTGCCGCAGATCCCCGTCTTGCGTACCCTGATGAGCACCTCGTCTTCACCTGGGCGTGGATCCTCGACCTGGAGCAGCGACAGCCCCGCCGCGCTTTGCGCCTTAACGAGTGCCAGCATTGGGCGTTCTCCCTGGCGATGCCACAGGGCAGCCATCCTGCATGACCTCTGTCGGGCCCAGCACGCACTGGGTGATTACCGCGTGAGGCGCTGCCAGGTAGTCGTGCAGATGTTCACGCTCAGCCTGCGTGAGGGGCACACGAGGTACCGAGGGCCAGGTGTGGACAATAGATGTGAAGTGCGCCTTGCCCAAGGCTTGCTCAAGATCCGGGTACGACCAGCATCGTGCGTCGATCGTGCAAGGAGGATCCCTTCGCAGGAGCCTGAGCGTGACGGCTGTATGCCGTGGGTCATCGCCAGCCCAGCTCAGATCGAATCCGTACTTGCTGTAATAACCTGGCGTGGAGTTGAATGCGGGGTGGACCGGCAACGTCACCAGTCGGCCGCCTGGCTTGAGCAGCCCGGCCATCTCAACGCACATGCGCCCCAGCTCATCCACATCTGCTGCATAGGGCAGGACGTACACGGCAAGCACAAGGTCAAAATGCCTGCCCTGCAATTGTGCCAGCTGGTCGACGTACTCGATGCCCAGAGGCTGCGCTTGCTCGCAGGACCTGGCACCGTTGAGCATGCCGGCTTGCGGGTCGAAGCCGACAACCGTTCGCGCTTTACACGATTTCAAGAGCCGACAGTAGGTCCCCTCCCCACATCCGTAGTCCAGGACGTCCAACCCGGCCAAGTCCCCCAGGACGTCAAATACGCTTGGCAGTTCCAGGTCCCTGCGAAAAGGCCAGTGGGCCATTTCCCCATAGGTCTGGGCGAGATCTGCAAACTGGTCTGTTGCTGAGGATGTCATTTTTCCTCCTGCGTCGGTTCGACCGTAACGGCGTCCGCTGCAGGATCAGTTGGATCTTGCCCGCTGCGCAACTGACAGAAATGCCAGGTCGTGAGCTCAAGTCACGCCCCTCGGCGGCACGGTGGAGCAGCTGGCGCAGTGGGCGCAGTGGGCGCAGGTGAACATGCCGGCGATTGTTCAGGCCCGGCAGCACTATGACGCCCGCCCTGGCTGACTCAGCCGTCCTTCTCGATGTCCCTGGGTGGTTTCGCCGGGCCTTGAGGGTCTACCTGAGGGTCATCGAGGTCGGGCGAGTCAGGATCGAATCCCAGGTCGTCGGGGTCGTTGGCGTGCTCCGAGGAGTGCGGTCCCTGGTCGGTGGGTACGTTGTTGCGGCGAGGATGGCGTGGGTCTGACATGGTGGTTTCTCCGTCGTGTATGCAACAGAGAAACCACCAGCAACATAAAGTTTGATCCAGATGCTTGAGAGCGATTGCCCGATGACGATGTCAGCCGGGACAACGCGCTTATTTCTCCGGCAACTTGCGCACCACCAGGTTATCGAGCAGCAACAGGCTGCCTGGCTCTTCGGTATCGACGCTGAGCGTGATCACCTCCGGCCCGTCGATGATCAACTCCTGAGTCCCGTAATGCATCTCGCCCGGACCGTGTTCGGAAAGCTCGACGTACTCTTCGCCAATCGCCGTCTGCACCACACACCAGCTATTGCAGCCCCAGGAGAAACTCACCAGACGACGCCCAGCGCCGGTCAGGACAAACTGGATGGTGGTGTCCACTTCCAGGTGCTTGCCGCTGATCTGCCCCTTGCTGGCCTCGTGCGGTTCTTTGCTGATACCGCGGTTGTGTCGCTCTAGCGAGAACGTCACACCGTTGGAGCTGACCTCGGCAGATTGGCCCACGGCAAGGTTTTCAAAGTCGATCGAAGGTGTGGGAGTCGGATGGCCTACTGCCTGGTCCTGCGGCTCATAATCGAACGCCACGCTACCCGCGTTGTCCGCAGGAAACGCCACCCGTACCACGGGTATCAGCTGCTGGTACATCTGTGCGTAGCGGATCTGGTCGAACTGCGCCTTGGCCAATGCGTCTTGCTGGCCTTCGACATAGAAGAACGAATGCAACGGCAGCTCGCCGCCCTGGTCCCTGCGCCACACCGGCAACAGCACCTCGTTGTTCACGCGCCAGAGCGCCTCGGGCATGCCGGCGCGCGCCTGGATGGCGGTCTGGAATGACTTTGCCGCCGCGCCACGCGCATCGCGCAGATCCCATCCGCAGACCCGGAAGTTGCCCGCCTGGGGGTACTTTTCCAGCCACTGCCGGGCAGTGTCGACACCCAGGGTCTGGCAGGTGTCGGTGGTCTGCTCGTAACCCCTGATAGGGCCGCATCCCTGCAATGTTGGACGCTGGTTGGTGTTGGCATTGATGGGAAAGGTGCACAGCACGTTCAAAGCCGCGATCTTGCCTGGTGGAGCGGCCTGGGGCGGATAGAGGATGAATCCGTTCCGATTACCGAAGGGGCTGCCAAAGTTGTTGTCCCGCCGAATCCACGAGAACGCGACACTGCCGCTGTTGATCTGGCTGTCAGTCGGCTCCCAGGGCAGGAAGCCGACGCTGCTGGAGGTAGTACGTAGGGCAATGCCGCTGCACAGATAGCCGGGCTTTTGCGCGCCACCGCAGTCATCGGTGACGCTGTCGTACCAGCGCCGCAGCTCGACGACTGCCTGCTCGCCCCGGCTGTCGAGCGCCGCCGAGGCGGCACTGGGCGATAGAGGGGGGCTCGTCGGGCCGGGCACTGCCATACAGCCGGCAATGAGGGGTAGCAACAGACAAAGCAATTTTCTCATGGCACACCTCGGTTGCTTCTCCAATGGATGAATCCTGCGTGCAGAGGATTTATCCATTGGGGGAGAAACCGCGCCACTGGCAAAAATGGCAGGTCAACTACAGCGTGTACGCTTGGCCTGAGGCCCATTGCGAGAGGTTCTGCCCTGCTCTGAGCGGCAACCAAGATGTTGCATCTGATGATTTGATGCCCTCACTGCTGCTGATACTGACTCAGGTATTTGTCCAGCACCGCGTTGTCCCCCGCCCCGTCCCCGGCCACCTGCCACAGCCGCCGCTCGATGCCCTGGGCCAGCAGGTGGCCCACCGCGGCTTCGATGGCCGACAGCACGCACAGCTGCGCCGGCTCGTTGGTGGTGTAGCCGACCTCGGCCTCGAGCAGCTTCTTGAACTCGATGAACTTGAACACCCCGGCGTTCTGCCCGACCGAGTAGATGGTCTTGCTGGTCATCACGTTGGTCAGCACCTGCCCGGTGCGCACGTCCACCGCCCGCAGGTTGACCGTGACCTGGTCGACCCGGTACTCGCGGGACAGGCCGATGCCCAGGTAGCGGGCGCCCTCGCCGCCGCTGCGCACGTTGGTGTCGTAGGCGATGATGCCGCCCTCGAGCATCAGGTTGGCCGCCTGCAACGGCGGCAGTTCGCCCTGGATGTTCTCGGCAACGTCAGGCTTCTTCTGCGAGGCGCGGATGATCTTGCGCTCGGTCAGCAGGTTCTGCAGGCCCTCGCGCTCGAGCACCACGAACCAGCCACTGGCGTTGAGGGCGTCCATCAGCATGCTCGCCGCCCCCTGGGTGACACTGGTGGAGAACGAGCTGGCCGGAGTCGGCTTGTACTGCCCGGTCTGGTCGCGGAAGCCGTATACCACCGCCATCAGCCGGCCACGGGGCCGGGGCATATTGACCAGGTCGTAGTAGGTCGAGGCCCGCGGCGTCAGCGTCGGGGTCTCAGGGTCTTGTTCGGCGGGCATCGGCTCGCGCAGGCCGCAGCCTTGCAGGCCAGCCAGGGCGGTGAGGATCAGCAGTGTGCTCAGCAGGCGTTTCATGGCGTTCTCTCCCCAGTAAAGACCCGTCCCTCTCAGGGGTTCAGGCCGCTGACCTCGATGATCGAGACTTCCCCGGTGGCCCGGTCGGTGACCTTGATGCTCAGCGCGCCGGAATCGTCGATCACGTCGATCAGGAAGGCGTCGGTGGACATGCTGCCGGTGTTGCCGTTGCTGATGTTGTCCAGCAACTGCCCGAGCAGGCGCGACTCAAGCTGGTTGCTGAAGCGCTCCAGGGCCGAGGTGCCGGCGAATGCCGAGCTGCGGTCCTTGAGGTCGGGATCGTCGTAGTCGTTCTGCGCCTGGCTGTTGAACAACGCCCAGGCGCCATTGATCGGATTGCCGCCGAAGGACGGGTTGACC
>Ga0247818_10001984_pt1 | contig 13174 bp, 9 predicted proteins | sample 13C_Glucose_Day1_FD_192424 | JGI IMG/M metagenome (GOLD analysis project Ga0247818, IMG submission 192424) | Soil microbial communities from agricultural site in Penn Yan, New York, United States - 13C_Glucose_Day1 | ecosystem: Environmental > Terrestrial > Soil > Agricultural land | place: USA...
GCTCATTCGCATTCGATATTGACAATTGCGGAATGCAAGTACGCCTAGTCGGTAATTTCAAAGGGGGCGGTAAATGGCTGCTACGCAATGAATCCAAACATCATCAAGCCGAAATGAGTTCCCACGGACAACCGGAGGTTGCTGGTTCGGCTATTCGGCTACTCGCCTGATGCCCAACCTGTGATGCTGCAACAAGCCCCCCTGATCGTACGCGGGTAAGGTAGGAGCAAAATGGAAATTGAAGTCTCAATACTCTTGGTGCTGGCGTCAGTCGCATTGCTCGCTGGCTTTTTCGATGCAATTGCAGGAGGCGGGGGTTTACTGACGTTACCGGCCTTTTTCATTGCAGGTATCGATCCATTGTCTGCTATGGCTACCAACAAATTTCAGGCTTCATCCGCCAGTGTTTCAGCGGTGTGGGCGTTCGCCCGTAAGCGAATGATCCAGTGGAAGGTAGGCCGGCCAATGGCCATTCTGTCATTCACAGGTGGTGTTGCAGGTGCCTTGTCGATCAGTATGCTCGACAAAGCCATCCTGGAATTAACCGTTCCAATCTTGCTAATTGCAGTTGCAAGCTATTTTGCATTCAGTCCCAAGCTTGATGCACGGGATCGTAAGCAGCGCATGTCGTCCTTAAGCTTTACGCTGGTGATTATCCCAATCATTGGTTTTTACGACGGCATTTTTGGTCCAGGCACCGGTTCATTCTTCATGGTGGCCTTTTCCTTGCTGCTGGGTCAGCAACTGATGCAGGCAATATGCAATAGCAAACTGCTTAACGCATCTTGCAACCTTGGTGCCCTGTCAGTCTTTGCCTTCAGTGGCGCAATTATATGGCCCTTAGCCTTAGTAATGGCATTTTGCGCCATTCTTGGCGCCCAACTCGGCGCACGGTGTGCGCTTTACTTTGGGCCAGGGCTGATCAGACCATTGCTCATCACTGTCTGCTGCCTGATGTCCTTGAGGTTGTTGTTCAATGATGGGCACGCAGTTGGAGAATGGTTACGGCAATTTTGAGTGATGGTTGAATGTATTTTGAGCGGGGCCCGCGCTTTTACGACTGTGTGGCCCCGGCATAGCCGGACCAGCAATTGGTTCAATGCAAGCGCTACATCTATTCAATCTCAAACAAACTGTTGCGCAATGGCCCCACACTCAACCGTTCACGTACATCGTCATCTATACGTGGATCATCCGGCCGGTACAGTTTTACCTGCCGATAGGCATTGATGCGATTGATCTCTTCCCCCAGATACTCCCACACCACCCGGGTACAGGCCGGGTTGCGTCGGTCGCCGCTGGACACTCCAGCCTTCAGGCCATTCAGGCGGGTGATGCGGCTTTTGAAGCTGGGGATGAGGATGGTCTGGCTCATTTCGTTGTACGTGAGCGACTCGTAGTCGATCAGGAACAGCCGGTCCTGCAACTGGAACGCAGCCCCCAGGTAGCGGCAGCGTACCTCGGCGTGCTGGTCGGTGGTGCTGGAGCGTTCCTGGCGTTCCTGGCGCTCGAACAGGAAGCGGCCGCGCTCCTCCCACAGGTGCACCAGCGACACCAGGATGGTGCCCGGCACCGACATGCAGTTGGAATACTCGAAGTAGTAACCGCAATAACGCGACAGGTTGCCGGCGTGGTCGTGCAGCGGACGGAACAGTTCGCTGATCGGGTCGCTGGGCTGGTCGGCCAGCGTCGACACCCGTGCGCCGATGAGCCTGGCGAACTGCTCGGCCGGCAAATTCAGTTCGTAATCCTCGACGCCGAAGAAGTCACCGATGCGCTTGAGGTTGTAAGCCGTCGGACGGCTCTGCCCGCTCAGGTACTTGTTGAACTGTGCCCGGTTGATCGACAGCTGTCGGCAAACTTCGGAAATAGAGCGGTAGTGGCTGCAAGCCAGCTTGAGGTTGGTAGCGAAATGATCGCTCATGTGCGGGACCCAGGTGACGCGAATGACGCCATTGTAGCATCAAGTCGCGCCAACTGAGACCAACCCGCGAAATTGTAACCACTCTTGTCATGGCCAACCATGCGCCCCAACGAATAGCGGTGCGCCTGCCGTCCGCTGGTCTTTCCACACGAAGAATAAGAATCGAGGTCATTCTCCAATGCTCGAAGTACTCAACGATTTCCTCTCGGGGAAACTCCTCATCGTGCTGATCGTAGGGCTGGGTAGCTACTTCACCATCCGCTCCCGATTCGTTCAGTTCCGCCATTTCGGCCACATGTTCGCCGTGTTCAAGGAATCGCTGCGTGGCCAGGCAGGCCAGCTGAGCTCCTTCCAGGCCCTGATGCTGAGCCTCGCCGGCCGCGTTGGCGCAGGTAACATTGCCGGTGTCGGTATTGCCGTGACCCTGGGTGGCCCAGGTGCCGTGTTCTGGATGTGGGTCACCGCATTGGTGGGCATGTCCAGCAGCTTCTTCGAATGTACCCTGGCCCAGGTGTACAAGCGCGCCGATGGTGACGGCCTGTACCGTGGCGGCCCGGCCTACTACATCCAGCATGGCCTGAACCGCAAAGGCATGGCCATCGTGTTCTCGATCCTGCTGCTGGTCACCTACGGCTTCGCCTTCATCGGCCTGCAGTCGTACACCGTGACCCACTCGCTGCAGAACGCCTTCAACTTTGCCCCGAGCCAAACCGGTATTGTCCTGGCCGTGCTGCTGGCAATCACCTTCATCGGCGGCATCAAGCGCATCGCTGCGGTGTCGGACCTGCTGGTACCGGTCAAGACCCTGGCCTACATCGGCGTGACCCTGTACGTGATCGGCACCCAGATCGAACACGTGCCAGCCATGCTGGAAACCATCTTCAAGAGCGCCTTCGGCCTCGACCCAGCCTTCGGCGGCCTGCTCGGCAGCGCCATCGTCATGGGCGTGAAGCGTGGCGTGTTCGCCAACGAAGCGGGCCTTGGCAGTGCGCCAAACGTCGCTGCCGTGGCTGCGGTGAAACACCCGGGCGCCCAGGGCGTGGTCCAGGCCTTCAGCGTGTTCCTCGACACCTTCGTGATCTGCACCTGCACCGCGCTGCTGATCCTGCTGTCGGGCTTCTATACCCCGGGCTTCGAGGGTGACGGCATTGTCCTGACCCAGAACTCGCTGGCCGCCGTGGTCGGTGACTGGGGCCGTGTGTTCGTCAGCGTGGCACTGTCGCTGTTCGTGTTCACCTGCATCCTCTACAACTACTACCTGGGCGAGAACAGCCTGCAGTTCCTCACCCGTAACCGCGTGGTACTGATGGTGTTCCGTGGCCTGGTGCTGGCACTGGTGGTCTGGGGCTCGATGCAAGACCTGTCGACCGTGTTCGCCTTCGCCGACATCACCATGACCTGCCTGGCCTTCGTCAACCTGGTGGCCCTGGCCCTGCTGTTCAAAGTCGGCCTGCGTGTGATGCGCGACTATGACGAGCAGCGCAAGGCGGGTATCCAGCAGCCGGTGTTCGATTCGACCAAGTTCGCCGACCTGGACCTGGACCGCAATGCCTGGCCTGCCAATCCGCAGGCGGAAACAGCCACTGACAAAACAGTCGGCCAAGCGCAGCCTCAGCGCTGATACGCTGCCCTGCCCAGCCGCCCCTTCTGCGGGCGGCTTTTCTTTCTCCGCTCACCGCTACGGATGTTCTCCATGCGTGCCGTAAAGAATCTTCTCGTTCTCTATACCGGTGGCACCATCGGTATGCTCGAAACCCCGGAAGGCCTGGCGCCAGCCGGTGGTTTTGAAGCACGGATGCGCGAGCACTTCGCGCACATGGCCGATGCGCCCCAGCTGCAATGGACCCTGCAGGAACTGAACCCGCTGCTCGACAGCGCCAACATGCAACAGAACAACTGGCTGGCGATGCGCGATGCCATTGTCGATGCGGTAGATGTGGCGGGCCATGACGGCGTGCTGGTGCTGCACGGCACCGACAGCATGGCGTACAGCGCTGCGGCATTGTCGTTCCTGCTGCTGGGGCTGCCGGTTCCGGTACTGCTGACCGGCTCGATGCTGCCGGCGGGTGCCGCTGACAGCGATGCGTGGGCCAACCTGTGTGGTGCGCTGCGCCAGTTCGAACATGGCCTGGAAGATGGCGTGCGGCTCTACTTCCATGGCCAATTGCTGCATGGCTGCCGGGCCTCGAAGCTGCGCAGCGAGGCGTTCGATGCCTTTGCGGCGCTGCCGCGCCATCGTGATGGTGAGCATGCCGACATGATCCCTGCCGAGCTGGGCTACAAGCAGCCGCGCAAGCCGGTCAACCTGGCGGTCGTGCCGGTGTTCCCGGGGCTGCAGGCCGGGCACTTGCAAGGCTTGATCGACAGTGGTGTGCAGGGGTTGCTACTGGAATGCTACGGCAGCGGTACCGGCCCATCGGATGACCAGGCATTGCTGAATGTACTGAGCGCGGCGCGCCAGCGCGGTGTGATGCTGGCGGCTATCAGCCAGTGTCCTGAAGGTTCGGTGGTGTTCGACACCTATGCGGCGGGCAACCGCTTGCGCGGTGCCGGATTGGTCAGTGGTGGCGGCATGACCCGTGAGGCAGCGCTGGGCAAGATGGTTGCGCTGTTGGGGGCGGGTTTGGATGTGGATGCTGCAGAGCAGTGGTTTGCTCTGGACCTGTGCGGGGAACGGGCCTGAACAGGCGAAAGAAAATGGCGGAAGGCAGCGGGAGTCGAACCTGCCCGGGAACGGCTGCCGTCCCCAACCGGGTTTGAAGCCCGGCCGCGCCACCGGGCGCGATTGCCTTCCTTGAACTCAGTGCCTGGTCTGCTGCTGGGCCAGGGCGCTGTCGGCGCGGATGTGACGCTGGTCGGCCACCCTCCGGGTCAGGCCGATGCGGTCGAAGTACTCGAGAATCTGCACACTGCGCTTGCGACCGATACCCAACATATCGCGAAACGCGGCAACCTGCACTATCGGCGTCTCACTGGCCTGCCCCAGCAGCAACGCTGCCATGCGCCCTAAGGTCGACTCCGGGTAGAACAGGTCACGCACCACCTGGTGCACCAGGCCCAGCCGTGCAAGCTTGCGCAACAACAGGCGCACATCAGCTTCGGCGCAGTTCTCTTCACTTGCCAGCGTCCTGACCCAGGGCGGGTCGTATTGCCCCGCCAGCAACCTCGGCTCCAGGCGCGCCCACAACTCACTGTCGGCTTCGCTCAATTGCACCTTATGATCGGGCAAATGCAGCCAAGGCCCGCTGCTGGCGATGCTGCCGTCTTCAAGCAACTCATCCAGCAGGCTGACGAAGGCCGGTCGCTCCAGGGGCAGGGCTGCAAAACGGCGCAGGCGATCACGGTCCGGGCCGAGCTGGTCGGGCTCTTGTTCGTGGAACCGTGCCAACTGCTCCATCACCTGCTGCTTCAGCACGTGCCACTTGGCAGTGGCGAACAGCAGTTGGCCCTGCCGCGTGGCCACCACCGAAACTTCTTCCGGCAACTGCCAGGTTTCTCGCAGGCGATTGAACTGCCGCTCAAGCCGCTGGGGGTCGATACCGCCCGGTGCACTGGCAAGCAGCGCCGGCAGCGCCTGCTCCAGTTCTTCGGTATCGCGCAGCACCTGCAACTGGCGCAGGCGCTCATCGCTGCGGCGTTGGCGGCTTGGCGCGAACGGGTCCAGCACCTTGCCACCGCCCAAGGTGCGCTGGGCACGCTGGTCGCGCAGCACCAAACGGTCGCCATGCACCGCCTGCAGCGGCGCATTGAGCAACAACTGGGCAAACATGCGCTGGCCGGCCGCCAGGCTTTCACCTTCAAGCAAGGCGACCCGGGCCGTCACATCCTGAGTCCCCAGGTGTACGTGCACCGCGCTGAAATGTTCGAACGTACGTGTCTCTCCCGGTAACAGGCTCAGCTCGATATCCACCCGTACGCCAGGCGCATGCAGCCACTCAGGCACCAGCCAGTCACCCCGGTGTACCTGCTCCAATGCCAGTCGCTCGGCAGCGATGTTCAGCGCCACCCGCTGGCCCGCTTCTGCCACCAACGAGGCCTTGTTCTGTGCATGCAGGCCACGCACGCGCACCGCTTTGCCGGCCTTGCCCAGCAACAAGGTATCGCCGGCACTGACCCGCCCGGCCAGCGCCGTGCCGGTGACCACGACGCCAGCGCCGCTAACCGCGAAAGCGCGGTCGACGGCCAGACGAAAACCACCGCGCACAGCGCGTGCCCGTACATTGGCCTCAGCCTCCAGCAGGGCTTGACGCAGCGCGTCCACGCCTTCCCCGCTGATGCTCGACAATGGGAACTGCCGCGCACCGGCATACGGCCCTGGCGCCAGCAGTTCACTGACTTGCGCCTGCACATCGGCCAGCCGGGCCGGCTCGACCCGGTCGCATTTGCTGATCGCCACCAGGGCCTGGGGAATGCCCAGCAGCTCGATGATCGCCAGGTGCTCGCGCGTCTGCGGCATGACCCCGTCGTCAGCAGCCACCACCAATAGCACCAGGTCGATGCCATGGGCACCGGCCAGCATGTTGTGGATAAAACGCTCGTGGCCCGGCACATCGATGAAGCCCGTCAGCGGCGCGCCTTCGCTCAGTGCCGCATAGCGGTAGCCAAGGTCGATGGTCATGCCGCGGGCGCGCTCTTCCTGCCGCTGGTCGCCGGCCTGGCCAGTCAGCGCTTGCAGCAGTGCGGTCTTGCCGTGGTCGATGTGCCCGGCGGTACCAACGATCACTGCACAGCCCCCAGTTGCAGGGCGGGCAACTGGGCCAGCCACTGGGCTTCGTCATCCAGTTGGCGCAGGTCCAGCCACAGGGCATCGTCATCGATGCGGCCCAGCACCGGCACAGGCAGATCACGCAGGGCCCGCTCCAATACATGCAAGCTGCGCCCGCGCAGCTTCTTCGACACTTGCGGGCGCAGGCACAGCGCGGCACTGGGCAGGCGCGCCACCGGCTGGCTGCCACTGCCGATCATGCCCAGGGCAGGTTCGACGCTGACGGCCCATTGCTCGCCGAGGCGCGCCTTGAGTTCAGGCGACAGGCGCTCGGCCTGAGCCTGGATCTCGGCCTGGCTGCGGGTCAGCAGGCGCAGGCTGGGCAGGCGTTCGGCCAGGCGGTCGGGGTTGCGGAACAGTGCCAGCACCGCTTCAAGGGCTGCGAGGGTGATCTTGTCGACGCGCAAGGCTCGCTTGAGCGGGTTTTTCTTGATCCTGGCGATCAGGTCCTTGCGGCCAACGATGACCCCTGCCTGAGGCCCGCCCAGCAGTTTGTCGCCGCTGAAGGTGACGATATCGGCGCCATCAGCCAGGGCCTGACGCACCGTAGGTTCGGCGGGCAAGCCCCAGCGGGTAAGGTCGAGCAGGCTGCCGCTGCCGAGGTCTTCGAGTAGCGGCAGTTCATGTTGGCGGGCGATCCGCGCCAGCTCGGCAGTGGGCACCTGTGTGGTGAAGCCCTGAATGCTGTAGTTGCTGCAATGCACGCGCATCAGCAGGCCCGTGCGCGGGCCGATGGCGGCCTCATAGTCGCGGGCGTGGGTGCGGTTGGTGGTACCGATTTCGTGCAGCTTCACGCCGGCCCGGGCCATGATGTCGGGAATGCGGAAGGCACCGCCGATCTCGATCAGCTCACCACGCGAGATGATGCCCTCCTTGCGTGCGCCCAGGCTATTGAGCGCCAGCAGCACGGCAGCGGCGTTGTTGTTGACTACGGTGACGGCTTCGGCGCCGGTCAGTTCGCGGATCAGGCCTTCGATCAGGTCATCGCGGTCGCCACGTTTGCCGGTGGCCAGGTCGAACTCCAGGTTGAGCGGATAGCGGGCGGCAGTCTGCATGGCCTCGATGGCTTCTTCGGGCAGCAGGGCGCGGCCGAGGTTGGTGTGCAGCACGGTGCCAGTGAGGTTGAACACACGGCGGACCTGGCTGCGCTGTTGCGCGGCAAGGCGTTCACCGGTACGGCCCAGCAGCACTTCGGCGGCCAGTTCGGCGGCGCTGAGCTCACCGTTGCGGGCAGGGTCACGCAGGTCGTCGAGCAGTTGGCGCAAGGTAGCCAACACTGCATCGCGGCCGTGACGGTCGATCAGCGGGAGGCAGGCCGGGTGGCGCAGAAGGGTGTCGATGGATGGGAGGCGTGGGGTGTCGCTGGCTAGGCTTGAAGACATGCGGTACTACCTTGGGTTATCCGGTGTCTGTACTGGCCTCTTCGCGGGCACGCCCTCTCCCACAGTGTCCGCGCTGTATTTAAGGCTTGCGCAGTCCTTGTGGGAGCGGGCTTGCCCGCGAAGAAGGCAACTCGGTCTTTCAGTGTAGACACTCACCCACTAACCGGGCGCAAGCATCAGGTTGGGCGCCAGGCGATGAAAGCCCTCTTCGTCCAGGCGCATATCCAGCGCCAGGCTGGCCAGGTCGTCGGCCAAAGGCTCGGCCGCCGCATCGTTCTCCAGATAGTTCTGCTTCAGGTAGCTTTCGCACCCCGGGCAGCACTCGGCACGCAATGGCGCCTTGCCCGGCGCATGGCGATCATCCTCAAGGCTGGTATAGCGCAAGTCCTTGCTCGACTCGCAATACACGCACTTCACCCGCACCACATGCCATTCACAGGCACACAACGAGCAGGCCAGGTAACGCAGGCCATTGTGCTTGCCACGGTTGCGCACCACCCCGGCCATTGCCGGCGAACCGCAGGCCGGGCACTGGGCCAGGCTGCCAGCAGGTTTCAGCTCCGGCGTTGGCAACGCCAGCAGCCAGCTGGACCAGGCCGCCTGCAACGCAGCCCCGAGGAACGGCACCAATGCCGCTGGCACCGCGTCATACTGCCCTGCCAGCAAAGCGATGCCCCAGCCTTTGCGCTGGTTTTCATCACTGCCACGCAGCACCTGCAAGGCCTCACCCAGCGGGCCACTGTTTTCACCGTTGAAGTGCTCAAGGAGGGCCTGTAACCAAACCAGCCAAGGCCCTTCGCGCACCAGGCTGTCCGCCGCCAGCGGCGGTAAACCATGACTTATGCACAGGCGCTGACGTTCCTCGGCCACCGGCACGCCAGCGGGCGGGTTATCCACAAGCTGCTGCTGGACACGGCACAACCGCGCCACCAGCCTCAGGTAGTCGCCAAGTGCGTTGCCCTCGGCCAGCTGATCCAGACGTGCAGCGCGCACGTCAAACAGGTTGGCGGGCGGCAGGTGCAGAAACGGCGGCATCACCGCCGACGCTTCGATCTGCCCGGGTTCGAGTATCGTGCTCAAGCATTCATCCTTCTTTTCGTCCGTGATTGCCCGGCGTCTTGTCGCCGGTCACTTCGCGGTACCACAACTCATGGTGCTTGCGTGCCCAGGCGCGGCTGACCCAGCCATGCAGCATGGCGCCGATCGAGCCCTTGATCCAGATGCCGGCATAGATGTGCACGATGATGCTGAGGATCAGCACGAACGCCGCCAGCGCGTGCAGCAGCGCAGACAAGCGAATGGTATCGATGCCGAACCAGTGGCTGAAGTACGCTCGCCAGATCACCACCCCACTCACCAGCAGCACCAGCATGCACGCCAGCAAGGTCCAGAACAGCAGCTTCTGTCCGGCGTTGTACTTGCCGATGGGCGGCACACCATCCTCTCGATTGACCATCACCCGATCGATGCGACGTAGCCACAGGCGGTCGTTGGCGGTGATGAAGTTGGCGCGCCAGAAACGGAACACCAGGCCGAGGAAGAACGCGAACATCGCCACCCCGATGAAGGGGTGCAGGATGCGTGTCCACGGCCCGCCGCCAAACAGGTGGCTGAGCCAGAACAGCGCCGGATGAAACAGCGCCAGCCCCGACAGCCCCGCCAGGATGAACAGGATTGCCACAATCCAGTGGTTTGTCCGCTCATTGGCGTTGTAGCGCAGGATGGGTTTGTTGTCGTTCATGGCCGCTGCTCCCCTTGCCCACCGGGCTTGGTCGGGTCGTAGACATGGACCGCAGGATCCACCTGATGCACGTTGTCATCCGCCGGCGTGGGGTGCTCCTCCTCTTCGACCCGCTGGGGGCCAACCCGCACATAATGGAAGAACCCGGCCAATACCGCCGCGCCCATGGCCAGCAGCGCCAGCGGCTTGGTGAAGCCCTTCCACAACCCCACCAACGGGCTGATCACCGGCTGGTCCGGCAGGCCGGCGTAGAGCTTCGGCGTGTCGGCATGGTGCAGCACATACATCACATGGGTGCCGCCGACGCCATCCGGGTCGTACAACCCGGCCTTGTCGTAGCCCCGCGACTTCAGGTCGACAATGCGCTCGGCGGCATGCACTTTCATCTCGTCCTTGCTGCCGAACACGATCGCCCCGGTCGGGCAGGTTTTCACGCAGGCGGGCTCCAGGCCCACGGTCACGCGGTCGGAACACAGGGTGCACTTGTACGCCTTGTGGTCCTTCTGCGAGATACGCGGGATGTTGAACGGGCAGCCGGTGATGCAGTACCCGCAGCCGATGCAGTGGTCCTGGTTGAAGTCGACGATGCCGTTGGCGTGCTTGATGATCGCCCCCGGGCTCGGGCAAGCCTTCAGGCAACCCGGTTCGGCACAGTGCATGCAGCCATCCTTGCGGATCAGCCACTCCAGGTTGCCGTCATCGCGCTCGTGCTCGGTGAAGCGCATCAGGGTCCAGGTTTCGGCGGTGAGGTCCTGGGGGTTGTCGTAGGTGCCGTGGTTGTGGCCGACCTCGTCACGCAGTTCGTTCCATTCCGAGCACGCCACCTGGCAGGCCTTGCAGCCGATGCACTTGGTGGTGTCGATCAGCTTGGCGACTTCCTGCTGCTGGCGTACCGAAGGCGGTACGGTGGTGGTGGCCGAGCGGGCGATGATGTCTTGGCTGGCCATCAGAGTTTCTCCACTTTGACGAGGAACGACTTGGACTCTGGCGTCTGGGTGTTGCCGTCACCGAGGAATGGCACCAGGGTGTTGGTCAGGTAGCCATGCCGGGTAGCGCCGGTGAAACCCCAGTGCAACGGAATGCCGATCTGGTGCACGGTCTGGTTGTTGACCTGGAGTGGGCGAATCCGCTTGGTCACCACCGCCACCGCATCGATATGCCCGCGCTTGCTCGACACCCGCACCCGGTCGCCGGCCTTGATGCCTTTCTCGTTGGCCAGCACCTCGCCGATTTCGACGAACTGCTCGGGCTGGGCGATGGCGTTGAGCCGGCAATGCTTGCTCCAGAAGTGGAAGTGCTCGGTCAGCCGATAGGTGGTCGCCGCGTAGGGGAACTCGTCATGCGTGCCGAGCGTGTCCCACACCGAGTCGAAGATGCGGCCAGCCGGGTTGCTGACCACCTTCTTGTTCTGCGGGTGCAGCGGGTTGATACCGATCGGCGTTTCGAACGGCTCGTAGTGCTCGGGGAACGGCCCCTCTGCCATCTTGTCGATGGCAAAAAAGCGGGCCACGCCTTCGGGGTTCATGATGAACGGGTTCATCCCGGCCTCGGGCGGCGAGTCGGCCTTGAAGTCCGGCACATCGGTACCGGTCCAGGCCTTGCCGTTCCACCATACCAAGCGCTTCTTCTCCGGGTCCCACGGCTTGCCTTGCGGGTCGCTGGAGGCACGGTTGTAGAGGATGCGGCGGTTGGCCGGCCAGGCCCAGGCCCAGTTCTGCACTTGGTGCATGCCGTACGGGTCGCTGTTGTCACGGCGAGCCATCTGGTTACCCTGCTCGGTCCAGCTGCCGGAGAAGATCCAGCAACCGGACGCAGTGCTGCCGTCGTCCTTGAGCTGGCCAAAGCCCGCCAGTTGCTGGCCGGCCTTGAGCACTGCGCCAGTCGGATCGGTGACGTCCGTCACCGCCCAGCCGTTCATTTCCTTGGCCAGCTCCTCCGGGGATGGCTCTTCAGGGACCTTGTATGGCCAGTTGATGTTCATCAGCGCGTCAGGATAGGCGCCACCTTCGGCCTGGTAGCGTCGGCGCAGGCGCAGGAACAGCTCGCTCATGATGTGAACGTCGGTGCGGGTCTCGCCCGGGCCGTCGGCGCCCTTCCAGTGCCACTGCAGCCAGCGGCTGCTGTTGACCAGCGAGCCGTCTTCCTCGGCAAAGCAGGTAGTGGGCAGGCGGATCACTTCGGTCTGGATGTTGGCCGTGTCGACATCGTTGAACGGCCCGGCGTTGCGCCAGAACTCCGAGGTCTCGGTGGCTAGCGGGTCCATGATCACCAGCCACTTGAGTTTGCTCAGGGCGGCAGTGACACGGTTCTTGTCCGGCAGCGCGGCAATCGGGTTGAACCCCTGGCACATGTAGCCGTTTACCTTGCCCTGGCCCATCATCTCGAACATGCGCAGCACGTCGTAGGCCGGCACATCGAGCTTGGGCAGCCAGTCGTAGCCCCAGTTGTTCTCCGCCGTGGCATTGGCGCCGTACCAGGCCTTCATCAGGCTGACATGGAACTTGCCGTAGTTCTGCCAGTACGACAGTTGGCCAGGACGCAGTGGCTTGGAGGCGCGCTTGTCGATATAGGCGGCATAGTCCTGCTCGGCATCACCGGCCAGGGTCAGGTAGCCCGGCAACGAGTTGGACAGCAGGCCCAGGTCGGTCAGACCCTGGATATTGGAGTGCCCGCGCAAGGCGTTGACCCCACCACCGGGCATGCCGACGTTGCCCAGCAGCAGCTGGACCATGGCCGCACTGCGGATGATCTGTGCGCCGATCGAGTGCTGCGTCCAGCCAAGCGCATAGAGGATCGTCATGGTCTTGCCCGGTACCGAGCAGGTGGCGATCTCTTCCCAGATCTTCAACATGGCGTCCTGCGGCATGCCACAGGTCATGCTTGCCAGTTCCGGTGTATAGCGGCTGTAGTGCTGCTTCATCAGCTGGAACACGCAGCGCGGGTGCTGCAGCGTCGGGTCGACCTTGGCAAAGCCGTCTTCACCCAGCTCGTAACCCCAGCCGGACTTATCGGAATACACGCGCTTGGCCTCGTCGTACCCGCTGAACAGGCCATCCTCGAAGCCATAGTTCTCTTTGACGATGAACGACACATCGGTGTAGTTGCGCACATACTCGTGCTGGATCTTGTCATTGCTCAGCAAGTAATTGATCAACCCGCCCATGAAGGCGATGTCGGTACCGGTACGAATCGGTGCGTAGTAGTCGGCCACCGAAGCGGTACGGGTAAACCGCGGGTCGACCACGATCAGCCGCGCCTTGTTATGCGCCTTGGCCTCGGTCACCCATTTGAAGCCGCACGGATGCGCTTCTGCTGCGTTGCCACCCATCACCAGGACCAGATTCGCGTTGGCGATATCGGAC
>Ga0247818_10001985_pt1 | contig 13171 bp, 11 predicted proteins | sample 13C_Glucose_Day1_FD_192424 | JGI IMG/M metagenome (GOLD analysis project Ga0247818, IMG submission 192424) | Soil microbial communities from agricultural site in Penn Yan, New York, United States - 13C_Glucose_Day1 | ecosystem: Environmental > Terrestrial > Soil > Agricultural land | place...
GCCGCGATCGCCGGCTACACCGTGGCGAACGACATCTCCCTGCGCGACTGGCAGAGCCGCACCCTGCAGTGGTTCCAGGGCAAGGCCTTCGACCGCACCACCCCGCTCGGACCGGTTCTCGTCACCCCGGACGAATGCGACCCCGAGGCCGGCGTCCGGGTCCGCTGCCTGGTCAACGGCGACGAGGTCCAAAACGGCAACACGAAAACACTCGTCTTCACCGCGGCCGCCCTGCTGTCCTACATCTCCACCTTCACCCGGCTGAGCCCCGGCGACGTCGTCCTCACCGGCACCCCCGGCGGGGTCGGCATGGGCGCCAATCCGCCGCGCTTCCTGCACGACGGCGACGTCGTCACCACCGAGGTCGAGGGAATCGGCACACTCACCAACACGGTCCGGCTCTAAGCCGCCGCATCGCAGATACAAGATCGCAGATACAAACCAGCCATACCGACCCGCAGATACAGAGAGGCATCACCATGACAGAACAGATCAGCCAGCAGTTGACCCCCCAGCTGACGCACCAGAGTGTCCCCGTTGTGACCCGCAAGGGCGCGGAGCACCGCGACACCGGCCAGTCAGGCGGAGCCGTCCGGATCTCAGGCGTCAGCACGCAGCACACCCCTGCTACAAAGATTTGGTACGGCCAGGTCAGCAACGAACCCGGCTACCGCTCCTTCCCGCACCACCACGGCGAGGCCGAGACCGGCGGCTACGTGCTGCGCGGCCACGGCCGGATCTACTTCGGCGAGGACTACAAGGAATTCATCGATATGACCGAGGGGGACTGGGTCTTCGTCCCGCCCTACATGCCGCACGTGGAGGCCAACATGAGCATCACCGACGAACTCGTCTGGCTGACGGCACGCACCCCGGAGAACATCGTGGTGAACCTCGACGACGTCGACGATTCCACCCTCGAAGGGTACCGCCGGGCATGAATCCCACCTCCGAGATCCTCCTGTCCGCCCTCGAGCTGACGCCGGTCGAGCCGGACTTCCTCGACGAGGCCTACACCGCCACGACGCAGTACGTCCCGTGGCCCAAGGCCTACGGCGGCGACATGGTGGCCCAGGCCGCCGCCGCCGCGATGCGCTCGGTGGGGGATGACCGGTCGCTGCACTCGATGCACAGCTACTTCATGCGTCCCGCGGACATCGGCGCCGAGGTCCGCTACGAGGTGGAGCGGCTCCGCGACGGGCGGGGATACTCCACCCGGCAGGTCCGCGCCTACCAGGGCGGCAGGACCGTCTACGTGGCCATGGCCTCCTTCCACGCGGAGGAAACCGGCGAGGAATTCGCCCGTGCCATGCCCGCCGGGATCCCGGATCCGGAGTCGCTGCCGTCCTCCGCCGACGTGCTCGACGGCGTCGAGGGCGACGCCGCGGCCTACTGGTCCGGCGGCCGCAGCTTCGACATGCGGCACGTTCCGGGATCCGTGTACCTCAGCGTCGAGGGGGAGCAGGTGCCGCACCAGGCGGTCTGGGTGAAGGCCTTCGACCGGCTGCCGGACGACCCGGACCTGCAGCGCGCCGCGCTGGCCTACGTCTGTGACTACACGATCCTGGAGCCGGTGCTCCGGGTACATGGCTACGCCTGGGGCGACCCGGGCCTGGTCACGGCCAGCCTGGACCACGCCATGTGGTTCCACCGGGAAGGCCGGGTGGACGACTGGCTGCTCTACGTGCAGGAAGCCGTCTCGGCCCAGGCCAGCCGCGGCCTCGCGCAGGGGCACTTCTACGACCGGCAGGGCCGGCTTCTGGCCACCGTGGTCCAGGAAGGCATGATCCGGATGTCGACTGCTCCGTAACTGCCCTTTTGGGCCGCCAAAACGGCCGATTCGGAGCACTCGATGGCCCGCACCACCTCCTATCAATGACGATACGAAAGGCTTGCAATGGAACTGACGCCCTCGGCGCACCAGGACACCTTTGCGCGTGACAACCTGCCCCCGGCATCGCAGTGGCCCACATTGGAGTTCACGCTCCCGGAACTGCAGTACCCGCAGCAGCTCAACGCCGCCACCGCACTGATTGACGACGCCGTCCGCAGCTTTGGTGCCGAACGCCCGGCCCTGCTCACACCCGACGGCAGCGTCTGGAGCTACGGGGAGCTGCAGCGCCGCGCCAACCAGGTGGCCCAGGTCCTCGTGGAGGACTGCGGGATCGTCCCCGGCAACCGCGTGATGCTGCGGTCGCCGAACAACCCGTGGCTCGTCGCGGCCTGGCTCGGGGCGCTCAAGGCCGGCGCCGTGGTGGTCACCATCATGCCGGCGTTGCGTGCCAACGAGATCCGGACCCTGATGGAGCTGACCCGGCCGGCGGCCGCCCTGTGCGACAGCCGTTTCCTGGACGATCTGGCCGAGGCAGCCGGAGACAGGGTGCCGGTGCTGGCCATTGGGGGCAGCACCGGCACGGACCTCGTTGCACGCTGCGCCGCCAAAAGCGGCGAGTTCACCGACGTCCCGACGGCGGCGGACGACGTCGCACTGCTCGGACCGACCTCGGGCACCACCGGGACACCGAAGATCACCATGCACTTCCACCGCGACATCCTCGCGAACGCGGACACCTTTGCGCGGCACATCCTCCAGCCGACCCCTCAGGACGTCTTCGCGGGGTCCCCGCCGCTGGCCTTCACCTTCGGGCTGGGCGGCCTGGTGGTCTTCCCGCTGCGCTTCGGGGCCGCCGCGCTGCTGACCGAACGCGCCACTCCGCTGGAACTGGCGCAGGCCGTGCATGCGGCGAAAGCCACCGTCTTGTTCACCGCTCCGACGGCGTACAAGGCCATCCTCAAGGAAGGCGCCGAGGGGCTGCTCGCCAGCCTCCGGACCGCCGTGTCGGCGGGGGAGCACCTGCCGGCGGAGACCTGGCGGGCGGTCCACGAACGCACCGGCCTGAAGCTGGTCAACGGCATCGGCGCCACCGAAATGCTGCACGTCTTCATCTCCGCGGCAGGGGAGGACATCCGGTCCGGCGCCACCGGCACCGCGGTCCCCGGATACCGGGCCACGATCCTGGACGAGGACGGCCGGGAACTGGGCCCGAACGCCGTCGGGCGCCTCGCCGTGATCGGCCCCACCGGCTGCCGCTACCTCAACGACTCCCGCCAGGCGGACTACGTCGTCGACGGGTGGAACGTCACCGGCGACACCTTCAGCCGGGACGAGGACGGCTACTTCTACTACCAGGCACGCTCCGACAACATGATCGTGTCCTCCGGGTACAACATCGGCGCACCCGAGGTCGAGGCCGCGATTGACCAGCACCCGGACGTGATGGAAAACGCGGTCGTCGGCCGGCCCGACGCGGACCGCGGCAGCGTGGTCTGCGCCTTCGTCGTGCTGCGCGAGGGCGTCGCGGCCGACGACGCGAAACGCAAGGAAATCCAGGATTTCGTCAAGCAGACCATCGCCCCGTACAAGTACCCGCGCCAGGTCAACTTCGTCGACGGGCTGCCCCGCAATCCGAGCGGCAAGCTCCAGCATTTCCGGCTGCGCGAGCAGCTGGCCGCGGACACCGCCACCCCCGAACACCAGAACGCTTGAGAGGCACCACATGAAAATCGCAATCATCGGCGGCGGTCCGGGCGGACTCTACTTCGCCGCCCTCATGAAGCAGCTGGACCCGAACCACGAGGTCACCGTCTGGGAACGGAACGCCGCGAGCGACACCTTCGGTTTCGGTGTTGTCTTCAGCGACGAAACCCTCGGCGGCATCGGCAACGCGGACACCGTGATCGCCGAGTACATGTCCGAGCGGTTCGCCCGCTGGACCGACATCGACATCCATTTCAAGGGCCAGCAGCACACCGTCGGCGGCCAGGGCTTTGCCGCGATGAGCCGCAAGGAGCTGCTCGAGCTGCTGCAGCGCCGCTGCGCCGAGCTCGGCGTCGACCTGCGCTTCAGCACCCTGGCCCCGGACGTCGAGGAACTCAGCCGGGACTATGACCTGGTCCTCGCCGCGGACGGCCTGAACTCCGCCGTCCGGTCGCGCTTCGCCGAGGTTTTCCGGCCCAGCCTGGACGTCCGCAAGTCCAAGTACATGTGGCTCGGCACCGACCTGGTCTTCGAGGCGTTCAAGTTCTTCGTCAAGGACACCGAGCACGGCGTCATGCAGATCCACGGCTACCCCTACTCGGACGAGGGCAGCACCTTCATCGTGGAAATGCACGAGGACGTCTGGCGCAGTGCCGGCTTCGACGCCACCGAACACCAGGCCTTCCGGCCGGGCGAAAGCGACGAGGCGGCCGTGGACGCGATCCGTGCCCTCTTCGCCGCGGAACTTGAGGGCCACGAGGTCCTGGTCAACAACTCCAAGTGGCTCAACTTCACCACGGTCCGCAACGAGTCCTGGCGGCACGGCAACATCGTGCTCCTCGGCGACGCAGCCCACACCGCGCACTTCTCCATCGGGTCCGGCACCAAGCTGGCCATGGAGGACTCCCTCGCGCTGGCGGCCTGCCTGCACGAACACACCGAGCTCGGGGCCGCGCTGGAGGCCTACGAAACTGAACGCCGCCCCGTCGTCGAATCCACCCAGCGCGCCGCCCAGGCCTCGCTGGAATGGTTCGAGAACATCGGCATGTACAAGGACCAGAACCCGGTCCAGTTCTGCTTCAACCTGCTCACCCGCAGCCGCCGGATCACCTACGACAACCTCAAGCTGAGGGACCCCGAGTTCGCCGCCCGCGTGGACGAGGAATTCGCCCGCACGCAGGGGATCGCGGGCAGCGCCCCGGCCATGTTCCAGCCCTACCGGATCGGCGGGCTGGAACTGAAAAACCGGATCGTCGTCTCACCGATGGACATGTACTCCGCCACCGACGGCGTGCCGGGCAACTTCCACCTGGTCCACCTCGGCAGCAAGGCCCTCGGCGGCGCCGGCCTGGTCATGACCGAGATGGTCTGCGTCTCCGAGACCGGCCGCATCACGCCGGGCTGCAGCGGCCTCTACAACGAGGCCCAGCAGGAAAGCTGGCGCGGGATCGTCGACTTCGTGCACAGCCGGTCGACGGCGGCCATCGGTGTCCAGCTGGGCCATTCCGGCCGCAAGGGCTCCACCAAACTCATGTGGGAAGGCATCGACGAGCCGCTGCCCGAGGGCGGCTGGGAGCCCGTGGGCCCCTCGGCGATCCCCTACGGCCCGGAAAGTCCGGCCCCGCGCGAAATCAGCCGCGCCGAAATGGACCAGGTCCGGGACGAGTTCGTCGCCGCCACTGTCCGGGCGGCCGCTTCGGGCTTCGACCTGCTGGAGCTCCACTGCGCGCACGGCTACCTGCTTTCTTCCTTCCTCTCGCCGCTGGCCAACCGCCGTTCCGACGACTACGGCGGATCGCTGGAGAACCGGCTGCGGTATCCGCTGGAGGTGTTCGACGCCGTCCGTGCCGCCTGGCCGGCGGACAAACCGCTGACGGTCCGGCTCTCGGCGACGGACTGGGCCCCCGGCGGCAACGACGAGCACGACGCCGTTGCCATTGCCCGGGCCTTCGTGGAGCACGGCGCCGACGGCGTGGACGTCTCCTCCGGCCAGGTGGTCAAGGAGGAGAAACCGGCCTACGGCCGGAGCTACCAGACGCCGTTCGCGGACCGGATCCGGCAGGAAGTGGCGCACAAGGCCGGGGTGGCGGTGATCGCGGTGGGGGCGGTGTCCTCCTACGACGACGTCAACTCGATCCTGCTGGCAGGCCGCGCGGACCTCTGCGCCCTCGGCCGCACGCACCTGTTTGATCCGCAGTGGACCCTGCACGCGGCGATTGAGCAGGACTACCGCGGGCCGGGCGCCGACTGGCCGCAGCAGTTCAGGGCCGGCAGCCGGAAGCCGCCGGCGGCCCGCACCGACGCGGTCCGGCCCCGCCTGGCCCTGGTGCGCGAGCCCGAGATCGCCGAACTGCCGACCCACGTGCGCTGGACGCCGGCCAAGGTGCCGGCGTCGGTCTAGCACCGGCAAGGAACCGCTGCCCGGCGCCTCAACGGCGCGGTGCCGGGCAGCCTCCGGGGCGGGACTAGTTCGGCCCGTCGGCCTCGCGGGCGGTGACTTTGGCCGCCAGCTCCGCCGGCCACGGGGTGGCGGCCGTGCCGCCCCGTGCGACATGGGCCGTCACGAAGGACCCGTGGGCGGCGAGGGCGCGGGGTTCGCCCCGGAACTCCTCGCCCCACACCTCAAAGCTGAACGTCATGGACGTGCGGCCGATTTTCTCCACCACTACGGTGGTGGTGACCTGCTGGCCGAAGTACAACTTCGCCCGGTAGTTGAGCTCGTGGCGAACCCGCGGAGCTGTAGGGAAATAGTCCGGCAGATCCAGGTCCCGGAACAACTTGGCCTCGCAGGCCTCGACAAAGCGGAGCACCGCCGAATTGTGCTGGTGCCCCGCGGCATCCGTATCCACCCATTCAATGGTCCGTTCCAGGGTTGCCATCGTGACGGTGCGGGGGAGGGACTTTACGGGGTGCTTGGAGGCCGCCTGGAAGGTCGAAGAGCAGTCAGCAACAGCGCAGGACCCAACCGCTGCAGTACTCAATGGAAGGTATGTCCATGGTAGTAGCTTCACACGTTTCCCCCGGCGCCCCCGGCGCCACAGAGGTTCCCCGCGGGACCGCCGACGCGGCCGTTGAGGCCCCCGGCGGCCCAGTGCAGCGGCCCCCCGCGACCGTCGCCCAGCTCGTGGGCCGGACCCTGGCGGAGCTCGGCGTCGGGCACGTCTTCGGCGTCGTCGGCAGCGGGAACTTCGAGGTGACCAATGCCCTGCGCCTGGCCGGGGTGCCCTACACCGCCGCCCGGCATGAGGGCGGCGCCGCCACGATGGCCGACGCCTACTCCCGGATGTCCGGCCGGGTGGGCGTGGTGAGCACCCACCAGGGCTGCGGGCTGAGCAACGCCGTCACCGGGATCGGGGAAGCGGCCAAGAGCCGCACGCCGCTGATCGTGCTGACGGCCGACACCCAGGGCTCCGCCGTCCGGTCCAACTTCAAAATCGACCAGGACGCCCTCGCCCGCAGCGTCGGAGCCGTGAGCGAACGGATCCATTCCCCGGCCACGGCCGTCGCCGACACCCTCCGGGCCTTCCGCACCGCCCGGAACGAACGACGCACCGTGGTGCTGAACCTGCCCCTCGACGTCCAGTCGGCCCCGGCCCCGGCTGCCACCCAGACGGCAGCGGCCAGGACGGCCGCCGTCGCGGACCCCCAGCCGGTCCGTCCTGCGGCCGCCAGCGTCCGCCGCCTCGCGCACCTGATCAACGCCGCGGAGCGCCCGGTCTTCGTGGCAGGCCGCGGGGCACGGAATGCGCGGGCGGAATTGCTCAGCCTGGCCGCGCACGCCGGGGCGCTCGTGGCCACGTCCGCTGTGGCGAACGGCCTGTTCCATGACGAGGAATTCGCCCTCGGGATCTCCGGCGGATTCTCCTCACCCCTCTGCGCCGAGCTGATCCAGGGCGCCGACCTCATTGTCGGCTGGGGCTGCGCCCTGAACATGTGGACCATGCGGCACGGGCACCTGATCTCGGCCGGCACAGCCGTGGTCCAGGTCGACGTCGAGGACGCCGCGCTCGGCGCCAACCGGCCCGTCGACCTGGGCGTGGTGGGGGACTCGGCGCTGACCGCGGCGGACGTGCTCGCGGAGCTGCGGACTCTCCAGCCGGCACCGGCGGAGAGGTACCGCACCGCGCAGAACGGGGCGGCCATCGCAGCACGTTCGCGCTGGAACGACGTCGAAACGCCGGACCTCTCCGGCGGCGGGCGGATCGATCCGCGGGTGCTGAGCCGCGAGCTGGACACCATCCTGCCTGCCGAACGGATTGTCTCGATCGACTCCGGCAACTTCATGGGCTATCCCAGCACCTACCTGAAAGTCCCGGACGAGTTCGGCTTCTGCTTCACCCAGGCCTTCCAATCGATCGGTCTCGGTCTCTACACCGCGATTGGAGCCGCGCTGGCCCGGCCGGACCGGCTGCCGGTCCTCGGAGCCGGGGACGGGGGCTTCCTGATGGGCATCAGCGAACTGGAGACCGCCGTCCGGCTGGAGCTTCCGTTGGTCTGCATCATCTACAACGACGCCGGCTACGGGGCGGAGGTTCACCACTTCGGCGCGGGCGCCGAGTCCCAGGGCGGCCCAGCCGTCGATCTCGGTACCGTCACCTTCCCGGACACCGACATCGCCGCGATCGCCCGGGGCTTCGGTGCGGACGCGGTGACAGTCCGGAGCGTGGGGGATCTTGCTGCGGTCCGCACCTGGCTGCAGGGGACTCCCAACCGGCCTCTGGTCATCGATGCCAAGATCGCGTCCGACGGCGGTGCCTGGTGGCTCGCCGAGGCCTTCAAAGGCCACTGACTAACTCCTCTAATGCTGACGATCGTTACAGAAACGAAATATGCTGATTTGTTTACTGTCGGAATCAATGCGTGACACAGTGGGCACAGCATGTGAGCTGTCACACAAACCCCAATAAAATCCCAACGAGAGGTACATCCATGACGCAGTCAATGCCGACTGAGTTACGCACCGAGGCCACACCTCGCTGGAAGGGCCACGCGGTCCTCATCCTGTGCTTTGTGGCCATCGTCTTCGATGGTTATGACCTGGTGGTCTACGGGTCCACCGTTCCCACGATCCTCAAGTTCCAAGAGTGGGGCGTCACCCCCGCGCAGGCCGGGCTGATCGGCAGTCTTGCCTTGGTCGGCATGCTGGTCGGCACACTCTCGGTCGGCATCCTGACCGACAAGCTGGGCCGCCGCAGGATCATGCTGGCCTGTATTGCGTGGTTCTCCACCTGCATGCTGCTCACGGCGTTCTCGCCGTCCGCCGAGGTCTTCGGCTTCCTGCGTTTCCTGACGGGCCTCGGCCTGGGCGGCATCGTGCCCACGTGCATTGCGCTGACGGTCGAATTTGCCCGCAAGGAGCGGCGCCAAATCGCCAATGCCGTGATGTTCAGCGGCTACTCCGTGGGCGGGGTCGGCGCCTCCCTCCTCGCCATCAACCTGCTGCAGCACATCGATTTCCGCTGGATGTACGCGATCGGCGCACTGCCCCTCGTCACCCTTCTGCCGATCGCCTGGAAGCTCCTGCCCGAATCGGTGGCCTACCTCGCCCGCAAGCAGCGCATCGAAGAGGCCAGGTCCACGGCAGCCCGCTACGGCCTGGTCTACTCGGACATCGTCACCGCGGAGGACGTCAAGACCGGCGCCGACGCGCCGAAATCGGCCATGAAGACCCTGTTCACCCGCAAGTGGATCCGCTCCACGGTCCTGTTCGCGATGGCGAACTTCTGCGGGCTGCTGCTGGTTTACGGGCTGAACACCTGGCTGCCGCAGATCATGCGGCAGGCCGGCTTCCAGCTCGGCGACGCACTGACCTTCCTGCTGGTGCTCAACGCCGGTGCGATCGTCGGCTCCATCAGCGCCTCGGTCCTGGCGGACCGGATCGGCATCCGCAAGGTAGTGACGGCGTCGTTCCTCCTGGCGTTCGTGGCCATCCTCATGCTGAGCCTGCAGCTCCCGCTGGCGATGCTGCTCGTCATCGTCGCCTTCGCCGGGCTCGGCTCGGTGGGAACGCAGATCCTGGTGGGCGGCTACTGCGCCACCCATTACCCGCAGTCCCTCAGCGCGACCGCACTGAGCTGGTCGCTCGGCATTGGACGCATCGGCGCCATCTGCGGTCCGCTGATCGGCGGGCTGATCGCCGGCATGGCCTTCGGCTGGCAGCTCAATTTCTACATGTTCGCGGCCTTCGCCGTGGTCGGCGCCATTGTGGTTTTCTCGGTGCCGAAACTGACCGAAAAGTAGGCGCTGGAGTCGCTCCTGCGCAGGAGCCACAGAGCAGTTCATAATCCGGGGAGTCCCATAACTCTTCGATAAAGGCCCGTCCCCGCAGCCGCGCGGGACGGGCCTTGCTGTCTATCCTGAAGGAGTTAGCTGCAGTTCCGGGGAAGCGGGCTACGCCCATCAGCCGTCCGCCGAGCAAGGATTTCCGTGGCAATCGCAGAATACGACGTCGTCATCAACCGGGATGCCATGAGCGTGTATGACTTCCTGCTGGACGCCCGCAACATGCCGAGCTGGCGCGCCGGCGTCCGCAGCATCGAACTGGAGTCCGGTGCCGCGGGGACCAAAGGCGCCGTGTACCGGCAGACCGTCACCGGCCCCGGCGGACGCGCCGTCTGCGGAGACATCGAGATCACCGAGGCGCGTCCCGGGGCGGAAATCCAGTACAGGATCGTGGGCGGGCCGGAGAGCACACGCGGCGGCTTCTACCTGAGCACGGAAGGCGGGGGCACCCGCGTCCGCTTTGCCGTGGAACGCGAACCCAGGGGCGTCCTGGCCCGGCTGAAGTCCCCGTTCCGCCGCCGGATGAAAGCGGAGGTCTGCCAGTTGGAGCAGCTCAAGTCGGTGCTGGAAGAGCAGCCCGGGCCCTAACAGCAGGGCCGTAACACTGATGCCGCGCACATCTCTTCACGGCGAGTACGGTAATTTTGAGACTGTGCTGATCTCCGACCGCGACATTCGTGCCGAAATTGACTCCCAACGGATCGTTCTGGAGCCGTTCGACCCTGCCATGGTTCAGCCATCGTCGGTGGACGTCCGGATCGACAAATTCTTCCGGCTCTTCGACAACCACAAGTACGCCCACATCGACCCTGCAGAGGACCAGCCCGAGCTGACCCGCCTGGTGGAGGTCGACGCCGGCGAATCCTTTATCCTCCACCCCGGGGAATTCGTCCTGGGCTCCACCTACGAGACGGTGACCCTCCCCGACGACATCGCCGCCCGGCTCGAGGGCAAGTCCTCGCTGGGCCGGCTGGGCCTGCTCACGCACTCGACCGCAGGATTCATCGACCCCGGCTTCTCCGGCCACGTGACGCTTGAACTGTCCAACATGGCGACGCTGCCGATCAAGCTCTGGCCGGGCATGAAGATCGGCCAGCTGTGCTTCTTCCGGCTCACCTCCGCTGCCGAGTTCCCCTACGGCTCCGGCGAGTACGGCAACCGCTACCAGGGCCAGCGCGGCCCGACGGCGAGCCGCAGCCACCTGAACTTCCACCGCACGGACGTCTAGAGGCCGTCCGCCGTCCGCACTGCGGGAGGTTTCGCCGGCCGGAGCAGCATCGCAACCACCGGCTCAACGAACTTGGCTGCCAGCGGGCCCGTCACGGCCATGATCAGCACATAGGCGGTGGCCAGGGCCGCGAGCTCCGCGGACACCACGCCGGAAGCCACCGCGAGCCCGGCAATGACGATCGAGAACTCCCCGCGTGCGATCAGCGCGGCGCCGGCGCGGAAACGCCCCGGCCGCCCGATCCCGGCCCGCTTGGCCGCCCAGATGCCCGTGATCATCTTGGTGGCGGCGGTGACGATGGCCAGCAGCAGGGCCCAGCCGAGCACGGGCGGGATGGTGGCAGGGTCGGTGTTGAGGCCGAAGACCACGAAGAAGATCGCCGCGAAAAGGTCCCGCAGCGGCTCCAAGATCCTGGTGGCGCTGTGCGCGGTGGCCCCCGAAATAGCGATGCCGAGCATAAAGGCGCCCACCGCCGCCGATACCTGCATGGCCGAAGCCAGCCCGGCCACCAGCAGCGCCGCCCCGAGCAGGTTGAGCAGGAACACCTCGGAGTTTTCGCTGTGCACGGCCTTGGACACATGGTGCCCGTGCCGCAGCGCCACCAGCAGCACGATTGTGACCACTGCGAGCGAGATCCCGACGGTCTGCAGCCCCACAAGGAAGCTGACGCCGGCCAGGGTCGCGGTCAGGACCGGCAGGTAGATGGCCATGGCCAGATCCTCGAACACAAGGATCGAGAGAATCACCGGGGTTTCGCGGTTGCCGATCCGCCCCAGGTCCGTGATCACCTTCGCGGCGATTCCCGACGACGAAATATAGGTGACCCCGCCCATTACCATCGCCCCCACCACTCCCCAGCCCAGCAGGACCGCAAGGAGGGCCCCCGGCAGGAAGTTCAGGACGAGGTCCAGGACACCCGCCTGCCACGAGCGGCGGAGGCCCGTAACCAGTTCGGCGGCCGTATATTCCAATCCGAGCATAAGCAGGAGGAGGATGACACCGATCTCGCTCGAGAGATGTGCGAACTCCTGCATGCCTTCGAGCTTCACGATCCCGCCAGCACCAAAGAACAGTCCGCCGAGGAGATACAGCGGGATGGGGGACATGCCGACCCGCCCCGCCAGCCTCGCCAGCATGCCGAGGCAAAAGACGACGGCCCCGAGTTCAATCAGGGTCAGTGCGAGCGGATCCATGCCGTCAGCCGTTGCGTAGGATGCCGGCCGCCAGGTCCAGGCCTTCTTGCGTTCCTACTGCAACGAGGAGATCCCCCGGGTGCAGGACGAGGTCGGGTCCCGGTGAGGGGACCACCTCACCCTCGCGCATGATGGCGACAATCGAGACGCCGCTGCGGGTCCGGATGGCTGCCTTTCCCATCGGCTGGTTCTGGAACGGAGAGCCGGCCGCGATGGAGAACTGCCGGGTGACAATCCCCGGAATCTCGCGGTGGGCCTCGGACAGCTGCATGGCCAGCCGCTGGCCGCCCAGCAGGTTCCCCAACGCTGCAGCCTCATCGGCGGTCAGCGGGATGGACGCCTGGCAGGTGTCCGGATCGTCCCACGTGGAGACGATCAGTTCGGTTTGGCCTTCGCGGTATTCCACGACGCCGATCCGCCGCCCGGAGGCGGTCATGAAATCCTTGCGCCGGCCCAGTCCCGGCAGGTCCGTTTCATCCACGTTCATGCCTCCAGCCTAGTGGGCCGGAGGGCTTTCCGGGCAGCCTCAGGCGGCGGGCACCACCGCGATGTCGGTCTTGTCGGGGGCCTTGACCGGGAGCAGGAGCAGCAGCCCTGCCAGGAGCACCACCATGATGCCGAGGATGCCCCAGCGCTGCGCCTCGCCGGGCTCCACCAGCGGCGCGGCGACGGCGATACAGAGCGTGAAGAGTGCGGGGGCGAGGAAGCTGACGGCCCGGCCGGTGGTGGCGTACAGGCCAAACAGCTCACCGGACTCGCCGTGCGGGGCGAGCCGGGCCAGGTAGGCCCGGGAGGAGGACTGCGCCGGCCCCACGAAGAGGCACAGGAACAGGCCAAAGACCCAGAACGTCGTGCTGCCCGCCCAGTCCAGGCCGAAGAAGGAATGGTTCCCGTTGCCCAGGACCAGGATCATCGCGCCGGCGGTCAGCA
>Ga0247818_10001988_pt1 | contig 13164 bp, 12 predicted proteins | sample 13C_Glucose_Day1_FD_192424 | JGI IMG/M metagenome (GOLD analysis project Ga0247818, IMG submission 192424) | Soil microbial communities from agricultural site in Penn Yan, New York, United States - 13C_Glucose_Day1 | ecosystem: Environmental > Terrestrial > Soil > Agricultural land | place...
GGCCGGGGTCAGGTCGACGGCCCTGATCCCGGCCTGCGCGTAGAGGGGCGCGTGGGCGGCGTGGGCGGCCGCCGACGTGGCCTCGAACACGATGCCGGGCAGCTCGGGCCGGTCGACGAGCCACCCGACGCCCTCCGCGGACGTCTCGAGACCCGCCGACCGCGCTCGGGCCAGCCCGTCGGACCGGGCGTCGACGCCGACCATCCAGCGCAGGTCCAGGTGCTGAGAGCGGAGCAGCTTGGCCATCAGGTCGGTTCCGATGTTGCCGGGACCGACGATGGCAGCGGTCACGCGGGGCATGCTTCCTCCGAAGGGTCGTGCGAGATGGTCGACGGCGAGGGGGTCGAGCGCTGCGGGGTGCGGGCCCCGCCCACCGGCAGGGCGACGAGCAGCGCCAGCACCGCGTCACGCATGGCGGCGCGCGCCACCGCGAGGTAGTGCCGCGGGTCTTGCAGATCCGGGTCCGCCGCCAGAATGGCGCGCACCGCCGCGGTGTTGGCGATGCCGACAGCGGTCCCGACGTTGACCTTCGTGATGCCGTGGCGGACGGCGGACCGCAGCTCGTCGTCGGCGACGCCCGACGAGCCGTGCAGCACGAGTGGCACGGGGCTCGCGTTCCTGAGCCGGGCGATGAGGTCGTGGTCGAGCTGCGCCGAGCGGGTGCGCATGGCGTGGCGGCTGCCCACCGCGACGGCCAGCGCGTCCACGCGGGTGGCCTCGACGTAGGTCCGCGCCTCGACCGGGTCGGTGCGCACGCCCTCGGCGTGTGCGCTGCCGACCGGCGCGTCCTTGCCCCCGACATGGCCCAGCTCGGCCTCGATCCACAGGCCGGCGCCGTGGGCCCAGTCCGCAGCGGCGCGGGTGTCCCGGACGTTGTCGCGGTAGGGCCGGACGCCCGCGTCGAACATGACCGACGAGAAGCCGCAGTCGGCAGCCTGGCGCAGGAGGGGCCAGTCCGTCACGTGGTCGAGGTGCAGGGCGATGCGCGCGCTGCTCATCTCGGCCACGAGTCGGCACGCGGCAGCGAGCGGGGCGAGCGCGCCACCGTGGAAGGCCGCGGCGTTCTCGCTCACCTGCAGGATCACCGGGCGCCCCGCCTCCTCGGCCGCCGCCACCACCGCCTCGGCGTGCTCGAGGGTCACGACGTTGACCGCGAGGACGGCCTCACCCGCGGCTCGGGCGCCGCGGACGAGGACGTCGGTGCGCACGACGCTCATCCGGGCTCCCCGTTCTCGTCGAGCACGACCGAGCGCGAGAGCAGGTGCGGCCGGTCGGCGTCACGCCCAGCCTCGGCCGCCAGCTCGACGGCATACCGGTGGAGTCGGACGAGCTCGACGAGCGGTTCGCCGCAGCCGTGCTCGACCGTGCCACCTGAGGCCTCGACGGTGGCGACGATGTCGTCGGGCAGCCGGTCGAGGCCCCACACGAGGGTCCCGGGGCCGCTCGTCGCCACGGGCCCGTGACGGTACTCGCCCACCGCGTACGACTCGGTCCACGCGCCGGCGGACTCCCGGACCTTGAGAGCTGCCTCCTCCGCGACGAACTGGCCCCACCCACGGCCGAGGATGACGAGCTGGCGGATGCCGGTGGCGGGCAGGGCACTCTCCAGCGCCGCCTGGGCACGGTCGGGCAGCGAGTCGAGCCCAGCCAGCGGCACCCGGTCGTAGGTGGCGGCGTCCACGCTCGTGGCCTGGGCAGCGAGAGCTGCCCGCAGCAGGACCAGCTGGACGGTCGGGAAGCGGGTCTGCACGACACTCTGCTCGTCGGCGAACGACAGGTCGACGATGTCGCTCGCGAGGTCGGCGAGCGGAGTCCCCTGCTCTCCGAGCAGGGCCGTGACCGGCACACCGGGCTGCTGCTCGCGCAGCGTGCGCACGCTGCGCGAGCAGCTCGGACGACGTGCCCGATCGGCTGATGGCGATGACCCGGTCGTACGCCCGAAGCACGGGCGGGATCTCGCTCGCGATGAGTGCATCGGTGGGACCGAGGCCGGCGGCCTCGCGCATCGAGCCGTAGGCGAGACCCACGTAGTACGAGGTGCCGCAGCCCAGGACGAGCACGCGCTCTCCTGCGGTCGGCAGCCCGTGTATGCCGTCGTGCGCCATCTCGATGGCGCGGCGCCAGAGCGCAGGCTGGCTCGCGATCTCGGCTCGCGTCGCAGGACTCAGGGCGCCGGCGGGGTCCTGAGCAGAGGTGGGCTCGGTCGTCGTGGTCACGGTGTGCCCTCCCAGGCTTTGTACGGTTCGAATGCAGGTTCGTGTGGTGGGCGCTCGTCCGCGCTCCGCGTGGTGGCCACGCTCGAGGAGGCGGTTGCGCTGAGCGTGGCGGCGAGGTCGCCGACGTCCTTGCGTCCGGCCTGCGCGGCGACGCCTCCTGCCCCCTGCGTGGACAGGCTCGCCGCCGCGACACCGAGGGAGAGCGCGACTGTCCAGTCGGCACCGCTCACGAGGGCGGCGAGCACCGTGCCCGCGAGGGTGTCCCCGGCGCCCACGGTGTCGACCACCGCGACCTCCGGAGCATGGATGTGCACGGCTCCACCCCCGAAACGGACCGCCGCCCCCTCGGCGCCGCGCTTGTGCACGACGGCGGGCAGTCGCGGGTCCGTCCCGGTCGGCATCGATGCGAGCAGGATTTCGACTGCCGCATCGGGGGAGCCGCCCGGCCCGAGGCCGGCCAGGCCCACGGCTTCGGCGTCGTTGACGAACAGCACGTCCGACTGCGCGACGGCCTCCCGAGCACCGCTCGCCCACACACGGTCAGGGTCGTCGTTCGTGTCCAGGCTCGTCGACAGGCCCAGCTGGCGAGCACGGGCGAGCCTCTCGTGCAAGGACTCTCTCGCAGACACATGCAGGAAGAAGGAGCTGACGTGCACATGGCGCACGGCGGCGAGGACGGCGTCGGTGACCTCATCCGACCGGAGCGACTCCATCGCACCGAGGTGAGTGAGGATCTGGCGGTCCGTGTTGTCGTCGGCCCTGACGAGGACGATCGACGAGCCGGTCGGCCGGGCCTCGTCGACGCGGACGAGCTCGGTGCGCACGCCCCGCCGGCTGAGCCAGCCGCGGCAGGTCTGTCCGAGCTCGTCGTCGCCGACGACCGCCAGGAGGGCGACGTCGGCACCGCTGGCCGCGGCAGCGCAGGCCGTGATGCCGGCCGAGCTGCCGAGCGTCATCGTCGTCGCGCCGACCAGGTCCTCGGCCTGCCCGAAGCGCAGGCTCGTCCCGGACGTGGGCACCCCGGTGACGACGATGTCGGGGCACAGCTCTCCCACGACGAGGATCGTGCCGGCCGTCGATCCGCCGGCTCCCCGGTCCATGGCACCGTGGATGGACATCAGCGCCCTCCCGACACGTCGATGGTCACACCGGTGACGTAGCCGGCGGCGTCCGAGGCGAGCCAGCAGATGGCCTCGGCGACTTCGTCCGGGGTGCCGATGCGACCGAGCGGCACCGTCGGGGCCAGGCGTTCGAGGCGCCCGGGCTGGTCTGCGTTCATGTCGGTGTCGATGAGCCCGGGGCGCACCCCGACGACGCGGACGCCTTCGCCGGCGACCTCCTGGGCGAGGCCGGTCGTGAGGACGTCGAGAGCCGCCTTGCTCATCGCGTAGTCGACGAACTCGCCTGCGGCGCCGCGCTCGGCCGCTCGCGACGACACGTTGACGACGACGCCCCCGTGGCCCCCGCGCGCCGTGCTCATCCTCTCGACGGCTCGGGCGGCGCAGAGCGCGGCCCCCGCTGCGTTGACGGTGAGCGTGCGCACGAGGCGCTCCGCCGTGAGGTCGACGACCCGGGCGGCCGGGGGGAGGATGCCGGCGTTGTTGACCAGCACGTCGAGGCGGCCGAATCGATCGTCCAGCTCGGAGAAGAGCCGGTCGACCCCACCGAGGACGCCCTGGTCGAACGGCAGTGCGACGGCCCGGACGCCCTCGGCGGCGCAGACGTCGACGACCTCCGCAGCGGCGTCGCGCCGGACGGCATACGTCACGACGACGTCGTGGCCGCGGCGAGCGAGGCCACGTGCCGCAGCTGCACCGATGCCGCGGCTGCTGCCGGTCACGAGGGCGACCCGACGCTCGGGGGCGGGAGGCGTGGCCATCTCAGTCCTTGATCCTCAGGTAGGCCGTGTTCGTCGTCGCGTAGCGGATGCCGCTGTCCAGGACGGCTCGCCCGGCCGGCGTCGCCGGGTCTGGAGGCGTGCCGTAGAGGAACGCGAAGGCGGCCGGCGCGACGCCGGTCAGCTCGGTCAGGGCCCGGATGGGTGCGGTGATCTCGCGCTCGACGTCGTCCGGGGTGACGATGTCCTTGGCCGCGGCGTGGTTGGCGGTGTGCGCCGCGATGACGTGGCGCTTCGCGATGACGGCGAGGTCGTCCCACGTCATGGCGTAGGCCGCCTGGTCGCGCTCCTCGTCGAGGATCGTGAAGTCGTGCTTCTCGGCGTAGGCCGACTGTTCCTCCGGCGGCACGTCGAGGATCGCCGTGGTCGGGAAGAACCAGGCCGTCAGCCCCAGCTCGTCACACACGGGTGCCGCGACGGTCGCGTTGTTGAGGTAGCTGTCGTAGAAGACGGGGATGAAGCCGGGCTTGGGCAGGTGCCACTCGCCCGTGTCGGTGAACCGGTCGAGGTCCTCGGGCAGCAGCGGCACGTAGTGGTCGAGATACCACGACAGCTCGGCCTTGAGCACTCCGCGCTGCGACTCGGGAGTGTTGTGCCAGTTGACGATTCGTAGCAGCTTGCCGTCGGCGAAGGCCTGGCGCTGGTAGTCCTTGGTCAGGATGCTCATGACGTCACCTCGCCGTCGACGTGCGCGCGGAGGTGCTGGTCGCTGAGGACGACGAGCGCGTCGATGAGCTCGCGCGCACCCGTCTCGTCGGGCTCGTCCGGGTACTGCGCGGGGAAGCCGACGGCTTCCAGCCCCGCGTAGTAGCCGTCGAGCAGCTCGGCAGCCCGAGCACCGTCGCTGAGTGCGGTTACGTCGCCCACCCGTAGGTCGCCCCCGGGCCGTGCATCGTCCAGGGCGACGAACATGGCGATGCCCTCGCGCTCGAGCAGTCGGCCGTGGCAGGCGGCGAGCACGGCCGGCACGTCGACGGCTGCCGGGGCCGCGAGCGTGCCCGCGTCACTGAGGTGGTCGTTCATTGCGATCTCCTGGGGATGATGGCGGTCTCGGCGCCGACGAGGAAGTCGAAGTCGGCGCCCTCGTCGGCCTGGAGCACGTGGTCGACGTAGAGGCGCTGGTAGCCGCGACCGGCCTGCCATGGCTGCGGCGGTTCGGCGACGAGGCGACGCTCAATTTCCTCGTCGGACACGTCGAGGTGCAGGCGGCGGCCGGGCACGTCGAGCTCGATGAGGTCGCCGGTCCGCACCGCGGCGAGCGGACCACCGACGGCCGACTCCGGGCAGACGTGGAGCACCACGGTGCCGTAGGAGGTGCCGGACATCCGGGCGTCGCTGATGCGGACCATGTCGGTCACGCCCGCGGCGAGCATCTTGGCAGGAAGCGGGAGGTTCGCGATCTCGGGCATGCCGGGGTAGCCCTTCGGACCCGCACCACGTAGGACGAGGATGTCGTCGGGTTCCACATCGAGGTCGGGGTCGTCCGCGTCACGGAGGTAGGCCTCGTAGTCGTCCCAGACGACCGCCCGCCCGCGATGGACCATGAGGTCGGGACTCGCAGCCGACTGCTTGACGACACAGCCGCGCGGCGCGAGGTTGCCGCGCAGCACAGCGGTGCCGCTCCCCGCTGGTTGGAACGGCGCGTCGAAGTCGCGGATGACCTCGGCGTCCCAACGCTGCGCGCCCGCGTACGCCTCCGCCAGCGATCTGCCGCTGACGCCGATCGTCTGCCGGTGCAGCAGGTCGTGGAGCTGGGCGACGACGGCACCGAGCCCGCCGGCATACGCGAAGTCCTCCATGAGGAACCGACCGGACGGCATGACGTCGACGAGCGTCGGAACCTCACGCGCGAGGCGGTCGAAGTCGTCGAGGTCGAGGGGCACCCCGACCCGCCGGGAGAGGGCGAGCAGGTGGACGACGGCGTTGGTCGAGCCGCCGATCGCGGCGTTGACCCGGATGGCGTTCTCGAACGCCTCGCGCGTCAGGATGGCGCTCGGCCGCAGGTCCTCCGCGACCATGTCGACGATGCGCCGGCCGGCCAGGTGCGAGGCCGTGCGACGCCGGGCGTCGTCGGCCGGCAGCTCCGCGGTGCCCGGCATCTGCATGCCGGGCGTCTCGGTGAGCAAAGCCATGGTCGACGCCGTGCCCATGGTCATACAGTGGCCGCGGCTGCGGCTCATGCACGACTCGGCCTCGGCGAGATCGGCATCGGTCATCCGGCCGGCCCGGTGCTCCTCGGTCATCCTCCAGACCGACGTGCCGGAGCCCACGGTCTGGCCACGCCACCGGCCGTTGAGCATCGGTCCACCAGTGATGAGCAGCGACGGGAGGTCGGTGCTCGCCGCACCCATGAGGTAGGCGGGCGTCGTCTTGTCACAGCCGGCGAGGAGCACGACGCCGTCGATCGGATTGCCGCGCAAGGTCTCCTCGAGGTCCATGGCGACGAGGTTGCGCAGCAACATGGCCGAGGGGCGCACCATGGTCTCGCCGATCGAGGCGGTCGGGAACTCGAACGGGACCCCACCGGCCTGCCACACGCCGCGCTTGACGTGCTCGGCCACCTCGCGCAGGTGCGCGTTGCACGGCGTCAGCTCGGACCAGCTCGTCGCGACACCGATGACGGGGCGACCGTCGAAGGAGTCGTCGGGGAGTCCCTCGCTGCGCAACCAGGACCGGTGCAGGATGCCGTTCTTGCTCGGCGCCTGGAACCAGCCGGCGCTGCGCAGGCCGGACGTTGCGACGGGACCCTCGTGCGTGCTCATGCGAATGCGGGGAGGTGCTCGGCCTGGGCCGTGATGAGGGCGTCCGTCAGCGCACGCGCGCGTTCCGGGTCGGCGACGGCGCCATCGGCGATCATCGCCTCGACGACGAGGCCCCGGTCGCCGGTCATGGCCGCCTCCACGGCGAGCGAGACCGACACGAGCCGCTGGGCCAGGATCGCGGTGAGCGGTGAGCCCAGGTCGGGCACCTGGATCGCGCGCAGGCCTCGGGCCGTCGCGACGCCCGGCACCTCGAGGGCGACGTCATCGGGCAGGCCGGGCACGGCACCGTTGTTGAGCACGTTGACCGAGAACATCTCACGGCGGTCCTCGATGACCGACCGGATGATGGCGATGAGCTGCTCCTGCTCGCCCGTGGAGCGTCCGAAGATGCTCTCGTCCAACGGTGCTCGACCCTCCGCCTGGGCCTTCATCGACTGGTAGCGGTTCTCGCCCCACTCGAGGATCTCGGGCACGGAGAAGGCGTCCACGCCGAGCGTCTTGCCGTAGTAGGCCCCTGACGGCCAGCGCTGCGGGAAGAACTCCGTGACGTGCCGGTCGTTGGCGGCCGGGTAGGCACCGTAGGTGTCGAACAGCTCCCACGAGAACGGGTTCTGTGCCGCCTTGATGCGGTCGACGAAGATGTTGCCGATGTCGCCGGGGTCGGCCGGCTCGGAGCGCTCCTGCTCGCGGACCTTCGCGACGAGCGGCCAGGCGTCCTGGCCGTCGAGGCGGAAGTCGTAGATGAAGGTCAGGTGGTTGATGCCGGCATACAAGGTCGACGTGCGCTCGAAGGGCTCGTCGATGAGCTGGGCTAGCTCGCGCTGGACGTGGTGCATGCCGTGGCAGAGACCGACCACGGTGGCACCGGCGTGCCGGGTCATGGCCATGACGTTGGCCGTCATCGGGTTGCTGTAGTTGAAGAAGAGGGCGTCCGGCGCCAGGCGCACGACGTCGCGCGCGACCTCCACCATGACCGGGACCGTGCGCAGCAGCCTGCTGATGCCACCCGGCATGACGGAGTCGCCGACCGGCTGGAAGACGCCGTGGGCCTGACACGTCTCGTGGTCGCGGAGCCACGCGTCGCGTCCGCCGACGCCGACGCACGTGACGACGAAGTCAGCGCCGGGCAGCGCCTGGGTGCGATCTGCGGTGCCCCGGACACTGATGCGGTCCCCCGCTCCGCGCGCCTGCACCATGAGCTCGGCGAGTCCGACCGCGACACCGAGCGCGACCTCGTCGACGTCGACGAGCGAGATCTCCCAGGCACCGAGGTCGTCGGCGGAGATCAGGTCGGCCAGCAGTCCACGCGTGAAGACGGCGCTGCCCGCCCCGATGAGGACGATCTTGCGGGTGGTCATGACATGGTTCCTTCGGTGGCTCGAGGGACGGGACGTGCTGGCGGGTGGTGGAGCTGGCGGATCACGGTTGCTGGGGCGGATGTCGTCGCTTCAGGCGACGTGGACCACGAGTCCCTGGTCGCGGAGGACGGAGACGTCGGTCTCGTCAGCGGCAGCCGAGGTGACGAGCTCCGTGACCGCGTCGAGCGGGCAGATGCGGTGGGGACTACGGCGCGAGAACTTGCTCGAGTCGGCGAGCACGGTGAGGCGGTCGGCGCTTCCCGCCAGTCGGCGGTCCGTCTCGCACTCGAGCGCGCTGGCCCCCAGCAGGCCGCTGCGGTGGTCGACGCCGTAGACGCCCATGATCGCGTGGTCGACGTGCAGCTCGCCCAGGGTCAGGCCGACCAGCGAGCCGAGCAGACTGAGCTCGGGGCGCCGAAGCGCCCCGCCGAGCACCACGAGGTCGACGTCCACGTCGGCCAGGCGGATCGCGACGTCGAGAGAGTTCGTCACCACGGTGACGTCGGGCACCGCGGCGAGCAGCGGCGCCAGGGCCGCCGTCGTCGTGCCACCGGTGAGGAGCAGCGCCGACCCGGGCTCGATGAGACGGATGGCCCGACGGGCGATGGCCTGCTTCTCCTCCTGGCGCTCGACCTCGCGCATCGCCGGGGGCAGCTCGGGTGCGTCTGGCACCTGCGGACCGTCCACCACGGCGCCGCCGTGGACTCGCCTGACGCGTCCCTGGCGTTCGAGCTCGTCCAGGTCACGCCGTACCGTTGACAGGCTCACCTCGAGATGCGCGGCGAGGTCCTCGACGCTGACCACGCCCTGCCGGGTGATCAGGCCGAGCGTCTCCGCGTGGCGCTGGACGGGGAGCATCAGTAGCCCCTTTCGCGATCGGCGACGTTGAGCAACGGTCTGTCCGCAAGATAGCGGCGGAGGTTGTCGGTGAAGAGCGTGCCGACCACGTCGAGGTAGTCGGGCGCGAAGCCCGCCACGTGGGGCGTCACGACGGAGCGCTCGTGCGACCAGAACGGGTGGTCGACCGGCAGCGGCTCGGCGTCGAAGACATCGCTTGCGACGAGGTCGAGGTGTCCCTGGTCGAGGGCCGCCAGAAGGGCGGCTTCGTCGACGACGCCGCCTCGACTGCCGTTCACGAGAACGGCCGTCGGCTTCATGGCGGCGATCTCGCTCGCCCCGATCATGCCTTCGGTCTGCGGTGTGAGGGGCACGGTGAGGGCGACGTAGTCGCTGCGCGCGAGCAGATCGTGCAGCTGCGAGGCCGGCAGCTCGGTGACGCCCTCGACGTCACCCGAGTCGCCGAACCGCTCCTCGGTGCGGACGGGCGAGCCTGCGTCGACGGGTGCGGATCCTCCTCGACGGAGCGCGACCACGTCCATGCCGAGGGCTCGGGAGATCCGCGCGACCTCCTTGCCGATGCGCCCGTAGCCGACGATGCCGATGGTGCTCGCCCGCAGGTTTCGGGGCATCAGGCTGTTCCACCGGTACTCCCGCGACGGCCAGGTGTGCGTGGCAGCGAGGTGTTCGGTGGTGCGCAGGTGGTGGGCGTGCGCGAGGACCATCATGATGATCCACTCGGCGAGAGGTGCAGGGCTGACACCCCCGAGGGTCGTGATGACGCAGTCGCTGTGCCACAAGGAAGTTCCCCGGACGTGGTCGATTCCCGACGTGTCGAGCTGAGCCCACCGCAGGGACGGTGCCGTGTCGGGCCCGGGCAGGACGGCACTGGTGTACATGACCTCGGCGCGCGCGAGCACGTGAGCGGGCACGACGCCCGCCGGGTCCTCGTGCTCGGCCACCGGGTGGTGGTCCAGGACGACGCGTGGGTCGACGGCTCGCACCCGGTCGAGAAACGACTCCGGGAAGTCCAGCGTGACCAGCACGTGCAGGGGCGCGAGGGCCGACCTCGCGGGCGTCGTCACTTGAGCCCCGTCCGGGCGACACCCTCGACGAAGTACTTCTGGAAGAAGGCGAACACGAGAAGCATGGGCAGGATCGACAGGAACGACATGGCGAGCAGCGGCCCGAAGTTCGAGCTGAACTGTTGGATGAGGAACTGGAGGCCGACCGGCAGCGTGTAGGCGTCGGGGTCGTTGAGCACGATGAGCGGCCAGACGAACTCGTTCCATCGCCACATGAAGGTGAAGATGACGAGGGACGCGATGAGCGGCTTGGACAGGGGCAGCACGACGCTCCAGAAGGTCCGGAAGTGACCGGCTCCGTCGATGCGCGCGGCCTCGATGAGCTCGTCCGGCACGCTGAGGAAGAACTGGCGCGCCATGAACAGCCCGAACGCCTCGGCGAGGCGCGGGAGGACGACGCCCCAGTTGCTGTTGATCAGGTGGAGGTCGATGACCATCTGGAACTGCGGGACCATGATGACCTGAACCGGCACCATGAGGGTGCTGATGATGAGCAGGAAGAGCACGTTGCGCATCGGGAAGCGCAGCTTGGCGAAGGCGTAGCCGGCCATGAGGTTGATGGCCAGCGTGAAGACGACCGAGAGCACAGCGATGACCACGGAGTTCGTGAGCCATCGACCGAAGGGGTACTGGCTCCACGGCTGGGTGTAGTTCTCCCAGTGCCAGTCCTGGGGCCACAGTGGGACGGGCAACGTGGACAGCTCGTCGCTCGTGGCGACAGAGGTGCGCAGCATCCAGTACATCGGGAACATCAGGATGATGGCGGCGACGACCGCGATCGCGACGCGGGTCAGCACGACGCGTCGTGGCTGGCGCCGCTCCTCGTCTTTCGGAAGGGTGGCGTTCGCCTCCTCGATCGCGGTGACCTCGGTCGTGGCGACACTCGTCAGTGCGGTGCTCATGCGTCGTCCCTGCTCTTGGAGAAGCGCCACTGGAGCACGGTGAAGACGAGGACGACCAGGTAGATGATCACGCCGATGGCCGCGGCGTATCCCTGGCGTCGCTGGTTGAAGCCCTGGTCGTACGCGTACTGCACGAGGAAGGTCGTGGACGTTCCGGGACCCCCGCGGGTGAGGACGTAGACCACGTCGAAGACCTGGAAGCTGCCGATGATCGAGTAGACGACGAGGAAGAAGGTCGTCGGGCGCAGGAGCGGCCACGTGATGTGGATGAACCGCTTCCAACCGACCGCACCGTCGACCGTTCCAGCCTCGTAAACCTCCCGCGGAATGCCTTGCAGGGCAGCGAGATACACGACCATGCCAAAGCCGATGCCCTGCCACGTGCTCACCAGGATGATCGAGACGAGCGCCCAGGTGCCGTTGCCCTGCCAGTCGATGGCCGGGAGCCCGATGGTCGTGAGCATCTGGTTCAGGATGCCGACAATGGGGTCGAAGAGACGCAGGAAGATGATGCCGGACGCGACGCCGGAGATGACGACCGGCACGTAGAAGAGAGCCCGGAAGAGCCCGCGCGCAGGCATCCACCGGTTGAGCAGGAGGGCCGCCGAGAGGCCGCACACGATGCCGATCGGGACGGTCAGCGCCGTGTAGAGCAGCGTGTTGAGCGACGCGGTCCAGAACGTCGCGTCGTTGATGATGGCCGCGTAGTTGTCGAGCCCGATGAAGCGCATCCGGCCGAAGCCCGAGTATCGCTGCAGGCTGTACCAGAAGGTCAGCGCGAGCGGGATGAACATGAACAGGGTGAAGACGAGCAGCGCGGGGCTCGCCATGAGCAGGCCTGCCCTGCGCTCGGCTTTGAGGGCTGCGGAGGCGACGCGCCGCCTCCTGCCGGGGCGCACCGGGGGCTCCGGCGCACGCCGTCTCGTTACCACCGTGGTCATGGTCCTCCGCTCGGTCGGGAACTGGTCTGGGCAGCGATTCGCTGCTCAGACCTGCAGGGCCTTCTGGATGGCCGTGGTGAGGCCGCCGACGACCGAGTCGACCGTGGCCGACGGGTTCGACAGGAACTGGTCCATGTTGTCGACTAGGGCCTGGTTGATGCCCGGGAAGGACGGCAGCGTCGACGTCTTGACGAGCGCCTCGGGCATCGTCGTCGCCTGCTTCTGGAAGACCGGCATGAGGTCGGGCTTCACATCGAACGCGAGCTTGGCGTCGGCGAGGTCGTTGCGGACCGGAAGGACCGTCGTCTTCTCGCAGAAGTACTGCATGTTCTCCTTGGTCACGAGGAACTTGGCGAACTCGATCGCCGCGTCCTTGTTCGGGGAGCCCTCGGTCACGACCACCGCGTTGCCGCCGAGGTCCGTGGCTGATGCCTTGTCGTGCGGCAGGTAGGTCACGCCCCACTCGAACTTCTTCGCGATGGCCCCGTCGAGCGAGGGCACGAGGAAGTCGCCCGCCTGGATCATCGAGATCTTCTGCGTGGGGAAGATCTCGTCCGGGTACGTCGGCCGCTTGACCAGGACGCTCGGGGCGTGCAGGCCCTGGGTGTACAGGCTCTGCGTCCACGTCAGCGCCTTCTTGGCCTGTTCGGTGTCGAGCGTGACGTTCTTCATCGACGGGTCGAGCACCGTGCCGCCGGCCTGGAAGAGGGTGTTGAACCAGCGGTAGGCACCGAACAGCTGGTAGTTGAAGGCGAACGGCGAGACACCGGGGTTCGCGGTCTTGAGCTTGCCGAGGACGCCGACCAGCTCCTCCCACGTCCAGGCGGACTCGAGCGAGTCCGGCACGGAGGTGATGCCGGCCTTGGCGAAGTGTGCCTTGTTGTAGACGAGCGCCGACGTGTCGGTGTGGTGCGGCACCCCGATCGGGGCGCCGTCGTACTGCATCGCCGCCCAGAGCCCGGGAAAGAACTGCTGACCGAACGAGCTGTCGATGTGGTCGCTGAGATCGGCGAGGACACCGTTCGCGGCGTAGCCGGTGACGTCGGTGTACGAGACCCGGAAGAGGTCGGGCGCCTGGTTCGCCTGGAGCCTGCGGTCGACGACGGTGCGGATCTGGTCGTAGGGAAGGACCTCGATCTTGACCTTGGCGCCGCGCGCCGCGGTGC
>Ga0247818_10001989_pt1 | contig 13160 bp, 11 predicted proteins | sample 13C_Glucose_Day1_FD_192424 | JGI IMG/M metagenome (GOLD analysis project Ga0247818, IMG submission 192424) | Soil microbial communities from agricultural site in Penn Yan, New York, United States - 13C_Glucose_Day1 | ecosystem: Environmental > Terrestrial > Soil > Agricultural land | place...
CTTCCAGCCCCTGGGGCTCCTGGAGGAGGGGATCTCGCCGTACGTGTCGGCCGGGCCCGGACTCGTACGCGCCCTGGGGCGAGGGCTGGCCCTGGGCCGCCTGCGGGTGGAGGAGGCCGCCCGGCGCGCGGGGGCCGCGCCCGGCGGGCCACCGGGCGCCTGGCGGACGGTTCCGCACCTGCGCGACTACAACCTGGACCACTTCGGCGTCGGCACGCTCCGGGGACCGGAATGGACGATCGCCGACCGTGAGGCCTCCTACCTGGTCAGGGCGGTGGCCGCGCGGCAGGGGCGCCGGCTGCCCCACGGGTACGAGGCGGTGTACGCGCACACGGCGTGCGACTCCCGCGGCCACCCGCTCGACGGCCTCCACCCCTACGTCCTGCGCCTCTCCCCGCCGCCACCGGTGCGGGCGTTCTGGTCGCTGACCGTGTACGACAGCCCGGGAGGCCACCTGGTCGCGAACGCCGAGGAACGGTACGCGATCGGGGACCGGACGCCCGGACTCGTCCACGGTGCCGACGGCTCGCTGACGCTGCACCTCGCGGCTGAGCGCCCCGCTGACCCGGCCGCGGCCGCCAACTGGCTGCCCGTGCCGCCCGGCCGCTTCCGCGCGTTGATGCGGCTCCACCTGCCCGACCGGGCGATTCTCGACGGGAGCTACGTCATCCCGCCGGTCGGGCCGCTCGGGGGCCGGGCGGGAGCGTAGGTCCGGAGGCCGGTTGTCAGTGTCGCGTCGCACACTGGAGGCATGTGCCGCAGCATCAAGACGCTTCGTCCGCCAGCCATCCCCGAAGAGGCCACCGAGGAGGAGATGAGAGCAGCCGCCCTGCAGTACGTCCGCAAGGTGTCGGGCTTCCGTGCGCCCGCCGCGCACAACCAGGAGGTCTTCGACCGGGCCGTCGCCGAGATCGCCGACGCGACCCAGCGGCTGCTGGACGGCCTGGAGATACGGGGTGCGGCCGCCCGGGCCTGAGCTGCCGTGCGGGCCGTCAGGTGCCGGCCGGGGCTCCGGCGACCGCAGCCGCAGCCGCAGCCGCAACCGCGGACGGCCGGGCGGGGCGGCGGACGACGACCGCCGCGAGCGAGCCCGCCAGGAACAGGGCGAGCACCGAGACCGCCGTGCCCAGCCACCCCGCGCCCAGCCACTGGCCGCCGAAGTAGCCGAGGCCCACGCTGTAGACGGCCCAGGCCACGCCGGCGACGGCCGACCAGGGCAGGAACTCCTTCACCTTGCGGTGGGCGGCGCCCGCCCCCAGCGAGACGACGGACCGGCCGGCCGGGGCGAAACGGGCTATGACGACGAGCGCCCCTCCGCCGCGGCTCAGCGCCGCGCCGAGGCGCTCCTGCGCGGAGGTCAGACGGCGGGAGCGGGCGATGGCCCGGTCGAGGCGGTCGCCGCCGCGCCAGGCGAGGCGGTAGGCGACCAGGTCGCCGAGCACGGACGCCGTGGCCGCGCAGAGGGTGAGGATCACGAGCGAGGGCACGTGCCGGGTGGCTTCCCCGGCCGCGGCGGTGACCGTGGTGGAGGTGCTCGCGGCGGCCGCGGTGGCAGCGGTGATCACCAGAACACCGCTGGGGAGTACGGGAAGGAAGACGTCCAGGACCACCGAGAGGGCGACCACCGCGTAGATCCATGGGCTGCCGGTCAGCGCACCCACACTCTCGAGCACTTTCTACTCCCCGTTCCCGGTTCCCGTGTTCCGTGTCAACGCCGCGACGTCGCAGGGGAGCGGCAGGAGCGGCAGGGCCAGCTGTACAGCGTACGCCTGCTGTTCACCGGGTTCACCTGGTATTCGCCGGGCGCGCGTCCGATGTCGCGCAGGTCACGCGCGGCACCGGACCCCCGGGGAACGCGACTCCGGCCCCCCTTGTAGGGAAGGGGGGCCGGAGTGCGGGGAGCGTGCGTCAGACCGAGACGGCCCGGGCCTTCTCGCGGGCGGGTTCACCCGCGTGCCCGGAGCTGTCGCGGGAGGAGAACAGCCGGTCCAGGCCGAGGGCGCCGGAGCCGGTGAAGACGAGCAGCAGGAAGGCCCAGCAGAAGACCGCCGACGCCTCGCCGCCGTTCTGCAGGGGGAACAGCGACTCGGGCTGGTGGACCTTGAAGTACGCGTAGGCCATGGAGCCCGAGCAGACGAGGGCGGCGATACGGGTGCCGAGGCCGAGTGCGACCAGGGTGCCGCCGACGAGCTGGATGACAGCGGCGTACCAGCCCGGCCAGGTGCCGGCGGGGACGGTGCCGCCGCCCATGGCGCCGCCCAGGACTCCGAAGAGCGAAGCGGCACCGTGGCAGGCGAAGAGGAAGCCGATGACGATACGGAAGAGGCCGAGGGCGTAGGGCTGGGCCCGGTTCAGGCGTATGGACATGGGGGGTGGGGCTCCTTCGGTCTGGGGACGTGAACCGATCGGGGCCCATCAGGTTAGGGAGACCTCATTATTACTTGCAAGTTCAACATTATGAGGCTGGCTGAAAGTCGGTCATTCGTTCGATGTCAGTGAGCGCTCCATCACGGTCTCCAACTGGGCCCCCGTGGACCTCGCTCTGGCCTGAACCAATGTCAGCGCAGCCTTCCGGCCATGCAGGGTGAGTGTCATCAGCTGATTGCCGAACCACGGTCCGCCCGTCTTGCGCCAGCGCATCGGAGGGCGGCCCGTCCGTCCGTGGAGCGCCAGCGCACGGCCGAGCCACCGGCCCGCGCCGCTCCAGCCGAAGCGGAACCCGGCGCGTATGTAGGCGGGGACGGAGTTGTGGACGGGAGAGCAGGTCAGTTGCAGGACGTGCGCGGCGGGAGTGCCGTCCGGGGTGGAGTCGGACCACTGGGGTTCGGTGATGTAGGCGTGGTGCACATCGCCCGAGAGCACGCAAATCGTCGCGGGGGCGCCGGAGGCGCGTCCTGCCTCCCGCAGCAGCTCCGACAACTGGTCGAAGGACTCCGGGAACGCGGCCCAATGCTCCAGGTCACCGGCCCGGCGCACCTTCTCCCCGCGGCGCGCCCAGCGTTCGCCGCGGGCACCGCGGCACAGGGCCGCGTTCCAGGTCTCCGCATCGTGGACGAGGGGTGGCAGCAGCCACGGGAGCGAGGTGCCGATCAGGAGGTGGTCGTACGCGCCGGGGTCGTCGAGCACCTCGGAGCGCAGCCACGCGGCCTCCTCGTCGCGCAGCATCGCCCGCCGCTGTTCCTCGAGGGTCCGGGCCGCCCGGGTGTCGACCATCAGCAGTCGTACTCGGCCGAAAACACGCCGGTAGCTCCAGCGGGTCCGGGCCGGCTCGGCGTCGACCGCCGCGGCATGGGCGCGCAGGGTCTCGGTGCCGTCGGGAGCGGCGCGCACGGCGGCGTAGACCGGGTCGGCCTCCAGGGCCTCGGGGGAGAGGTTGCCGAGGTGCTGGTAGACCCAGTACGACATCAGCCCGCTGACGATCCGCTCGTGCCACCAGGGAGTGCGCCGCATGTCCCGGACCCAGGCCTCGCTGGTGTTCCAGTCGTCGATGACGTCGTGGTCGTCGAAGATCATGCAGCTGGGGACCGTGGAGAGCAGCCATCGCACGTCCGGATCGCGCCAGGACTCGTCGTACAGGTGGGTGTACTCCTCGAAGTCCGCGACCTCGGCGCCGGGGGCCTCGTCCAGGTCGCGGCGGGCCGCGAGCCGTCGCTGCGTGGCGGGCGAGGTCTCGTCCGCGTACACCTGGTCACCGAGGAGCAGCAGGACGTCCGGGCGGACCGCCTCGGGGTCGGCGGCGAGGCGGACGGCCAGGGTGTCGAGCGCGTCCGGGCCGATGGCGTCGTGGCCGTGGGCGGGCGGCGCGGCCCACCGGCAGGAGCCGAACGCGACCCGGACCGGGCTCTCCTCGTCGGGCTGGGGGAGCGCGGGGGTGGTGATGGTGCTCGGCGGGAAGTGGGAGTCCTCGGGCGGCCACACCCGCCGGCCGTCGAGCAGCACCTCGTAGGGCGTGGTGGAGCCGGGCGTCAGCCCTTCCACCACCACCAGGGCGTAGTGATGGCCCTGGACGGCGAACGTGGGCGCGGTGCCCGCCGCCCCGTCCGCGCAGCGGACCTCCGCCGTGCAGGGCCTGGTCGACTCCACCCAGACCGTCGCCCGGGAGCCGGACTCCCAGTCGACGTACCTCAGCAGTGGTCCCAGGCGTAGCCCGGCCATGTGTGCCCTCCTCGCGTCGCCGTGACCGATGGCTCCGTAGGGTACGGAACGACGGAGGAGGGCGGGTGGTTCCGGCGTGGCGGGAGGGTGTCAGCAGCCGTTCAGGACCGACTGCAGGGCGCTCTTCTCGGTGGAGTCGACACTGAGACCGTAGTAGTGCTTCACGTGCACCCAGGCGCGGGCGTAGGTGCAGCGGTAGGCGGTGCGCGAGGGGAGCCACTCGCCCGGGTCCTGGTCGCTCTTGGACTGGTTGACGTTGTCGGTGACCGCGATGAGCTGAGGGCGGGTCAGGTCGTTGGCGAAGGACTGCCGCTGGGCGGTCGTCCAGCCGCTGGCCCCGGAGCGCCAGGCCTCGGCGAGCGGGACCATGTGGTCGATGTCCAGGTCGGACGCGGCGGTCCAGGTGGCTCCGTCGTACTCGGAGTACCAGCTGCCGCTGGTCGCGGCGCAGGAGGAGTCCTGCACGACGCCGGTGCCGTCACGCTTCAGCACCACCTCGCGGGTGTTGCAGGCTCCCGACTGGGTGATCCAGTGGGGGAACTTGTCACGGCTGTAGCCGGACGAGGAGCCCTCGGTGGAGACGGTGAGCTGCCCCAGATACGTACGGGCGGTCGATGCGCTGACCGGGGTGGGCATCGCGGCCTGGGCGGTCGGAGCCGTGAGGAGCCCGGTCGTGGCGGCGAGCGCGGCGGAGGCGGCGACGACGGCTATGCGACGCGCGTAGATACCTGACATGTGAACTCCCTTGACGTGGGGGGCTGTTGCGCGGGCGACCTGCGGAGCCAGGCCATCGTGGCGGCGCCGGGTTTCGGTGGGGTGGTCGCCAGGTAACAGAGTGACGACATGCGCACGTCACATCAAGGGTTTGGACGGTCGGTCTGACGTCCCGTCCGAAAGGTGTTCGAGGAACGGGGTTGACGAATGGGCCGTTCCGGGACGCGTTCCAGGTGCATCAAGGGCGGCCCTAGGGTGGCCGGGTGCTGTTTCCCGTCACTCCCACGCTCGGTCTCGTGCTCGCCGTCCTCCTGGTGTGCACCGCGGCCGTCGCCGCGTGGGCCTCGCTGGGCCGGTCCCGGGAGATCGTCGTCGCCGGGCTCCGGGCGGCGGTCCAACTGGCGGCCGTCTCCCTGCTCATCGGCTGGGTGGTGCACTCCCTGGGGCCCCTGCTGGGCTTCCTGGCGGTGATGTTCGCGGTCGCGGTGCGTACCGCGGGACGGCGGGTCACCCCCAACCGCACCTGGTGGTGGGCGGCGCTCCCGATCGGTGCGGGCGTCGTGCCCGTCGTCGTGGCGCTGCTGCTCACCGGACTGCTCCCGCTGCGCGGTATCACGCTGATCCCGGTCACGGGAATCCTCATCGGGGGCGCCCTCACCGCGACCGTCCTCGGCGGGCGGCGCGCGCTGGACGAGCTCGGGACGCGGTGGGGGGAGGTGGAGGCCGGGATGGCGCTCGGGCTGCTCGACCGGGACGCCCGGCTGGAGATCGCCCGCCCCGCGGCGGCGGACGCGCTGCTGCCGGGGCTGGACCAGACCCGGACCGTGGGGCTCGTCACGCTGCCGGGGGCGTTCGTGGGCATGCTGCTGGGCGGCGCCTCACCCGTGGAGGCGGGCGCCGTCCAGCTGTTCGTCCTGGTGGCACTGATGGCGGTGCAGGTCGTGGCGGTCGCACTCGTGCTGGAACTCGTCGCGCGGGGACTGCTGCACCGGAGCTGAGGCGGGGCCGCCCACTCGCCGCTGCGGGGTGGCCGGGCCCGTCACGCGGGAAGGGGGGCGCGTCTCATACGGGAGAAGGGACGCGTCTCACGGGTGAAGAGAGGCGTGTCTCACGCGGCGTCGACGAGCAGGCGGATCGAACCGTCCGCGCCCGCTTCCACCCGGAGCTGTGTCAGGTCCTCGACATGGACGTCGGGCGCGAGCGCGGCGGCGCGCGGGCCGACGCCCACGACGCGCATGCCGGCCGCCCGGCCCGCCGCGATGCCCGCCTCGGAGTCCTCGAACACGATGCAGTCCGCCGGGTCGAAGCCGAGTTCGGCCGCGCCCTTGAGGAAGCCCTCCGGGTCCGGCTTGCTGGCGCCCACCATCTCGGCGGTGACGCGGGTCTCCGGCATCGGCAGGGCCGCCGCCGTCATCCGCGCCTGTGCGAGCGCCTCGTCGGCCGAGGTCACGAGGGCGTGGGGGAGAGCCGCGATGGAGGCCATGAAGGCGGGGGCCCCGCCGACGGGTACGACGCCTTCCGTGTCCGCGGTCTCCTCGGCGAGCATGATCCGGTTCTCCGCGTAGTTCTGCTCCATCGGGCGGTCCGGCAGCAGGGCGGCCATCGTGGCGTAACCCTGACGGCCGTGGACCACCTCGAGGGCGGCCACGGGGTCGAGCCCCTGCGCGGTCGCCCAGCGGCGCCAGCAGCGTTCCACCACCGCGTCGGAATTGACGAGGGTGCCGTCCATGTCCAGCAGGAGGGCGCGGGCTTCGAGGACGGTGGCCGGCATGGGCGTGCTCCAGAGCGCGGGGGGACAGCTCGTAGCTGCGGTGAAGAAAAAACAAGTAGCCCCGCCCGCCGGTCAGGGAGAACGAGCGGAGGCTACTTTGTTCCACCACGATACAAAAACCGTCGCCGAAACGCCAATCCGGCGCCGATGCCTCTGTCGGTCCCGGTGCCGGGGCGGGGTGACGGACCGGCGCCCTCGGCGGACGAGGAGGAGCGACGCGGAGGCGTCCTCAGGGCCGGTGTCCCCGGCCGCTCGTCTGCGACTCCAGGGCGCTGCGGGTCTCCGGCCCGTAGACGCCCGGCGGGTCGTTCCGGACCGACACCCACCGCTGGTACTCGGCGACGGCCTGCTCCACCTGTGCCGAGTAGTCGCCGTTGTCGGGACCCCGGTACACCCAGATCTCCTGCAGCCGGCGCTGGAGCTCCGCCACCTCCGCGCCGCTGTCGCCCCGTCGCAGCGTCGCCCCGGACACCTCCTCGGCGGGAGGCGCCACCGGTGCCGTGCCGGGGTCCTTCGTCGCGGCGGCGGAAGGCGACGGTGAACGCGGAGCCGAGGCCGACGGCGACGCCGACGCGCTCTGCGACGGGGAGGGTGACTCCGAAGGTGATGCCGACGCCGACGCCGACGCCGAAGCGGAAGCAGACCGCGACGGTGTGGGGGAGGCGGAGGCCGAAGGGGACTCCGACACGGACGCGGCGGGCTCCTCGCCCATGTCCGGCACGCTCGTCGTGGCCTCGGGCAGTGCGGCCTCGCGTTCGTCCCGGTCGTCGAACAGGCCGCCCGCGAAAGCCGCCGTACCCACCACCGCGGCCACCGCCGCCCCCGCGGCGACCACCACGAACGGCCTCCGCCGCCGCGGCTGCACGGGATCGGGCCCGCCACCCGCATAGGCCGCGGCGCTCCGGCGGCGGTTCTCGTCCGCCGCGGTGGCGCCCGGCCGGGCACCCGGCGCCGACCCGTGTGCGCCCGGCTCCCGGCCCGGCGCACCGTCCAGGAACAGCGGCATCGTCGTAGCCGCGTCGGGAGCTCCGTGGTCCTGCGCGTCCTCGCTGTGCAGCGTCACGTACGGCCGGATCCGCAGCGGGTCGAAATCCTCGGCCGCCGCCATCTCCGCCGAACGGGCCTCCCGTCCGGGCCGCGTGTCCGGACCGGCTCCGCAGGCACACCCCGCCCCGGGTCTCGCGCTCCGCTCGCCACCGCACTCCGGGCATATATGTCCGGTCATCGTGGGTTCCCCTCCCCTTTGAACTGCCTGCGATTATGCAGGCCGCCGCGGGGAACCCCAACGCGCGTAGCGCCGCTCGGCAGGCCATAACGACACAGAGCGGCAAGGATGGGGGGCAAGCGGACCCGAGGAGATGCTCATGGCCCAGCAGCTGAGCCCGCCACCCCTTGCGGCAGGTGGCGGGCGGTCCCGGCGGAACATCCTGGTCTCCATCGGCGCACTGCTCCTCGGCATGCTGCTCGCCGCACTCGACCAGACCATCGTGTCCACCGCCCTGCCCACGATCGTCAGCGAACTGGGCGGCCTGGACCATCTCTCGTGGGTGGTGACCGCCTACCTGCTGGCCGCGACCGCGGCCACCCCGCTGTGGGGCAAGCTCGGCGACCAGTACGGGCGCAAGAAGCTCTTCCAGACGGCCATCGTCATCTTCCTCGTCGGTTCCGCGCTCTGCGGCATGGCCCAGAACATGCCGCAGCTGATCGGCTTCCGCGCTCTCCAGGGCCTCGGCGGCGGCGGTCTGATGGTGCTGTCGATGGCGATCGTCGGCGACATCGTCACCCCGCGCGAACGAGGCAAGTACCAGGGCCTCTTCGGAGCCGTCTTCGGCATGACCAGCGTGCTGGGGCCGCTCCTCGGCGGATTCTTCACCGAGCACCTCAGCTGGCGCTGGGTCTTCTACATCAACCTCCCCATCGGCGTCGTCGCGCTGCTCGTCATCGCGACGGCCCTGCACATCCCGGTCCGCCGCACCAAGCACCGCATCGACTACCTGGGCACCTTCCTCATCGCCTCCGTCGCCACCTGCCTGGTCCTCGTCGCGTCGCTCGGCGGCACCACCTGGGACTGGGGTTCCGTGCAGATCATCGCCCTCGCGGTCCTCGCCGTGGTGCTGCTCGTGGCGTTCGTCGCGGCCGAGCGACGTGCGGCCGAACCGGTGCTGCCGCTGAGGCTCTTCCACCGACGGACCTTCAGCCTCGTCGCCGTCATCAGCTTCGTCATCGGCTTCGCCATGTTCGGCGCCATGACCTATCTGCCGACCTTCCTCCAGGTCGTGCACGGCATCAGCCCGACCCTGTCCGGCGTACACATGCTGCCGATGGTCCTCGGGCTGCTGCTCACCTCGACCGGCTCCGGCCAGATCGTGAGCCGGACCGGCCGCTGGAAGGTCTTCCCGATCGCCGGCACGGCCCTCACCACCATCGGTCTGCTGCTGCTCCACACCCTCTCCGAAACCAGCTCCACCTGGACGATGAGCCTCTGCTTCTTCGTCTTCGGCGCCGGACTCGGTCTGGTGATGCAGGTGCTCGTGCTGATCGTGCAGAACTCCGTCGGCTACGAGGACCTCGGCGTCGCCACCTCCGGGGCGACCTTCTTCCGGTCCATCGGAGCCTCGTTCGGCGTGGCCGTCTTCGGCACCGTCTTCACCAACCGGCTGACCGGCAAACTCGAGGACGCGCTCAGCGGCCGTCCGCTCCCCTCCGGCGTGGACGCCGGGGCGCTGGCCGCCGACCCCCGCGCCATCGGCCGGCTCCCCGCGGACCTGCGGCCCTCGGTGCTCAGCGCCTACTCGACCTCGATCACCGACGTCTTCCTCTACGCGGCACCCGTCGTCCTCGTCGCGTTCGCCCTCGCCTGGTTCCTCAAGGAGGAACCCCTGCGCGGATCGGTGACGGCGCCCGACTCCAGCGAGACGCTGGCCCCCAACCCGGTCCAGCGCTCCTCGTACGACGAATGCGCCCGTGCCCTGTCGGTGCTCGCCACCCGCGAGGGACGCCGGGAGATCTACGAGAAGATCACCGAGAGAGCCGGGTACGACCTCCAGCCCGCCTCCAGCTGGCTGCTGCTGCGCATCAAACGGCACGGCACCGTCGAACCGGGCAGGCTCGCCGAGGTCGCGCCCGTGCCCCTCAGGGTCATCACCTCCGCCGCCCGCCAGATCGAAGGACTCGGCTACGCCCGGCGCGAGGGCATGCAACTGGTGCTCACCGAACGAGGGGCCGAGGCCGTGGTCAGGCTGTCCCGGGCCCGGGAGGACTCACTGGCCGAGCTGCTGGGCGACTGGTGGGGTCCGGACCGGCCCACCGACCTGGTCCGCCTCGTGACGGAGCTGTCGGCCGAGGTGAGCGGGTCGAGCAGGGAGCGGCCCCACATGCCCGAGCCCCGCCGCGACCACTCGGTCGGCTGACCCGCCGGCCGTACGGCGGTTCAGAGCTCCTTGGCCAGCCAGTGCTCCGCGTACGGCCCCTGGTTGAACGCCGGGACCTCCCGGTACCCGTGCTTCGCGTACAGTCCGCGCGCCTCGACCAGGTCGTCGCGGGTGTCCAGCCGGATCGACCTCACCCCGTAGGCCCGTGCCGCGCTCTCGATGCCCGCGAGCAGCAGGCCGCCACCGCCCGTCGAGCGGAAGGCGGGCCGGACGAACACCCGGGTCAGCTCCGCCGTCACCGCGTCGACCAGGCGCAGGCCCGCGCAGCTCGCCGGCTCGCCTTCGTACCGCCCCACCAGGAACTCCCCGGTGGGTGGTGCGAGCCGCTCGACCCCGTCGTCCCGCAGCCCGTCGTCGATCTCCGCCGTGGTCGCCGGGCGGCCCCAGTACCGGCTCGCCACCTCGTCGTAGTAGTCGCGCCGCAGCACGGTCGCCTCGGGGCTGCCGAAGTGTTCGGAGGTCACGGTCCACGTCATCGGTCCATTCTGTCCGGGACGGTGCGGGGGTACGAACCCTTTACGTGCAGGAGGAAACGATGGAGCGGGAAACCGGCCCGGAGGCAGCGGTCCAGCGGCTCGGGGAGCAGTGGATACGGGAGCTCACGCAGCCCGGCGGCAGCTTCGTGTGCTCGCCCGCCGGACTGTGGCTGGCCCTCACGGCCGTCGCCGCGGGCGCCCGAGGCGCGACGGCCGCGGAGCTGCGCGCACTGCTCGGGGTGGCCGGGCAGGAAGCCGCGGCCGTGGTGACGGAGGCGGCCAGGGACTGGACGCGCACCGCGGCACTGCGGGCGGCGACCCGGGTGTGGAACGGCGCGCCGGTCCACCCGGACTACGAACGGTCGCTGCCCGACGTCGCCTTCGGTCCCGTGGACGCCGAGGAGGCCGACGCGTGGGTCCGCGAGCGGACCGGCGGCCTGATCGAGAAGCTGCCGCTGGACGTCGACGGCGACATGGCGCTGGTCCTGGTCAACGTGCTCGCCCTCGAGGCGCTCTGGGAGACGCCGTTCGACAGGGGCCGCACCCGCGACGCGGACTTCACCGACGCGGCCGGCACGAGCAGGCCGGTGGCGACGATGCACGCGTCGGTCCCGCTCGCCGACGTGTGGACGGTGCCGGGCGGGTACGTCGTCGAACTGCGCTGCCGGGCCGAGCCGGACGGTGCCGCACCGGCGCGGGTCAGGTTCGTCCTCGGTGAGCCGGGCGAAGGGGCGGCCGAGGTACTGCCGAGGGCGTGGGCCGCCGCCGGGTCGCGCACCCGGGGAAAGACCGACGTGGTGACCGTCGCGTTGCCCCGGTTCACCCTGCGGACAAGGATTCCCGTCACGGACCAGCTGCCCGCACTGGGCGTGCGGCTCGCGACCGACGCCGTCGCAGCCGACTTCTCCGGCCTCTCGCCCTGTCCTCTCCACATCTCCGAGGTGGTCCAGGAAGCGGTCGTGAAGATCGCCGAGAAGGGTGTGGAGGCCGCGGCGGTCACGGTCGTGGCGATGCGGGGCCTTGCCGTACCGCCCCGGGTGGTGCGGCACATCGCCTTCGACCGGCCCTTCGGCGTCGTGGTCCTGGACGGTTCCTCGGACGTCCCCCTCTTCGCGGGATGGCAGGCGGACGTCCCCCTCTTCGAGGACCGGGAGGGCTGACCCGGGCGGAACGGTGGCGGTGCGTCGGCAGGCCCCCGGCGGGCCGCCCGACGGTATCCGGGCATTGTTTCGGTAAATCGATGGTGACAGTCAGGCGAAGACAGGGTTGGTTGTGTCTATCTCATCGGGCAATGCGAGGCTTCATCCGCACAAACCCGGGCCGAGGGGACAGTGCACGGAAACGGGAGGGTCGGCGCAGCGTGACAGATGTGGAGCGCAGTGTGCGGGGGGACGCGGCGGGGGATCCCGGAGCGAGGGCCGCGGTGGTCAGGGCCGTCCTCTGGCTGCTCGTGGGGGTCCTGGCGGTACGGCAGGTGGCGGTGGTGCTGCGCCGCCCGCCCGGCGAACGCCTCACCGACCTGGAGACCTGGACCGGGGCGACCGGGGTCCTGCACATCGCGGGGTCGCTCTACGACCCGGGCCGCTTCACCGGCACACCGTTCGCCGGACTGGTGCTGAAGCCGCTGACGGTCTCGGCCGAACAGGCCCTCGGCGTCGTCTGGACCTTCGGCTCCCTGCTGCTCGTCGTGCTGCTCGGCTTCGTCGCCGTGCGCGCCCTGCCCGCACCCGTGAGCAGGCGCACCGCGTTCCTCGCGGCGCCCGTCGCGATCACCCTGCTGATGGTGTCGCTGCCCGTCCGCAACACGCTGCACCTGGGCCAGACCAGCATCCTGCCCGTCCTGCTGGTGCTGCTCGCCTGTTTCGCGGTACGCGGTGAGCGTCTTCCCGGTGTGCTGACCGGTGTCGCAGCCGCCCTCCAGCCCGCAGTCCTGCTCTTCGCCGCCCTGTTCTGGCTCACCGGAAGACGCCGGGCGGCCGTGGGCGGCAGTGTCACGTTCGTCGTCTGCACGGCGCTGGCCTGGGCGATGATGCCGCGTGACTCGTGGGCGTACTGGGTGCACCACCTCGCGGGTGCCGGACTCGGCGAACGGCCGGACAGCCTGGCCAACCAGTCCCTGCACGGCGCGTTGCTGCGCTTCGGGCTCCAGGGGCCGTTGGAGATCGCCCTGTTCCTGGTCCTCGCCGCCGTCGTCGTCGTCCTCGGACTGCGCCGCGCGGCCCGCTACGCCCGGGACGGGCAGCTGCTCCTGGCCGTCGCGGTCACGGGCTGCGTCGCCGTCGCCGTGTCGCCCACCGCCTGGCAGCACCAGCTGCTCTGGGTGCTGCTCGCCGTCGTCGGCCGCGTCGGCACCCGGGCCTCGGACCGGCTGGTCTGGCCGGCGGTCGTGGTGCTCGTACTCACCCTGCCGGGGAAGATGCTCCTGCCGAACGTGGGCGTGGTCCTCCCGGTGCGCGACAACGTGCTGCTCGTCGCCGCGCTCGCCGCGGCCTGCGCGGTGCCGTTCCTCTCCCGCACCTCGCCCCACTGGCGGCAGCCGGTCCCCACGGACTACGCGAAGCCCGTGCCGGCGCGATTCGCGTGGGTGCCGCTGGTGCCCCTGTGGCGCCGGCA
>Ga0247818_10001991_pt1 | contig 13155 bp, 12 predicted proteins | sample 13C_Glucose_Day1_FD_192424 | JGI IMG/M metagenome (GOLD analysis project Ga0247818, IMG submission 192424) | Soil microbial communities from agricultural site in Penn Yan, New York, United States - 13C_Glucose_Day1 | ecosystem: Environmental > Terrestrial > Soil > Agricultural land | place...
GTCATGGGGCGCTCCCTCACGAGCGGGGAAGCCTGGCCCCCGGCATCGCTCGACCAGAGGTATGCCGTCAGGACGTTCGAGCCCGGCCGTGACGAGGACGCCTGGCTGGCCCTCAACGCCGCCGCGTTCGCGCACCACCCCGAGCAGGGGTCGCTGCGGCGTGCCGACCTCGACCAGCGGATGGCGCAGCCGTGGTGGGACCCCGCCGGGCTCATCCTCGTCGTGGAGGCCGACGACCCCGACACCCTGGCAGCCTCGCACTGGACGAAGGTCGACCCACCCTCCGGTGACGTCGGCGAGGTCTACGTCGTGGCCGTCTCGCCGGACCGACAGGGGCACGGGCTCGGACGCGCCGTCACGGTCCTCGGCCTCGACCACCTGCGGTCGCTCGGGCTCGCCCGCGTCGTGCTCTACGTCGACGAGGAGAACGCGGCAGCGGTGCGCACGTACCGCGCCCTGGGTTTCGAGGACCTCGAGGTGCACCGCCAGTTCGCCCGCACCGGCGCCGCCGGTGCGCCTGCCCACGGCTGAGACGAGTTCACCCCCCGGTCGCCCATCGGTGCCACGATGGACAGATGAGCAGTTTCACGACCACCGAGCTCGACGAACACAGCCTGACGTCCCCCGAGTCGCGTGACGGGGCGGAGGAGCCGACCACCGAGGCCGGCGAGGTCAGCTCCTTCACGAGCACGGTCCCCAGCCGGCGCGTCCCGCCCCGGGCGCCAAACGGCCGCTTCATCGGTGCCGGCGCCCCCGAGGCCGAGGACGACCTGCCGGCCGACCGCTACCTCGAGCGCGAGCTGTCGTGGCTGCAGTTCAACGAGCGGGTGCTCCAGCTCGCGATGGACCCGGCCGTGCCGCTGCTCGAGCGCACCCGCTTCCTCGCGATCTTCGCGAACAACCTCGACGAGTACTTCATGGTGCGCGTGGCCGGCCTCAAGCGCCGCATCGCGACCGGTCTCGCCGTGCGCACCGCAGCGGGGCTGGAGCCGCGCGAGCTCATCGAGCGCATCGCCCGCCTGGCCCACGAGCTCATGCAGCAGCACGCGGCCGTCTTCCAGCACGACGTCCGCCCCGCCCTCGAGGACGAGGGCATCACGGTCGTGCGGTGGGACGACCTCGACGACGACGACCGCGAACCACTGCACTACTTCTTCGCCGACCGCGTCTTCCCGGTGCTGACCCCGCTCGCCGTCGACCCGGCCCATCCCTTCCCCTACATCTCGGGCCTCTCGCTCAACCTCGCAGTGCTGCTCCAGAACCCGAAGACCGGCAGCGAGCACTTCGCGCGCGTGAAGGTGCCGCCGAGCCTGCCCCGCTTCATCCTCGTCGAGGAGGACATCGACTCCGAGATCGAGCGGAAGCGCTTCGTGCCGCTCGAGGACGTCATCGCCAGCCACCTCGACCAGCTCTTCCCCGGCATGCTCGTCCAGGAGCACTTCTCCTTCCGCGTCACGCGCAACGAGGACCTCGAGGTCGAGGAGGACGACGCCGAGAACCTCCTCACAGCCCTCGAGAAGGAGCTGACCCGGCGCCGCTTCGGCCCACCGATCCGGCTCGAGGTCGAGGACGAGATCGACCCCAAGGTCCTCGACATGCTGGCCCGCGAGCTGCAGATCAGTGACCGCGAGATCTACCGCCTGCCAACGCCGCTCGACCTCCGCGGCCTCTTCACGATCGCCGATGTCGACCGGTCCGACCTCGAGTTCGCGAAGTTCTTCCCGCGCACCCACCCCGACTTCGCGCCGACGGAGAGCGCCAAGGCCATCGACCTGCTCGCCGCCGTGCGGCAGAAGGACGTCCTCGTCCAGCACCCCTACAACTCGTTCTCGACGTCGGTCCAGGCGTTCATCGAGCAGGCGGCCAATGACCCGAACGTCCTCGCGATCAAGCAGACGCTCTACCGCACATCAGGAGACTCGCCGATCATCGACGCCCTCATCGACGCCGCCGAGGCCGGCAAGCAGGTGCTCGCCGTGGTCGAGATCAAGGCCCGATTCGACGAGGTCAACAACATCTCGTGGGCACGCAAGCTGGAGGAGGCGGGCGTCCACGTCGTCTACGGCGTCGTCGGGCTCAAGACGCACGCGAAGCTGTGCCTCGTCGTGCGCCAGGAGTCCGAGGGCCTCGTCCGCTACTGCCACATCGGCACGGGCAACTACAACCCGAAGACGGCCCGCGTCTACGAGGACTTCGGCCTCTTCACCACGGACCCGCAGGTCGGCGAGGACCTCTCTCGCCTGTTCAACCTGCTCTCCGGATTCGCACCTCGCAGCAGGTTCAAGAGGCTGCTCGTCGCCCCGCGATCCGTCCGCTCGGGTCTCATCGACCTCGTCGAGGAGGAGGTGGCGCTCCACTCATCGCGTCCGGACGGCACACCGCCGGGCCGCATCGTCATCAAGGCCAACTCGATCGTCGACGAGGCCCTCATCGACGCCCTCTACCGGGCGAGCATCGCCGGCGTCCGCGTGGACATCTGGGTGCGCGGCATCTGCGCCGTGCGCCCTGGTGTCGAGGGCCTGTCGGAGCACATCCGGGTCCGGTCGATCCTGGGACGCTTCCTCGAGCACTCCCGCGTCTTCTGGTTCGACCACGGCGGCGACCCCCGGGTCTACATCGGCAGCGCCGACATGATGCACCGCAACCTCGACCGTCGCGTCGAAGCCCTGGTGAGCATCGGCGACGCCGGCCACGTCGTCGAGCTCGCCGACCTCATCGACCTCGCCTTCGCCGAGACGACGTCGCGGTGGGACCTCGGCTCCGACGGCCGATGGGTGCGCCACCACCTCTCCGACTCCGGAGAGGCGCTCGACGACCTCCAGGAGAAGCTCATCGAGCGACACGACAAGCGCCGCCGCAAGGCCCGCCGCCGCTGACCGGCATACGTCCATCACATCGGGCAGACTGACGCGCGTGGCCTCCGTGATCCCCGCCGCCGGCACCCTGCCGTGGCGCCGCCGTGACGGACGGCTCGAGGTCGCCCTCGTGCACCGTCCCAAGTACGACGACTGGTCGTGGGCCAAGGGCAAGCTCGACCCGGGTGAGCAGCCCAGCGTCGCGGCGGCCCGCGAGACGCTCGAGGAGACAGGCCTCGTCGTGCGCCTCGGCGTGCCGCTCCCGTCGGCGGAGTACCCCGTGCTCGACTCGACCGGCGGCCCCGCGACGAAGCAGGTGCACTACTGGGCGGCGCGGGTCACCGGCGGCACCGGCGTGCTCGAGAACGAGATCGACGAAGTCGCCTGGGTCGACGTCCGCACGGCCAACGACCGCCTCGACTACGCCCGCGACCGGGAGCAGCTGCTCGCCCTCGTCCGGGCGGAGCGCGCGGACGAGCTGCGCACCTGGCCATTCGTGCTCGTGCGGCACGCCAAGGCGACGCCGCGCGGCAAGTGGGAAGGCGACGACCGCGCGCGCCCGCTCGACGCGGTGGGACGCGCCCAGGCCGACACGATCGCCGCCGTGCTGGGCGCCTACGGCGTGACCCGCGTCGTCACGTCGTCATCGACGCGTTGCGTCGCCACCGTGGAGCCGTATGCCGCGGGGCGTGGCCTCAAGCTGCGCACGCGCGACGCGCTCTCCGAGGAAGGCTTCGCCGAGAGCCCCGTCGGCGCACTCGCGCAGGTCGAGCGGCTCCTCGAGAAGGGCGAACCGGCGGCTCTGTGCAGCCACGGTCCAGTGCTTCCAGCCCTGCTCGACGTGCTCCGCAACCGGGTCACGCACTCCCCCGAGCGCGGGGACGTCGTCTCCGAGCACCTCCGCCTGGCGGCGGCCGAGTCGATGCAGAAGGGCGAGGCACTCGTGTGCCACGTCGTCGGTCGAGGCGAGGACGCACGCCTCGTCGACGTCGAGCGCATCGACTCCTGAGGCACCCCGAACCCTCCATCGTCGGCGCGAGCGCGCGGCCGCGCATCCCGAGCCGGGAGCCCACCCCAACCCGTCAGCCGGCGTTCACCCTGCGTTAACCGCACGTGGGCGGCTCGTCACCCTGCCCGCTTATCTTCGCGATGGATCAACCGTCCAGCAGCGTCGCTCGGCCAGGTCCGCACGACCCCGACCGACCACCCAGAACATCCCATCGAGAGGTAACACACTCGTGTCAGTTTCGCGTATCAGCGCTCTCGGCGCCATCGCCCTGTCTGGCGCTCTTGCGCTCTCGGCCTGCGCATCCGAGAACACCGGCGCCGCTCCCGGTGCCGGCTCGACGCCCGCCGGTGGCACCACCGCAGCGGGCGACTGCTTCTCCGGCGACCTCAAGGCCGAAGGATCCTCAGCGCAGAAGAACGCCATCGACGAGGCCATCAAGGCGTACCAGACGGCCTGCGCCGACGCCACGGTCGACTACCAGCCCACGGGTTCGGGCGCCGGCATCAAGCAGTTCATCGCCAAGCAGGTCGACTTCGCCGGCTCCGACTCGGCCCTCAAGACCGAGCCCAAGGACGGCAAGATCGAGGCCGATGACGCCAAGCAGGCGTGTGGCACCGAAGCCTGGAACCTCCCCATGGTCACCGGCCCGATCGCGATCGCCTACAACGTCAAGGGCGTCGACAAGCTCGTGCTCAACGCAGAGGTCGCCGCGAAGATCTTCGACGGCAAGATCGCCGTCTGGAACGACCCGGCCATCGCCGCGCTCAACAAGGGCGTCACGCTGCCCTCCACCCCGATCAAGGTCTTCTTCCGCTCCGACGAGTCGGGCACGACGGAGAACTTCACGAAGTACCTCAAGGCCGCCGCCCCGGACGCCTGGTCGTACGAGACGGGCAAGAAGTGGACCGGCAAGGGCGAGGGCAAGGAGAAGTCGGCCGGAGTCGCCACCGCGACGAAGGGCCAGGACGGCGGCATCACGTACGTCGAGCTCTCCTACGCCCGGCAGAACCAGCTGCCGATGGCCCAGATCGACACGGGCGCCGGCCCGGTCGAGCTGACCGCCGAGTCGGCCGGCAAGACGGTCGCGACCGCCAAGCAGACGGGCACGGGCAACAACCTCGCGCTCAAGATCGACTACGCCACCAAGGAGGCCGGGGCCTACCCGATCGTCCTGGTGACCTACGAGATCGTCTGCTCGAAGTACGCCGACGCCGAGACGGGCAAGAAGGTCAAGAGCTTCCTCAAGACCTTCGCGTCCGACGAGGTTCAGAAGGGCCTCGAGGAGCAGGGCTACGCCCCCTTGCCCGCCGAGGTCTCTGCAAAGGTGAAGAGCGCGGTCGACGCGATCTCCTGACCCAACGCTCGGTCGTCCCCCGCCTCACCACCACGGGGACCGGCTGACTCGCAGGGGCGGACGCCGCACTCGGCGTTCGCCCCTGCACCAGTTCAACTCATCGAAGGAAGAGGCTCCACGTGCCGACACTGACGGGTGTGTCCGCAGCCGACGAGCTGCCGGGTCCAGACGGCCAGCGCCCCCTCCAGGGCGACAACGCGTCCACCGGACGCCTCGGTGACCGCCTGTTCGGCGGCGCCGCCACCGTCTCGGGCGTCATCATCATCGCGATCGTCACCCTGATCGCGGTGTTCCTCGTCGTGCAGGCCGTCCCTGCCCTGACGAACAACTCGGAGAACTTCCTGACCAGCAGGGTCTGGGCCCCCGGCGGCGACAAGCCGGCTTTCGGCATCCTCGAGTTCCTCTGGACGACGGTCGCCGCGTCGACGATCGCGATGCTCATCGCGGTGCCGGTCGGTGTGGGCGTCGCCCTGTTCCTCACGCAGTACTCGCCCGCGTGGCTCCGTCGCCCGGCGGCGACCCTCGTCGACCTGCTGGCCGCCGTGCCCTCGATCGTCTACGGCCTCTGGGGCCTGATCACCTTCTTCCCGTTCTGGAAGCCGATCCAGACGCGGATCGAGAGCACCCTCGGCTGGTTCCCGCTCTTCGCCCCCGCGGACGTCAGCGGCGGCACGATCTTCTTCATCGGGATCGTCCTGTCGATCATGGTTCTGCCGATCGTCACCGCCTTGTCGCGCGAGGTGTTCGCCCAGACGCCCGCCACCCACAAGGAGGGCGCCCTTGCCCTCGGGGCCACGCACTGGGAGATGATCCGGACCGCCGTCCTCCCGTTCGGACGCCCCGGGGTCATCTCCGCGGCGATGCTGGCCCTGGGCCGCGCCCTCGGTGAGACGATCGCGGTGACCTTCCTCGTCTCCGCCCTCTTCGACGGCAAGGCCTGGACCTTCTCGCTGTTCAACGGCGGCGAGACCTTCGCCAGCAAGATCGCCAACAACGCGGCCGAGTTCAGCAACCCGAACAAGACCGGCGCCTACATCGCCGCGGGCCTTGTGCTCTTCGTGCTGACCTTCGTGGTCAACAGCATCGCCCGCGTCGTCATCGAGCGCAGGAAGGCCTTCACCGAATGAGCACCACGACGACGGAGAGCACGGTTCCCGACGACGTCATCGGGCCGCAGGGCGACACACCGCCCGGTGGACGCCCGGGGCGTGAGGCCCTGAGCGAGATGAGCCACCCGCACCGCGCACGCGCCGTCAAGGACGTCGTGGCCCGGGTCGTCATGTGGGCTGCATTCCTGCTCGCGATGGTCCCCCTCGTCTGGATCCTCGGCACGGTCGTCGTCAAGGGCGTGCACATGCTGGGCACCTCCACCTGGTGGACCGGCAACCAGCGCAACATCAACTCGGACGACGTCGGTGGCGGAGCCCGCCACGCGATCGAGGGCACCCTTGCGATGGTCGGCTTCACGGCCCTCATCGCGGTGCCGATCGGCATCCTGGCCGCCGTCTACCTCGTCGAGTACGGCCGGGGCCGGCTGGCGAAGACGATCAGTTTCACCGTCGACATCCTCTCCGGTGTCCCGTCCATCGTGGCCGCCCTCTTCATCTACGCGGTGTGGGTGACCTCGTTCGGGCTCCGCCAGTCGGGCGTCGCGGCCTCGCTCGCCCTCGTGCTGCTCATGATCCCGGTCGTGGTCCGCTCGACCGAGGAGATGCTCAAGCTCGTCCCGAACGAGCTGCGCGAGGCCGCCTACGCCCTAGGCGTCCCCAAGTGGGTCACCGTCGTGAAGGTCGTGCTGCGCACCGCGTTCTCCGGCATCGTCACCGGCGTGCTGCTGGGTGTGGCGCGGGTGATGGGCGAGACCGCCCCGCTGCTGATCCTGGCCCCGTACACCAAGGGCTTCCAGCGCGACCTCTTCAACGGCAACTTTCCCACGCTCCCGATGATGATCAACCAGGACCGAGGCGACCTCGCCCTCGCCGCCGCTGCCGAGCGCATGTGGGGCGCGGCGCTCACCCTGATCCTCCTCGTCCTGCTGCTCAACGTCATCGGCCGGGTCATCGCGCACTACGGCTCGATCAAGAAGTAAGAGAAAGCGAATCCACACGATGGCAAAGCGAATCGACGTCAGCGACCTCAACGTCTACTACGGCTCCTTCAAGGCGGTCGAAGGCGTCTCCATGACGGTCGAGCCCCGGTCCGTCACGGCCTTCATCGGCCCCTCGGGCTGCGGCAAGTCGACGTTCCTGCGCACCCTCAACCGGATGCACGAGGTAATCCCCGGAGGTCGCGTCGAAGGGAAGGTCCTGCTCGACGACCAGGACCTCTACGCCCCCTCGATGGACCCCGTGACCGTGCGCCGCACCGTCGGCATGGTCTTCCAGCGGCCGAACCCCTTCCCGACGATGTCGATCTACGACAACGTCGCCGCGGGTCTGCGCCTCAACGGAGTCAAGAACAAGAAGACCCTCGACGGCATCGTCGAGAGCTCCCTCAAGGGCGCCAACCTCTGGAACGAGGTCAAGGACCGCCTCGCCAAGCCGGGCGCCGGGCTCTCCGGTGGCCAGCAGCAGCGCCTCTGCATCGCCCGCGCCATCGCGGTGCAGCCGCAGGTGCTGCTCATGGACGAGCCGTGCTCCGCGCTCGACCCGATCTCGACGCTCGCGATCGAGGACCTCATCAACGAGCTCAAGAGCGAGTTCACCATCGTCATCGTGACGCACAACATGCAGCAGGCCGCGCGGGTCTCCGACCGCACCGCCTTCTTCAACCTCAAGGCGACCGGCGAGCCGGGCCGCCTCATCGAGGTCGACGACACGACGAGGATCTTCAACAACCCGACCCAGAAGGCCACCGAGGACTACATCTCGGGCCGCTTCGGCTGATCCCGCCCCCCAATCGAAAGAGCACTCCGTCGGCTTCCCGACGGAGTGCTCTTTCGATTGGCTGAGGGGGTCGGTCAGCGGAAGACCGCGGTGGCGTACCAGGCCATGACCGCGACGAGGCCGGCACCCGGGAAGGTGAAGACCCATGCGCCGACGATGTTGCCGGCGACGCCCCAGCGCACCGCTGAGAACCGCTTCGTCGCACCCACGCCCATGATGGATGAGGTGATGGTGTGCGTCGTCGAGATCGGCGCCCCGAAGGCGAGGCCCGCCACGTAGAGGATCGACGCAGCGGTCGTCTCGGCCGCGAAGCCCTGCGGGGGTGTCATGTGGATGATGCGGCGACCCAGTGTGCGCATGATGCGCCACCCACCGGCATACGTGCCGAGGGAGATGACGATGGCTGACAGGACGAGCACCCAGATCGGGATGGAGTCGCCGCTGTGGAGCCCAGAGATGTTGAGGGCGAGCACGACGACACCCGCGGTCTTGGCGGCGTCCTGGAGGCCGTGGCCGAAGGCCATGGCCGCAGCCGAGGCGGTCTGGGCCGTGCGGAAGCCGCGTGAGACTCGTCCGGGGTTGGCGCTGCGGAAGAGCCACAGGATGGCCGTCATCACGAGGTAGCCGAGCGCCAGGCCGATGATCGGCGAGGCGATCATCGGGATGATGACCTTCTCCCAGATGACGTCCCACTGCACGGCGACGCCCGCGACGAGCGCGGCACCGCCCAACCCGCCGATGAGCGCGTGCGACGACGAGGACGGGAGGCCGAACCACCAGGTCAGCAGGTTCCACCCGATGGCTCCGATGAGCGCCGCGGCGACGAGCCACAGGCCGTCGACGCCCTGGGGCTGCTCGATGATGCCCGAGCCGATGGTCTTGGCCACCTTGGTGCCGAAGAAGGCACCGAAGAGGTTGGCGATGGCTGCCATGCCCAACGCGACTCGGGGCGTGAGTGCCCGGGTCGAGACCGAGGTCGCGATCGCGTTGGCCGCGTCGTGGAAGCCGTTGGTGTAGTTGAAGCCCATGGCCAGTGCGATGACCGCACCGACCCCGAGGAGGGGGATGGTCGTGTCCATCAGGGGGTCAGGACTCCTTGACCGCGATGCCCTCGACGACGTGGGCCACCTTCTCGAACGCGTCGGCAGCGTTCTCGAAGCCATCGACGATGGACTTGACCTTGATCACCTCGACGGGGTCGGGCGAGTTGTTGAAGAGGGCGGCCACCATCTTGCGGTGGAGCGAGTCGGCCTGGTTCTCGAGGCGGTTGATCTCGATCCAGTAGCTCTTGAGGTCCTTGAGGGAACGCAGTCGCGGCATGGCCTCGGCGGTCACCTCGGCCATCCTGGCGAGGATCTCGAACTGCTCGGCAAGTCCCTCGGGGATCTCACCGACGCGGTAGAGCACGATCAGGTCGGCGGTCTCCTCGATGAGGTCCATGCAGTCGTCGAGCGACGCGGCGAGGTTGTGGATGTCCTCGCGGTCGAAGGGCGTGACGAACGAGCTGTTCACCTTGTTGATGACCTCGTGGGTCGCATCGTCGGCGGCGTGCTCGAGCTCCTTGAGGCGGTCGGCGACCGTCTGACGCTTCGAGGGCTCGACCTCGAGGAAGCGGGTCAGCTCCCGGGTCGCCTCGACGAGGAGTTCTGCGCTGGAGGTGAAGAGGGAGAAAAAGCTCGTGTCCTGGGGTGTGAGGCGAAAACCCACTGGGTTGCTCCGGTCGATCGGTGTCTGGTCCGGGACGATGCTACGGCGTAGTAGTCACTCGGACGCAAACCGGCGGTCATCCTGCGTTCGCACAGGCGTGCAGGCCGACCAGAGGCACCAGTGGGCGTCAGGTGGCGTTGCTGCCCGAGGCTGCAGCCGCCGAGGCCCCACCCGCGATGCCGAGCAGCTCGTCCACCTCGTCCTCGGTGAAATGACGGGGGCTGGAGGACGCAGCGACGACCAGGTCGCTCACGAGCTCGATCTCGTCGGCCAGCGCGACATCGAGCAGGTCTCCGGATCGTTCCTCCTCGGGCGTCATGGGACAACTGTAGGGACCCAAGCGGCGGCCGTGTGCAGAAGGCCCGAACGAGATGAGCCCCCGGAAGGTTGCGTCGGGCCGGGAGCGCCTCTCGGCACTGGGCCGCTCGTAGCGGCTGAATTTGGGACCCGGGGCTGCCACGACCCGACGCGCGTCAAGGATAAAGCGGTCTGAACGGATCACCAAAGAAATGAGAAAGCAAGAGCCCCTCTAAGAGCTGGTCCCGGGTCAGTCCAGGGAGTCGGCGCGCCAGAGGCGGGCGCAGACGGTGAGGTCCTCGGCCATGACCAGGACGTTCGCCGCCTGCTCGGCGGCGTCGTCCCCCGACGAGATGTCGGCCCGGCCGGCCGAGACGACGCGGCAGAACGCAGCGGCCCGTTCGAGCGCCACGGCGAGGTCGCCTTCGAAGACGCCGCGCAGCACCTCGTCGATGACCCGGCCCATCTCCTGCGGGCCCGGCGGCTCGGCCGCCCCGGCCACGACGTGGTTGGGACCGGTGAACCGGATGCCGGCGGCATACTCACGACTGGCTTCGTCAGGGGCGCGCTGCACCCACTCGCGCAGGACGTAGAGGCGCCACAGGGCCCCGGGCAGGGAGCGGGCCGGACGTTGGGACCACAGCTCGGCGAGGGTCGAGAGGCCGATGTCGTCGACGAGCGCGACGAGCTTCTGCGTGACGGCCGGGTCGCCGGCCGCCCTTCCCGCGTGGACGAGTGCGAGCGCCGTCTCGTGGGCGACGTGGATCTGCTCGGTCGGGTCGTAGGCGGGCCCGTGTGCCTCCAGGGCGGACTCGCTGAAGAAGGCGGGCCGCCTGGGGGCGCGGTGGTCGCCCTTCTCACTCATCCCTGAAGGCTAGTCCCCGACGCCTGCACCATCGGTCTGGCACGCTGCGCGGGTGAGCTCTCTGACGCCCCGCCTCGACCGCGTCACGCGGACCTTCTGGCGCACGACCGGACGGCCCGTCGACCTCTCCGGCGAGCATGCCTGGCTCGACGCCCCGGTCCACGACGGGGCGGTCATCGGCGACGCCTGGTTGACGAGCGCCGCAGAGGGCTGGGGCGGCTCGGTACGCGAGAACGTGCAGGGAGCCGGCCTGCTCCCCGACCTCACGGCCCTCGACGGCCCCGGCTTCCGGGCGTCCGACGTGCACCCGGATGTCCGCGACTTCTACGAGCACACCTCCGGCTGGCGGATGGAGGTGTGGACGCAGTGGACGGCGGCCTTCCAGCCCGGCGGCGAGCTCATCGCGCGCTGCTTCGGCAGACGGGTGCAACAGCTGGCGCTGCCTGTGCGGCCCCTCGACGTGGCGCACGGCATGAACAGCCGGATCGCCGTCATCACTGGCGCCGACGACCGCCAGCGCGCAGCCGGGTGGATCCGCACCTTGCGGGCCACGGGCGAGTACGTCTACAGCGGGTGCTACGCGGAACGCACCCTCCCGGGGGCCGATCGTCCGAGCGTGCACGTCACCTTCCCGCTCGAGGCGGGCAACGTCCAGGTCTTCCTGCGGCCGACGGCGCTGTCCGACGGGTCCCTGCGCCTCGACTCGCCACCGGGCCCCTTCGGGGGTGACGGCGCGTACGTCCTCGTCACGGACCACGGTCGGGACCACGCCGCACGAGCGCCGATCCACGAGCGCTTCCACGTGTACGTCGACGGGGAGGGCGCGCTGCGGACCGACCACGAGCTGCGGATGTGGGCGGCGACCGTCGTCCGCCTGCACTACAAGCTGACCCGCATCTGAGGCGCGGGCTGCGGGCCGGAGACATCGCACGGTTCCATGACTCCGAACCCTGTCGAGGGCTTGTGCAATGTTGAGTCTTTGTCTAGGGTTTCAGTGTCGGTCAAGAAGGCGCCGCCACCACTCTGGATGGAGCTGTCATGACCGACCCGTCGCGCGGCCCGCGCAAGGATGCCCGTACTCGTGAGCTCATTGCCGCGATCCGCACACCCCAGTCCGAGACCGAGCGCGCACAGGCCCTCGAGACCGTGACCCAGCTCCACATGCCGCTCGCGCGGTCCCTCGCCCACCGCTACTCGGGCAAGGGCCTCGACCGTGAGGACCTGGAGCAAGTGGCATTTCTGGCTCTGCTCAAGGCGATTCAGCGTTTCGACCTCGACCAGGCGACGGAGTTCGGCGCCTACGCGACTCCGACGATCACCGGCGAGCTGCGTCGCCACTTCCGCGACCACGGCTGGCTGGTCAGACCTCCGCGGGGCCTGCAGGAACGCCGGCAGGTCGTCGCCGACGCACGCACGCGGCTCGAGCAGGAGCTCGGGTACGAGCCGGGGCACGCCGACGTCGCGAGGGCCCTGGGCCTGACTCTCGACGAGGTGAAGGAGGCCCAGGTCGCCTCGACGAACCTTCGCCCGGCGTCACTCGACGCCACGACGACCGAGGGCGGTCGGCCTGTGCTCGACCTCGTTGATGCCCGCGCCGACCACGACTCGGACCCTTCACGCGACGACGGCATCGTCGTGCGCACCGCCCTGATGCGCCTGCCCGCGCGGGAGCAGCGGATCATCGAGCTGCGCTTCGACCACGACATGACCCAGGCCGAGATCGCCCAGGCGATGGGGCTGAGCGCGATGCAGGTCAGCCGTCTGCTCCGTCGAGTCCTCGCGGAGCTGCGGCAGGACCTCGAGTCCGCAGAGCTCCTGAGCGCCTGAACGCCTGAACGCCTGAACAGGGTGTGGGTCGCCGCCGTCGACGCTCCGGGGCTGTCGACGGCGGCGAGTCGTCAGTGCCGGTAGGTCCCGTGGAGGACGGCCCGACCGAGGGTCTTGAACGCCAGGTTGAAGGAGACCACCGCCGGCGACGCCGAGCCGTCGACGCCCAGCGAGGGCTCGGAGACGGCGTGCACCACGAAGAAGTAGCGGTGCGGCATGTCGCCCTGCGGCGGCGCCGCGCCCATGAAGCCGGCATCCCCTCCGTCGTTGCGTACGTGGAAAGCCTTGCCCGGCAAGGATCCTGCTGCCGCGCCGGCGTCGAGCGAGGTGACGTCGGCGGGCACGTCGACGTCACC
>Ga0247818_10001993_pt1 | contig 13145 bp, 14 predicted proteins | sample 13C_Glucose_Day1_FD_192424 | JGI IMG/M metagenome (GOLD analysis project Ga0247818, IMG submission 192424) | Soil microbial communities from agricultural site in Penn Yan, New York, United States - 13C_Glucose_Day1 | ecosystem: Environmental > Terrestrial > Soil > Agricultural land | place...
GCGGGGAGATCGACGAGGAGGAGTACCGGCGCCGCCTGACCGCGCTGCACCACGGCCCTCTCACCAAACCCTGAAACCACGGCCGCCCCGGTTGCGGCTCACAGCCTCCGCCGGAGGACCTCGTCGACGGCCACGGCCTCAGCCACTGACGGCCCGCGCGCTCAGTGCCCCTCGGCGGATGACACGGGCAGCCGCTGCCTGAAGGTCCCGCCGCCGTCGCGGGATTCGTACACGCCGTCCTGTGCGGCGACGAGGACGTGCTTGGCGTCGACGGCGGTCAGGGCCTGGGGCTGCCCGCCGGGAACGGTTCCCGTCTTCCTCCAGGTGGTGCCGCCATCGGTGCTGCGGTGCAGGCCACCGGCGAGGTCGACGCCGTACAGGGCGTCGGCCGCGGGCCAGGACAAGAAGGCCAGGACCTGTCCCGCCCCCGCGCGGAACTTCCGGCCGCCGTCGGTGCTCGTGGCGACGCCGTCCTCTGTGGTGGCCAGCACGACGTCCCGGTCCTCCGGGCTGACGGCGATGTCCAGGGCGGCGATCTCGGCACGGTCGTCCCAGGACGTCCGGTCGGCACTGACACGCAGCAGGCCACGGGTGCTGTCGTAGCCGTAGACGCTGTCGTGCGCGTACTCCAGGGAGTGGAAGTCGGCGGTGCCGCCCAGCGACAGGGTCCTCCAGGTCCTGCCGGAGTCGGTGGACTGGATCAGGCCGCGGTTGCCGTGACCGCCGCTGCCCTCGGCAGGGTGTCCGCTGCCGAGGAAGGTCTTCGGGCCGATGACGGTGAAGCCCATGTAGTCGGCCCTGTCACCGACCCGCTGTGCCGTGCCGTCGTCGGACACGGCGATCACGCCTTCGTGCGTGGCGACGTACAGGCGACCGTCGGCCGGGTCGATGCCCAGACCGTGCACGTGGCTGACGGCGAGGTCGCCCGAGCCTTCGCCCGACGCCGGGTCGGAGGAGGTGCCGGAGTTGGAGGAACACGCGGCCAGTACGGCCGCCAGGACGGCTGTGGTGATGGCGGTGGCAGCGCGGGAACGAATCTTCATGCTGAGGATCTCTCGGTGAGACGCGAGGAGGAGTGGTGAGCAGGGCTCGGGGACTGGCGCGGGACGTGCCCGCACGGGGCCGGGCTGCGCGGAAGCAGGCCCGGCCCCCGAGGCGGGTGACGTCAGCTCTTGCCGAGGAGCTTGTTCATCTCCTCGATCTCGGCGTTCTGCGCGGTGATGATGTCGCCGGCCAGCTTCTCGGCCGGTCCGTACCGGCCCTTGTCCTTCTCGGTGGTGGCCATCTCCACGGCACCCTCGTGATGCTCGACCATCATGGTCAGGAACATGGTGTCGAAGCCCTTGCCGGACGCCTTCATCAGCTCGTCCATGTCCTCGGTGTCCATCATCCCGGGCATGTCGGAGCTGCCGGAGTGACCGCCGTGGTCCATGCCCGGCATGGAGGAGGGCACGTCCTCGCCCCAGGACTCCAGCCAGCCGGACATCGTCTCGATCTCCGGGTCCTGGGCCTTCTCGATGCGCGCGGCCAGGTCCTTGACCTCGGTGGACGACGCCTGACTGGCGGCCATCTTCGACATTTGGATGGCTTGCTGGTGGTGGGGGATCATGCCCTGCGCGAAGGAGACGTCCTGGTCGTTGTGAGCGCCGGCGGTGTCCTCGGCGCCGGCTGAGGCCGACGTCTGCGTACCGGAGCCGGTGTCGGAGCCGTTGTCGCTGCCGCAGGCGGCGAGGACGAGGGCGGCGGCCAGGGCCGTGGTGCCGAGAGCGGCACGACGGATGAGGGTACGGGTGCTGGTCATGGTGGTACTCCTGCGGTCTGCGAAGGATGCTGCGCCGAGCGGCGCGGGACATGGCTGAGTGCCGTAGGGCCGCTCGCCGGGGCGCAGGGGGGCGAGGCGGGATACGGCTTGGCCTTGTCCTAGATCCGCAGAAGTTGCAGTTCGGCCAGCGTGGGCGGCGCTCGGCCGCCGTCGGGGGTGGTGGCGAGAAACCCGCGGTCACTGTCGGCGGGCGCAAGCGTGCCGACAGGGTCGGGGAGCGGCGCAGGAAGGACCGGCCCCGTGCCGACGGCACCGGACGCGCATGTCGCATCGGCGTGCTCGGCATGGCCGCCACTGCTGTCACCGTGGCACACGTACTCGTCGCTCCCCGTCGCCGTCCCGGCGTGCGCAGAGGCGACGGAGGAGTGATGGGCGCCGGCGGCCACGGCCCCGCCCGGACTGAGGGCGTGCATGCCGAGAAGGCCGGTCAGCAGCCCGAGCACCAGCAGCACCCGCCACCGCCCACGGGGCGATCGCGCAGAGTGGAGCTGTGCCTGGGCTGTCACAACCCTCATGCTACGGAAACCGCTCGACTCCGCGCGGACAGGCGGGCATGCGGTTTAGTCGTTGCTTGCGGAGGCGCCGAGCAAGGCCCGCCGCAGCTGATCGCGACCGGGCAGTCCGGCCAGGCCATCCGACGTGCGGTACCCCCGGCACGCGATCCCCGGGGCGCGGCCGGGCTCGGCGAACAGGTCCCGCCCGCCGGCCATGAAGCTCGGCGAGTCGGTGTAACCCGCTGCCTCAGCCTCGTACGTATCCGAGATCACACGCGTGGTGAACGCAGCGCTGTCGAGGCCGATGCTCACCAAATCAGTGTCGCGCGCTTCCGGTGAGGAGCTCACGGTCCGGCAGGCGGCGGCCAGCGAGGCGTGAGGAATCCGGGAGCCGTTCGGGATCCGCATTTCGAAGTCGGCGCCCAAATGGCTGGCTCGCAAGATGCCCGCAAACCACTCAGGGGCCCGACCCGCAATGCGGATCAGGCCCCTGAACTGGTGTTTCGGCTGTCGGGGTGGCGGGATTTGAACCCACGACCTCTTCGTCCCGAAGTAACTGTGACGGGGGTGCTGCCTCGAGTCGGCTTGGCTGTCACCTGCGCTGATGTTCCGTAGACGTCCGTGCTCGTCCGCCATCGTTCGTCGGCATTGTCACGCAGCTAGACACTCACCGTTGCTGATCCTCGTGCACTGGACCCCTTCCCCTGGCCCCGTCCCATCTGATGCGCCTGCGCTGCGCGACAACTCGCAACTAAATGTGACGTCCGTCACAGAGATCGTGATGTCGTGAGCAGCATGGTGACGATCTCGACGGCTTGTCTGAGCGCGCTCAATCGCTGAGCGGTCGCCTAGCGGCCTCTCTGGAGGCTGGAGGTCAAAAATGGCTCCCGAACAAGGAGAGGTTCCGCAATAAGTATGTGCATAAGTACGGCCGATAATTATTTGCGGGGCCAGGGCGCACAAGAGCCCCCGCGTGGCGGCGAGTTGGCACGCTACGCTCTACGCGTTACTCCTCTTCCTCCATGCCGTCTCGGCCGACAGCCAGGTTGGCCGAAGCTCCCCGGTGTCGGGGTGCTCTGAGAAGAGAGGGGCAGCAATGAGGGTTCGATTGTTCAAGAAGGCCGGGAGCAAGTGGCCTGACTCCGACCGTTGGCAAGTGATTTTGTCGACGCTCAGCCTTCTGGTGGCGGTCGTTGCTCTCGCGGAGCAAGTAGGGCGGTGAGCCTGGCCGTGCGATGAACGGCCAGGCTCACCTACTGCTCCGTGGGTGCTGGCCCAGCCTGGGCGCAACCAGGCTGGGCCACGCCACGGAGCCGACCTCAGGTGACTCATCGCGTGGTTCGCAAGGTCAAGTTGGACTCGAAGTTGAACTACAAGTTGAGACACAACCCAAGCTACACGGGAACAGTGCGGCTATGAGGCTGAGTGCTCGCTTGGAATCCGTGCAGGAGGCAAGTAGACAGGTCGGCGGGTGCTCGGGCACTCGATAGCGAGAGGGGGTAGCTCCGAGAATCCGGAGGTGCCCCTCTGGCCTGTGTGCCCCGGCAGGATTGGAACCTGCGACGCCCGCTTTAGGAGAGGCTGGGACGTACGGGGGGTGACCTGCGGCTTCGCTGGTCGAGCTAGCGGGCACGGATGTACCCGCTAGCCACCCTTGTTGACCGCTGCTGACCCCTGCATCTGGCACGGTTGTGGCACGTGGCGGCCGGGGGCCTCTCGGGGCGGCTTCGGCCGGCCTCGTTCCGAGCTAGGTTATCAATCCGCGGACTGCATCTCAGCCCCAGGAAGGTTGAGGCCGGTCAGCTTGTAACGCCCGGAGACCTCGTCTGCCTGCTGCTGGACGTGGTTCCGCAGTTGGGCCAAGGCCTCGTTGAACGCGTCGTAGGCCTCCGGACCGAAGCGCCTGCCGTGAAGACCGCCAGCTTCGATGAAGTCCACGAATGCCTGACGCATAGCGCGTAGCCAGATGCGCAGGTCACCTCCCGGCTTCTTCAGCTGGTCTAGGTACTCGGACAAGCGAGCGCGGCACTCGGCGGCAGACGCGAGGCAGGCAGCAGCCTCGGCTTGTGGGCGCGCGTACCCGATCGTCAACACACGTTTGTCGGCCAGGAAGTCCATCACCTCCTGCGCGATGTCCTTGTCCGACTTCGTGAACTCCCAGTTCACGCCGAAACCAAAGGCGCTGAACGAAGTTGGTCGGATGCCCATCGGTTCCCCTCCCGTTGACGACTCATGTCTATCAGCCATGGATGGTCGGTGTGGCACGAATACGATCGCCATCAGCCGACGCAGTCGGCGAGGCCACCTGCCCGAGGACGACCTGAGCAGGGGTGCTCGCGCTCTCAGCTTGGGAAGCTGCGATCATTTGCGGCTGGTTCGGGCACTGACCTGCGCGAAAGGTCGAGATGGGGCCTCGTTGGGTTCGGCTGCTTTCACCGTGATTCCCCGCTGTTCCCCGCTCGATCTGGTGCGCTTGTGGTGCGGTCCGATCTGGACACTCTGCAGGCCAACGCCTCTGTAAGCCCTCAGAGGTGTTGCTTGCCCGTGCTGACAAGTCGACCGATGTCATCACGGGTTTGCACCCTGATGGCGTCAAGCTCGACTCTGCTGCCGACCTTGGGTAGCGCCGTGATGTCGGCGAGCACCTCCTCCGCGGTCCGGCTCAGTGTCTCGTCATCTGTAAGCATCTGCACCCTGAACAGGGCTTCCTGGGCGTTGGAGCGCAAGTCATAAGCTCGAATGCGCACCGTGTCGGCGTCTTCCGGTGGTGGCTGCTCATGCTCGCAGAACCAGAGGTGGACCAGGCAGCGGCGATAGTTGATCAACGCGCCGGCGTAGGCGGAGTAGGCATCAAGTCGTTCCTGCCGGAGCTTCTCGCGGCGGGTGAACTGGTGGCTCCTGTCGGTGGTGCGATGCTGGAACGCCAGAGTGATCCCTGAACCGAGCAGAGTTCCCAGGACGGCTATGGCGCTGGCGATGATGGTCTCCACGCTCCAAGCTGATCACGCGACGCTGGTCTTGGTGCGCCGTACGTTCAATCCCGATGCCTCCAACACGCTTTCCAACTGTGTTGGTGCTGTCCCGGGCCGAGTACAGGGCCGTTCACCTGCGTTCATGGACGGCCGGTCGTCTGGGCGGCTACCGCCTCCGGTCCTGTCCGAAAGGTCGTGAACGGCGCTGAATGAGACGGAAACTGAGACGGACGACGGCGTCGGGCTCGCTAGCATCTTCGCTGTTGAAGGGGGAGTCATGGCGCTGGTCCGCAAGGGATCACGGCGGATCGTCGTCGACGGCACGGCCTACCGCTGGCGGCTTCGAGGCAGGCCGACCTACTCCCAGAGCTTGGCCTGGTCGCCGTGCACCTTCGCGGTCGAGCATGTGGACACCCCAGGGGCCATGCTCGTGGTCACCACCGACCAGCCGCATCCGACAACTGGATCGGTCGCGAGGCTGAGCCTGTACTACCGTCCGGTGTCGCCGCGGCTGTTCGGCTTGCCCTGGGTGAGGGGTGGACTCCGACGGCTCCGGGTGCCGCATTCCACCTCAACCGGTCAGATGGCTTCACGCCCTCGTTCTGAGCGGTGTGGAGAGTGAGCACCGCTTTAGGAGAGATGCGGGGGAGTGGGGGCGCTGACCTGGAGCTTCGATATCTGGGCAGGCCACCGAGAACTCGACCGTGAAAAACCCCCGTCGACCGTGGCTGACCCTTGTATCTGGCACGCCTGTGGCACGAGCTGCATCTGAAGCTCCTCAGTCCGTCGGGATCAGGTGCGCCCAGACGGTGCCGAGCCTCTTGAGCAGGGCACGCTGATCGTCGATCCAGCCGCGGTGCACTTCGAGGGAGAGGGCCAGCCGGGTGGTCTGCTGGTCGGCGATGGTGACCGTGATCCCATCGTGGTCGTCCTCCCGCCAATTTAGGCGGATGCCAATCTCGGCGACTCGCGTAGCCTCACGCCAGACGGCGTCGTGCCCCGCGGCGACCTCGTCCAATACGTGTGCCCAGCCGGCCAGGTCTCTTGGATCCACATAGGTGTCGAGGACACCGGCCACGAAATCGTTGTGGACCAGGAGTTGCCCCTCCACATCCGGGATGCCCGGGGCATAGGAGTCGTTCAACTCGACCACAACACTGCCGCCGTACTTACCGGTGATCCGCAGCAGTGCGAACCGCTCGGGCTCCTTCATGTCCCACCCCTGGGTGTTCGGTCCAGCGCTGATGCTGCGCACTCTAGACAGCACCACTGACGATGCCTGCTGCGCTCACCGTCTCAATGGGTGACTCACGACCTGTCCAGATCCTCCATTGCCTGGGTGACCGCGACCCGTGACCCAGGTGGAGGACAACAGGGAACAGGGCGCTCGTGCGGCGTTACTGGCACGCGTGTGGCACGACCCCGGACACGACGAAGGGCCAGCCCGGGAGGAAACCCCTCCTGAGCTGGCCCTTCTGGCTGTGCCCCCGGCAGGATTCGAACCTGCGACACCCGCTTCAGGAGTTCGATCCGATCCCGCTCAGGCTGCTGTCGGTGACTGGTGTGACGGCCGGACAGAGATGCTGATGGATGTCGCTGTTCGGCGTCGTTGATGTCAGCCGTGGATGTCAGAAACCTTCTGATCCGTAGCTCTATGTGCATCGGTCGGTGAGGGGCATGCCAGCCGCCCTATGGTTCACATGTCGTCGTTGCGGTGTCCATGGAGGCGGTAGCCCATCTCGTCCGGGTGGCGTATAACCCGGGCAAGGCGCCAGGCTGCGTCATAGGACAAACGGCCACGCTCTCGTACACGCAGCCACAGAGCCAACGTGCTGGTGACAGGGTCAAGCATCCAGCGCAGCACAGAACTCCTCACCGTTCGTCGTCCGAGATCAGGGCGAGGCGGTGAGCGGTGTGCTCGTCGCCGAACGCGCGGACGGCATCGGCAAGGAGGGTGAGTAGCTCTTTGCGCCCTTCCTCCGTCAGGTTGGCGACGAAGTCGTGGAGCAGCTGTGCGACTGTCACCCATTGCTGCCCTGGCTGCCACCGCTGGATCTCGCGCACCAGGCTGCCGAGGTCGGTGCCCGCTGGCGGGCCTCCGAGCCGGGACCAGTGTTCCGATGCTCCCTCCAGCAGTCCGTAGAGGCGGGCGGCTGCCGGGTTGGCGAGGATCTTCTCCCGGAGGAATACCTCGCGGGCTCGGACCTGGCGACGTGCCAGTTCGTCGAGCTCGTGGTCGCGTCGAATGCGCTCCTCCTGCCGCAGGTACTCCTGCCGCAGGCGTTCTGAGTGGAGAGCGGCTCTTCGCGTGGTGTCGTCCACGCTGATGCGTACTTGTGCATCGGTGACGATCACGCCGTCGGCGATGAGGGGTAGCTGTTCCTGGATTGCGACCGTAATGTCCTGCTCGGCGGCTTTGGGACGGAGAACGTCACAGCGCTCGGCCGCCTTCTCGACCTCCCTCCTCGCAAGGCACGACGCTGTGTGTCGATTCGCTGGCGCGGTGGCGTCGCCGCGGCGCCAGGTCACCCGGATCTCGGTGGTGAAGAACAGCAACGGGTCCACGCTCTTGAGGCGGTCCGTAAAGACGGACGTCCAGCTGGCGTTGTTCTTTGCTACAGGGACAGGCGTCTTAGCGCTCCGGCGTCTCACGCGGCGTCGACCTCCGCATCGCCCTGTGGCTCATCACCTGATGCGCCTGACGATGAGTGCCGGTATGCGATCGGCTGACTACGACGGGCGATGAGGTCCTGGTCGAGCAGGGCGGATAGTTCGCGTTTGAGGTTTTCCTTCTCCTCGGAATACGGGCGGTCCTGTCCCTGCACCCACCACTGGGCGGAGGTGCGGAGAGTTTCGCGCAGAAGCGGCCCTTCAGCCCCTGGAACGTTCACGGCCTGGCGCAAGGTGTCGAAGACGACGGATTTGAGTTCGTGCTGTTCCAGCGCCGCGTCGAGCCAGGTGAAGATGGCTTTGTCGAGGTCTCGTTCACCTGTCGGCCCTGCGGCCTGGCGCAGCAGCGTGCGCCATCCCGTCACGAGTCCTTGCACGGTGGGACGGAAGGCATCTTCCTCGTCGGGGTTCTTCTCGGATATGGCTTGGAGAAGCGGCGGAAGGCCGGTTGCGTCGGGCGGAGCGTTCAGGGCCAGCGCGGTGAACGTGCGATGCCCGACGGTCTGGCTAGTCGTATCCGACTTGCACCAATCAACGACGTACCCGAACAACATCTGTCGTACGGTGGCGTCCCCCCATAGGACGCGTACCGCCTCGCGCAGCGTGTCGATCACGTCAGGACGACCCTGCGCGGCCACGTTCCTGAGCCGACGTAGCGCTTTGGCGGTATGCCGGCGGCCGAAGGCGCCCGTGCATACCTCTACAACAGCTCTTTGCAGGTGGGGCTGGCTGCGGCTCGACCAGGCGAGCAGCATGGAGTGGATGTAGGGCGCGCTGGCTGCGTGGATGGCTGCTGAGTCCAGGAGTGCAACGGCCAGCGGCCACAGCTCCTTGGTGGTTCCGTGCTTGTACCACTCCTCGACTATCCGCTCCAGCGGCGTCTGACGCTGATGGCGAACGGCCCACCTCAGAGCGAACTGCCCCACGCGCTCCGCCAGGGCAAGTCGACCACCCCTGCTGATGATCTCGAGGGCTTCCCTGCTCGTGTTCGTGTCGAGGACGGGTGCCTGTGCGAGCCACTTCAGGAACGTGGTCCGAGCCAAAGGGCGGTCGTTCCAGAAGTACTCGATGACGGCGTCGTCCCAGTGCGGGCGGGTGAAGGTCAGGGTGCCGTCGTCCCCGCGTTCTGCTCCGATGGCCCTGGTCATGGCAATGACCCCGGGTTCCCGCTGTCCGTCCACCTCGATCGGTACGTTGTCGAGCTGTTCGGTCAGCTTCGCCGCACTGGCGTAGACATGCCCGACGGGATCGCCGCGCAGGACAGCCGCAGCCAGCAGGAAGTTACGCTCGAAGCTGGTACGGGATCGACTCTCGGGTTCGTGCCAGGTGTAGAGCGCTTCTTCCCAGTTGCTGAGGGCATCCGCAACGTTGGCCACTTGCTCCTCGAACGTCAGGCGAGGAGAGCCGTCCTGCTGGTGCCTGAGCGCCTTATCTGGGGCAGACGCATCTGCCGCTGCAGACTGGGCTGCCCGGTGCTCTTCCAGCATGAGGTACACGAGGTTGAGCACATCGGTCGGGGCTTGGCCCGTGAGAAGTGGCTTTATGCCAGGGTGATCAAGCCACTTGGCTGCTGGAAAATCGGGCACCTGCCCGAGCAGCCACCGTTCGGCGATGTCGCGCGGACTCACCGTGCCTAACTCCGAGGCGACGCCGTCCGGCGCCCCATGGCTGATACGCCTCCACTGCTCAGGGCGAGTGAGAACGATCAGTCGGCAGTCACGTCGCTGGAGGCGGTCGACGAGCTTGTTGAGGTTGCCCCCGAAGGAGTCGTCAACCTCGAAGTCACCCTCGTCAGGGGGCAGTTCCAGCAGATAGCCACAGTGGTGGTCGTGCGGCAGACGTCTGGTTGGGAAGTGCTTGGAGCCTCCGAAGGACAGCGGCCGCACTTCGGTGATGATGCCGTCGTCCAGAAGATGAGCGAACAATGCATAGGCGGTAAAGGTCCGGCTGCTGTTCGTCGGGCGGCTGATGACCAGGACGGAGCCTGCCGCTCGCAGGGCTTCGAGAGCCTGCTTGAAAGGGCTGGGTGCCAGTCGGTCCTCACGGCGGGGCTCGGCATACACCTCACGGACTACGTTCAGATAATTCGATGAGATCGGTGCGTGCGAGTCCAGGGTCTGCTCGTACACGTACTTCGTGCCAACTTGCTCGCCATTGTTGATAAAGGCTCGTTGCAGCACGGCGGCCTGTCCGACCGCTTCCACTGCTTCAGGCGTTGGTGGGCTCGGAGTAGGGCGCCACGGGGAGGTGTCGTCGGAGGAGCGCTCGGTATCAGTGAGCTTTGCCAACGATTCGAGCGCTGGCGCGGTCAACGCAGAGTTCCCCGGCGGCCCGGGAGGGAGTGGCGGCAACTCGGGCAGGGTGCTCGGGCCGGGACTTGGGTGGTGTGGTGCCGGCCTGGATTGAGCCCAGGGTGTCGGCTGCTTGTACTCTCGCCCATCGCTTCCCGTGGACGGGGGCAGGTCCTGAGGTAGGCGCTCTCCCACGGGGCTGTCATCATCGAAGCTCATGCTGTTTCCGCCGGCCTCAGCCGATCGATCCCTCTACCTCAATGCCGACCTGTTCACCCGTCTCCTCGATAGTTCTGGCCTCCTGATCGACGCGTGCCTGTCCACGTTCCGTGATATCGCCGCCGACGCGCATGCCGACCTGCTTGCCATGGAGGGAGTCAGCCCGCTGCGAGACCTCCACTCCGGGCCGGTCTCCCTCCCTCTCATCACCAAAGGGCAGACGGCGCCCGTATACCTCCTCCAAGTCCCGGCGAACGCGACCAAGAAGCTTCCGCAACTCAGTGTCATCGCCTTGGAGGAACTCGGGTCGCGACAGATAGACGCGGAGTGCACCGTGGGCCTCTGTGATGCGTGCGACGCGCTCGTCGGTGAGCGCCGGGGCCCTGACCAACAGGGGTTGCGTCCGCCCCGACACCTGTTCTGGCTCCTCCACCGGCACTCGACCTGCTCGCCGGTCCAACACTGCACCCGCTCGGTCGAAAAGAAACCTGACCGCCTCGGTCAGCAGCGTTCCGGCAAGGACGGGAAATGCCAACGCATCCATGTGTGTGCTTCCTCCCCCTGAGCCCGCACGACAGCCGCATTTCCCATCGGTAGGTGCGACCGGCAAGTACACGGGCCAAAACGGAACTCAGCGTACGAGAGTGATCAAGAGCAAGAACAGAGGCGAAATCGGTCACTCGGAGAGGTGGCCGAAGGGTAAGTATTGACACTGCGTAGCAGCGTCATTCGACCTGAGTGATGAGTCGGTGGTTTGAAGTGCTTGCGCCAGCACCTCTCGCCCTCGGCCGGAAACGCACGATGTTCGATCCGTGTTCGCGCTGGGGTGGTGGCTGATTTGAGTGTCAGGTGTTGGTACTGCCGAGTGGGTGCGCGCTGTCGAGGGGCGCCACCGTTCGCTGAGGAGTGAGGCAGCCGTATGGAGCCTGCACGAGACATCGACTCCCCCGGTAAGGGGCGTTCTCCCGGCGAAGGGGCCACTGCTGAGCGGCCTTGGACGGCCCGGAGACGGCCCAGTTCTGCCGCGCTCGACTAACGGTCGGCATCCTCGATGGGCCCCGTTTGAACCTCAGCCGACGGCAGTCCGCTACGACAGCCTGTACACCGATCCGACCGCGCACGCGTATGCCTCGCTTCCCCCACCGGCCTCAGCCACGCCTCGGATGCCGTCGACTGGAGTGAGCTACGATGGCCGGCTCGTGGAGATGGCGCCTGAGCGCTTAGCTTGTGATGCTTGGGTTACTTGCGGGCGGCTGCTGCTCAAGGGGGCCGAGGGGACCTCGATGTACGCGTACATCGTCGTCGCCCTGCTGACCGGTGCCCGTACCGAGGAACTGCGGGCGCTCACCTGGGACCACGTCTTCCTCAAGGGCAAGCCGGACGCGGACCCGCCGCAGCCTCCGCACATCGCGGTGTGGCGCTCGGTCCGGCGGGGCGGGGACACCAAGACCCGGAAGTCCCGGCGCACGCTCGCTCTGCCGACGCGCTGCGTCGAAGCCCTCTGGCAGCAGTTCGAGGATCAAGGATGGGATCGGCTGGCGGCCGGCGACAAGTGGGAGGAACACGGACTCGTCTTCTCCTCGGCTGTGGGCAAGCCACTGGACGCGGCCAACGTCCGCCGCGCCTTCCGCCAGGCGCTCAAGGGCATCGACGGGATCAACGCCGACGACTGGACGCCCAGGGAGCTCCGGCACAGCTTCGTGTCCCTGCTGTCCGACCGCGGCGTACCGCTGGAAGTGATCTCCCGGCTCGTCGGGCACTCCGGGACGGCCGTGACCGAGGAGGTCTACCGGAAGCAGATCCGGCCCGTGATCCAGACCGGCGCCGTGGTCATGGACGGGATCTTTAGCACTGATCCGCAGCGGCCGTAGACACGCGGGAACCGGTAGTCACGCAGATAGACACGCAAACGAAGCAGGTCCCCAACCTACTCACGTGAGTAAGTTGGGGACCTGGTGTTTCTCTGTCGGGGTGGCGGGATTTGAACCCACGACCTCTTCGTCCCGAACGAAGCGCGCTGCCAAGCTGCGCTACACCCCGATCGTCGCTGCTCTCGCGGCGACGACGTTTACTTTAGCCCACTGGAGGCCGTGGACGAAATCCGGTTTTCAGGCCGCGGCGGACCAGGTTCGGGCGGACGTGGTCCAGGGCCACCTGGATGACGGCCGCGGCGTAGAAGGCGAGGCCGAGCAGGAGGGCGTTGGCGAGAACGTTCCGGTAGCCGTGCCGGGCGACGTCGAGGAACGGGTAGAGGTAGGCGTCGGGGGAGTCGGTGAGGAGTGCGCCCCGGGCCAGGGTGAAGGCCAGGTAGGCCAGGGGGTACAGCATCCAGGTGGTGGCGTGGCGGAGGTGGGTGCGGGCCGGCGGGGAGAGCAGGAGCCAGTCCAGCACCGCGGCGACGGGGAGCACTGTGTGCAGGGTGTGGGCGGCGACCGGCTCCAGCCAGGAGGGGCCGGCCGCGTCGCCGGTCATCGAGAAGTGAGGGGTCGCGTCCGCCAGGAGGATGTGGTGGACCAGGCCCGCCATGACCACGTACAGCAGGGCCGCGCCCGTGAGGGCGCCCGGCAGGGGATGGCGGGCGCTCCAGGCGCGGCGGGCCGACGCGAGCATGACCAGGGCCAGCAGCAGCGCGCTCTGCACCGCGAAGTAGCTCAGGACCCGGGCCGGGCTGCCGACG
>Ga0247818_10001994_pt1 | contig 13144 bp, 9 predicted proteins | sample 13C_Glucose_Day1_FD_192424 | JGI IMG/M metagenome (GOLD analysis project Ga0247818, IMG submission 192424) | Soil microbial communities from agricultural site in Penn Yan, New York, United States - 13C_Glucose_Day1 | ecosystem: Environmental > Terrestrial > Soil > Agricultural land | place: USA...
AGCAACCTCAGCAACCTCAGCAACCTCAGCAACCTCAGCAACCTCAGCAACCTCAGCAACCTCAGCAACCTCAGCAACCTCAGCAACCTCAGCAACCTCAGCAACCTCAGCAACCTCAGCAACCTCAGCAACCTCAAGAGCCTGGGGCACCTCGCCAGCCAGGCAAAGCCATAAGCGCGGCCACACCTCAAAATACTGCCGTCACGGCCCTGCTCGGCGCCAGCAAGCCGACGGCCAGCGTGGCTCTCGAACAACTCGCCGCCAGCAACAACGCCAACCTCGCCAAAGCCACATTGAGCAGCGTCAATCCGCTCAACGCCAGCATGCTCTCGGCCATGCACCAACTGGACAACCGCGTCGCAGCGCAAGGGTCGGGGAGTGCACCGCGGCTGGCGGCTGGCGGCGGAGGCAATGGGCGGGTCTGGCTGCAGGCTCTGGGAAATGGCGGCAAGGTCGACCGGGACGCCGACAGTGTCCTGAAGCATTCCACTCAAGGTCTGATCATGGGAGCCGACTGGCGAATCGACGAGCAATGGCATGCCGGCCTGATGGGCGCAAAAGCGCAAACCCGCTTCGATGCCCGGCAGTTCGACGGTGATCTCGACAGCTGGCACCTCGGCGCCTACGCGCTGCGTCAGGACGGCCCGTTTGCACTGCGCCTGGGGGCCTCGTACGGCAGTCATGACGGTAGTGGCAAACGTCGCATTGCCTTCAAGGGTTTCAGTGATCGCCTCAAGAGCAGCTATGACGCCAGCACCCAGCAGGTGTTTGCCGAAGTCGGCTACAACCTGGGTCGTGGCAACGTCAGTATCGAACCGTTCGCCAGCGTCGGTTATCAACGCTACCAGCGTGACGGTTTCACCGAGAAAGGTGGCGATGCGGCGCTCAAGGTTCAGGGGCAGACCCGGGCGAATCCGAGCAGCACCCTCGGCCTGCGCCTGGCGAACACCAGCCACCTGTCCAATGGCATGCAGTTGACGCCGCGCCTGAGCGCGAGCATGAAACACACCTACGGCGATCTGAATAACGAAACGCGCCAGCAACTGGTCAAGGGTGGCAAAAGCTTCGAGGTGATCGGTGCCGAGATGGATCGCAACAGCTTCAGCTTGGATGCAGGTCTGGACCTTACGCTGTCCACTCGCAACACCCTGAGCGTCGGCATCAGCGGCGAGGCTGGCTCTGATAGCCGCAGCTATGGCGTGACGGGCCAGTGGCGCATGGCGTTCTGACACAACGCTAGTGTAGGAGCTGCCGCAGGCTGCGATCTTTTGACTTTGCTCTTGAAGATCAAAAGATCGCAGCCTGCGGCATCTTCTACAGAGAACGGCATATTGCAGGCAAAAAAAGGGGAGCACATGCCCCCCCGAGGTTTAAAGCGTTGGATCGCGGCAGTTATCTCAGCCTTCGATCTCGATCAGGATTTCACCCGGATTCACCCGGTCGCCCTTGGCAACGTGAATGGCCGTGACCTTGCCGGCAAGCGCCGCCTGGACTTCGGTTTCCATCTTCATCGCTTCGGTGATCAGCACCGCCTGACCAGCCTTGACGGTGTCGCCTTCCTTGACCAGCACATCGACGATGTTGCCCGGCATGGTAGTGCTGACGTGGCCCGGTGCCGACGCCTGCCTGCGTTTGCTGCTGCCTCCGCCGACGAATTCGTTGAGCGGTTCAAACACCACTTCTTCCGGCATGCCGTCGATGGACAGGTAGAAGTGACGCTTGCCTTCGGCCTTCACGCCAACACCGGTGATGTCGACGCGGTAGGTTTCGCCGTGGACGTCGATGACGAACTCGGTCGGCACGCCTTCGCCACCGGCCTTCGCCACACCACCGGCCTCAGGGATCGGCAACAGCACTTCCGGAACGAGGGTGCCGGCGGCACGCTCTTCGAGGAACTTGCGGCCGATGTCCGGGAACATGGCGAAAGTCAGCACGTCTTCTTCGGACTTGGCCAGTGCGCCGATGTCGGCACGCAGCTTGGTCATTTCCGGCTTGAGCAAATCGGCCGGACGGACGTCGATCACCTCTTCGCTACCAATGGCCTGACGACGCAGCTTCTCGTTGACCACACCCGGCGCCTTGCCGTAGCCGCCTTGCAGGTAAAGCTTCACTTCGTTGGTGATGGTCTTGTAGCGCTCGCCGGCCAGCACGTTGAAGAACGCCTGAGTGCCGACGATCTGCGAAGTCGGGGTCACCAGCGGCGGGAAACCGAGGTCTTCACGCACCCGCGGGATTTCCGCCAGCACTTCGGCCATGCGGTTCAGCGCCCCCTGCTCTTTCAACTGGTTGGCAAGGTTGGAGATCATCCCGCCCGGCACCTGGTTGACTTGCACACGGGTGTCGACCGCGGTGAATTCGCTTTCGAACTGGTGGTACTTCTTGCGCACGGCGTAGAAGTACAGACCGATTTCCTGCAGCAGTTCGAGGTTCAGACCGGTGTCGTATTCGGTGCCCTTGAGCGCAGCGACCATCGACTCGGTGCCCGGATGGCTGGTGCCCGAGGCGAAGCTGGAGATCGCGGTGTCGATGTGATCGGCGCCGTTTTCGATGGCTTTCAATTGGCACATCGCCGCCAGACCAGCCGTGTCATGCGAATGGATGAACACCGGCAGCGACTGCTCGGCCTTCAACGCCCGCACCAGTTCACCGGTGGCGTATGGCGTGAGCAAACCGGCCATGTCCTTGATTGCCACCGAGTCGCAACCCATGGCTTCCATCTGCTTGGCTTGCGCCACGAACGCGTCGATGGTGTGCACCGGGCTGGTGGTGTAGGCGATGGTGCCCTGGGCGTGTTTTCCCGCAGCCTTCACCGCTTCGATGGCCACGCGCAGGTTACGCACATCGTTCATTGCGTCGAAGATGCGGAACACGTCGATACCGTTGACCGCAGCCTTGGCGACGAAGGCTTTGACCACGTCATCGCTGTAGTGGCGATAGCCCAACAGGTTCTGCCCGCGCAGAAGCATTTGCAGACGGGTGTTGGGCAGCGCGGCGCGCAGTTGGCGCAGGCGCTCCCACGGGTCTTCTTTCAGAAAGCGGACGCAGGCGTCGAACGTCGCGCCGCCCCAGCACTCCAGCGACCAGTAGCCGACCTTATCGAGCTTGTCGCAGATCGGCAGCATGTCTTCGGTGCGCATGCGGGTGGCGAGCAGCGATTGGTGAGCGTCGCGCAGGATGGTATCGGTGACAAAGATCTTCTTGGACATTGTTGTATTCCTCACAGGCCTGCGTGGGCGGCGATGGCGGCGGCGATGGCCAGGGCCAGCTCTTCGGGTTTGCGCTTGATCGAGTAGTTGGTCAGTTCCGGGTGGCTTTCCACGAAGCTGGTATTGAACTGGCCGCTACGGAATTCCGGGTTGCGCAGGATTTCCTGGTAATACGCGGCGGTGGTTTTCACGCCCTGCAAACGCATGTCGTCAAGAGCGCGCAGACCCCGATCCATCGCCTCTTCCCAGGTCAACGCCCAGACCACCAGTTTCAGGCACATCGAATCGTAGAACGGCGGAATGGTGTAGCCGGTGTAGATCGCCGTGTCGGTGCGCACGCCCGGGCCGCCAGGGGCGTAGTAACGAGTGATCTTGCCGAAGCTCGGCAGGAAGTTGTTTTTCGGGTCTTCGGCGTTGATGCGGAACTGCAACGCGAAACCACGGTGCTGAATGTCTTCCTGCTTTACCGACAGCGGCAGGCCAGAGGCGATGCGGATCTGTTCACGGACGATGTCGATCCCGGTGATTTCTTCGGTGATGGTGTGCTCCACCTGCACCCGAGTGTTCATCTCCATGAAGTACACCTCGCCCTCGGCGAGCAGGAACTCCACGGTGCCGGCGTTCTCGTAGCCCACAGCCTTGGCCGCACGCACCGACAGGTCGCCGATGTACGCGCGCTGTTCCGGGGTCAGTTGCGGGCTCGGGGCGATCTCGATCAGCTTCTGGTTGCGACGCTGGATCGAACAGTCACGCTCGAACAGGTGCACGACGTTACCGAAGCTGTCGCCGAGGATCTGCGCCTCGATATGCTTGGGATTGACGATGCATTTTTCCAGGAACACTTCCGCCGAACCGAAAGCCTTGGTCGCTTCGGAAATCACCCGAGGGAAATTCTGTTCGAGCTCTTCGCGGCTGTTGCAGCGGCGGATACCGCGACCGCCACCACCGGAGGTGGCCTTGAGCATCACCGGGTAGCCAATTCGGTCACCTTCGGTCAGGGCTTCTTCGATGCCGGACACGTTGCCTTCAGTGCCCGGGGTGACCGGTACACCGGCCTTGATCATGCTGCGCCGGGCTTCAGTCTTGTCGCCCATGCGGCGAATGACTTCTGCCGACGGGCCGATGAATTTGATCCCGCGTTCGGCGCAGATGTCTGCCAGCTCAGCGTTTTCCGAGAGGAAGCCGTAACCGGGATGCAAGGCATCGCAACCGGTTTCCACCGCCAGGTTCACCAGCTTGCGCGGGTTGAGGTAGCCGGCCAGTGGCTCGGCCCCGATGCTGTGGGCTTCGTCCGCACGCTTCACATGCAGGGCATGGCGGTCGGCGTCGGAAAAAATCGCAACCGAGCGAATGCCCATTTCGGCGCAGGCTCGCACGATTCGTACGGCAATCTCACCACGGTTGGCGATCAGGATCTTTTTTATCACTTGGAAATTCCCTTGAGCCGGTGGCACCACGACCTGCTAGACCCAGGTCGACGCGTGACCAAATGTTTCAATCTGGTCGCGACCCCACACTAGCCCTCGCAAGGGATTAACAAAAATGAATAAAAATTGGGTCAGGCATAAGCAAAGACTTATAGTTGAACCATCAGCCCGCCGTCAGAGCCTATAAAAGATGCGTAAGTCCTTGATGCGTATGACATTACGCCAGTTGCAGATTTTCAACGAAGTGTGTGATTTACGTTCCTACAGCCGCGCAGCCGATGAAATGTCTCTCACACAACCGGCCGTCAGCCTACAGATTCGTCAGCTTGAAGAGCTGATCGGCCAGCCATTATTCGATTACGTCGGCAAAAAACTTTACATGACCGAGGCTGCAGAAGCCCTGCAGCGCGCCAGCCGGGACATCTTTGGCCGCCTGGAAAACCTCGACATGCAGCTGTCGGACATGCAGGGCTCGCTGCAGGGCCAGTTGAAACTGGCAGTGGAGTCCAGCGCCAAATACTTCGTGCCGCACCTGTTCGCCGCGTTCAAGCGCCAGCACCCGGAAGTGAACCTGCAATTGACCGTGGTCAACCGCGGCCAAGTGATTCGCAGGCTTTCGGACAACCGCGATGATCTGGTGATCATGTCGATGGTACCGCAGGACATGGGCCTGGAATTCCTGCCATTTCTCAACAACCCGATTGTCGCCGTGGCGCGTCCGGATCATCCTTTGGCGCACATGGGACCGCTGCGTTTGCAGGACCTTGAGCCTTACACATTGCTGATCCGTGAACCCGGCTCGGGCACGCGACTGGCCTGTGAAGAGTATTTCAAGGAGAAACGCGTGCACTTCACCCAGACGCAGGAAGTGGCCTCGGCCGAAGCCCAGCGTGAATGCGTGGTGGCGGGTCTGGGCCTGGCGTTGTTGACGCGCCACGCCCTGAACCTGGAGCTGGCGACCGGCGGCCTGGTGGAGCTGCCGGTCGAAGAGTTGCCGCTGTTTCGCAGCTGGTGCCTGGTGCAAGCCAAGGCCAAACGGCTGTCACCGGTAGCGCACGCCTTCCTGGCGTTTATCCGCAGCGAGCGGGTGCAGATCAGCGCGCTGGTTGAGCGCTTCGACGGGAAGCTGTCGGTGCGGCCTGCCAGTAGTTGAGTTCGATGTCCTCGGGAAAATCGCTGATTTCGCTTTGAAGCTGACGGAGTTCGAAGCGATCTTCGATCGCGCGACGGAACTCCATGCGGCGCTGGTCTTCCTGTTGACGACGGGTTTTCGCGGCGCTGTTGCGTTCTTCGTAGGGCTGAGCCATTTCGAGTCTCCCAAGGCGAGTACGGGAGTTTCACGATAGGCAGGCGGGATGACGGTTTGATGAAGGCCACCGCCGAAAAGCAAAAGATCGCAGCCTTCGGCAGCTCCTACAGAGATCGGTGTAGGAGCTGCCGAAGGCTGCGATCTTCAGATCTTAATCATCCAGCGCTTTCACGGCCTTGGGCGACAAGCGCAAGCTGCGCAGGCTGCGCTTCACGCTCTTCAGATGATTGACCAGGCTCGGCCCACGCGCCATGGCCACGCCCATCGCCAGCACGTCGATTACCACCAGATGCGCGATTCGCGAGGTCAGCGGCGTATAGATTTCGGTGTCTTCGTGCACATCAATCGCCAGGTTGACGGTCGACAGCTCGGCCAGCGGTGTCTGGCTCGGGCACAGAGTGATCAACGACGCGCCGCTCTCGCGAACGAGGTTGGCGGTGATCAGCAGATCCTTGGAGCGCCCGGACTGGGAAATGCAGATCGCCACATCGGTCGGCTTCAACGTCACCGCCGACATCGCCTGCATGTGCGGGTCGGAATACGCCGCCGCCGTCAGCAGCAAACGAAAGAACTTGTGCTGCGCATCCGCCGCCACCGCGCCTGACGCACCAAAGCCATAGAACTCGACGCGCTGCGCCTGGGACATCAGCGTCACCGCGCGCTGCAATTCCACCGGATCGAGCTTCTCGCGAACCTCCATCAGGGTGTGCAACGTGGTGTCGAAAATTTTCAGGCTGTAGTCGGCAACCGAGTCGTCTTCGTGGATCGCGAACTGGCCGAAGCTGGCACCGGCGGCCAGGCTTTGCGCCAGTTTGAGCTTGAGATCCTGAAAACCGGAGCAGCCGATGGCCCGGCAGAAACGCACAATGGTCGGCTCGCTGATACCGACGCTGTGGGCCAGGTCGGCCATGGAACTGTGCATCACGGCCGCAGGGTCAAGCAGCACGTGGTCGGCGACCTTGAGCTCCGACTTGCGTAACAGGTGACGTGACTGGGCGATGTGTTGCAGCAGATTCAAGGGGCTGGACTCTTCTTATGGGCAAGGATGTAGCACGCTTGTAGTTATACTACATGAATTGGCTTTTTGCCTGCTCAATGCATAACTCCATGTCCCCGTATCAGGCGCGATGGAGTGCATGTAGCCTTTAAAGCGGATTCCCCTGTTCGCGCAGAAGCCCGGCCAGACGGTCGGCCTCCACTGGGCGACTGATCAGATACCCCTGCACTTCGTCGCAGCGCTCGGCACGTAAAAATTCCAGCTGCTCTTGCCGCTCGACTCCCTCAGCTACGACTTTCAATGACAGCCCGTGAGCCATGGCGATAATCGCCCGAGTGATCGCCGCATCCTCACTGCCCTGCCCCAATCCGCGAATGAACGCCTGATCGATCTTCACGTAATCCACTGGAATCCGTTTGAGGTAACTCAGTGACGAATAGCCAGTGCCGAAGTCATCGATCGCCAGCTTCACCCCCAGATCGCGTAATTGCTGGAAGGTCGCGATGATGTGTTCGACGCTGTCCAGCAGTTGACTCTCGGTGAGTTCCAGTTCGAGGTAGTGCGGCGCCAGCCCGGTTTCCTCCAGCACCTGGCGCACCAGACTGACCAGTTTGCCCTGACGCAGTTGATGCACCGACAGGTTCACCGAAACCCGAATCGGCGCCAGCCCCTGGCGCTGCCATTCGCACGCTTGCCAGCAGGCCTGGCGCAGTACGAATTCGCCGATCGGGCCGATCAGTCCGGTTTCCTCGGCCAGACCAATAAAATCCCCCGGCGGCACCCGGCCCATGCCTGGATGATCCCAGCGCACCAGCGCTTCCGCCGCATTCAGGCGCCCGGTTTGCAGGCATAGCTTCGGCTGGTAGAACACCTTGAGCTGTTTGTCTTCGATGGCTTTGCGCAGCTGGTTTTCCAGCTGCAAGCGCTCGAGCGTGCTGGCCTGCAGGCTGTCGGTGTAGAACTGGAAATTGTTGCCGCCCAGATGCTTGGCGTGTTGCATCGCCATGTTCGATTGACTGACCAGCGCAGAGATTTCCCGGGCGTTGTCCGGCAGCATGCTGATGCCCATCGAAGCACTGACCACCAGCTCATGCCCTTCGACCGTCAATGGCAGGCGCAGCTTGCTCGACAGCCGCGTGGCGACCCGCGCCAGGCTCGACAGGTTGCCGTAGGCATCGAACAGCACGGCAAATTCATCACCAGACAGTCGGGCGATGGTGTCGGCCTCCGGCAAGGCGTTGACCAGGCGTCGGGCCATTTTCTGCAACAGCTGATCCGCCACCTCGTGGCCGAGGCTGTCGTTGAGCAACTTGAAGCGATCGAGATTGATGTGCAGCAGCGCCAGACTGCGGCGCCCGCCCTGACGCACGCGCTGATGGGCTTCGTGCAGGCGTTCGCGGAACAGCGAGCGGTTGGCCAGCCCCGTCAGCTCATCGTAGTGGGTCAGGAAGCGCATGCGCTCCTCGGATTCTCGCCGCGCCGATAGATCGGCGAAGAAGCCGACGATATGACTCACATTTCCCCGACTGTCGCGCACCGCGTTGAGTTGCAGCCACTGCGGATACAGCTCGCCGTTCTTGCGGGTTTCCACCAACTCGCCCTGCCAACTGCCGTGCTGCTCCAGCGCGTGACGGATCGAAACGTAGTGCCGCCGCGCATCACGACTGCACGGCAGTTCGACGACGTTGCGCCCGAGCATGTCTTCGATGTCATAACCGGTGACACGGCTGAACGCCTGATTGATCGCGATCAAGGCGTAGTTCGGATCAAGAATGACGATGCCTTCGCTGGCCGCTTCGAACACCGTGGCCGCCAGTCGCTGCTGTTCTTCGAGGCTTTTACTCACGCTGATGTCGCGCCGGGTACCGACCATGCGGATCACCCGCCCACTGTCACTGCGCTCAACGGCACGGCCACGGTCTTCGATCCACACCCAATGACCGTCTCCGTGACGCACGCGGTATTCGATCTGATAGTCCTCGGTGCGCCCCTTCAGGTGCTCGATCAGTGCCTGCTTGAGCGACGGCACGTCCTCGGGGTGCAAGCGTGGCTTGAGGTCGCGCAGGATTGCCGTGACGTACTCGGGCGCGAGGCCGAACAGCTCCTGAATCTGCGTGTGATGGACTTCGTCGGTTTGCAGGTTCCAGTCCCACAGCCCCAGCTCACTGGCCTTCAACGCCAGGGCCAGACGGGCTTCGCTTTTGCTCAACGCCTGATTGGCCACGTCCAGTTCGCGGCTGCGCTGGGCCACCCGGTCTTCCAGTTCGACCTGCGCCTCACGCAATTTGCCCTCGGCACAGCGCCGCTGCTCGATCTCCTTGGCCAGCGCCTGATTGAGCTGCTCGCTGCGGTTCTGCGCTTGCTGCAGGTGTTCGATCAGGTGCTGATTCTGAAAGCGCCGCAGCAAGCCGCGATCAATCAGCCGATTGACCTGCCAGGCGACCACGCTCAGCGAACCGAGCAGAATCAGCCCGAGCCAGCCCCAACCGCGCGCCTGCTCATCACCGCCCCAGAACAGGTAGCCGATCGCCGGCAGCAGGCACGGCAAGGTAAAGGACAGAAACGCCGGCAGGCTGACAGCGTAGGCAACGCTGGCCGATAACGTCGCGGCGCCGATCAGGCCGAACACCCAGGCTTGCTGCATGAAGTTGTCGGCGGGCACCAGCGCGATACCGGCGCCGGCCAGGGTCAGACCGGTCATGGTCGAGCCGAGCAGGAACATGCGGAACCAGATCGGCTGAGCCTGGCGATCCGGGATCGCCGAATCGAACGCCGCGACCTGTATTACCCGCAGTGCCACCAGCGACAACAACCAGACCAGCCAGATGCTGACCACGAAATAGCGCTGCGGGCTCCAGAGCAAAGCGGCGCAGACCAGACCATTGAGCAACATGAACATCGTCGGCAGCAGCGAGCCCTGATACAGCAGGCGCGTGCGTTCGACCGCCATTTCGACGGCGTAATGCTTGCGGATGACCCGGGGTTCCACAGAGGGGCCCGACAGGTCTGAGCTGAGGGTCTTGTGCAATGTTGTTGTTCTTATAAGAGTGAGCAAGGGCCCGAAACGTGGACGGAGCATACACAAGCCGATCCCGTTGCCAAACTGCTCCAGATCATAATTTGCCGGAAACTTTCCCCCGTCCGATCACCGGCAAAACCCGCAGAGCGAGGCAGGCCAAAGCCTGTAGCCAGTGACCGACCGGTCGTCATCGACGGCGCTTTCATCGGCTAATGCAAAGCTCGGTTTGCCGGGGCCTGCGGCGCACCCTAGAATGCCCCGATGCGCGATGATCTCTCCCTTCTGCTGAACTCCCTCAACGATGCCCAACGCCAGGCCGTAGCAGCCCCCGTTGGCCGTCAGTTGGTCCTGGCCGGTGCCGGCTCCGGTAAAACCCGAGTGCTGGTGCACCGTATCGCCTGGTTGATCCAGGTCGAAAACGCCTCGCCCCACTCCATTCTGTCGGTGACTTTCACCAACAAGGCCGCTGCCGAGATGCGTCATCGCATCGAGCAATTGCTGGGTATCAACCCGGCCGGCATGTGGGTCGGCACCTTCCACGGCCTGGCGCACCGCTTGCTGCGGGCGCACTGGCAGGAAGCTGGCTTGAGCCAGACTTTCCAGATTCTCGACAGCGACGACCAGCAGCGACTGGTCAAGCGGGTGATCCGCGAGCTGGGGCTGGACGAGCAACGCTGGCCGGCCCGACAGGCCCAGTGGTTCATCAACGGGCAGAAAGATGAAGGTCTGCGCCCGCAACACATTCAGGCCAGCGGCGACTTGTACCTGGCGACCATGCGCGGCATTTACGAAGCCTACGAGGCGGCCTGCCAGCGCGCCGGCGTCATCGACTTCTCCGAACTGCTGCTGCGCGCCCTCGACCTGTGGCGCGATCACCCGGGTCTGCTGGCGCACTATCAGAAGCGCTTCCGCCACATCCTCGTCGACGAGTTCCAGGACACCAACGCCGTGCAGTACGCCTGGTTGCGCCTGCTCGGCAAGGGCGGCGACAGCCTGATGGTGGTCGGCGACGACGACCAGTCGATCTACGGCTGGCGCGGGGCGAAAATCGAGAACATTCATCAGTACTCGTCCGACTTCCCGGATTCGGTGACCATTCGTCTCGAGCAGAACTACCGCTCCACCGCCGGCATCCTCAAGGCGGCCAACGCCTTGATCGCCAACAATACCGGGCGTCTGGGCAAAGAGCTGTGGACCGACGGTGGCGACGGTGAAGCAATCAACCTGTACGCCGCGTTCAACGAACACGACGAAGCACGCTACGTTGTCGAGACCATCGAAAGCGCGCTGAAAACCGGCCTGGCCCGTAGCGATATCGCGATTCTCTACCGCTCCAACGCCCAATCGCGCGTTCTCGAAGAAGCCTTGCTGCGCGAGCGCATTCCGTACCGCATCTATGGCGGCCAGCGCTTCTTCGAGCGCGCGGAAATCAAGAATGCCATGGCCTACCTGCGCCTGCTCGAAGGCCGTGGCAACGATGCCGCGCTGGAGCGGGTCATCAACGTCCCGGCCCGCGGCATTGGCGAAAAAACCGTCGAAGCGATCCGCGACCATGCACGTCACAGCGATGTGTCGATGTGGGAAGCGATGCGCCAACTGGTCGCCAATAAAGGCCTGACCGGTCGCGCCGCGGGCGCCTTGGGTGCGTTTATCGAGCTGATCGAGAACCTTGCCGCCAAGTGCATGGAGATGCCGCTGCACTTGATGACCCAGACCGTCATCGAGCAATCGGGGCTGATCGCCTATCACGAAGCGGAAAAAGGCGAGAAAGGCCAGGCCCGGGTGGAAAACCTTGAGGAACTGGTCAGCGCCGCGCGCAACTTCGAAAACACCGAAGAAGACGAAGAGTTGACGCCACTGGCGGCATTCCTCGGCCACGCGTCGCTGGAAGCCGGCGACACTCAAGCCGACGAGCACGAAGACAGCATTCAGCTGATGACCCTGCACAGCGCCAAAGGCCTGGAATTCCCTTACGTGTTCCTCGTGGGCATGGAAGAAGGCCTGTTCCCGCACAAGATGAGCCTGGAAGAACCGGGTCGTCTGGAAGAAGAGCGCCGCCTCGCCTATGTGGGCATCACCCGGGCCATGCAGAATCTGGTGATGACCTATGCTGAAACCCGGCGCCTGTACGGCAGCGAAACCTACAACAAGGTCTCGCGTTTCGTCCGTGAAGTGCCGAAGGGGCTGATTCAGGAAGTACGCCTGTCGAACAGCGTCAGCCGACCGTTCGGCGGCAACCAGTCGATGAGCGGCAGCAACCTGTTCAGCGGCAGCGAGATCCCGGAAACCGGCTTCAGCCTCGGTCAGACCGTGCGCCATTCAATCTTCGGCGACGGCGTGATCCTCAACTTCGAAGGTTCCGGCGCGCAGGCGCGGGTGCAGGTGAACTTCAGCGAAGGCAGCAAGTGGCTGATGCTGGGGTACGCCAAGCTGGAAGCTATCTAAGAGCGGAAAGATCGCAGCCTTCGGCAGCTCCTACAGGGGTGGCGTACTTATGCAGGAGCTGCCGCAGGCTGCGATCTTTTGATTTACAACCCATTCGGGAAAGGACAGTGCAGTGGGCTCAGGCTTCTTCTCTTCCTGGACATTCTGGGCCCTGCTCTCGGCGACTTTTGCCGCGCTGACGGCGATCTTCGCCAAGATCGGCATCGAAAACGTCAACTCCGACTTCGCCACCCTGTTGCGCACCATCGTGGTATTGGTCAGCCTGGCCTTGATTTTGTACGCGACGGGCCAATATCAGTCACTGGGATCAATTTCCGCCAAGAGCTATCTATTCCTGCTGTTGTCCGGTCTGGGTACCGGCGCATCGTGGCTGTGCTACTTCCGCGCGCTGAAAGTCGGCCCGGCTTCGCTGGTTGCGCCAGTGGACAAGCTCAGCGTGGTACTGGTGGCGGTGCTCGGCGTGATTCTGCTGGGCGAGAAGCTCGACCTGCGCCAATGGGGCGGCATCGGCCTGATCACCGCCGGCGTCGTGATGTTGGCGCTGCGTCGATAAGCAAGTTTCCCGCTGAACCTATCCCATTTTCCTACAGACAAAAGTACATGGCCTTATTGCTTCGACGGAGCTGAACGTAACCTGTCAGGCAAAAGCCCGAAACACTCTCTCGCTAGCCAGTAACACTTCAGCTGTGCAACATGGCGCGCGTGTCTCCACAAACGGGACTTCCCTTTATGACACGTTAT
>Ga0247818_10001996_pt1 | contig 13143 bp, 14 predicted proteins | sample 13C_Glucose_Day1_FD_192424 | JGI IMG/M metagenome (GOLD analysis project Ga0247818, IMG submission 192424) | Soil microbial communities from agricultural site in Penn Yan, New York, United States - 13C_Glucose_Day1 | ecosystem: Environmental > Terrestrial > Soil > Agricultural land | place...
GTGGCAGCAGTACGCCGAACGCTCGGCCTCCCGCGATGTGGAGGACTGGCAGACCGTCGCCGACGCCGTCACCGAGCTCGACCGCGCCCTCGCCAACGCGATGGACGCCGGCGTCGCGCCCGGTGACCCGGAAGCGGACCGGCTCGTCGAGCGGCACCGCGAGGTCTTCTCCTCGTTCTTTCCGCTCACCCGGCAGATGCAGGTCTGCCTCGCCCGGAAGTACGAGGCCGATCCGGCGTTCGCCGCCCACTACGACGGCATCCGGACCGGCCTCGCCACGTGGTTCCGCCGCGTCGTCGACGCCGCCGCACGCGCCCACGGCATCGACCCCGAGACCGCGACCTGGGAGTAGCGCGCGGGCAGCCGGATCGCTCGACCGCTACTCGCGCACGGTGGCCGTGCTGCTCATGTCCGGGTAGCGGTCGCCCGCGACCTGGCCCGCGATGGGCTCCAGCAGCTCCAGCTCCTGCTCGGACAGGACCAGCCGGGTCGCCCCGAGGTTCTCCAGGAGCCGGCTGCGCTTGCGGGTGCCCGGGATCGGCACCACAGGCAGACCGTGCACCTGCGCCCGCTGGTGCACCCAGGCCAGCGCGACCTGCGCGGCCGTCGCCCCATGGGCCGCCGCGATCTTGTGCACGGGTTCGAGCAGGGCGGCGTTCGTCTTCGCGTTCTCGCCGGTGAAGCGCGGCTGGTGCTTGCGGAAGTCGTCGGACGCCAGGTCCTTGGCGGCGTCCGCGAACGCCCCGGTCAGGAATCCCCGGCCGAGCGGCGAGTACGGCACTACGGTCACCCCGAGCTCGACGGCCGCGGGCACGGCGCTGAGCTCCACGTCCCGGCTGAAGAGCGACCACTCGGACTGGAGAGCGGCGATCGGGTGCACGGCGTGCGCCTCGCGGAGCTCCGCCCCGGTCACCTCGCTCAGCCCCAGCTGCCTGACCTTGCCCTCGCGCACCAGCTCGGCCATGGCGCCCACCGACTCGGCGAACGGCACGAGCGGGTCGCGGCGGTGCATGTAGTACAGGTCGATGACGTCGGTGTTCAGCCGGCGCAGGCTGCCTTCGACGGCCTCGCGGATGTACGCGGGGTCGTTGCGCACGCCCCGGTAGTGCGGGTCGTCGGTCCGCTCGATGGCGAACTTCGTGGCCAGCGTGATCTCGTCACGGTGCGCCCCGACGAACGGCGCGAGGAACGTCTCGTTCGCCCCGCGCCCGTAGATGTCCGCCGTGTCGAAGAGGGTGACGCCCGCTTCGAGCGCCGCCTCCAGGGTGTCCCGGGCCGCCGCCTCGTCGGTGTCGCCGTAGAACTCGCTGATGCCCATGCAGCCGAGGCCCTGCACACCGACCTGCGGGCCTCCGCCGCCGAGCTGTGCGGTCGCGATCTTGGCTGTGTCGCTCATGTGGTCAGACCCTTTCCGATTCCGGCGCCGTGCGGGCGCCGCCATAGAAATCGATCTTGAAGTCGAGTACGGCGAGGGTCCCCTGGAGTTCCGCGATCCGGGTCTTCACGTCGCGCCGCGTCGACTCCAGCAGCCCCTGCCGTTCGGCGAAGGTGTGGTCGCCCTCGCGGACCAGCTCCGCGTAGCGGACCATGTCGGCGACCGGCATCCCGGTCAGCCTGAGCTTGCCGATGAAGGCCAGCCAGTCCAGGTCCCGGTTGCTGAAACGGCGCTGCCCGGTGTGCGAGCGGTCGATGTGGGGCATGAGCCCGATCCGTTCGTACCACCGCAGCGTGTGGGCGGTGAGCCCGCTGAAGGCGACGACCTCGCTGATGGTGTAGCGGTCCTGGCCCTCGGGGCGCGGGTGCGCCTCCGGGGCCGAAGCGCAGGTGTCCGTGCGTGCGGAAATGCTCTCCATCACCGTCATGTCCTCCACGCTAGAACGTTGGAGTGCACTCCAAGCAAGCAATATGAGGGGCGATCTCGCTTTCGGGTTCCCGTTAGGCTCGTACGCATGCAGAGCCTGGCGATGATAGAGAACTGGCCCGTCCCCACCGCGGCAGCCGCCGTCGTCACCTCGGACGGCACGCTCCTGGCTACCCATGGTCCCACCGCGCACCGCTTCCCGCTGGCCTCCGTCACCAAGCCGCTCGCGGCCTACGCGGCGCTGGTGGCCTACGAGGAGGGCGCCGTCGAGCTGGACGAACCGGCAGGCCCCGAGGGCTCGACCGTCCGCCACCTCCTCGCCCACACCAGCGGACTGGCCTTCGACGAGCACCGGGTGACCGCACCCCCCGGCACCCGCAGGCTGTACTCGAACGCGGGCTTCGAGGTGCTCGGGGACCACATCGCGAAGGCCACGGAGATCCCCTTCCCCGAGTACGTGCGCCAGGCGGTCCTGGAGCCCCTGGGCATGACCTCGACGACGCTGGAGGGCTCCCCGGCCAAGGACGGCGTCTCGACCGTGGACGACCTGGTCCGCTTCGCCGCCGAGGTGCAGGCCCCCCGCCTCCTGGACCCGCGTACGGTGCTGGAGGCGCAGACCGTCGTGCACCCCGGCCTCAAGGGCGTGCTCCCCGGCTACGGCCATCAGAACCCCAACGACTGGGGACTCGGTTTCGAGATCCGCGACTCCAAGTCACCGCACTGGACGGGGCTCTCCTCCTCCCCGGCCACCTTCGGCCACTTCGGCCAGTCCGGCACGTTCCTGTGGATCGACCCCGTGGCGGGCGCGGCCTGCGTCGCGCTGACGGACCGGGCGTTCGGCCCGTGGGCCGCCGAGGTCTGGACGCCCTTCACCGACGCCGTCCTCTCGGAGCTCGGCGCCTCCCGCTGAGCCGCCCTGGGTCCGAAGCATTCGAACCACACGGTTTTCCCGCACCCGTCGCGCCGCTCCTCGACGCCCCAGGCGTCGGTGACGGCGTCGACCAGCAGCAGCCCCCGCCCGCCCTCGTCCAGCGGGGCCCCGGCGACGGCGCGGGGCAGCAGGGGCGACGCGTCCGCGACCTCCACCCGCACGCCTCCTTCTTCCTGAAGGTGATGGATCAGGGTCTGGCAGCGACGCCCCGGGACGTGCCGCACGACGTTGGCGATGAGCTCGGTGAGCGCGAGCTCCGCCGCGTCCGCCACCTCGGCCAGGCGCCAGACGGTGAGGTACAGCCGCAGGATGCGGCGGAGATGACGAGCGGAGTGCTCGCCCATCGCGAGGTCGGCACGGTAGACCGCGGACTCCGGGTCACCGGTCCGGGTATCGGATACGTGATTCATGTCACCAGCGTGCAGCGGGTTGATTACTCTCGGCTACGACCTGAAACGAACGCCGTCAGGCGTTGAAGCGAGAGGCATCCCGCCGTGGCCAACGTGCAGTCGCTCGACCCGAGCGCGTCCCCTCTGGACTACTACGGCTGGGAGCTGCGCCGTCAGCGCGAAGCCCACGGGCTGCGACAGGGCCAGCTCGGCGAGATCATCTTCTGTACGGGCTCGCTGATCGGCCAGATCGAGACGACGAGGAAGGTCCCGACCCGCGACTTCTCCGAACGCCTTGACGCCGCGCTCGGCACGGACGGGGTGTTCTCGCGCCTGGTCGGCCTGGTCCTGCGAAGCCAACTGCCGACCTGGTTCCAGCCGTACGCGGAGATGGAGGCGCGGGCGACGTACATCTCCACGTATCAGGCGCAGTTGGTGTACGGGCTGTTGCAGACGGAGGAGTACGCGCGGGCGGTGCTGGCCACGGGCATGCCGGACGACTTGAGCGGGCAGGTAGCCGCCCGGATGGAGCGTCAGCGCATCCTGGAGCGTGAACAGCCACCTCTGGCCTGGACGGTTCTGGACGAGGCCGTGCTGCACCGGCCGATCGGTGGCCGCGAGGTCATGCGGAACCAACTGGCCCGCTTGTTGGAGTTCACCGGGCACCGGTGGATGAGGATTCAGGTGCTGCCCTTCGCGGCGGGGGAACACTCAAGTCTGGCAGGTTCGTTCACAGCGATGCGCTTCGACGACGACCCGGACATTATCTACACGGAGGACCTCATCTCCGGCCACATGACCGCCAGCCCCGAGGCCGTGAGAGAGGCCGCGCGCCGTTACGCTCACTTGCAGGCCGCAGCCCTCTCCATCGAGGACTCAGCGGCACTGATCAAGCGTGTGATGGAGGAGCGTTATGGCAACCGGCCCGAACCCGAAGAGCGCGCCGTGGCGTAAGTCCAGCTACAGCGGAAACACGGGCGGCGAATGCGTCGAGTGCACCGTCACCGGCGGCGCCGCCTGGCGGAAGTCCTCGTACAGCGGCACCAACGGCGGCGACTGCGTCGAGGTGGCCGACGGTTGCGCCGCCTCCGTCCCCGTCCGGGACAGCAAGAACCCGGCCGGCCCCGTCCTCGTCATGGGCGCCGAAGCCTGGCAGGCCTTCGTGGACGGGCTCCGCTGAACCGACGGTCCATTGAGGACAGGAACAGACCTGTATCGGCGGCACTCTCTTCTCGACGGCACCGATCGACACGAGGAGAACCGATGCTGCGAGGTCTCACCACCGCCAGGTTTCACGCCACGGACTTTGCGGCGGCCAAGCGGTGGTACAGCGAACTGCTGCGCGTAGAGCCGTACTTCGAGCGGCCCGGCTATGCGGAGTTCCGCATCGGGGACTACCAGCACGAGCTGGGGCTGGTGGACAGCGCCTACGTCCACGGGCTCGGGAAGCACGGCGACTCGGCCGCCGGTCCCGCCGGCGCCGTCGTCTACTGGCACGTCGACGACGTGCACGCCGCACTCGCCCGGGTGCTGGAGCTGGGGGGCGAAGTACACGAACCGGTGAGGCAGTTCGGTGACGGCTTCGTCGGGGGCTCGGTCGTCGACCCCTTCGGCAACGTCCTCGGCCTCATGCAGAACCAGCACTACCTGGAAATCCTCGAAGGCCACGGGATGGCCGCCTGACCCCACAGCGCTTCGCCCGGCGGGCAGGACTGAGCACCGCTACCGTGCAGGCGTGACCCGCACCAGGCTGCCTCTCCTCTTCCTCGACGTCGACGGCCCGCTCATCCCGTTCGGAGCGACCCGGGCTCAGCTCCCGGACGGCTATCCAATCTTCGACGCGGGGCGCGGCCTCGGGGAAGCCGCCGCGAATCCGCTGGTCAACAGGGTCGATCCGGGCCAGGGCTCCCGGCTGCTGGCCCTGCCCTGCGAGCTGGTGTGGGCCACGACATGGATGTCGGACGCGAACACCTACCTCACGCCGTGGCTCGGGCTGCCGGAACTGCCCGTGGTGAACTGGCCGGACCCACCCCTCGACGAAGGGCTGGACGGGCTGCACTGGAAGACTCCGGGGCTCGTGGGGTGGGCATGCGGGCGCCCCTTCGTCTGGGTGGACGACGAGATCACGGACGTCGACCGGTCCTGGGTGAAGGCGCACCACCCGGGCCAGGCACTCCTGCACCGGGTCGAGGCATGGCGGGGCCTGACCGACGCGGACTTCGCGACCCTGGACGAATGGCTGCGGAACCGCGCGAGCTGATGGCTTTCCCGCCATGGACGACTGGCTGCGGAGCCGCGCGAGCCGATCGCTTTCCCGTCATGCCCGCGAGCCGCTCGTGGACGGGCTCCGCTAGATTCGGCCGCTATGCGATCACGTGAGTTCGACCTCGACTTCCGCGACCGGGCCGGAAGGATACGCACGTGGGGACTGGTCCTGCTGTCCCTGGCCGCGGTCCTGTGGGTCTGGGTGGGCGTCCTGCTGCTGACGCCGTACACGGCGGACCGGAAGCCCGACGACAAGTATCCCGATGAGTGCGAGTCCCGGCTCTTCACCGAGTGGGGCACTGCCAACGAGGGCAAGGGGCACGGGGACTACTGCCAGCAGGAGCGCGACTGGCCGGAGGTCCTGGGCGTGCTCGGGCTGTCCGTACCGGTCTCGGTGGCCGGCGGGTCCCTGTTCACCATCGGCACCGTGAGCCGCCGGATGAGCGCGCACGCCCAGGCGATGCGCGAGCTGGACAAGCTCGCGGACACCGCGCGGGGCTGAGACAGGAGAGCTGGACGCCCGTGCGCTCCAGTTCGCCACGCTCCGCGCATCCCCGGGTTGAGCGGGGGAAGGAGGTGCGAACTCCGGCTCCCTCAGAGCTTGCCTCCCATGAGAACCATGCGATGCCCCCCGAGCGCGCGGGAGAGACCTTCGAGGAACCCGGGGCTGAAGTCGGGCCAGTCCCAGAACTCGAAACCGAGATACCCGAAGGCGAAGTAGCCATCCGACCAGGTCCACGCAGTCAGGTCACCGGAGCGTCGGCAATGCGGGCAGGCGACTGCCGCGCTGCCTGTGTCGCTCCAGGCTTCGATGGCCTCACCGAAGGGTTCCCACGCACCCTCGATCTCCTCCAGCCGGTCGGTGCAGAAATCCGCCCGCCCGGCACAATGGGGGCACACCGCGAACCTGGGTTCGCCCTGACCGCAGTTGAACACGGTGCGGCCGGTCTCGATCCTGAGTCCGTCGCTGGGCTCCCAGTCCTCCTGACCGACCGCCTTGGCCCAGGAGGGACCGGGCGGATGCCCCGACGGCGCCCCGAGAACACAGTCGGTGAGCTCGGCCCGGACTATCCCCTCCCTGACCAGCCAGTCGAGTCCGCTGTCTGCCAGGGTGCGGGCGTCCGCATGTGTGGCGTCGAGGTCGACGACGGTCTGAAAGTAGTTCCCCATGAGGCAACAGTAGAAGCAGCCACCGACAACACGTCGCTGAACCCGAACCGCCTTCGGGAAGCTGCTGGTCAGCGCCGGGTGATGGGCGTCTGACACATCCTGACCATGCCGTTCTTGACGGCGGTCGAGGGTGAGGGCGTCCTTGAGGGCGCCGATGACGCCATGGGCGCCGGCGCCCTTGATGTCGTGGACCACGCCCGGCAAGGCCGGCAAAACCGACCGTGATCAATGACGGGCACCGCTCAGTGCGCCGCGAGCCGCTCCACCAGCCCGATGGCCCGCGCCAGCAACTCCCGTTCCTCTTCGGTCAGTTCCGCGTCGATCGCCCGCGCGAGCCAGTCCGCCCTGCGCCCCCGCTCCTCCTCCAGGAGCGCGTGCCCCGCGGAGGAGAGCTCGACCAGGCTCTTGCGGCCGTCGGTCGGATGCGCACGGCGCGTGATCAGGCCCTGATCCATGAGCAGCCCGACGGCTCGGGCCATCGACTGGGGGCGCACCCGCTGGTCGGCCGCCAGATCGCTGGTCGTCATCGCACCACTGCGGTCCAGCGCACCGAGGACGGCCACCTGCCCCAGCGGCATCTGGTCCTCGAGCTTCACGCGCCGCGTGAGCTTTCCCATCGCGGTACGCAGCTCGGCCGCGACGGCGGTGGATTCCGGAAGGGGCATACCGAACTTTAACGCAGCGCAGTTACCCAGCAGAACTGCGCAGCATGACTGAACAGCACAACTGAACAGCCAAACTGAACAGCATTGCTGTAGAGTTTTGGGTGCCGGGTTCAGCGCCACCGTCGTCGCAGCCGGACCCCGGCACGCATGCGAACGGGAAGGTCTCCCATGACCGCCATCACTTCCGTCACCGGCCGCCGCATCCTCGACAGCAGGGGCAACCCCACCGTCGAAGTGGACGTGGAGCTCGCGGACGGATCCATCGGCCGGGCCGCAGTCCCCTCCGGCGCTTCGACCGGCGCCCGCGAGGCCGTCGAACTCCGCGACGGCGACCCGGCCCGCTGGCACGGCAAGGGCGTCGACCAGGCGGTACGCCACGTCGGCACGGAGCTCGCGGCAGCCGTCGTCGGCCGCGAGGCCGAGGACCAGGCCGGCCTCGACGCCGCCCTCGTCACGACGGACGGCACCCCCACCAAGTCCAGGCTCGGCGCCAACGCGATCCTCGGGGTCTCCCTGGCCTCCGCCAAGGCCGCGGCGGCCGCCCACCGCCTGCCGCTCTACCGCTACCTCGGCGGCTCCGGCGCGCGGCTGCTGCCCGTGCCGATGATGAACATCGTCAACGGGGGTGCGCACGCCGACAATCCCCTGGACTTCCAGGAGTTCATGATCGCTCCGATCGGCGCGGAGACCTTCGCCGAGGCCGTGCGCATGGGCTCCGAGATCTTCCACACCCTGCGCCGCGACCTCCTGGCCGCCGGGCACTCCACGGGCGTGGGTGACGAGGGCGGCTTCGCGCCCGCCCTCCGCACCGCCGAGGAGGCCCTCGACTTCGTCATGGCCGCCGTCGAACGTACGGGGTACCGGCCGGGCACGGACATCGGCCTGGTCATGGACCCGGCCACGTCCGAGTTCTTCCGCGACGGCGTCTACGACTACACCGGAGAGGGCGTCCGGCGTACGTCCGCCGAACAGGCCGACTACCTGGTCAAGTTGATCGACGCCTACCCGATCGTGTCGATCGAGGACCCGATGGCCGAGGACGATCTCGACGGGTGGCGGGACCTGACCGCGCGGGTCGGTCCGCGCTGCCAGCTCACCGGCGACGACGTGTTCTGCACGAACGAGACCATCCTGCGCGAGGGCATCCGCTCGGACGTCGCCAACTCGGTCCTGGTGAAGGTCAATCAGATCGGCACCCTGACGGAGGCGCTGGCCACCGTGGACGCCGCCCACCGTGCGGGCTGGACCGTGGTCATGTCGCACCGCTCGGGAGAGACCGAGGACACGACGATCGCGGACCTGGCCGTGGCCACGGGCTGCGGCCAGATCAAGACCGGATCGCTGTCGCGCTCCGACCGCACCGCGAAGTACAACCAGCTCATCCGCATCGAGGAGGAACTGGGCGACAGCGCCCGGTACGCGGGTTCGGAGGCGCTGCGCCGCCGGCCCTGACACCACGCTCCTGCCCCCCGTCACCTCCGCCGCTCCCCGCCCCGGATGACGGCACGTCACCGGAATCCGACCCGTGCTCGTACGTCAGCCGCCGGGTCCTGGGCGGCGGCCCGCAGTCCCCTCATGTGCGGTGTCCGGCCGGGAAGGCCGTCGCCGGGCGGCCTTCCCGGCAGGGGCAGCCCGGCCCCCGTTGTCCACCGGTCGGTGGACAAGAGGTTCAACCGGCCGGGCGTGCCGCCCAAGTGCCCTCTCCGGCCAGGCTTTCGGGCATGAGACAACTCCACGTACGGATGGCCCGATGGAGCGCCCGGCACGCCGGGCGCGCGATAGCCGGATGGTTCGCGTTCGTCGTCCTGTGCCTCGCGGCCGGCATCACGGTCGGCACCCGGGAAGCCACCACCGAGGACTTCTGGGTCGGTGAGGCGGGACGCGCCGAGGCGATGGCGACCGAAGGAGGCCTGCAACGGGAACCCACCGAAAGGATCCTGATACGCGCCCGATCGGGTCAGCTGGACGTGGCCGAGGCCGAGAAGGCGGCCCAGGACGTGACCGGACGGATGCGCGCCCTGCCCGAGGTGAAGAGCGTCGCGGCTCCCGTCCGCTCCAAGGACGGCAAGGTCCTCCTGGTGTCGGTGGTGATGAACGGCCCGGAGCTGAAGGGCAAGCAGAACGTCGTACCGCTCCTGGAACAGACCGCCGAGGTGGGCAGGAGTCACCCGGGCGTGATCGTGGAGGAGACCGGCTCCCCGGCGATCAGCAAGGGTGTCAACGACCAGCGGGGGGAGGACCTGGCACTCTCCGAACGCATCAGTCTGCCCGTCACCGTGATCACACTGCTGGTCGTCTTCGGTTCGGTGATCATGGCGGGTGTTCCGCTGCTCCTGGCGCTCTCCTCGATCGCCGCGGCGATGGGGCTGTCCATGGTCGCCTCGCACGTGATGCCCGACTCCGGGGTCGGGATGAACCTCATCCTGCTGATCGGTCTGGCGGTGGGCGTCGACTACACGCTCTTCTACCTGAAGCGTGAACGCGAGGAGCGGGCCCGGGCGGGAGGCCGGCTCAGCCCGGAGGCCCTCGTCGAGCTGGCGGCGGCGACCGCGGGCCGGGCCATCGTCGTCTCCGGTCTCGCCGTCATCGTGTCCACGGCCACGCTGTACCTGGCCACCGACGTCATCTTCTCCTCGCTGGCGACCGGCACCATACTCGTCGTGGCCGTCGCCGTGGCCAGCTCGCTCACCGTGCTCCCCGCACTGCTGGTGAAGATCGGACGCCGGAGCGAGCGGCTGGCACCCCGCAGGGCCGCACGCCGGGCCGCGCGCGGCAAGCCGGTACGGGCCCCGAAGCCGGAGACCGGACGCGTGTTCACCGCCCTCCTGAAGCCCGCGCGGACCCGGCCCGTCCTCACCCTGTGCCTGTCGGTCCTCGTCATGCTCGGACTGGCCGCGCCCGCCCTCGGCCTGAAGCTCATCGACCCGGGCAAGGACACCTTCTCCCGCGACATCCCCGCCATGCGGGTCTACGACCGGCTGACCGGCAGCTTCCCCGAACTGCTCGTCAAGCACGAGGTCGTGACCCGCTCCGGCCCGGAGCACGCCGCCCGGGTGAGGCAGGCTCTGGAGGACCTCGGACATCGTGCCCAGGCCGATCCGCTGTTCGCCGAGGGGCCGGAACCTGCGGTGCGCACGTCGGCCGACGGCCGGATCAGTGTGCTGGAGCTCGCGGTCCCGCACCCCGCACCCTCCGCCGAGGCGATCGAGTCGCTGGCCCACCTCCGCCAGGACCACATCCCCGCGACGGTCGGCCGTCTGGGCGGCGTGGAGACGGGGGTGAGCGGAGACGTGGCGCGGGGCCGCGACTACGTGGCCCACGAGAGCGACAAACTGCCGCTGGTCATCGGGTTCCTGCTGCTGATGACCTTCCTGATGACCGTGTGGGCGTTCCGCTCGGTGGTCCTGGGTGTCATCGGCGTCGTACTCAACCTGCTGTCCGCCGGCGCCTCGCTCGGCCTGCTCGTCCTGGTCTTCCAGGGGACGTGGGCACAGGACCTGCTGGCCTTCGACAGCCTGGGCGCGATCGCGTCCCGGGTGCCTCTGTTCCTCGTGGTGATCCTGTTCGGGCTGTCCATGGACTACCAGGTGTTCGTCGTCAGCCGCATCCAGGAGGCCAGGCAGAACGGGATGTCCTCCAGGGAGGCGGTGCTGGAGGGTCTCAACCGGTCGGCCAAGGTGGTGACCAGCGCGGCGATCGTGATGGTGACGGTGTTCGGCGGGTTCGTGGCACTGCACCTCACCGAGATGAAGCAGATGGGCTTCTGCCTGGCGGCGGCCGTCCTGCTCGACGCCGTGATCATCCGGCTCATGGTCCTGCCGTCGGTCCTGCTGCTCCTCGGCGAGCGGGCGTGGTGGCCGCTCCGCCCCGCGCGGGGCAATCCGGGGCGGAGCGAGAGGCCTGCCACGGGGACCCTGACGGAAGTAGGCTGACGCGGTGTATCAACGGCCGCAGCCCGACATCGAGTTGACCGTACCCTCGCTGCACCGGTGGAACGCCGTCTTCTGGGTGCTGCTGGGCGTCGTACCGCCGGCCATCGCGGTCGCGGACGCACCGGGCGCGACCCGGTATCCGGTGCTGGCGCTGCTGGCCGTGCTCGCCCTGTCCTACGGCGCGGTGGGGCTGTTCCCCGGCAATCCCGTCCTGCGGCCCCGCCCGTACCTGTACGTCCTGGTCGCGGGCCTCGGCGCGATGTCGTACCTGCTCGACGGCAGCGCGGCCCTGTTCGTGGTGACGTTGCCCCACTTCTGGATCTACACCCCGAGCGCGCGTGCCGCGATCGCCCTCAGCGGCCTCGCCGCCGGTGCGGTGGTGGCCGGGAACCTCGTACGGCAGGGCTGGAGCGGTGAGTTCCTCACCGGCAACGTCGTCTTCACCCTGGTCGGTTACGCGGTGGGGCTGCTGGCCGGTCTGCTGATGCGCCGCATCGCGGGGGACGGCGAGGAGCGCGCCCGCCGGCTGCGGGCCGAACTGGAGGACGCCCGCGTCCGGTTGGCCGACGCGCACCACCGTCAGGGGGTGGCGGACGAGCGGGAACGGCTCGCCCGGGAGATCCACGACACGCTCGCCCAGGGCTTCGCCTCCATCGTGGCGCTGGCGGAGGCGGCTCGGTCCGGCCTGGCCACCGAGCCCGCCAGGAGCGCGAAGCACCTGCTGGCGATCGAGAACACCGCCCGCGAGAACCTCGCGGAGGCACGTGTCCTCGTCGGTGCCGCCTCGGCCGGCGGCGTCACCCCCGGCTCGGTGGCGGCGGCCCTGCGCCGGACCCTGGACCGCTTCACCGAGGACATCGGGATCGACGTCACGGCCGAACTGCCGGACGTCACCTGCGACCAGCAGACCCGGATCGCCCTCCTGCGCTGCACCCAGGAGTCGCTCGCCAACGTACGCAAACACGCGGCGGCCTCCACCGTGGAGGTGGTCCTCACCGAGCGTCCGTACGCGGTGGAACTGGAGATCACCGATGACGGCCGCGGTTTCGTGACCGAGGACTCGCACGGCTTCGGGCTGAACGGCATGCGCAAGCGCCTCGCCGAGCTCGGCGGCGAGCTCGACGTCACCAGTTCGGTCGGCGACGGCACCCGCGTCCTGGCCATGATTCCCACCGGCGGACAGGTCTGACATGACGAACGGCAGCACGGCACGGAACAGACTGCGCGTCGTCGTGGCGGACGACCACACGGTGATGCGCGCCGGGGTCGTCGCCCTGCTGGCCGACGAACCCACCATCGAGATCGTCGGCGAGGCGGAGGACGGCCGGGCGGCGGTCGGGCTCGTCGAACGGCTGGAGCCCGACGTGGCACTGATGGACCTGCGGATGCCCGTCCTCGACGGGACGAGTGCCACCGCGGAGATCGTCGGCGGGCCCGCACGGACCCGGGTGCTGATCCTGACCACGTACGAGACCGACGCGGAGATCGAGCGTGCCGTCGAGGCCGGGGCCATCGGCTACCTGCTCAAGGACGCCACCCGCGAGCAGCTGGTGGACGCCGTCCACTCCGCGTCCCGCGGCGAGACCGTCCTGGCCCCGCGTGTCGCGGCCCGGCTGGTGGCCCGGATGCGCAGGCCCGCCCCGGTGGCCCTGACGAGGCGGGAGGTGGACGTGCTGGGCGCGGTCGCGGACGGGCTGTCGAACGTGGAGATCGGCCGGCGGCTGGTCATCACCGAGGCCACGGTGAAGACGCACCTGCTGCGCGTGTTTGCCAAGCTCGACGTCAGCGACCGCACGCACGCCGTGGTCAAGGCGCTCGAACTGGGTCTGCTGGAGAGGCGGCGGTGAACCGTGCCACCGGCCGCCGCCTCACATCGCGCCGAGCTCCCACATCAGCACCTCGGTGTCCCGCAGCGCCATCAGCTCCAGGC
>Ga0247818_10001999_pt1 | contig 13139 bp, 12 predicted proteins | sample 13C_Glucose_Day1_FD_192424 | JGI IMG/M metagenome (GOLD analysis project Ga0247818, IMG submission 192424) | Soil microbial communities from agricultural site in Penn Yan, New York, United States - 13C_Glucose_Day1 | ecosystem: Environmental > Terrestrial > Soil > Agricultural land | place...
GGCGGGGTTTGGCTGGGACAAGGGTGAGCCTGGCTGCCGTGACGCACGCCTGCTCGAAGGGGGTTAAGGCTGGCAGTGAGCGCACCAGGTCATCCCATTTCAGGTCGCGCTGTTCATCCGCGGCAATACGACTCAAGTGCTCAGGCCGGATTGACCACCGACAAGCGACGTCGGCCATGCGCCAGCCGCTCTGCGCAATGAGTGCTTTGAAGGCTTCGCGAGAAAGCTTCGGTGGGCGTAAGAAGGGCGAACCCTTTGCCACCTTGCGTAATTTGGCTTGATCCACAACGCAAGTCTTTTTAGGTAAAAACAAGATTCTAAAGAGTTTTAACCGGAGCGGAAACGAATTAGTCCAAAAGCCCGCTACTGCCAGAGTCCCCCCCGCGCACCATCGCTTATTAAAATTCGTGATAATAAAGGATATTCACGAATTTAAGCAATTCGAGATAGGATTCGTATCAAAATCAGTATAAAATCAAATAAATTCTGGCGGTCACCTGCGGGTGAGCAATATGCCGGTGTTGTTGCGCGCAATGCCTTGAGATATATAGATTTTTCTGCGCATGGTTCGGAGATAATCGTGCGAACAAGCCAGAAGTAAATTGTTGAAGTCAGCATCACACCCTCCTTACCAATCACTGATGCCCCCACCGGGGTTGGAGCAACCACGCGTAAGTTGCTCCTTCAATATTCAGCGTAAGCCCGAATCATTGAGCCCCGTGCAGTACCTGATGGCCGGGTTGCTCGACAATCCAGAGCACCCCCGATGCCCACATGAACAACAGCGATATGGTTGAAAGCGCGGAACCAACTCTTTCACTGACGGAGCCCTCATGAGTAAGCAGTCCCCCAATTCGCAACTGAAGAACACTCGACTGTTGGTACATCAGTATGCGGAACAGCTGCTGGGGCGTGGCGAAGAGGTCCGCCAGTCAACCATCCGGGAGATGATTGCCGCAGAGCACGGCATCACGGCATCCCCCAATCTTGTCAACGATGAGGTCAAGAAATTCTGGGTGCAGGCAGGCCCGACCTTGAGTGCGCGGCTACGCCGACCAAGCATTCCCGATGACGTGTGTGTGAGTTTCGACAAAATCTGGGACGTCGCGCTCACCGCCGCTGCCGCTGGCCATGAAATTGAACGGCAACAGCTCCAGGCTCAGGCAGACAACGCGGTGGCAGCGAAGGCCACCGCTCAGGCGAATGAACAGGCTGCCATTGAACGGTTCGACGGTCAGACACGCGAAATCGAGGGGCTGCGAGCCGACAAACTCAGCCTCACTGAGCTGCTTCAGGCCAATGAGGCTGAGCGCAAAGGTTTGGCGGCAGAGCTGAAGGATCAGACCGAAAAAACAGCCGCGCAGCATGTTCAGCACGCGCAGGAACAGCAGCGCCTACAAGGACTCGTGGATGGCCAGCAACAGCAATTGAACGAATTACGAGCCAGCTCGCAACGTGAGCTGACCGTACTAGCTGAAAGCCATCAGATCGAACTGGTCAAGACGCAAGACTTCCTCATGCGGGAGACGGTTAGAATCCGTGATGAACACAAGGCGAAAACCGACAAGCTGATCAAAGAGCTTGAGCAAGAGCGGAGAGAGAAAGATCAGTTGCGGCAGTTGCGTTCGAAGGCCAGTGATGAGGCTGCTGAGCTCCGCGGGCGACTTGAGGCCACGGATCGCAGTCTGGAGAAGTTGGAACAGCGGAACGCCCAACTCAGCGAACACAATGAAAAGCTGCAAACAGCTCTACTCGAAAGCATAAGAGCCCAAGTGAGTGCGCCTGAGTTGAAGGAAGAAAAACCGCAGGCGTCCCCTGTCATCGAATGAACAGGCCGTCATTTTCGGCGGTGAACGCTATCTAGATCTGTCCCATGCCTGGTTATTTATACAGTTTTACGTTGCAATGGCTGCACCACGTAACTGATCGCCTTCAGCGCTTCAGTGGGCATTAGAAAATAATATGAAATTATTATTTGTTAAAAGGGACAGGCATGCCCGCCCTACTTGTAACAGGCATAAACCGGTCACGAGCTGACACTGACTCGGCGATCAAGCAATAACGCTACACACCTTCCAGCACTCATATTTCAACTTGCTGCATCCAGTTCATCCGCCAATGGGTAGTACGGGTAGTAGCCATAGCTGCTGAACTGATCACCTTTCTGAAGAAATTTGCATGAACGCTAAACGATTCCTCTGCACTATCAGTACACCTATAGTCTATCTAAATACTTAGCATCTGGTTGGATCGTAATGTTCCGATAATTAAGAAACCATTGCTGATTGCGCACAATTTTCTTGGGAAGCAAGCGCGCTCCTACGGCTCGCTGCAGATGGCTCGGCAGATCAGGTCTGCGCCCAGACCCGCGGCGCATCGATGCTGGCGTCGTCGCGCTGGATACGGTCGATCTCTTCCTGGGTGTAGTCCTTAGCTGCGTTCTTCGTGCTGCCCTTGGCGACGTCCTTTGCGAAGTCTTTTCCAACTTCCTTGCCCGCATCCTTGACGCTGTCCTTAATCTCCTTCTTGGCAGCTTCCCTCGCGGCATGCTTCGCACCCTGTTCGACCGCTTCTTTGCCGACCTCCCTCGCGACGACCTTGGCCACCGTCGTGCCGATGACCCGGCCAGCCGTGATAAGCGCGCCCGCTGCGCCGCCGGTGAAGACTGTCGCTACCGCGGTGCCGATCCAGCTCAGGGCTTCGATCATCTTGAAGATGCCACCGCCCTTCTCTTTTTTGTCGTCCGGCTGAGTCTCCTGGCCGATGTCCATGTCTTTATTCGCATCCTGCTCCAGTTTGGTGGTGGGCGGGGCAGAAAGGATCGGCGGCTGGGCCACTATGTTGGTGCCTTTCTTCACGAAGGCGTTGAGATCACCTTCGCTGATGTTCTTGTCGTTGGCCTTGTTGAAGAAGTTGCCACCCGCGCCATGCTTGCCGTTGTCGAGCATGGAGAACAGCATCGAGTGGGGCTGTGCCAGCAGGTTGGCCGCGTCGCGCACCTCCTTGCTGTTCTTCTCGTCGTTGGCGATGTCCTTGAGCTCGCCCGGCTTAAGACCACCGCCCTTGAAGAAGATATCCTTGTTGTTCTGCAAGGTCGCGATAGCCTTGCTCTCCTGAGGCGACAGGTTCACGTTTGCCGCCGCCAGGTCGCACAGCCGGTCGCGGCTAACCTTGCCACCGTCGTCCTTGGTCAGTGCTTGCCACTGGTCCGGATGATCGGCGAAGAACTTCGCTGCGGCGGCTACCTGCGGCGGGCATTTGCCCATGTCCTGAGTGCCATTGGCGATCTTCTGCAGTGTCTTGAGATCTATGTTCTTGCCCGGAAGGCTTTCCGAATACTGAAACAGCTCACGCATCGCGTCGTTGGTAGTCATCTCCCGGGGCGGAGAGCCTGGTTTTGCATCGGACGGCACGTAGTCGTGGGTGTAGCTCTCAGCCTTGATATCGGCATACGCGGCGACATCCGGCAGCTTCTGCAGTTCTCGGACGTCCTTGGAACTGATCTTGCCGTCCGTGCTACCGGTCTTGGCGGCATCGAACTGCTTGAACATCGGCCCGTCCACACCGTCCTTTACCAGTGCTTCCAGGGCTCTCCTGGCATCGGTAGGGGTTTTTGGATCCTTGGCGAGCTCTTCTAGGCCCTTGAAGTCGAGAGGTTTCTTCAACAGGGCTTCATGACGTCCCAATGTGGTCACCATCTCTGCGAATGACATCGGCGCGTCCTGGCCTTTTGACACAGCGCTGTCGGTACCATCATATGCAGGTGGGCTGTCAGTGTCGTAAGGGGGAGATGCCTTATCATACGCAGGGGGCGGGGTATTGCCCTCGGCTTTACCTGTGTAGGTCTTGATGTTCGATGGCAGCAGAGAAGCGTTGTCGAACGCTTGCGGTTGCTTGGCACCCATCATGTTGGAGGTCAACAGCAGGGTGGAGGACGTTGGCTTGGCCCCGTCTCCCGGCTGACCTTCGAGGCGGCCCAGCAACGACTTGATGGCCCCCAGCAGGGACTGCAACGTCTGCGAGGGCTCGCCAGCGTTCTGCTTCAGGTCGGAAGGCGGGTTCTTCGATCCGGGATCGGCCGCGCCCCATGAAACCCCGCCATTGTGAACGACGATCTGTTGAGTGGTTGGCAAGGGCTGCTTCAACCCTTCCCCAGGCGGTGCGTCCCCACCAAGAGGCATCGGGGTCGCACGGTTATAGTTTGAAACCTGCATGATTGTATCCTCCGGTTATCTACGGGCCGTCCTGCTGAGTGGCCCATCGTGATAATCGGTTCCACGCGCCTGTCCGACGACGCCCTCAAGGGCGTGCCTACAGAATTCGGAAAAAATCGTAGTCAACTCCGCCGAATATTTCTAGATCGTGCACTGCGTAACAGTTAATCAGCAGCATGACTGCGCAGACGACCACCTCATCAGTGGACCCTTCTTTCAATAAGCGACCAACGCCATTCGCATTCTCTATCCCCCGCCTATCAGCGCATGAGGAATATTCACAGTTCCTTGGTGCTGCATCGCCCATCGAGCGTGATTGGGTGGTAGCCCTGCCGCTGGCTTATTGATCAGCCCCGTGCCTGCTAAGGCGTTAGCTATTTTAAATTGCCTTTTCTGAGGCGACCCCTGGACGCCATTGAAGCGGTTCTGTCGCCAGATTTGGATGCCATGGGCGTACGCCTGATGCGCAACGGATACAACGTCAAGCAACTGACTGACGCCTTGGGCGTCAAGCTGCGCGAGGTGCGCTCCTTCCTCGCCGGCCAGCTCGCGGCAGAACGCACGCAGGAACTGCATCGGCTGTTGGCTGCGGGTGTGCCGATATGATGCGACGTCATTCTTAACTAATGTGGGCCGAAGCGGATGTTATCTGGCTGTTCTCAGGCAAAGTGGTCTCATTCTCACTTATTGTGGGTCGCAGCGGCCCGATATTCTCAGCTAATGTGGTCCCGAAACGAGCGATGTAATCAGGTCAGGCGACCGATGTTATCGAGCCGTTACAACTAGCGATAGTCTTCAGTCGCGCCGAAGCCAAGCTTCGTCGGGTGGCAGGGAGCTTTTAGGGTTTCCCGCCCCTATTTTGGTTGCGCACAGCGAAAAGAAATTGGGAATGCTGGAAAACGAAAACCCGCCGGGAAACTATCTTGTTGTGCGCGCTGTTTAGTCGTTGATCTTGGCGGGCCTGGGAATGGACGCGAGACAATGAATATAGCCGTAAAACTGATCGGCACGGGATTATGGTCAATAGCCTTGGCGATCTTCGCTTCCAATTTGAGCAATTATGGGCAATTATGAGTAAATTCCTAATTTATGAATTTCGACCTAAAGATCCATAATGACCCCAGATACCAAGGACACGCTTCTCTTTCCTCGTACTCACCTGGCTGAAGGCATCCTCGCCACGTTCGAGTCTCGTCTGCAAAATGCAGCGACGATCTTCGCGCCTCGACGCAAGGGTAAAACCACCTTTCTCATCAACGACCTAATACCGATTGCCAAGGCACACGGTTTCATCGTTGCCACAGCTGACCTGTGGTTTGACAAGGCGCACCCAGAGCGGGTGATTGCAGGCGCGTTGTATGAGGCCATCCACGGTGCCGGCTTCTTGCGACGCAACTGGCTGAAGCTCATGCGACCTGGGTCTCTCGTGCAGTCGGTAGAGGCCGGCGCCGGTACCGACGGCGTGACGATGAAGGCCGAGCTGGCGAAGGAGGGTGGTCTGAACCTGATCGAGCTTTTCGAGCGCTTCCGCAGACTCGGAAACGGCAAGGCACTATTGATCATCGACGAAGTGCAGCACCTGGCGAGCAAAAAGGATTTCGAGGATCTGACCGCTACGCTCCGCTCAATGCTACAGCAGGCGCACGGCGAAGTTTTTGCAGTGTTCACCGGGTCCTCACAGGACGGGCTACATCGCATGTTTCGTCGCACCAAAGCACCTTTCTACCAGTTCAGCCACGAGATCCAATTTCCTAATCTTGGTTTGGAATTCGTGCAGCATCTGGGCCAGCGATTCGAGGAGATCACCGGACGGCAGTGGGACGTAAATGCCGCTTTCGAGCGTTTTGCTGCCCGGGGATACATGCCCAAGTACATTCGCGACGTGTTCATGCTGTGCCTCACTGAGGGGCTCAGCGTGCGAGATGCGGACCATCGAGCCTGGGGCACCATGACGGACGAAGGCAACTTCGAGAACCTGATTCTGGAGATGGCTCCTCTGGATTTCTCCGTACTTATCGGACTGGTGAGGGGCATCTCGGTTTTCTCTACCGAAGGACGCGAGTGGATTGGCAGCGAGATGCCCGGTGGCCACGTACCCAGCGCCGCGACTGTGCAGACTGCATTGAAGCGCCTGCAACGCCGCGACCTGATTGGGAACATCGGTCACGGTGAATGGGCAATTGAGGACATCGCGGTTGAGGGTTACTTGCGCCGGAATTTCGTGGACATTGAACCTCAAGTCGGCCTGGACAGTAATTGACAGGCTACTGCTCGCCGGCGGCCACAGGTGCAGTCATTTGTTAGGGGCAGCACCTGGTACTTACGTCTGATTGCGGCTCTTGCCGCGGTTGGATGGTTAAGGCAACATTTGAGCCTCTCACGAACCTATATTGTCTGGGTCCGTAGTGAGCTGGCCACCAGCACTCAACGCGCGAATCTGCTCACACCAACCCTCGCGGGGCTTTGTCCCTGCCGGGGCAAGCTCCGTCCAAATGGAGCTTCGACATGTCAAATTCCAATATGAACTACCACGAGATGAAACAGGCGATCCTGCGGGGCCTGGTGCATTCCGGCTGGATGGCCGTGGATGAACTCAGCATGAATCACACCTCTGCAGTGGCCAAGAAGTCGTTTCAAACTGCGGTGGGTGAGCGGACCGCTATTGCCTACTTTACGGACGCTCCAAATGAGTGCTGCAAGCTCAGTGGCGAATACACCAGTGAAGGCAACAACGTCCTCAGCACAACCGGGTTCTTTGTGTGGTATGGAACGCGTCAATTGCAGCTGATGCGCCGAAGTACGCCAATGTCATAAAGGCGGAGTTTCCCTCCCAAAATGACTGTGGTCGTATGTTTGGCTGCACAGCCAATGTATTTGACCGAACTAAATTTCCTTTTATTGGACTGATTATCACAACGGATGGAGGATTAAATGACGATGCCATTTGAACGGACCAGATCGGTCGCGCAAACTCACACTTTCCTGACGGAGCTTGCGTGCGACGCGGAAGTGCCAGAACGCATTAGACAAAATGCTCGATTCCTTTTGCGTCACTTTCCCACTAGGAACCAAGTTTTGCTGGCTGGCCGAATTGAAGAGGAAGCAAGAAAACTAGGCTTAGGCGCATTTAGTACGGTGTTCAGCTCCTCAACTGAGGACTGGTAGCCCCCCGTCGTAGCAGGTAGTAAACGATGGGCAGATAAGGGTCGATTCTGTTGAAAAGGTCGGATTTTCAGCTCACCTGAACTCAGGCATGGCTACCACCGGAGAACTTACACTGTTGGCATTGATGCGATTTTGACCCAGTTGCCGACAAAACGCTGAGCCTATACCAATGGCAAAAATCACGCACTGGTAATGGTTCACAAGGCAGGAGCTTGGGACAGTGAAGTTTTTGTAACTGGGTCAATCCTGCGCTGGCGACAACACTCCCGCCCCATAGCACGCGATAGAGGTTCGCTTGGGTTTGGTCGGAACGACAGTGTGCGTGATGCCGAACGGTTACGAGCAGGATTTATAGGGAATTATAGAGCGACTATAGAGCGACTATAGAGCGACTATAGAGAAGTCCTAAACCGGGTCATCAAAATTCATTCTTCTCCGCTAAGGACAAGGTAGCTAACGAACAGGTCTGCTCCGTTTATCACGCGCGAACGCAGGCCATCTGGTCCTAGATATTTAGGTCCGTGCAGGGTGCGTTCCTCGTTTCACGACGCGATTGAAGCCACCGTAAACGTGTAATGTTCATCGGACTCCTCTTTCACCGCCAGCGGCCTCATTCACGCATTGCCTCGATTGGTGACTCGCCTTAGGCTCCCGTCGTAAGGTCATCGAGACAGTCAGGGAGCAGACATGAATCGAGAAGCAATCGAACAGGTACTGGCATTGAAGAGCTCAATGCAAGCGGCGATAGACTCGGGGGAGATCAAAAATCGTGAGCACCTGATGGAGGTAGCAGCCAGCCACGGTTTGACCGTCACTAGAAATGGTAGCGATTACGCTGGCTTTCAGTGCGAGAGTGGAAAGCGGCTGCGAGTTCGCTTCCAATTCAACGACAGCCCACCAAAAGTACCCAAGGCGATAGGACCAAAATCTCCCAAGACTAAAAGCGGGTTTTGGATCTACGCGCTCACAGCTCATAGCAAGGACTGCAAACGAAAAGCCTGTTACGTGGGACAAGCTGCCAATCCAGCCAAACGCTTTCGAGAACATTTTCGAAGTCAAAGAGAAGGTCGCGGCTCCTACGCTCTATTCCAGTGGGCGGCGCTTGAGCAAGTCGATGTTCATGCCGTTGTGCTTACCTGGGCAGCAGGAACGCATAGTAATGCGACTTACTTCGAAGGCTACTGGCTCCAACGTGCGCAGAATGCCGGTTTTGAAACTCCGGACTCGCACAACTGGGGTCAACTGCCAAGACCTGAAAGCTTGCCTGGCCAGCCTTTCCACTGGCCAACGGCAGAGGTGCAAGCCAACTCGATACCTCTTTCTGAAGTCGTCCTGCGGAGAATTGAACCTCAGGTCCTCAATTTTGAGGCGCCATTCTTGGAAGCAGGGCTGACGGAAATTGAAGTCTGAAGCTCAGTGTCGATGACGTCCGCATATAGCGACGTTTGTCTTATGCACTACTTCAATGCCCGAATCCCCTCGGCGTGCCCGTTTCTATCCTGTCGAGAAGCATTGGTAGAATTTCCGCTGCGGGTCCCACAAGCATGTATTCATTTTGCTCATCCATTGAAACGTCCGTCTTATTCACATGAATGACCGATGCTCCGGACGCTAACGCAAGGTCCGGAATGTTGGCAGCGGGCATGACGATCCCAGATGTGCCTACTGAAATCAGAAGATCGCAACCCTTCACCAAGTTAACGGCTGTCTTCCAAGTCTTGGGCGGTAAATCCTCGCCATACCAGACCACCCCAGGACGCATTCTGCCGTTGCAACGCTGACACCGAGGAGGCTCGATAAGTGCGCCCGCATCTGGCACTACTTTTTGATCTGGTGGCACTGGGGCGAGTCGATGGCAGGCAAAGCACTCGGGCATTGCCAGACTGCCGTGCAAATGCACTACATTTAATGAGCCTGCGCGCTCATGAAGGTCGTCAACGTTCTGGGTAATAACCGAAACCTGACGCTGTGAGCTAGCCATACGGGATACCGCAAGATGCCCTGCATTTGGCTCTGCCTGAGCTACTCGTTGCCGCCGCCATAGGTACCAACCCCAGACTAACGATGGATTCTCCCTGAAGGCTTTAGCCGTCTCTAAGTCCCTCGGATCATAACCTGACCATAATCCGGAAAGTTTTTCGCGGTACGTAGGGATACCGCTATCGGCGGAGATTCCAGCGCCAGTGAAAAAGACCACCTTCTTGGCCTTCTGTAGTGCGTCTACAGCTTGCTCTATGACAGACATGGTCCCAATCTTCTCCTACCTTCCCGCTTTGCGTTTTAACGAGCTGTCGCTTCGCATCATTGAGCGTAAGGGCGCCTAAGCTTCTCTTTGATACCCTATCTCATGCGTTTAGGGCAATAGCTCCACTCCCGCAGAGAAGGCCGGAGAAGGCAGAGTTGTTGTAGAACTCGCCATGACTCATTGGGCCCAAGCGATTTGGTGAGGGTCATTTACGGGAGAAACCTCGGTGCAGAGGAATGCGCACATCCTTTTCCTTGATTTTGATGGTGTCTTACACCCCGACGCCGTCTACTTGACTCGCCAAGGGCCCACACTGAAGGCCGAAGGTACGCTTTTTATGTGGGCGCCGATTCTTGCCAATCTACTCGAGGATTTTCCAATGATCTCGTTGGTATTGAGCACCAGTTGGGTTCGACATCTTGGCTATAAGCGAGCACTTGGCTATCTACCTCTCGAGCTGCGAGAGCGAGTTATCGGTGCCACGTGGCACAGCTCGATGGCCAAAGGCTGGGCGGATGAAAACCAATGGGACGGGAGGACAAGATACGACCAGATTTGCCGCTACGCTGCCCGCTCACAGCTTCGGCATTGGGTCGCCCTTGATGACGATGTGCAAGGATGGGCAGAGGGAGTAGCGCAACACCTAATTGCTTGTGAACCCGATCTTGGACTCAGCTCCGCCCAGACCCAGGCAGAGCTGCAAAACAGTCTGAGGGAAATTTGCTCGCTCCCAGGGTAAACCTCCAGCATTTATCCTAGTATTCGCGCCGTAATATAGGCCTGCTGTGTTGGCGCTGGTGCGACTTTGACCCAAGCTGCTGATTTTGACTGACCCATATTCAGCAGCTGAAATCCCGCGCAAGGCCATCGTTTACTGAGTATTCGGGTGGGTCAATGAATTCCGGCAGTCTGGGTCAAAGTCGCACCAGCGCCAACAAGCTCACCTGATCTCGACTACGTCAATGCGCTGGCTATGAGCACGTGGTCCAACGCGAATGCAAAAACCTATGCGAGAGTCATTAGGGAGCGAGCAAAGCTGCGAGAAATAATCGCCACATGCGATGACATTCAAGCTCACGCTCTACATCCGGAAGGGAGGTCGGCGTCAGACCTCATTGAAGAGGCCGAGCGGAAGATTCTTCTGGTCGCCGGGAAGCAGCCCAAAGAGGGTGGCCCCGTTGGGGTAAACGAGCTCCTGGTCAAAAGTCGGAAAAAGATTGAATCACGCTCAAAAGGCCAAGTAGCTGGGTTGCGCACTGGGTTCGATGACCTGGACAAAATTGTCGATTCTCTGCAACCCGCTGACCTGGTCACTGTGGCGCGCCGCCCCTCGATGGGTAAAACCACTTTCGCGATGAACGTCGTTGAGAATGCAGTGCTCAAGACCGACAAGGTGGTGATTGTCTACTCCTTAGAGATGCCCGGTATCTCCTTGATCAACCGGATGATTGCTTCGGTTGGCGGAATAGACCTGACCAAGGTTAACAACAGCCAACTGCAGGATACGGATTGGCCGAAGCTTGTTAAGGCGGCCGACCTGCTCAACCAGCCGACCCGCTTCTTCATCGACGACTCATCCGGAGTAACCCCGTCTGAGATGAAGGCCGAGACACGGCGAATTTTCAGAGCGCATGGCGAGATCGGCCTGATCATGGTCGACTACCTGCAGCTCATGAGGGGTCCTGGTTCAAGTGGAAAAAACCGGACCAACGAAATTTCCGAAATCTCACGATCCCTGAAGGCTCTGGCAAAAGAGTTCAGATGCCGGTGGTTGCACTATCACCACTTAGCCGTGCTCATTTGCCCAGCTCATCGCTTGGCCTCGCTCAGTTTGCTGCAGCCCTTCACTGAGATTGTCGGAGCCTTCCTGCTCCTTGTTCCTGATGCTGCTCGATGCGCTCGCGCAGATCCTGCAACAGCGTTGTGATTTCAGCCAGTTCCTTGCGGCGGGCGTTGTTCATCGGTCCTTTCCCTTTTACTTTCGCGCTGCTTTGAGACGAGCGCATCGCAAAGGAGCTAGTGACTGTCCGTGAGATAATAAAGCGACCAAGTGCCGAAGACCATCAAATTCTCCCCCATCAAAGCAACATAAACGGTTCACTGAGAACTCAGAGGCAAGTCGCCGCCGCCCTGCATGAGGTTGGTCTGGGCGCAGCTAACGAACGTATTACAGATTTATAAATGATGCTCTGGATAAGGATAAGGATAAGGACGCAACCATAGATGAGTAGAATAACGTGTGTCTACGCCACCTTAGACGTGCATAAGTAAGGCATGACGTGCATTAGGTTAAAGCTCCAGCAGCGAGCTGCAGTCGGCCTTGTCGTTAACCATCAGACCTCTGCCCTTGGATCCACAACAACTTGGCAGACCACCCAGCCCTTTCAGCTCGGGGATTGCAGGAACCTTCATGTGCCCCCCATCACCTATCTGAGAAAGTATTGCCAGATCTTGACTTCTCCAAGGCCATGACATGGAGCAAGCCACGATCGCAGTTAACCTATTCTCCAGGCAGCCTTACGAGATAAACGACGTCCGAAATCTCCAAAGAACACATACATTATTTCTCTCGCAACACATCCGTATCGGGTAATCAAGCGCCATTTTGGCTATACAAAAGTGCGATTCCTTGGTTTGGCGAAAAGATCGCTCCAATAGGCAACCTGTTTGCTCTGTCGAACCTGTGGATGTTCGAAAAGGGTTAATGGGTACGGGCGCAATGCGCCCGTAATGCGGGTCAATGGCCCTGGAAAGCACGATTATTAGGAATAATCATGATCTAATAGCAAAAAAGGTCTGATTTTTCGACATGCTTGAATTTTTGAACCTAAAGTAGTGAGGGTATCAAAAATCAGCAGTTATTTCAGACCTCCACTAGGTAGACCGCGTTCCACTGATATATGTACTAATACATCGTTTCTCTACTATAGAACACACGCTCCGGCGTCATGACCACATCAACGCCATTCTGTTTAGATTCAGAAACCCACGTGTCGGTTACGGTTTGGGTAGTTACCTCGTAATACTCGGAAATATTTAGTCGTATGCCTTTGATGTTGTCTTGTTTATGTGTTTCAACAAAATCTTCTGATCGTTTGAGCGTGCCGCCCAGAGCCGTAAAGTCGTCGTCCCCATCGACCGGCGCCGCTGTTTTGGTGCCGCCAACTAGCCATATTTCCGGTACTGTTACGCTTTTTTTGCGGACTTCAGAGATCACTCTGTCTAGCGCCAATCGTGGCGTTTCTACCTCTCCAGAATTGCTAGATCCGGAGTAGTGATAAATTCCGAGTACCGGTTCGCCATTATTATTTTTACCGCGGGCACATATCGCAACACATGGCGCCAGTCCTTTCGTTCCGATAATCGCCCCTTTTCCTTCAATGACACGAAGCTCGCCCATACCTACATCAACAACGTTCGAGAAATCAAGATTTTGTTTTTTATCCACGCAAGCAAGCACTCCACTGGGGTCGCGATAAAGCCGCTGGTATTTCCGTTCAAACCTATCATAAGCC
>Ga0247818_10002003_pt1 | contig 13127 bp, 7 predicted proteins | sample 13C_Glucose_Day1_FD_192424 | JGI IMG/M metagenome (GOLD analysis project Ga0247818, IMG submission 192424) | Soil microbial communities from agricultural site in Penn Yan, New York, United States - 13C_Glucose_Day1 | ecosystem: Environmental > Terrestrial > Soil > Agricultural land | place: USA...
CGCCCCGGAGACTGCAATGGCGCCTCAGAAGTGGCAGGTTCCCGCCGGTCCCGTCGGGGTGTCCTCGTGTGATCCGACTCTCTGTGGGAAAGTCTGACTGCTGAAATCATGCGCGGGCGAGTCACCTGGGTGCCGGGTCGGGGGCCGCCCTCTCGGCGGGGGGAGAGATTGTGACCGAGGCGGGGCAGGGCAACAGCGAGCCGTTCTCCGACGCACAACGCAGGGTCCGCCGAAGCCCTTTGTTGTTCACCACGCCACTGGTACTGCTCGGACTCCTCATGGCCGTGCTGGTCTGGGAGTCGGTCCGCGCCAACGTCACAGGCGATGCCCGGACGGAATGGCCGTGGCGCCTTCAGCTCGTCGACATGGAAGCGCTGGGAAGCCTCCTGGCCGTCGCGGCCGGGGCCGTCCTGGCCCGGGCTCAGTACGCCCGCACCGTGCGGCCCTACCTGGGCTGGCGGGCGGTGTGGGCCAAGGGGGACCTCAAGGGCGATGTGCAGGCGTGGCGGGTCGGCATACTCAACGGTGGGCAGCACATCGCGGCGATCGAGTCCTGGGACTGCCGAGTAGTCCTGGCAGGGCAAGGTGACTCCGCCGACGGCCGGTGGGTCGACATCGACGACGCCGTGGCCGAACTGACCGGGGCCGGCCTGACGGTCGCCGAGGACTTCCAACTCGTGAAGTTCGGGCAGGGGTTCCCCTTGGTAGGCACCGGAAGCTACGAGACGGTCCTGGTGGGCGCGTTTTCCAAGCGGTTCGTCGAGACCGTCGAGTCGCTGTACGTGCGTGTGCGGGTGACCGACGTCGTAGGCGACAGCCACGAGCGCATCGGGGACTGCATGAAGGGCGCGAGGGCTGTTGCCCAGGCTCCGCTCGACTGACGTTCGACCGGGCCGTGCCCGGGGTGGCGCCCGTGCGCGCCGGTGCGTCGACGGGGTGCAGGGCTGACGAGGGGTGAGCCCAGAGCTGTCGTGCGAAATGTCCTGAACTTGCCGTCCCGGCCGCTTGGGTGGACCGCAATTTGCCGGGAACCTACTCCCTGCCGAGACCATTTTCCTGTTCATCGGCGGAGTCCAAGGGGTGAGGGATCGGTTTTCGAGGGGACGTCAGCCCCGATCCGCCCGTTCCGTTGTCACCCGGGTGGGTCAATCCCTGCCGGATATCCGGATGCCGTAATGCGTGTGAACAGTAGATTTCGTGTCACGCCGAAGTGTGCGGAGGGCTGGGTTGGGAGTAAAGTCATGCCGCCGGACACTGTGCATATGCAGGTGCCGGTAGTGATCCAGTGTCCGGAAACAATCCATCAAGGACGGCCGTGAAGACCTACGAAACCTCCCCCTCCTTCGCCATTGCGAAGAAGAGCCGTGTCCCTCTCACCGAGATCGACGCCCGGAGCACCGATGCCTCCAGGAAGCTCGGTCGGGTATTCGGCATCTCGACCGGTCGCCCCCTGCAGACTTCGACCTTCAGTTCGGCCCTCTGAGAAGAGTGCCGACGTGGCTAGACTGGGGGAATGACAGGACCCCTGGTCCCCTTCCGCGAGATCGTTCTGAAGGTACACAGCCGTTGTGATCTCGCGTGTGACCATTGTTATATCTATGAACATGCAGATCAGAGCTGGCGTACCCGCCCGAAGACAATCTCTGACGAAGCCATTTCATGGACAGCCCGAAGACTGGCCGAGCATGCTTCGGCGCATGCGCTCGATTCGATGTCAGTGATCCTGCACGGAGGCGAGCCGCTCCTGGCCGGCCCGGCACGCCTGCGCCGCGTCTGCGAGGAGCTGACAGCGGCCTTGAACGGTATCGCTGAGCTGGACCTCAGGATCCACACCAACGGCGTCCAGCTCAGCCCCCGGTATCTCGATCTCTTCGACGAGTTCGACGTGAAGGTCGGTATCTCCCTCGACGGTGACCGGGCGGCCAACGACCGGCACCGCCGCTTCGCGAACGGGCGCACCAGTCACCCTCTCGTACTCAAGGCCGTGGAGTTGCTCCGACAGGAGCGATACCGCCACCTCGATCTCGGGTTGCTGTGCACGATCGACATCGAGAACGACCCCCACACGGTCCTGGACGCCTTGGTGGAGCTCGATCCGCCCCTCATCGACTTCCTGCTCCCGCATGCCACGTGGGACGACCCCCCTCCGCGCCCGAACGGGTCGGAGACGGCCTACGCCGAGTGGCTCCTCAAGGTTCATGACCGCTGGCGGGACCTCGGCAGCCCGGTGCCCGTACGTCTCTTCTCCTCGGTCCTGTCCACCCTGGGCGGTGGCCCCAGTTTGACCGAGTCGCTGGGGCTCGCGCCCACCGATCTCGTGGTCGTCGAAACGGACGGCCAGCTGGAACAGGTCGATTCACTCAAGAGCGCCTACGAGGGCGCGGCGGCCACCGGATTCAACGTGTTCGCCCACTCCTTCGACGATGTAGCCGCGCATCCAGGCGTCCGTGCGCGGCAGCTCGGTCTGGCCGGGGTCAGTGGGACGTGTCGTGACTGCCCCGTCGTACGTTCGTGCGGTGGAGGCCTGTACACGCATCGGTTCAGCTCGGCTGACGGTTTCGACAACCCGTCCGTGTACTGCCGCGATCTGGAGGCGTTGGTGCGCGGTATCGAGGCGCGTGCCGAGGTGCCGCCTTCCGTGACGGATCACGCGGAACTCACATATGCCCAGCAGGACCTGACCCGCACCCTGCTCGCCAGGCTTCATGCGGACCTCGACGGCCGTGGTGGCGCGCGGTGGGAGGAGGCCTGGCAGCTGGCAGGCGTACTCGAGTCGTCCGAACAGGGTGCCGCAGGGCTCGATCACGTGCTGTCGCACCCGTACACGCGGACCTGGCTCCTGGAGACGCTGGAAGGGCTGCACGCCGGACGGGCCGATGCGGTGGACGAGGCGCTGCGCCTGCGTGCCTGTGCAGCCGCTGCCGCCGTGCGTTCGGGCCTCGAACTGGACGCGGGGGCCGACTACCGGGACGGGCTGCTTCACCTCCCCACGCTCGGAGAACTGCGACTGGGCGGGGCGGGGGAGCACGGCACGGTTCAGCTGAGGACGGGTGAGGGCGTCGTTGTGATCCGGCGTGACGACGGTGCCGGGGAATGGTGCGTTCGTCACGGGGAGGACACCCCGGGCTGGAAGCCAGTGCGCCACCTCGGCCAGGGCGGCGTGCCCCCCTTCGCCCTGGACGATCTCGACCCGTACCGGGACTGCTTCGCTGCCCCCGCCTCGTCCCGGCTGGGTCCCGCCGACGCGGACGAGTGGGAAGCCGGGCTTGCCGAGGCGTGGGCACTGCTGGAGAGGGAAGCGCCGTCACACGCCCGAGTGGTGGCCGGCAGCCTGACGACGCTGACTCCCCTCGCCACGGGACGACACACCGAGCGCCGGCACGGATACGGGGCCATCGGTCTGACATCGGCGAACGACGCGAAACGACTGGCACTCGAACTTCTTGGCGGTTTTCGGCGGACCACATTGCGTGCACTGCTGGAGGTCACGGATCTCTACGCGGCGGACGGCGCCTGGGTGTATCACCCGCTCTGGCAGGACGGGGTTGTTCCGTTCTCCCGGCTGTTGGCCGAGACCCATGAACGGGTGGCGCTCGCGACGCTTGACCCCTGTTACATGGGCGGAGTCGAAGAGGCACTCGACATGATGGACTCGGCCGCCGAGCCCACGCTCGCAGGACGGCGGATCATTTCCGTACTCAGGAATGAGGTGAAGCAGACGCGGGACAAGTGGGCGGAATAGACTCAAGATTGTTACGCCCTGGAACGTTCGCGATGAATCCTGGGTATGGATGACTGAAAAGCGGCGTTGAATGACCGAACGCCGTGGGGGTGGAGGAAGGTCCGCTCCGGAATGATGAATTCGCTCGCACCCCCTCCATAGCCCTGGGATGCGGGTGCTCACACAGGACGGGGGTCGTGTGCACGCATCGACGCAGCAGCGAGCGGCGGACCATCGGCCGTACTTCTTTCTGAGCTACGCGCATACACCGGGGTACGGCGGTGGAACGGACCCGGATATGTGGGTCGAACGGCTCTTCCAAGATCTCTGCGGCCACGTGATGGCCATGACCGACCTGCCGGCAGGTGCTTCCGCCGGCTTCATGGACCGGGAAATACGCTCCGGCGAAGGCTGGTCGGAACGGCTGGGCAGCGTACTGGCCACTTGCAGGGTCTTCGTCCCGCTGTTCTCGCCGCGATACTTCGCCAGCGAGATGTGCGGAAAGGAGTGGTACGCCTTCGAACAGCGCGCCATTCATCACCGGGCCCGGTCGAACCAGTCCGCCGAAGCCATCGTTCCGGCACTCTGGGTTCCGGTACCGCCCAGCCAACTGCCGGGTTCGGCTGAGCGCTTGCAGTTCAACCACCGTGATTTCGGGGAACGTTACGTCAGTGACGGGCTGTACGGGCTGATCAAGCTGCGGCTGTTCGCCCAGGAATACGAACGGGCCGTCTACGAGCTGGCCAAACGCATCGTCAGCGTCGCCGACACGGTGCAGATCGACAGCGTACGGCCCCTGGACTGGCGCCTCGCACCCAGCGCCTTCGGGTCACCGAGCAGCGGGGTGGGCGCTCCCCGGCCGATGCAGATCACCATTGCCGCGCCCACTCGGCACGATCTGCCCGAGGGGCGTATCGCCGACTACTACGGCGACCATCCGCATGACTGGAACCCCTACCATCCGGCTGCCGCGAGACCACTGGCCTACGTAGCGGAGGAACTGGTCCGCTCACTCAACTACCAAGCTGTCATCACCTCGTTCGACGAGGAGTCCGGGCAGCGCGAGGGCAAACAAGCTCCCAGCACCCCGGAGATTCTCCTCGTCGACCGCTGGGCCCTGCAGGACGAGGACCGCAGGCGCCGGCTCGCCGCGTTCGACGCGGAGAACCGGCCCTGGGTGACCATGGTGGTGCCTTGGTGCCGCGACGACCACCAGAGCCGGGCAGCCGAGGCGGAACTCACCGAGAAGCTCGAACAGACGATGCCGACCAAGATGCGGCAGGGGAGGGCCTTCTGCCGGGCCGCGGCCAAGGGGGTGCCCACCATGGAGGCGTTCGGCCAGGTCCTCCCGCAAGTGGTCGAGGCCGCCGCCCAGCAGTATCTGAGGCATGCGACGGTCTATCCGCCGGCGGGCGGACGGCACAGCGAGCGGACGCGGCTGATGGGGCCCATGGGCAGCACCCGGTTCATACCTGACATGCATGACCTTGCGACGGATGCGGAGGACGTATGACAGCGGGTCGTGACGGGCGCATCGTCACTTTCTACTCGTACAAGGGCGGCACGGGGCGCACCATGGCCCTGGCCAACACCGCCTGGATCCTCGCTGCCAACGGCAAGCGGGTACTGGCCGTCGACTGGGACCTGGAAGCCCCCGGACTCCACCGGTTCTTCCATCCCTTCCTCGATCCGTCGACGCTCGGTGCCACCACCGGCGTGATCGACCTGATCACGGAATACGCATGGGCCGCGACCAATCCCGCCCAGCGGTCCGACGACTGGCACCGCGACTACGCCCGCATCCAGCCGCACGCCGTCTCGCTCAATCCGGAAGCGCTGGGCTGGCAGTTCCCGCGGGGTGGCACGCTCGACTTCGTCTCGGCGGGACGGCAGAACCGCGAGTACTCCGCCACCGTCTCCACCTTCGACTGGGACAACTTCTACGACCGGCTCGGCGGCGGGCATTTCTTCGACGCCCTGCGGGACGACATGAAGTCCAACTACGACTACGTCCTCATCGACAGTCGTACGGGTCTCAGCGACATCGCCGACATCTGCACCGTCCACCTCCCGGACGTACTGGTCGACTGTTTCACCCTGAGCGACCAGTCGATCGACGGCGCGGCCTCCGTCGCCCGGCAGATCGCGGAGCGCTACACCGGCCGGCCCATCTCCATCTTCCCCGTCCCGATGCGCATCGACGAGGGCGAGAAGGAGAAGGCGGACGCCGGCCGCGCGCTGGCCAGGCTGAAGTTCGACCGGCTGCCCCGCGACCTCTCGGGGGACGAGCTCACGGCCTACTGGGGCGCCGTGGAGATCCCCTACCGGCCCTACTACGCGTACGAGGAGACGCTCGCCACCTTCGGTGACGAGGCGGGACTCAGCAACTCGCTCCTCTCCGCCTTCGAACGCCTCACCGCGGTCGTCACCCAGAGGGAGATCACCTCGATGCCCCCCGTGGGCGAAGAGGTCCGGCTGCGTATCCGCGACGCATTCACCCGACGCCGGCCTGCCCTGCCCGCCGATCTCTTCCTCAGCTATGTGGCGGAGAACCGTATGTGGGCCGACTGGATCGAATCTGTTCTCACGCGGGCGGGATTCCGGGTGGTCCCGCGTGACGTGTCGGCCGACCCCGCTCTCACGGACGGCTCCTACCCGACGGCCGAGACCGCGAGTCGTACGGTCGTGCTGCTCTCCAACGCCTACCTCAAGTCCCAGCGTGCCGTGGACCTCTGGGACCGAGCGGTGTCCGAGGACCCCGGTGGTGGGCGGCGTCAGCTGCTTCCGCTGCGCATCAGCGACGTCCGTCTGTCGGCGCCCTACATCGACCGCAACCCGGTCGACCTGTTCCGGCTCGACGAGGTGCATGCGGCCACCGCGCTGATGCGGGCTCTGGACAGACCGGTGCAGCTAGGCGACGGCGTGGCGCCCGGGCCCCGGTTCCCCGGCACGGTGCCGAGGATCTGGAACGCACCGCCTCGCAACCCCGGCTTCACAGGGCGTTCCCTGGTCCTCGAGCGGATGCGCGATCAGCTCGGCGGAGGTATGGCCGTCGTGCTGCCCCAGCCGCAGACGCTGTACGGTCTCGGCGGCGTCGGCAAGACACAGGTTGCGCTGGAGTACGTGCACCGCTTCATGGCCGACTACGACCTGGTGTGGTGGATCTCGTCCGAGCAGACCGACGACGTGATCGCGGGCCTTGCGGAGCTCGCCGTACGGCTCGGTGCCCAGGGCGGAGACGACATGGCGGCGGCCTCGCAGGAGGCCGTCGACCTCCTGCGGCGGGGTGTTCCGTCGGACCGCTGGCTGCTCGTCTTCGACAACGCCGACGATCCGGAGCGTCTGAGGCGGTACTTCCCGCAGGGCGGATCCGGGCACATCCTGGTGACCTCCAGGAACCAGGCATGGTCCCAGCACGGTGACGCGCTGCCCGTCGACGTCTTTCTGCGGGAGGAGTCGATCGAGCATCTGCAGCGAAGGGCTCCGGGTCTGAGCGCCGAGGACGCCGCGCAGGTGGCGACCGCCGTCGGTGACCTGCCGCTCGCCGTCGAGCAGGCCGCGGCCTGGATCGCGGAGACCGCGACCCCCATCGACACCTATCTGGAGCAGCTGGCCCGCCAGGCCCCCCAGGTCCTCGCGCTGAACCAGCCTGCCGGGTATCCGCAGCCCGTCGCGGCGACCTGGAACATCTCGATCGAACGCCTCAAGGAGCGCTCACCGGCCGCGGTGAGGCTGCTCCAGCTCTGCGCGTTCTTCGCGCCCGAGCCGATCTCCGCCAATCTGCTCTACAGCAAGGAGATGATCGAGGCACTGAAGCCGTACGACGCCTCGCTCCAGGAGAAGCTGGTACTGGGCCGGGTCATCCGGGAGATCGGCCGCTTCGCCCTCGCCAAGGTCGACCAGGTCTCGAACTCCATCCAGGTGCACCGCCTGGTGCAGGCGGTGATCAGGGCCCAGCTCAGTGAGGAGGAGCAGAGTGAGGCCCGGCATGTCGTCCACCGCATCCTGGCCGGGGCCAGGCCCGATGACACCGAACCGATCGACAACCCGGAGACATGGCCGCGCTTCGCCGCGATCTGGCCTCACCTCGGTCCGTCCGACGCGCGCAACTGCAGGGACCACGAAACCCGCAGACTCCTGATAGACCGGGTGCGCTACCTGTGGAAGCGAGGAGACGTCCGGACCGCGGGCAGTCTCGGCGAAGAACTCCGGGAGACCTGGCTGGAGATGCTGGGGGAGCGGGACATCCAGTACCTGTACCTCTGCTTCCACCTCTCCAACATCCTGCGCACCCGAGGCAGGTACGTGGAGGCGCGGGAACTCGACGAGTTCACCCTTGCGCTGCAGCGTGAGGTGCTCGGGCCGGAACATCCGCACACGTACATGACCACCAGCAGCCTCGCCATCGACCTGGGCCTCCTCGGCGACTACGGGCGTGCGATCGAGCTGGCGACCCAAGCGCATGACGGCTTCAACCAGATCTTCCACGAGAGGCACGCCCGCACCCTGGCGGCCGCCAACAACCTTGCACTGAACCTGCGGAGCGTAGGGCAGTACGCCAGGGCCAGGGAGATCGACCAGGACTGCTACGACCTTCGGTCGGAGGTGCTCGGCCAAGAGCATCCGCACAGCCTGTCCTCCGCGCTGAACCTGGCCCGTGACCTGCGTGAGGTCGGGAGGTACGAGGACTCCGTCGGCCTGCTGAGCCGCACCTACGACAGCCTCAAAGCCACCCTGGGCAGGACCTATCCCACCACCCTGAGCGCCGCGAAGAGCCTGGCGGTGTCCCTGCGCAGGGCGGGGCAGTTGGAGGACGCCCGCAGACTGACGGTGGCCACACGCGCCAGGTACCGGGCGAAGTACACCGCGGCCAACCCGGAATCACTGGCCTGCGATCTGAACATGGCGGCCGACCTGTTCGCCGCGGGGGAGCCGGCGGAGGCGCGGGACGCCGCGCACGAGGTCGTCGACCAGTACATGAAGGTGCCCGGGGAGCAGCATCCGTACACCCTGGCCGCGCAGAACAACCTCGGTGTCTATCTCTCGGGGACGGGAGTGCCCGGAGAGGCTGAGAGGCTGCTGACGAAGGTGGTCGCCTCGATGCGCGAGGTGTTCGGGCGGGAGCATCCGAACACTCTCTTCTCCGTCATGAACCTTGCCAACGCGACGGCGGAGGGCGGCGATCTGGGCATAGTACTGGAGACCGAACAGCGGGTGTCCGGGCAGCTCAGGGAGGTTCTCGGGGCGCACCATCCGGAGGCCCTGGCCATGGCGTCCAACCTTGCGGTCACACTCGATGCCCTGGGACGCAAGGACGAGGCGCTCCGGGTACGGGCGGAGACCGGTGACGAATTGGCACGGCAGCTCGGGGACGATCATCCGCTGACCCGGATAGCGAGGAGCGAGCGCAGGTTCTGGCGTGAGCTGGAACCGATGTCGGTGTGAACCGGTGGGTGGGTGCTCCAGGCCGGAGCGCTCACCTCGCGGGTCAGGCTGCTGCTTCCCGTTCGTCCAGCAGCCAGTTGAGGATGTCGGGAAGCACGGACAGCGCGTCGAAGTGGGCCGCCGCCGGTTCCAGCACGGCGGTGGCGCCCGGGATCTGTCCGGCCAGCCAGCGGGAGTGGCCCACGGGGGAGAACACGTCCTTGACGCCGTGCCACAGCATCACCGGGCACGTGATGTCCGCGGGGTCGAACCCCCACGGCCTGCAGAACGCGAGCGCGTCGTCGATCCACCCGTACGCCGACGTGCGCAGCCCCTCGCGGAAGTTGGCGAGCAGCATGGTGCGGATCCCGGCGTCGTTGACCACGGTCCGGTCGGAGTCCGTCAGTTCCCGGCGGAGGTCGTCCAGAAGCCGTACCGGGTTCTGCCGGATCTCCGCCGAACGGCTGATGAAGGACTCCGCGAGCCCGTCCGGATCCGCCACGGCCCGGGAGTAGGCGAGCACGTTCGACGCCGCCATCCCGTCGAACCAGTCGAGTCCTTCGGCGTCCCTGGGGGCCAGGCTGACCAGGGCCGCGCTCCTGGTGACCCGGTCCGGCATCAGGGCGGCGCAGGCCAGTGCGTGCGGGGCGCCGCCCGAGCGGCCGACCACCGCGAACCGCTCCAGGCCGAGCGAGTCGGCGATCGCCCGTACGTCCTCGATGACGTCTTTCACCCTGCGCCCCGGCAGCCGGTCGGATCCGCCGTATCCCGGCCGGTCGTAGCTGATCAGCTGCATCCTGCGCTGGTAGAGGACCATCCCGCGCGGAGCCGGGCCCAGCCGGCTGCCGGGCATGCCGTGCAGGAGGAACACCGGTCTGCCTCGGGGGTCCCCCTGACGCTCGACCAGCAGATGCCGTCCGTCCGCCACGCGCACCCGACTTCGCACGCCGCTCCTCCGCTCGGTCACCCCACCCGATCCGGGCGTCAACCACCCGGCGTGTACTGCCTGTTCGATGATGACCTATCGGAAGCGATACCGGCACTCCCTGTCGGAACGCGCCGGTGGTGTTCGGGGCGTCCTGAGGCACTCGGGTGGTGTTCGGCTTCAGGAACGCTCTCCGCGACATCCGGACTCCAGGCGCGATTACAGGACAGGACTAGTCCTCACCCGTTGCCCATCGTCCGTTGCACCGGGTGTTCGCAATCGGAACCGACGTGGTGGGACGACCGGGTTGTGAACGCCTCGCGGGTGAAGCGTCGTCGTCGTGTGCGCGTCCGGAAGTCGACCTTGTGTGCTATCGGCTGCATCGGAATAGTGGGCGCCCCATCCTCCGTGTTCCGGACACCCCACTTGTCCGTGCACGGCCCCACAGGAGGTCGAAGTTGAAGCACCGACGCATATCCAGGAAGCGCGTGACGTTGGCCGGATCGGCCGTACTCGCCCTGGTCGCAGCAGGCGTGACGTTCCAGACTGCGAACGCCAGTGACGACGTACCCCAGTTCAGCGCGAAGACCCTCACCGCCCACTCGGCCGGAAGTCTCGCCGCGACCCTGGACAAGTCCCTGGGCGGGGACGCCGCGGGCTCGTACTACGACGCCGAGGCGAAGAACCTCGTCGTGAACGTCGTCGACGAGGCCGCGGCCGAGCAGGTCCGCCAGGCGGGAGGCAAGGCCAGACTGGTTCAGCACACGCTGGCCGAGCTGACGACCGCCCGGCAGACCCTCACCGACAAGGCGACCATCCCCGGCACCTCCTGGGCTGTCGACCCGGTCAGCAACAAGGTGGTCGTCACAGCAGACAGCACGGTCGACGGAGCGGCCTGGGACAAGCTCGGCAAGGTGGTCGAGGGGCTCGGCTCCAAGGCCGAACTCAAGAAGACCGCAGGGGAGTTCAAGCCGCTCATCGCGGGCGGCGACGCGATCTGGGGCAACGGCGGCCGCTGCTCGCTGGGCTTCAACGTGGTCAAGGGCGGCGAGCCGTACTTCCTCACCGCCGGCCACTGCACCGAGTCGATCACCAGCTGGTCCGACTCGCAGGGCGGCTCGGAGATCGGTGCCAACGAGGGATCCAGCTTCCCGGACAACGACTACGGCCTGGTCAAGTACACCTCGGACGTGGAGCACCCCAGCGAGGTCGACCTCTACGACGGTTCCACCCAGGCGATCACCAAGGCGGGCGACGCGACCGTCGGCATGTCGGTGACCCGCAGCGGCTCCACCACCCAGGTCCACGACGGTGAGGTCACCGCCCTGGACGCCACCGTGAACTACGGCAACGGCGACATCGTCAACGGCCTCATCCAGACCACGGTCTGCGCCGAGCCGGGCGACAGCGGCGGCTCGCTGTTCTCGGGCGACACCGCGATCGGCCTGACCTCGGGCGGCAGCGGCGACTGCTCCGCCGGCGGCGAGACGTTCTTCCAGCCGGTGCCCGAGGCACTGGCGGCGTTCGGCGCCGAGATCGGCTGACGCCTTCTCGCTCCTACCATGGCCCGCTCGCCCTTCACGAGGGCGGGCGGGTCATCGACTGTACCGGTCAGGCAGTTCGTGCAGCGCGCCCGCTCGCGGCCGATTCGAGGGAGACTCGGCCGTCACTCGCCGACTGTGAGTCCTCCTGCTGCAAGCCGGTCACCCATGTCGTCCGCGAGGCTTCTGCCGAGCCTGTCTGTGCTCGTCAGCAACGCGCGCAATGCGGTGAGCCTGCGGAACCCCAGTGCGTAGCGACCCTGCTCTTCCAAAGGGAGCTGCAGGACATGCAGACGTCTGATGTCGACCCGCGAAGAACTTGAGGCGTGGGTGCCGGCTTGGCGGCCGTTGGACGGGGCGCGCAGACAGCCGGCCAGGAAGTGGGCGCTGAGCTTCGCCGGATCGACGCGCAGGGCGTGGAGCTGAGGGCCGAGGGCGACCGGTGGCCCTTCGTGCACCCAAGCGCTGAAGGCACGGACGACGCCTGCCACCACCACATCGCCCTCCTCCGCCACGGTCTGAGATGCCTCATAGGCCACCCGGGTACTCGGGGTGCCGTCCATCAGCAGGTCCGCCACGGTGAGCAGCGGGATGCCGGAGTCCAGCGGTCGTGCCTCACCGTCCGACGGCTGGGCTCCCGCACGCAGTGTCAGGGCGCCTGCCTTGACCAGGTCACCTACTGTCGCCGTGGTGCGCGACTTCCCGGATGTCAGGCCCAATTTCGACAGGTTCTCCGCCAGTTCCATCAGTCGGCTCAGTCCGGTGGTCAGCTCCCCCCACGAGGAGGCCAGTTCGTCCCCCGACGGTTCGCTCGTCATGGACGTGTAGCGCCCAGGGGTTACGTCCACCTCGTCGTCCAGCAGGTCCAGCAGGGGGATCCGCACAGTGCCGTCCGGCAGGGCTCCCTCTTCACTGTCGAGGTGTGACAGGGCGGATTGCACGAAGTCGCTCAGGGCATCCCAGTCCGGCCCCTGCTCGCGGGAGCCCGGCTTGGCGAGCCGTGTCGCGTCGACCAGGAGCGCGTCCTGAGGGTTCGCCCCGGGGGCCTCTGGGGCGGCCCGCAGGACCCACAACTGGAGTGAGACGCTGTGCGGCTGGGCGCAGCCCGGAGGCAGCGCCACGACTGCCCGCAGCATGCCTGTACGCAGCAGGGATCCTCGGATACGGCGGCCCGCCTTGCGCGAGGCGACGGCCGGGGGGAGGACGACGACCGCGCTGCCGCCCGGACGAAGGTGAGCCAGTACGTGCTGCACCCATGCCAGTTCCGGCTCTGTGCGCGGAGGCAGCCCATGGGCCCAGCGCTGATCGGTGGCCAGTTCCTCGTAACCCCAGTCACGTTCGTTGAACGGCGGGTTGCACAGCGCTATATCGGCCTGGAGGCCGGCAAAGGGGTCCTCGCGCAGCGCGTCGGCTGTGGCGATCTCGGTGTGGACGCCGCCCCGGGCCTCGGTCGCGAAGCCCAAACGCGCAACGGCGAGGGCGGCGAGTGCCGGGTCACGCTCACACCCGAGCAAGG
>Ga0247818_10002007_pt1 | contig 13120 bp, 11 predicted proteins | sample 13C_Glucose_Day1_FD_192424 | JGI IMG/M metagenome (GOLD analysis project Ga0247818, IMG submission 192424) | Soil microbial communities from agricultural site in Penn Yan, New York, United States - 13C_Glucose_Day1 | ecosystem: Environmental > Terrestrial > Soil > Agricultural land | place...
GGTGGCAACAACTATCAGCAGCAGGCGCCACGTCAACAGGCTCCGCGTCCGCAGCAGTCGGCTCCGCAACAGCGTCCAGCCCCGGCTCCACAGCAGGCTGCACCGCAACCGGCTCCGGATTTCGACAGCTTCGATGACGACATTCCGTTCTGATTCGTTGCTGCATCTGCGTTGAATAAAAAGGCCCGTCGTTCAAAACGACGGGCCTTTTTTGTGGTGCGTAATTTTACGGTCATCACCCGTAGGAGCTGCCGAAGGCTGCGATCTCTTGATCTTTTAAATCAAAAGATCGCAGCGTGCCGCTCCTCCTACAAGGGGCGGTGTCTCAGTCGAGGATCAGGTGCGGCAGAAACCGGCTTGAATCCTTGGTGATCAGACTGTTGTCTTCCCGCACGCCGATCCCCGCCGCCTGATCTCCAATCACCCACGAGCCGATCAGCGTGTAGCTGTTGTCGAACTTCGGCAATGGCGCAAACTCCTGCAGGATGAACGGCGCGTCGGTATAGGGCCCGTCCTCTTTGACGATCAGACCCTCTGCCGTTTGCAGCTCGATATTGGCGCCTTCGCGGGAGAAGTACGGTTTGCGTACCCAGCCCTTGGGCACTGCACTGGCCGGATTCGGATCAAGATGCGCCGCGAGCAGATTCGGATGGCCCTTGTGCAGTTCCCACAGCAGCGGCAGTGCACCTTTGTTCGACAGGATCGATTTCCACGCCGGTTCAAAGAACTGCGTATCGCTTTCGGCGATTGCTGCACCGAACGGCTCGTGGAAGATGAACTCCCAGGCGTGCAGTTTGAACAGGTGTGGGATCCAGCGATCCTGCAGATCGACGAAGCGACCTTCGGCGGTCAGGCCAATGTCTTCGATGTCGATGTGCCGGGATTCGATGCCGACCTTTTCCGCGATCAGGCGCAGGTAATCGGTGGTGCCCTTGTCTTCGACCGAGTCTTTCATCGAAGCAAAGTAGAACGGCCGCTTGAGCTGCAACTCGGCAAACGCTTGATGCAGCCTGGTGTCGATGCTGTTGAACTGATCGGCGTGGCGCGGCAGCATTCCGCGCTCGATGCACTGCTCCAGCCAGCCCCACTGAAACGCTGCCGCCTCATAGAGGCTGGTCGGGGTGTCGTAGTTGAGTTCCAGCAACTTGGCGGGGCCGTTACCGCTGTAGGAAAAGTCCATGCGCCCGTACAGATGCGGATGACCTTCCAGCCAGGAAGTACGAATCATGTCGTAGTACGGTGTCGGGATGCTCAGGCGATCCAGCAGCTCTTCGCTGTGCACCACCCGGTCGACCAGGTCCATGCACATCTCGTGCAGTTCGGTGGTCGGATCCTCCAGATCATTTTCAATCTGCGCGAGCGTGAACTGGTAGTAGGCGCTTTCGTCCCAGTATGGCTCGTCGTCGATGGTGTGGAACAGAAAACCGAGGCTTTCGGCAGTCTGTTTCCAGTCAGGGCGCTCGGCGCAGTGGATCTTCTTCATGGTCAGCTGCTCGAACTGCCCCAGCCGCCCCAACCACTGCGGGCGGAAGACTGGCTGCCGAAACCGCCGCGGGACGTCGACGAAGCGACGTTGACCGGTTTGCTTCGGGAGCTGTCGTAGCGGGTGTCGGTACGGGGAGCCGGCGCCGATTCGATTTTGCGGTACTGCGTCGAAGTGTTGTAGGTCTGGCGCGTATCGCGATCGCGATAGACCGTGCGATTGGCGTTGTTGCTCATCGCATTGCCGATCAGCCAGCCAGAGAGCCAGCCATTGCCGCCGCCACCACCGGAGGCGTGCGAAGTGCTTTGCACGTTCTGCGCGGCAGCCGTGTCGCCGGCAGGCATCTGCGCATTGGCAATCGCATTCAGGTCCTGCGGCGCGTCAGCGTTCTGCGGCACCTTGAAACCGCTGAGCTTCGGCACGAAGCGACCGTCGGAGTTTTTTTGGCACCAGTCGGCAGCAAAGTCTGCGTCGCACCTGGCCTTGTCGTCGTAGGCCGGTGCAATGCGTCGGTGTTCGGTGAGTGCCGCGACGTAGGCGTTCGAGCAGACGTCGGCCGCGACCGAGGCATCGACGCACTGTTCGACCGTTTGAAAGCGTTGCGGGTCCAGCGCTGCCGCTTCGCCGGAAATGGCCATGGCCACCGAGGCGGCGAGGGACAGTTGAACGTACTTGCTGCGTTTCATCGAAGGCTTCCTGCCGATCAGTTGGACGGGGTCATGCACGCGGCATTGAGCATGCCGACGCTGATGGCCACCGCGGCCACGTAGATACCCGAGGCGATTTCACCGTTGGCGATACGCTGCGACGTGCCCTTGAGCACCAGCCCCGTGGCGAGGAAGGCCAGCAGTTGCACCACGGCTGCAATCACGGCCCACAGCACGAAATCGAGAACGTTGACCGAAAACGCGATCACATTGCTGGCCGGAATCGCGAAGCCGATGATCGCACCCGCCAGGGCAATGGCGGCGGCGATGTTGCCGGAGCGGATCAGTTCGAACTCTTTATGTGGCGTGATGCGGGTGTAGACGAACTGGAACAGCATGAACAGCAGCACGGCGCCGATCAGGTAGACGACGAAACCGACCAGTGCGGTCTTGTTCAGGGAAACGGCCAGCACTTCCAGCATGGAAAACTTCCTTTTTCAAATGGTGCTCAAATCAGTCGTGTACAGCGAAATGCCCAGCGAGGTGCTCAAGCTGACGGTGCCTTCCTCATCCTGTTCGACGGAGAACAGCAGCAGTTCGCGGCGATCGGTCAGGCCGGTCTCGCGGGCGTAGAGCATCGAGTGGTGCTCGATGGTGTAGGACTCGTCAGGGTTGACCACGTGTTCGGTCAGCGGCACCAGTTCGGTCTGGCCTTGCTCGGTACCCCATTCACGGCTGTACTGGATGCCGTCATGGGTGTAGCTCGGCAGGCCGATCGGGCTTGCGGGGCCGGCGAGGCGCTGCAGTTCGGCGTCACTGTTGACGGTCACGTAACTGAGGTAGTTGAACAGGGTGACCGACTCGATCTGATCGTCACCGGTGACGTGGATCTGTACCCAGAAGTCCTCGTTGTTGAGGTAGTAGCGATGCAGCTTGTTGGATTGACCGAGATCGATCCAGCCGGCGCTCCAGATTGCCTCTGCAGCCGGAACCTGTACCGAGGTGCTGCCATCGAGCAGCAAGGCCAGAGTCGAATCGAACCGCACGCCTTTGCCTTGTGCCATTCCGAGTGGGCCGCCGGCCACTGGAGCGGGCGCGGCAGACTGCCAATTGCTGGTGCCCAGCAAGTCTTTGAACCATCCCATGGGTACATTCCTTGAGGCGGGTGGAGGTGTTCGTCGTAAAAAGCGCCGCTAGTGTACCGGGCCGGGCGACGAACGAGCAGGCAAAATGCAAATGTTGTGGATGCAAAAAACTGTAGGAGCTGCCGCAGGCTGCGATCTTTTGATCTGCATTCAAGATCAAAAGATCGCAGCCTGCGGCAGCTCCTACAGGAGAGCGATTTTACTGCGCGGACTTCTGCTTCAGACGCTCAAGGATCGCATTGGCGCTGCCTTCGTTCGGCGTGATGCCGGCGTCGCGCAGTTTGCGGTCCAGGTCGTTACCGGTCGAAGCGTCAGCCAGCTCATCGGCGGCGCTCAGCTCGGCAGCGCGTTGCTGCTGCTTGGCCTGCAGACGGTTCAAGGTGCCGACGGCGGTTTCCAGCTTGCCGTTGGCGCCGCCGCTGGCGATGGACGCGCTGACCTGCGCCTTCTGCACGCTTTCCCGGGCCTTGGCCATGTCCACCTGCTGGCGCAGGCTCTTGATCCGCGACTCAGCCTTGCTGATGTCCTTGCGCATGTTTTCGGCGTAGGTGCCGAACTCATCGCTCTGGGCTTTCTCGGCGGTCAGGTCGTTGGTCAGGGTCGAAATCGCTTCGGCCACTTCCATGGCCAGGTCTTCACGACCGGCGTTCAGCGCGGAAACCGCCTTGGCTTCCAGATCCTTGATCTTGGCGTCGTACTCGCTCACGCGGTCAGCGGCCAGTTTGTGCTTGGCCATGATGGTGACCAGCTCACGGCGGGCATTCGACAGCGCGGTGTCGGCGTCGCGGATTTCCTGGTCGAGGATGCGCAGGGCCTGTTGGTCGACGATCGCTTCGCCGACTTCATTGGCGCCGCCGCGCAGAGCGGTGAACAACTTGCTCCAGATGGACTGAGTCATTGGATATTCCCTGTTGATTACTTGAAGAAGTGTTCGAAGGCTTCGCTCGCGCGCTGCACGTTGTCGACCAGGGTTTTCACCTCGGTGACGACGTTGGTCAGGCTCGAGTCGGCGCTGAGGGCGCCAAACATGTTGTAAACGGTCTGGCCGTTAGGCATCGACTCGATACCGATCGACGACAGCGGGAACATTTCCCGGCTGCGCAGCACGGCGTCGTTGAAGGCGCGCACGTCAGTAATCGAATCGATATCCACCAGCACGGTGTCGACGATGATCTGCTGACCGGCCACGGCGATGTGAATCGGCAGACCGCCGAATTCGTTCATTTCCAGCCTGATGCTGGGTTCGGAGCTCTGGATCAGAGACAGCGTGATCTCATGCGAAGCCACCTCGTCCAGTGCCTTGAGGGCGTTGAAGAGGCTATCGATGTTCCAGTTGTTGCCTGCGCTCATGTAATTCTCCGACATGAATGAGCCAGCCAGAATCGGTTGGCGTAGCTGTTGCTCCATCTGCTTGAGCAAGCTTCGGTTTTCCGGAAGCACCCAAGTTTCGTGTTTCACATAACCGGCGGCAGCCAGGCCCGCGCGCATCTGCTTCATGTAGAAGCTCGACGGTTTTTTCGCGGACGGTTTCGAGCGCTCTCCCTTTGGGCTCTCTGACGCAACAGTGGGGGAGCGGCTTTTCATGGCAATGATTCCGTTATGAACATCTCACGCGTGAGCCACACTACAACCAATTCAAAGTGCCATCAATGGCTCACGCGTGAGATTTTTATGACAGCCGAAAAAGCGCCCGCAGCGTGGCGGGCGCAAGTTTTTACCAAGTGTGTCTGATCTCTCAGTGGCTGAGGAACTCGTCGGCTGACACCACGCTGGCGTAAGCAAAACCCAGTGCCGACATGAATGCCGCGTGCACCTGGGCAGCAGGCACCGTGACGCCGTTGAACTCCAGGTCGCGGCTGGCGCAGGCGTCATGAATCACCGTGACGCCGTAGCCCAGATCCGCCGCCGCACGGGTGATGCCGTCGATGCACATGTGGCTCATGCTGCCGACGATCACCAGATCCTTGATGCCTTGTTGATCGAGGATCGATTGCAACTCGGTTTCGCGGAAAGAATTGACGAAATGCTTGAGCACCACCGGTTCGTCGTTGCGGTTGAGCACTTTCGGGTGCAACTTGGCGCCCTCCGAACCCGGGACGAAGAAAGGGGCGTCCGCCGAGGTGAACTCATGGCGGATATGCACCACCGCATCACCGGCTTCGCGGAACGCGGCGATCAGCCGGGCGGCGTTGTCGGCGGCGGCGTCGACGCTCACCAGCGGCCACTTGCCTTGAGGGAAGTAGTCGTTCTGGATATCAACTACGATGAGCGCTTGTCTGGTCATGGGTGTGTCCTCGATGCATGGGCTGGAAGTGGCTTCAGTATTGACGCTGGCCGGCGATTCGAGGATTGGCCGGACCGACAATAAGCAGGGGAAAACTGACATGGGTGCAGAAACAGCCGCCGTGGAACTGGGCGTACTGATTTACCCGGGGGCGCAACTGGCGGCGGTGCACGGTTTGACCGACCTGTTCGCGGTCGCTAACCGGATTGCTGCCGAGCATCAAAGCGCGCAGTTGCCGGTGCTGCGGGTCAGTCATTGGCAATGCGATGCCGAGCAGGCGCCGCAGCGGGTCTACGACAGCCAGCCGGGCAACGACAGTGCTTTGTTGGCGGTGCTGATTCCGCCGTCCATCGGTGGTTTTTCTGCGTCCCGTGTGCCTGCCGCGTTGCTGCAGTGGTTGCGCGAGCAGCATGCCGGCGGCGCGACCCTCGGCGGTGTCTGCGTTGGTTCGTTGCTGCTGGCCGAAAGCGGCCTGCTCGACGGTCGCAGTGCCACCACGCACTGGACTTCGGCCAAGGCGTTTGCCGAGTGTTATCCGAACATCCGGCTCAAGGCGGACACGCCGATTGTCGATGACGGCGACCTGATCACCACCGCTGGGCTGATGGCCTGGTCGGAGCTGGGTTTGCGTCTGGTTGATCGTCTGCTCGGGCCAGGCATCGCCAGCGGCACCGCACGGTTTCTGGTGATGGAGCACAGCGACAGCGCCAGTGCCTGCGGGAGCAATTTTGCGCCGATCCTCAGTCATGGCGATGCGTCGATTCTCAAGGTGCAACATTGGCTGCAAAGCACCGGCGCCACCGATGTGTCGCTCGGCGGGATGGCCGAACGCGCGGGGCTGGAAGAGCGCACATTTCTACGCCGATTTCGCGCTGCGACCGGATTGAAACCGACCGAGTATTGCCAGCATCTGCGGGTAGGCAAAGCGCGGGAACTGCTGGAGTTCACCAATGGCACCATCGACCACATTGCGTGGACGGTGGGCTATCAGGATCCGGGAGCGTTTCGCGCGCTCTTCAAGAAAATCACCGGGCTGGCGCCGAGTGATTATCGGGCGCGGTTTGGTAGCATGTAGCGACTCATGGGACGTTGAACGTTGATAAACGACCTGCCTTGGCCGTCTGCAATGAGCTGATCGGCTTTTGATTCAAGTTAAATCAACAAGGACGTAAATGAACGATTCTCTGGACCAAAATCCGCGCGGTTCCGCTGGCGGCGCTGCTAGTACTGTTGGAGCGGTCTATGCCGGTTCAGTCGCTGCATGGTGTGCAGTTCAGCTCTTGCTCGGCAAGGGTGCGTCGCTTCCCTGGAAGTTAAGCGACGACCACAGCCTTGCATCGATTGCATGCGAAAGCTCGACCCATGTCGATGATCTGGTGTTGCAGCTCTTGCCTGAGGGCACTGTTTACATTCAGATCAAACATGGTCTGAAGTTTGGGCCGGAGTTCGACAAAGCCATGGCCCAATTGGTCCGACAGTTCTGGAGCAGCAGTTTTTCCTGCGCGAAAGATCGGTTGGTGATCGCTACCGACCAGTCAGCCTCAGATACGGTCAGGGTGGCAGTACGCAATGTTTTGCGCGCATGTCACGATTTGGCGACTGATGCCGCGCTGGAAGACAGGGCTACCAGTGAAGTCATGAAAAAGGCTTTCAGGCGGCTCAAGAAGTGTTTCGAATATGAGTCGGCGGTACTGCAGAAGTCCGCGCATGACATCACCCGTCGGTTCCGCGACTTTTTGGGCTGCACCCACCTCAGTATTTTTGAAACACTGGATGGGTGCCAGGAACACCAGGCGATAGAAAGTCTGCGCCAAGTCGTCAAACCGCAGCAGGCTCGGCAAACATGGACGTTGTTGAATTCAACGTGCCTGGATGTTGCAACCCTCAGACAGTCCCTCGATCGCCCGGGATTCTGGGGCATTCTTCGACGCTCCCAGATCGAGGTGTCTCATCGCCGCCTGTTGTTAGCGGGCGAGCATGTACAGCTTGAAGATGTCCTCAGAGGAATGACCAGGCAGCGGGTCGACCAACTGATAGCGTTGCGGCAATTCGATGAAAACCTCTACGTGGCGCGCGCAGTGCTCGATCAGCATTTCGAGGCATTCTGCGAATCGGCCGACAGTTTGATGGTGATCAGTGGCGGTTCCGGCCAAGGGAAAAGCTGTTGGTGTGCATACCGTAGCAAGTCGAGCCTGGATCGACCGACATTGCTCGTTGCGGCAGAAAACCTTGAAGCCAGCGATGCGAGTCTGAATGCAACGCTGATTCGACTTCTCAATCAACATATTCAAGCGCACGGCGGCTACCCACTGCCTCTGTTCGAGCTCACTGAGTGGCTTAAAAACACAAACATTCTGGTGATGATCGATGGCCTGGATCGCGCGCCTTCGTTCAGTCAGAGTCTGAGCCCTTGGATGGACGCCACGCTGGCGCAACTGAAGCAGTCGAAGCTGCAGGTCGTATTGACCGGACGCCCGGAAACCATGGTGCGCTTGAGATCCACTCTGGAAATGTCGCCGCAGGTTTATCGTCCGAAGAAGGATGTCTGGCAGGTCCAGCTCGAGGATTTTACTGGCAAGGAGGCCAGTATCGCTGCCGACCGTCTAGGTGATCCTGCGCTGGCTCAATATTCCCATCCGAGCATGATGTCCTTCTGCGCACAGATTCAGGAGCACGGTGACGTATTGCTGTCGGAGGTGCAGATTGTTGAACGGTTCATCCAGTGGCGGATCAGTCAGGTGAATATCCGCGCTGACATCCTCGATGAACACCTGAGTTTGTTTATCGAGCTTTTGTCGAAAGCGCTGGCGACCTCAGAGCAGGGCGTGCTGAGCAGCAATGAGGTGCTCGCTATGCCCGGCTTCGACAGACAGGCCTATGACGCACTGAGGCGCGGAAATTTTATTGTCGAGGCGCACGGTGTACTCCGTGTCGAACCGGACAAAATTTCCGAGCGTCTCCAAGGCCGGTATCTGGATGCAGTACAAACCATTACAGATCTGGACCAGGTAAAGGCCTTCCCGTTGAAAATGGGAGCATTGCGTTTTGCGTTGCTCGATCTGGCGATGCGCGATGAACGACAGGCCATCGAGCAATTGAAGCGACTGGTCGACCATTCGAAGAGCTTACGCATGCAGATGGCCCTTGGTCTGGCCTGCACATTGTTTGAAGCATTGCCTGACTGGAGCTCGCTGGAGCCTTTGGCAAGCGAGTTGGGCAAAGCCTCTGGGGACAACAATGTGCTGATGTATCTCGGCTCCGGCGGTGCCTTGATTGATCTGTTGGGATCCAGGCGCTGGAGGGGTGAGCAAAGACTTCGGCTGCTCTGGACACTGGCTCCTACGGAGTCAGGGTTTGACTGGCGGCAGAAGCATTGGGAGTACCCCTCCCGGTTTTCGAATTTTCATGTAACCCCTTGGCGCAAGCGAATGTTGGCAGTCTTGCAGGAACCCGACGTCGATGCCTGGAACTTTCTGGTGGAGCGATTCGATTCACAGGAGCCTTTTGAAGATTGCAATGAAGCGAATATGGGCCACCTCGCTCAAGGCTTGTTCTTCCTCGGCGCTGAAACTCGAATGTGGCCGGCGCTGCAAGCATTGGCACATTGCACAAACCGCCAACAACTGCTGATGCTGCAGATGCTGGCCAGGAACTACAGCGATCAAGTGGCGGTTTTGATGGAGCAGATTCTGTCTTCCGGCCTTTTCAGTCTGGACGAAAAGTACGAGTTGGCTGTTGGTCTGCAAGCGAACCTGCCTACACCTGCAATCATGGCCGCATTCAACCAATTGCTGGCTGACAGCGAAGACCCCGAGTTGCAAGCAGTTTGCCTGCGTGGGCTGGGATGTGGTGGCGATATCGCTGCAGTGCTGAAGTTGATCAATAGCCCAAGCGTGTGTGATTCCGATGTTGCCGTGTGCATGAGTTACTCCGGCGAGCAGTTTCAAGTGTTCGCCAAGCGGATTTTTGAAAGGGTTTGGCGGCGCGAAGTCACTGCACACGTATTGAACGGCTTTCTATATGGGGTGGGTAACCATGATCAAGCGCTGGCCCACTTCAAAATACTGGAACCGCTCTTCATGAAGGCTCTGCGGCAGATACCCGAAGCAGGGATCTCAGTAGCTCCAATTATTGAAATCTTCATCCGCATGGCTATTGACCATCCCGAGAAATGGCAGGGACTGTTTGAGCTGACCGAGGTTATCTTGTCCTCGACGGATGAGCGCGCCCGCAGGTTCATTGTGTATGCCTGTACAGCAGAGGAAAGCAATGCGCAAAGCGTGGAAGGTCTATGCCTGCGAGCCAGGATCATTCAGACGTTGATAGAGCGAGAAACCGATCGCGAGAATCTTGAACTGCTTCAGTTCAAGCTTCTGACCGTTCTTATCGATAACCCGACACTGCCGCAATGGCTGGCGGGGTTGATCGGAAAATTTCCTGACATGCCCAGCAAACGTACGGTGATCATCGCCGAAGCTAAAGGAATCGACGCGCAAAGGCTTGAGCAACTCGTGAGCAATGCACGATCCTTCGTCGCGACCTCCTGCCCTGTAAACGCTGTAGGTGTGGTTGACTAACGGGGACGGTCGACTAGTCTGATGCTGGCAGATTGACGCTATTGTCAATGCCCCTACGCATCCAAGGACGAACCCATGTCGACCATTCCCTTTGCCAGGTTTTTCAGGGCGGCAGCGTTGTCGGCTGTCAGCACGGCATTGATTGTCGGGTGTGCAGTGCCTACTGGAAAGGCACATCTGTATCGGGCCAAGAACGCTGCCAATGGCGACAACTCTGCTCAGGAATTGATCAACATCTATGATCCGTCCACCCGAGACACTGCGATAAAAAAAGCCGTGAAGGACAGTCTGGCGCAACAGGACGTCTTCGCTATTTATCTCACCGATGGGTACTTCAAATACCTGCGTGATTACGACGGTGTAAACGAAGTGGTGGTGGTCGCAGAGTTTACGGAAGTGAATTCTGGAACAAAAACCGACACGGTAAGCAAAGTCCTGGGGCCGTATCTGGGAGTCGCTGATCAGTCGGGAACGCCCTTTGTCGGAAAATTGCTATACGGACCGAAGAAGCTCGAGTCAGATCACGTCAATGTGCGTTTGACTGTTCTCGAGTATGACCAGGGCGAGAACGCCAACTCGGCGGCCTTTCTTGACTTCATCAGCTCCGCCAGCCAGACACTTTCCTTGGCAAACCCGGTCACGGCAGCGGAAATCACCTTTGCCAGGGAAGTCGCCAAAAGCCTGCTGAGCCTGAACAAGGATGATGTCGTCATGCAGATCGATTTCGATCTGGTGGGTGATACCGGTCAGGTGGGTCAAGGCAACTTTATTCCGCTGGCGCCTGGCAACTATGTCTTGATCAATCAGGAACGTTGCTCACTTGGGAACTGCTTTGGTTATTTGACCCATGATGGTCACTCTTACAATCCGGTGGCATGGGCCGGTGATGCAGTGCTCGCGATTCCTGTTGCCTTGCGCCGAGGGCTGACCGACACCCCGGACCAGGATGCCTTGAGTCCGATCAATCCGGAAAACATCAAACACTACAATCAGCAGGTCGTCAGTGAGACTGGCGGCAAGACCAATATTTTTACCGACAAGACCTGGCTAAGCTTTTCCGTGGTCAAGGGAGGCGATGCGGCTCTCTGGGAAAAACGTCGTTTACTGGCGACGGCCGAAGAGGCCATTCAGAACCTGAACAAGAAAAGCTCGGTGAGCGGACTTGAGAGCTCCGACTATAAGTTGGCGAAGGACGCGCTGGACGCAGCCCGGGCCAAGGAGTTGCAAAGCCGCGCTGCGCTGTCGTTCGTTTTACCAGTCAACGACAAAGGCGAGTTCGCGCCGACGATCACCACTGACCGGTATTGCCTGGCGCATCCAGCGACAGTGAAAGTCAGTAACGCGCAGTTTTATCGCTTGAGCGAAAATGCCTTTCCGAAGGAAATCGTTGCTCCAGATATTCAGAAAGTTGCCTTGGGTACGCCCAACAACACATGTTTTACGGTTGATCCGAAAAAAATAACGGCGGGTCAGTACCAGATGGTCGCGATTTATGGCACGGGTAGTGGCAATCAAGTGCAGACGCTTTCCTACACGGTGATTGACCCGGCTGCAAAACCACCAGCACCGGCGGCACCGGTTGCCGCGAAGGCACCTGGCAACACTGTTCCTTGATCGAATTCGTGCAAAATGCCGGGCAAATAAGCCCAGTCGTGCAAAATCTACAAGGCGTGATGCCATTATCTTTTGAGCAAGCAACTGATTTCATGACGTTTTCATTCTGATACTGCTTGGCCTGATCTCTGCACCGCTTACCGCTGAATCCATTGAGTCGCTGGAAGGGGGACGCATGACCCCGACACCCCGCAGAAAAATCGTCGTCGCACACTCGGTGCGCACTGATGCGCCGCAACACGAAGTGCAGACCAACAAGGCGCTGGCCCGTTGGCTGGCGCAAATTCTCGGGCTCAAATTTGCTGGCAGCTACGACCCGGAAAAACACCGCGGTCGTGACCTGTACTGGCTGCCCACGCAAACCATTGTCGGCGCCAGACAGGCGCAGGCCCTGGGCATCAAAAGCGCGGACGATTTGTGGGGCGGATTCGTCGAACACGATTTCATCTGCACCAAAGCCATCAGCCACGGCCTGCGTAGTCATCTGGCCCACGCGCCGCAGGGCTGGGCGCCGCTGTTTTCTGAGCGCGTGCGCGATGTGGTGCTCGACGGCTTGACGGTGTTTGCCGTGGAAGACGCGCGACCCGCTGCCGAACATCTGCTGTACAGCGGGCCGATCCGCCTGAAGCCGATTCACGCCTGCGCCGGTCGCGGCCAGGAAGTTATCAACAGCCTCGACGCGTTCGATGAAGTGCTCGCCCGTGCGGAGGCTGCCGAGCTGTTCCGCGATGGCGTGGTGCTGGAGCAGGACTTGAGCAAGGTTTTCACCCACAGCGTCGGCCAGTCATTCATCGGCGACAAAGTGCTGAGCTACTGCGGTGATCAATACTTGACCCAGGATGCTCACGGTGAAGACGTCTACGGCGGTTCGAATCTGTTGGTGGTGCAGGGCGGTTACGCCGATCTGCTGGCGCTGGACTTGCCGGACGATGTGCGGCTGGCCATCGAGCAGGCGCAGATTTTTGACCGGGCGGCAGACGAGGCCTACCCGGGGTTCTACGCCTCACGCCGCAATTACGACATCGCTCAGGGCCTGGACAGCAATGGCAACCCCCGCAGCGGGGTACTCGAACAATCCTGGCGCATGGGCGGTGCCAGCGGTGCGGAACTGGCCGCGCTGCAAAGCTTCGTCAATGATCCGCAGATGCCCGCGATCCGCGTGTCGACGGTGGAGACCTACACCGATCAGACCCTGCCGGCCGATGCCATCGAAATCTATCGCGGGCCGGCAGAGAACAGCGACTTCCTTCTCAAATACGTAACGGTCAAATCCTATGACGGCTAGAAGCGAAAGCATTCAGATCGACATTGATGACGAACAGATGAGCGGGACGTTTCTCAGTCCAAAATCGAAAGTCCCCGGCGTGTTG
>Ga0247818_10002008_pt1 | contig 13120 bp, 12 predicted proteins | sample 13C_Glucose_Day1_FD_192424 | JGI IMG/M metagenome (GOLD analysis project Ga0247818, IMG submission 192424) | Soil microbial communities from agricultural site in Penn Yan, New York, United States - 13C_Glucose_Day1 | ecosystem: Environmental > Terrestrial > Soil > Agricultural land | place...
GGCATACACGAGACCGGGGTCGGGCAGGGTCGTCATGTCGCGGGCCAGCCTACGGCGCGCCCGGCCTCGTGTATGCCGGAGGGCGGGCATCGGGGAGGATGGGCCCATGACCCGCGCCAGCCTCGACAAGGACCCCCGCGACGTCGCCGCCATGTTCGACGACGTCGCCGGGAAGTACGACATCACCAACGACGTGCTCTCCCTCGGTCAGGACCGGTTGTGGCGCAAGGCCGTCGTCCGCGCCGTCGACGCGCGCCCGGGAGAGCGCGTGCTCGACATCGCCGCCGGGACGGGCACCTCGAGCGAGCCGTTCGCCGACCAGGGGGTCGAGGTCGTCCCGGCCGACTTCTCCCTCGGGATGCTCGCCGTCGGGAACCGCCGCCGGCCCGACCTCGGCTTCACCGCCGCCGACGCGATGCGCCTGCCGTTCGCCGACGAGTCCTTCGACGTGGTGACCATGTCGTTCGGGCTGCGCAACGTCGCCGACACGGCGGCAGCGCTGCGCGAGTTCCTGCGGGTGGCCAAGCCGGGTGGGCGCCTGGTGGTCTGCGAGTTCAGCCAGCCGGTCAACGGGGCGTTCCGCAAGGTCTACAACGAGTACCTCATGCGCTCGCTGCCGCCGATCGCGCGCCGCGTCAGCTCCAACCCCGAGTCCTACGTCTACCTGGCGGAGTCGATCCAGGCCTGGCCGGACCAGCGGGCGCTCGCCCAGGTGGTCCTCGGGGCCGGCTGGTCCGACGTGGCGTGGCGCAACCTCTCGGGCGGCATCGTGGCGCTGCACCGCGCGGTCAAGCCCGGCGGCCCGATGCTCGTGGGCGACGCCGGGGCAGTTAGGTCTGCCTAAGTAAGACAAGTGGTGCGCCCGGGAATAGACTCCGCAGTTGTTCGTGAAGATCTTCACAAGCGTGGCGAGGCAGGCGTGACAGACATCATCAGCAAGGGCGCAGCCCTGAGCCCGGCGACCGAGACGGCCGACGTCATCGTCGTCGGCGCGGGGCCGGCGGGCTCGGCAACGGCGGCATACCTCGCGATGACCGGCCTGGACGTGCTGCTCCTGGAGAAGACCGCCTTCCCCCGCGAGAAGGTCTGCGGCGACGGCCTGACGCCCCGCGCGGTCAAGGAGCTGATCACCCTCGGCATCCCGACGCCCGAGGAAGACGGCTGGATCAAGAACCACGGCCTGCGGATCATCGGCGGCGGCATGCGTCTCTCGCTCCCGTGGCCCGACCTCGCGAGCTTCCCGCCCTACGGCCTGGTCCGCACCCGCCAGGACTTCGACGACATCCTGGCCAAGCACGCCGTCAAGCACGGCGCCCGGCTGCGCGAGTCGACCAACGTCACCGGCCCTCTGCTCGACGACACCGGCGCGATCGTCGGCGTCACCGCCAAGGCTGTGGACGAGAAGGGACGCTCCACCGGTCCCGAGCTGGTCTACCGCGCCCCCCTCGTGGTCGCGGCAGACGGCAACTCCTCCCGCCTGTCGCTGGCGATGAAGCGCCCCAAGCGCGACGACCGCCCCATGGGCGTCGCGGTGCGCACCTACTACACGAGCCCCCGCCACGACGACGACTACCTCGAGTCGTGGCTGGAGCTGTGGAGCACCGACAACAACGGAAACAAGATCCTGCTGCCGGGCTATGGCTGGATCTTCGGCGTCGGCGACGGCACCTCCAACGTCGGTCTCGGCATCCTCAACACCTCCTCGGCGTTCGGCAAGACCGACTACAAGGACGTCATGCGGCGGTGGGTCGCCACCATGCCCGAGGAGTGGACCTACAGCGACGAGACCATGGTCGGCCCGATCCGTGGCGCCGCCCTCCCGATGGGCTTCAACCGCCAGCCGCACTACGACCGGGGCCTGCTCCTCGTCGGCGACGCCGGCGGCATGGTGAACCCGTTCAACGGCGAGGGCATCGCCTACGCCATGGAGTCCGGCCGGCTCGCCGCCGAGGTCATCGCCCAGGCCTTCGCCCGCGGCAGCGACGCCGGCCGCGAGCGCGTGCTGCAGTCCTACCCGCGCGTCATGAAGGACGCGCTGGGCGGCTACTACACGCTGGGCCGGTACTTCGCGAAGATGATCGGCAACCCCGAGGTCATGCGCCTGGCCACGAAGTACGGCCTGCCACGCACGACCCTGATGAAGTTCCTGCTCAAGGTCATGGCCAACCTTGCCGAGCCGCACGGCGGCGACGCGAGCGACCGCCTGATCAACGCCCTGTCGAAGATGGCGCCCGACGCATGACCGGGGATGCGCCCAGCGGTCGTGCCCCTAGGATTGGGCCGCGTTGCACCCTTCCGGGCACCACCGTCGGCGAGAGAAATGAAAGGGGAGTTGCGCGGTGACCAACCCCTACGTCCCGCTGCTGTTCCTGCTGGCGATCGGCGGAGGCTTTGCGGTCTTCTCGGTGTTCGCCGCGTCCATCGCAGGTCCCAAGCGCTACAACCGCGCCAAGCTCGACGCCTACGAGTGCGGCATCGAGCCGACCCCCCAGGCCGCTGGCGGTGGCCGCGTGCCGATCAAGTACTACCTGACCGCGATGCTCTTCATCATCTTCGACATTGAGAGCGTCTTCCTCTACCCCTTCGCAGTGGCCTTCAACCAGCTCGGTCTGTTCGCGCTGGTCGAGATGGTGCTGTTCATCATCACCGTGTTCGTCGCCTACGCCTACGTCTGGCGCCGGGGCGGGCTCGAGTGGGACTGACGCGCGAGTTCGAGAACAAGGACATCTGATGGGAATCGAAGAGAAGCTCCCCGCGGGCTTCCTGCTGACCACGGTCGAGCAGGTCGCCGGCTACATGCGCAAGAGCTCGGTCTGGCCCGCCACCTTCGGCCTCGCGTGCTGTGCCATCGAGATGATGGCCGTCGGCACCCCGGACTACGACATCGCCCGCTTCGGCATGGAGCGCTTCTCGGCGACCCCGCGCCAGGCCGACCTGATGATCGTGGCCGGCCGGGTGAGCCAGAAGATGGCCCCCGTCGTGCGCCAGGTCTACGACCAGATGCCCGAGCCCAAGTGGGTCATCTCCATGGGCGTGTGCGCCAGCTCCGGCGGCATGTTCAACAACTACGCGATCGTCCAGGGCGTCGACCACATCATCCCGGTCGACGTCTACCTGCCCGGCTGCCCGCCGCGGCCGGAGATGCTGCTCAACGCGATCATCACGCTCCACGAGCAGATCCAGAACAGCAAGCTCGGCGTCAACCGCGTCGCCGCGGCGCGCGCCGCCGAGGAGGCAGCCCTCGCGGCGACGCCGACCCACCAGATGAAAGGCCTTCTCGCGTAATGGCTGACAACGAGAAGCGCTCTGCCGATCCGGGGGCTGGTGGCCCCGCGGAGAAGCAGGAGAAGATCGAGGCTGCCCTGACCGGCAAGAACGACGAGGTCGAGACCGGCGACACCAAGGCGGCCGCGCAGTACGGCTCCACCACGGGGGACAACCTCCCCGCCGCTCCCGGCACCACCCCCGAGCCCGTCGTCGTCGGCGAGCGCCGCGGCATGTTCGGGGCGGCCGACGCGGGCGACACCTCCGGCTACGGCGGCCTCCGCTCGCCGATCCTCTTCCCGGCCGCGGCCCAGCGCCCCTACGGCTCGTTCTTCGACGACCTCGCCGACAACCTCGAGCGCGCTCTGGTCGGCGGCGACGCCTCCTTCGGCGAGGCCGTCGAGCGCGTGGTCGTCGACCGTGGCGAGCTCACGCTGTACGTCCGCCGCCAGCACCTGCTCGCAGTTGCCCGCGTGCTCCGCGACGACCCGGCGCTGCGCTTCGAGATCTGCTCCAGTGTCTCGGGCGTCCACTACCCCGGCGAGGCGGGCCGCGAGCTCCACGCGGTCTACCACTTCCTGTCGATCACCCACGGCAGCCGCCGCGTGCGCGTCGAGGTGACCTGCCCCGACGGCGACGCCCACATCCCCTCGATCGTCTCGATCTACCCGGCAGCCGACTGGCACGAGCGGGAGACCTGGGACATGTTCGGGATCGAGTTCGACGGCCACCCGGCCCTGACCCGAATCCTCATGCCCGACGACTGGCCGGGCCACCCCCAGCGCAAGGACTACCCGCTCGGCGGCATCCCCGTCGAGTACAAGGGCGCCACCATCCCGCCGCCCGACCAGCGGAGGTCTTACAACTGATGTCCACCACCCACGAGACCCACGACAGCACCGGTGCCCAGGACGTCTACGCCACCTCGGCGGCCGACACCGCCGACACCGAGGGCGCCCGCGTCTTCAACGCCGCCGGTGGCGACTGGGACCTGCTGACCGACGAGGCGGCCGCGCTCCACGAGGAGCGCATCGTCGTCAACATGGGCCCGCAGCACCCGTCGACGCACGGCGTGCTCCGCCTCATCCTCGAGCTCGACGGCGAGTCGGTGACCGAGGCCCGCGCCGGCATCGGCTACCTGCACACGGGCATCGAGAAGAACATGGAGTTCCGCAACTGGACGCAGGGCGTGACGTTCTGCACCCGGATGGACTACGTGGCCCCGCTGTTCAACGAGGCGGTCTACTGCCTCGGCGTCGAGAAGCTGCTCGGCATCACCGACCAGATCCCCGAGCGCGCCAGCACCATCCGCGTGCTGATGATGGAGCTCAACCGGATCGCCAGCCACCTGGTGTGCCTGGCCACCGGCGGCATGGAGATGGGCGCGACCACCGTCATGACGGTGGGCTTCCGCGAGCGCGAGCGGGTGCTGTCCATCTTCGAGATGATCAGCGGCCTGCGGATGAACCACGCCTACATCCGCCCCGGCGGCGTCGCGCAGGACCTCCCACCCGGCGCCATCGACAAGGTCCGCGACGCGGTCCCCGCGATCCGCAAGGGCCTCGGCGAGCTCGAGCTGCTGCTCAACGAGAACCCCATCCTCAAGGGCCGCACCGTCGACGTGGGCCACCTCGACCTGACCGGCTGCATGGCCCTCGGGATCACCGGGCCGATCCTGCGCTCGACGGGCCTGCCCCACGACCTGCGCAAGTCCGACCCCTACTGCGGCTACGAGACCTACGACTTCGAGGTCGTCACCCGCGACAGCTGCGACGCCTACGGCCGCCTCCGCATCCGTCTCGACGAGATGTACGAGTCGCTGAAGATCGTCGAGCAGGCCATCGACCGTCTCCAGGCCAAGCCGGGTCCGGTGATGGTCGAGGACAAGAAGATCGCGTGGCCGGCCCAGCTCGCCATCGGCAGCGACGGCATGGGCAACAGCCTCGACCACATCCGCGAGATCATGGGCACCTCGATGGAGTCCCTCATCCACCACTTCAAGCTGGTGACCGAGGGCTTCAAGGTCCCGCCGGGCCAGGCGTATGCCGTGGTCGAGAGTCCCAAGGGCGAGCTCGGCTGCCACGTGGTGTCCGAGGGCGGGACACGCCCGTTCCGGGCGCACTTCCGCGACCCGTCGTTCAACAACCTGCAGGCTGTTGCCGCGATGTGCGAGGGCGGCCAGGTCGCCGACGTCATCGTCGCCGTGGCCTCGATCGACCCCGTCATGGGAGGCGTGGACCGCTAATGGCAACACATTCTGTTGAGGGGCACTTCGGTCACCAGACCGCGTCCGGTCACCTCACGGTGCCGCCGGAGAGCAAGGAGCCGTATGCCGCCGACGTGCTCGCACAGCTGCACGCTGACGCCGAGCAGGTCGTGGCCCGCTACCCCCAGAAGCGGTCGGCCCTGCTGCCGCTGCTGCACCTCGTGCAGAGCGTCGACGGCTACATCACCGGCCGCGGCATCGACTTCTGCGCGGAGGTCCTCGACCTGACCCGCGCCGAGGTCTCCGGCGTGGCGACCTTCTACACGCAGTACAAGCGCCACCCCAACGGCGAGTACACCGTGGGCGTCTGCACCAACACGCTCTGCGCGATCATGGGCGGCGACCAGATCTGGGAGTCCGTCTCCGAGCACCTCGGGATCGGCCACGACGAGACCACCCCCGACGGCAAGATCACCCTCGAGCGTGTCGAGTGCAACGCGGCCTGCGACTACGCCCCCGTGGTCATGGCCAACTGGGAGTTCTTCGACAACCAGACGCCCGAGTCGACCAGGCAGCTGGTCGACGACCTGCGCGAGGGCAAGCCGGTCGCCCCGACCCGCGGCCCGAGCCGGGTGTGCTCGTTCAAGGAGGTCTCGCGGGTCCTCGCGGGCTTCCACGACGGCCTCGCTGACGAGGGCGTGGGCGCGGGCCCGGCCTCCCTGCAGGGCCTGAACGTGGCCCGCCAGCACAACTGGACCGCGCCGGCGGGCGCCGAGCAGGTCTCCGGCGAGCACCGGGCCGAGGCGACGTCCGGCGCCATGGCGGCCGGACGGCATACCTCGCAGGACACCCCGGCCAACCAGCCCGACGAGCTGCCGGGCGGCAAGGACGGCAAGGACACGGAGGGAGAGCAGAAATGAGCACCACCCTCACCCCGATCCTCACGAAGTTCTGGGACGACCCGCAGTCCTGGACCCTGGAGACCTATCGGGCCAACGACGGCTACAAGGCGCTCGAGAAGGCCCTGGCGATGGAGCCGGCCGCCCTGGTGGAGATGACCAAGGACTCCGGCCTGCGCGGCCGCGGAGGCGCGGGCTTCCCCACCGGCATGAAGTGGGGCTTCCTGCCCAAGCCGGACGGCGGTCCCCGCTACCTCGTCGTCAACGCCGACGAGTCCGAGCCGGGCACCTGCAAGGACATCCCGCTCATGATGGCCGCGCCGCAGTTCCTCATCGAGGGCGTGGCGATCACCTCCTACGCCATCGGCTGCAACCACGCCTTCATCTACCTGCGCGGCGAGGTCGTCCACGTCTACCGCCGCCTGCTGCGCGCGGTGGAGGAGGCCTACGCGGCCGGCCTGCTCGGCAAGAACATCCTGGGCACCGGTTTCGACCTCGACGTCACCGTGCACGCCGGCGCCGGCGCCTACATCTGCGGCGAGGAGACCGCGCTCCTCGACAGCCTCGAGGGCCGCCGCGGCCAGCCCCGCCTGAAGCCGCCGTTCCCGGCCGTCGCCGGCCTCTACGCGCGGCCGACCGTCGTCAACAACGTCGAGTCGATCGCCTCCGTGCCGCCGATCCTGCTCCACGGCGCCGACTGGTTCTCCGACATGGGCACCGAGAAGTCGCAGGGCTTCGGCATCTTCTCCCTCTCGGGCCACGTCAAGAACCCCGGCCAGTACGAGGCGCCGCTCGGCATCACGCTGCGCGAGCTGCTCGACATGGCCGGCGGCATGCGCGACCCGCAGAAGAAGCTGAAGTTCTGGACCCCGGGCGGCTCGTCCACGCCGCTGTTCACCGACGCCCACCTCGACGTGCCGCTGGACTTCGAGTCCGTCGGCGCTGCCGGGTCGATGCTCGGCACGCGCGCGCTGCAGATCTTCGACGAGACCACCTGCGTGGTCCGCGCGGTCGACCGCTGGACCGAGTTCTACAAGCACGAGTCGTGCGGCAAGTGCACCCCGTGCCGCGAGGGCACCTGGTGGCTGGCGCAGATCACCAACCGGCTCGAGCACGGCCAGGGCAGCGAGGAAGACGTCGAGAAGCTGCTCGACATCTGCGACAACATCCTGGGCCGCTCGTTCTGCGCCCTCGGTGACGGTGCCACGTCGCCGATCACCAGCAGCATCCAGTACTTCCGCGAGGAGTACATCGCTCACCTGACAGGCGGCGGGTGCCCGTTCGACCGGGACGCCTCGTCGCTGTTCGCGAAGGACAACGTGCCCGCATGACGACCACGAACCCCACCACCAGCCCCAGCGCCGGCGGCAACGCCGTCAGCAGCGGTGGCAACGCCACCCCGCCGCCCGCGGTCGAGCAGGTCACCCTGACGATCGACGGTGTGGAGGTGTCGGTGCCCAAGAACACGCTGGTGATCCGGGCCGCCGAGGAGGTCGGCGTCCAGATCCCGCGGTTCTGCGACCACCCGCTGCTCGAGCCGGTCGGCGCCTGCCGCCAGTGCCTGGTCGACGTCGCGATGCCCGGCCCGGACGGGTCGCTGCGCCCGATGCCGAAGCCCCAGGCCTCGTGCACCATGACGGTGTCGCAGGGCATGGAGGTCAAGACCCAGCTGACGTCCCCGGTCGCCGACAAGGCGCAGCAGGGCGTGATGGAGTTCCTGCTCATCAACCACCCGCTCGACTGCCCGGTCTGCGACAAGGGCGGCGAGTGCCCCCTGCAGAACCAGGCCATGAGCAACGGGCGCGCGGTCTCCCGCTTCGAGGACATCAAGCGCACCTACCCCAAGCCGATCAACATCTCCTCGCAGGTCCTCCTCGACCGCGAGCGCTGCGTGCTGTGCGCGCGCTGCACCCGTTTCTCCGACCAGATCGCCGGTGACCCGTTCATCGCCCTCGTCGAGCGTGGCGCGCTGCAGCAGGTCGGCATCTACGAGGAGAAGCCGTTCGAGTCCTACTTCTCCGGCAACACCGTCCAGATCTGCCCGGTGGGCGCGCTGACCGGCGCGGCCTACCGGTTCCGCTCCCGTCCGTTCGACCTCGTCTCCACGCCGAGTGTCTGCGAGCACTGCGCGTCCGGCTGCGAGCAGCGCACCGACCACCGCCGCGGCGTCGTGCTGCGCCGGATGGCGTGGAACACCCCCGAGGTCAACGAGGAGTGGAACTGCGACAAGGGCCGCTGGGCCTTCCAGTACGCCACCACCGGCGACCGCTTCACCATGCCGATGGTGCGCGACGAGCACGGCGAGCTGCAGGTCGCCTCCTGGCCGGAGGCGCTGGCCGCTGCCGCCGAGGGCCTGCGCGGCTCCCGCGCCGGTGTGCTCGTCGGCGGCCGCGTCTCCGCTGAGGACGCCTACGCCTACGCCAAGTTCGCCCGCACCGCGCTGTCGACCAACGACATCGACTTCCGCGCCCGTCCGCACTCCGCCGAGGAGGCCGAGTTCCTCGCGTCCTCCGTGGTGGCCACGGGTCCCGAAGGCGGGTCGGTGACCTACGCCGACCTCGAGCGGGCCAAGGCCGTCGTCCTGGTGGGCTTCGAGCCCGAGGAGGAGTCGCCCATCGTCTTCCTGCGGCTGCGCAAGGCAGTCCGCAAGAACAAGACCGCCGTGTATGCCGTGTCGCCCTTTGCGACGCGCGGGCTCACCAAGCTGGCCGGTCACCTCATCGCCTCCGCGCCCGGCACCGAGGCCGAGGTGCTCGGCGCCCTGGCCGACGGCGGCCAGGGACACGAGGGTGCGGCCAAGGCCGCCGAGGCGCTGAAGGGCGAGGGCGCGGTCGTCCTCGTCGGCGAGCGCCTGGCCACCGTGCCGGGCGCCCTGTCGGCTGCCGCCTCGCTGGCGGCCTCCACGGGCGCACGCCTGGCCTGGGTGCCGCGGCGCGCCGGTGAGCGCGGTTCGCTCGAGGCCGGTGCCCTGCCGACGCTGCTGCCCGGTGGCCGCCCGGTCGCCGATGTCGCCGCACGCCAGCAGGTTGCCGAGGCCTGGGACGTCGTCGGGCTCCCCGACACCCCCGGCCGCGACACCGCCGGCATCATCGAGGCCGCCTGCTCAGGTCAGGTCGAGGCCCTCGTGGTCGGCGGCGTCGACGCCGGCGACCTCGCGGACCCGCGCACCGAGGAGGCGCTGGCCAAGACCTTCGTCGTCTCGCTCGAGCTGCGCCCGTCAACGGTGACCGCGGTCGCCGACGTGGTGCTGCCCGTCGCTGCCCACGCCGAGAAGGCCGGCACCTTCGTCAACTGGGAGGGCCGGGTCCGGCCGTTCCAGGCGGCGCTGGAGTCCGGGGCGATGTCCGACTACCGCGTCCTCGACATGCTCGCCAGCGAGCTGGGCGTCTTCCTCGGCACCCGCACCCTCGGCGAGGTCCGCAGCGAGATGGCCTCGCTCGGCCCGTGGTCGGGGGAGCGGACCACCGCTCCGTCCGTCGCGGTGGGCGAGGTGCCCAGCGCCGGCGACGGCCAGCTCGTCCTGGCGACCTGGCACCACCTGCTCGACCAGGGCAGCCTCCAGGACGGCGAGCCGTTCCTGGCCGGCACGGCCCCGGCCGCGCGGGCCAGGGTCTCCGCCGCCACGGCCGAGGCGTTCGGCCTCGCCGACGGCGAGGTGGTCACGCTCTCGACGGCGTCCGGCGCGGTCACCGCGCCGGTCGAGGTGGTCGAGGGCATGGTCGACCACGTCGTCTGGGTCCCCACGAACTCCGCCGGCAGCCACGTCCGCACCACGCTGGGTGTGGGCGCCGGCGCCGTCGTCACTGTCACCAAGGGTGGTGCCGCATGAGCAGCCTGACCTTCGCAGCCGAGGCCCTGGTCTCCCTTCCCGGCGCGGACAACCCGCACGCGGACTTCAGCGACACCCCGACCTGGCTCGCGCTGGTCAAGGCGCTGCTCGTCTTCGTGTTCCTCCTGGTCAACACGCTGGTCGTCATCTGGTTCGAGCGCCGCGTCATCGGCCGGATGCAGCAGCGCCCGGGCCCGAACCGCACCGGCCCCTTCGGCCTGCTCCAGACCCTGGCCGACGGCGTGAAGCTGGCCCTCAAGGAGGACCTGACGCCCAAGAACGCCGACAAGTTCGTCTTCGCGCTTGCCCCGGTCATCGCCGGTGCGATGGCGTTCGTGTCGTTCGCGATCATCCCCATGGGCCCGATGGTCAGCATGTTCGGCCACCGCACCCCGCTGCAGCTGACCGACACCCCCGTCGCGGTGCTGCTCGTGCTCGCGGTCGCCGGCGTCGGCGTCTACGGCATCGTGCTCGCCGGCTGGTCCTCGGGCTCGACCTACCCGCTGCTCGGTGGCCTGCGCTCCACCGCCCAGGTCATCTCCTACGAGATCGCCATGGGCATGGCCCTGGTCGCGATCTTCCTCTACAGCGGCTCGATGTCGACCTCGCAGATCGTCTACTCGCAGCGGGACCTCTGGTACATCCTGCCGGCGTTCTTCTCGTTCCTCGTCTACGTCGTCACCATGGTCGGCGAGACCAACCGCCTGCCGTTCGACCTCGCCGAGGGTGAGGGTGAGCTGACCGGTGGCTTCCACACCGAGTACTCCTCGCTGAAGTTCGCGATGTTCTTCCTCGGCGAGTACGTCAACATGTTCACCGTCTCGGCGCTGGCCACCACGATGTTCCTCGGTGGCTGGCAGGCGCCTCCCGGCATCGCCGCCATCAACGACGGCATGTTCAACGAGGGCTGGTGGGGCCTGCTCTGGTTCGTCATCAAGCTGTGGGCGTTCATGTTCTTCTTCGTGTGGCTGCGAGGCTCGCTGCCCCGCGTCCGCTACGACCAGTTCATGAAGTTCGGCTGGAAGTTCCTCATCCCGGTCACCCTCGCCTGGGTCGTCGCCGTCGCCTTCATCCGCGGCGCGCAGCTCGGCTACTTCGGCGACAGCACGATCGGCCTGGCCGGTCGCGACTTCCCGGTCGCCACCCTGGTCATCGTCGGCCTCATCGCCGCTGCGGCCCTGGCCATCACCTGGGTGTGGGAGGGCAAGCAGGCCGAGAAGCAGGCTGCGGCCGAGGCCCAGCAGCCCGAGGAGATCGACCCGTTCGCGGGCGGCTACCCGGTGCCCCCGATGCCGGGGCAGCGCCTGCGCGAGCCCTCGCTGTCGATCAGCGGCGGCAGGGCCGCATCGCAGACCGTCACTGACAAGGAGGCCACCCGTGGCTGACCCGAAGAACGACCCTGGCGCCAAGAAGGGTGGCTTCTTCTCCGACCTGTTCGCCCCGGTCGGCGGATTCGGCGTCACGTTCGCCACGATGTTCCGCAAGCTCGAGACCGAGGAGTACCCGGAGGAGAAGCGGCCGACGCAGCCGCGCTTCCACGGACGCCACCAGCTCAACCGCCACCCCGACGGTCTCGAGAAGTGCGTGGGCTGTGAGCTCTGCGCATGGGCGTGCCCGGCGGACGCCATCCTCGTCGAGGGCGCCGACAACACCGAGGACGCCCGCTTCAGCCCCGGCGAGCGCTACGGCCGCGTCTACCAGATCAACTACCTGCGCTGCATCTTCTGTGGTCTGTGCATCGAGGCGTGCCCGACCCGGGCCCTGACGATGACCAACTTCTACGAGCTGGCCGACCACAGCCGCGGCGACCTCATCTTCACCAAGGAGCAGCTGCTGGCCCCGCTGCAGGAAGGCATGCTCCCACCGCCGCACCCGATGGTCGACGGCATGGAGGAGCGCGACTACTACCAGGGCAAGGTCGCCAAGGCCACGCCCGAGCAGCAGCGCTGGGTCAAGGACCACGAGACGCAGCCGGAGGAGGGCCTGGCCCCCACCGGCGACCCGGTCGAGGGAGTCGACACCGTGGGCCACGGCCGCCAGGCCACCCGCGACACCACCGAGGCGGTAAAGCGATGACCGGTACCGGCGAGCAGGTTCTCTTCTGGGTCCTCGGACCCATTTCTGTGCTGGCCGCCCTCGGGCTGCTCTTCGCCAAGAAGGCCGTCCATGCCGCGATCGGTGTGGCCCTGGTGATGATCAACCTGGGCATCTTCTACATCGCGAACCAGGCGGACTTCCTGGGCATCATCCAGATCTTCGTCTACACGGGCGCGGTCATGATGCTGTTCCTCTTCGTGCTCATGCTGGTCGGTGTCGACTCCTCCGACTCGCTGGTGGAGACGCTCAAGGGCCACAAGTGGGCAGCCCTGCTGCTGGCCCTCGGCCTCGGCAGCCTGATCTTCGTCGCGATCGGCACGGTCAGCTTCGGCCCGATGAAGGGCCTCAACGAGGTCAACGAGGGCACCGGCAACGTCACCGGCGTCGCCGAGCTGATCTTCGGCAAGTACGTCTGGGTCTTCGAGGTCACGAGCGCCCTGCTCATCACCGCCGCCCTCGGCGCCATGGTGCTCGCGCACCGGGAGCGCATCGGCGAGCGGCCGAGCCAGCGGGCATGGGCCGAGCGCCGCATCCGCGAGAACCGCAACGTCTCGGGTCTCCCGGCCCCCGGTGTCTACGCCCGGCACAACGCGGTCGACACCCCGGCACTCCTTCCCGACGGGTCGCCGAGCGAGCTGTCGGTCTCCCGCGTGCTCACCGCGCGCGAGCAGGTCACCACGCCGACGCGCCACATCGACTCCGAGCACGACATCGAGCACGAGATCGAGGAGGGCCGGGACCGATGAACCTGGTCAACTACATCTACCTGGCGTCGCTGCTCTTCGCCATCGGCGGTGCCGCGGTGCTCATGCGCCGCAACGCCAT
>Ga0247818_10002012_pt1 | contig 13109 bp, 8 predicted proteins | sample 13C_Glucose_Day1_FD_192424 | JGI IMG/M metagenome (GOLD analysis project Ga0247818, IMG submission 192424) | Soil microbial communities from agricultural site in Penn Yan, New York, United States - 13C_Glucose_Day1 | ecosystem: Environmental > Terrestrial > Soil > Agricultural land | place: USA...
CCGCTGTGGTCGGTGACTGGGGTCGCATGTTCGTCAGCGTCGCGCTGTCGCTGTTCGTCTTCACCTGCATCCTCTACAACTACTACCTGGGCGAAAACAGCCTGCAGTTCCTCACCCGCAACCGCGCCGCACTGATGATTTTTCGCGGCCTGGTGCTGGCACTGGTGGTATGGGGTTCGATGCAGGACCTGTCGACGGTGTTCGCCTTCGCCGACATCACCATGACCTGCCTGGCCTTCGTCAACCTCGTGGCCCTGGCCATGCTGTTCAAGGTCGGCATGCGCGTAATGCGCGACTACGACGAGCAGCGCCGCGCCGGCGTCAAACAGCCTGTGTTCGACTCCAGTAAGTTTGCCGATCTGGACCTCGACCTGAAGGCCTGGCCGACCAATCCGTCTGCCGCTGCCGGCAAGACCGAAGCCGAGCCGCAAGGCGTGCCTGCAGCGCAACGCTGACAGGTGAATGACGGGCGCATCCCCTGCGCCCGTCAGTTATTGTGGTGCAATAACTTGTAGGAGTGAGCCTGCTCGCGATAGCGGTCTTTCAACCAACATCAATGTTGAATGATGAACCGCCATCGCGAGCAGGCTCGCTCCCGCAAGGACCTCATCCTTTCGGAGAATCCCCATGAATTCGTCGACCTACCCCGCCGCCCAACACGTCATGGTGCTCTACACCGGTGGCACCATCGGCATGCAGGCCAGCGCCAATGGCCTGGCCCCGGCGTCCGGTTTCGAAGCGCGGATGCGCGACTACCTGCACAGCCAGCCTGAACTCGTCGTACCGCAGTGGCAGTTCCGGGAAATGTCGCCGCTGATCGACAGCGCCAACATGACCCCGGCCTATTGGCAGCAGCTGCGTGAAGCGGTGATCGATGCCGTGGATGTGCAAGGTTGCGACAGCGTGCTGATCCTGCACGGCACCGACACGCTGGCCTATAGCGCGGCGGCGATGAGTTTCCAGTTGCTCGGCCTGCATGCGCGGGTTTGCTTCACCGGTTCGATGCTGCCGGCCGGTGTTACCGACAGCGATGCCTGGGAAAACCTCGGCGGTGCGCTGGTTGCCCTCGGCCAAGGTCTGGCGCCGGGCGTGTATCTGTACTTCCACGGAGAACTGCTGGCGCCGACCCGTTGCGCGAAAGTGCGCAGCTTCGGCCGTCATCCGTTCAAGCGTCTGGAGCGTCAGGGCGGCGGTGTCAAAGCTCCTTCGATTCCAGCGTCGTTGAACTACAACCAGCCGAAACAACTGGCCAAGGTTGCGGTGTTGCCGCTGTTCCCTGGCATCAGCGCCGAAGTCCTCGACGGTCTGCTCGACAGCGGCATTCAAGGTCTGGTGCTGGAGTGCTACGGCAGCGGTACAGGGCCGAGCGACAACCCTGAGTTTCTGGCAAGCCTTGGCCGTGCGCGGGACAACGGCGTAGTCGTGGTTGCTGTGACGCAGTGCCATGAAGGTGGCGTTGAGCTAGATGTGTACGAAGCAGGCAGCCGCTTGCGCGGTGTGGGCGTGTTGTCCGGTGGTGGCATGACTCGTGAGGCAGCATTCGGCAAGTTGCATGGGTTGCTGGGGGCAGGGCTGGATACAGGTGATGTCCGCCGGCTGATCGAACTGGATTTGTGTGGTGAGTTGCTCTGAGCAAGGCTCTGGAATGGCCCTCACCCTAGCCCTCTCCCGGAGGGAGAGGGGACTGACCTTAGTGTCTCGCGCTATACGCCGCCCTGAAAAAACAGTCGATTATGGATTCGGCAGCGTTTTTTCAGGTCGGCGTATCTGGCCAATATCCCCCAATCGGCCCCCTCTCCCTTTGGGAGAGGGCTGGGGTGAGGGGCGGCTGCGGCATGCAACTTGCTGCGTTCCAGCCACCCTCAGGCTGGAAGATCTTATGCTCCACTCCCACCTCACCACCCTCAACGCCGTCTCGCTGATCCTCAATACCTTCAAGGCCGAAGGCCTGTCGAGCGAGGCATTACTGGCCGGCAGCGGCATCAGTGCGGCGGATCTCAGCCGTGCCGACACGCGCATCACCACCAATCAGGAGATGCAGGTCTGCGCCAACGCGGTCGCGCTCAAGCGCGATATCGGTCTGGAACTGGGCCGGCGCATGCACGTTTCCTGCTACGGCATCCTCGGTTACGCACTGTTGACCTGTGCCACCTTCGGTGACGCTTTACGCTTGGCGATCCGTTATCCGGCGCTGTTGGGAACACTTTTCGAACTGAGTCTGGAAGACGATGGCGAGCGCGTCTGGTTCGTCGCCGCCGATTATCGCGAGAGCCCGGCGATGGCGGTGTTCAACGCCGAGTTCTGTCTGGTGTCGCTGAAAGTCATTTGCGATGACTTGCTCGGGCATCCGCTGCCATTGCTCGCCACACGGCTCGAACATGCGGCGCCGGACTATCGCGACAGCTATGCCGAGCACTTCGACAGTCCGCTGCACTTCACTGCCAAGGACAACGCCTTTGCCTTCGACCGTCACTGGCTCGATCAACCGCTGCCGCTGGCCGATCTCATCACCCATCAAGCCATGGCCGAACGCTGCCGCAAGCAGAACCTGGAATTCACCGGGCGTCAGGCATGGCTGGGGCGCATTCGACAGTTGCTCAGCGCGCAACTGAATGCCGCGCCAGGGCTGGAGGGTTTGGCGCAACAGATGAAATGCTCGCCGCGCACCTTGCGCCGGCATCTCAAGGACATGGGCAGCAGCTATCAGGAACTGCTCGATGAATTGCGCTTCGAACGGGCCAAGCAGATGTTGTGTGAGGACCAGTTGCCGATCTACCGCATCGCCGAAACCCTTGGCTTCAGTGAGACCGCCAGTTTCCGCCATGCCTTTGTGCGCTGGAGTGGTGTGGCGCCGAGTCAGTTCCGCCCGCATTGACTGCTGACCTGTGGGAGCGAGCCTGCTCGCGAAAGCGCCAGATCAATCACATCCATGGTGCCTGACACGCCCTCTTCGCGAGCAGGCTCGCTCCCACAGGAGATTTGTCGGTTTATTCCCCGAACCCTCGATAAGGGGCGAATTGCGGTCAGTGTTTTTGGCCATATCCATCCCCTTTTGGCCTTTCCTGCCGTTCTCCGATTCGCTTCGCGCCGCAACACTGAGATCAACCGAATCAGCCCTGCGGAGAACAACAAATGCTGACGATCTACTCGGACGATCACCACCTGCACCATGGCCGCTGCGAACTCATCGATGGCCAGCTCAAGCCGTGCTTCGAGATGCCCTCGCGCGCCGACCATGTGCTGCAACGCGTGAAAAACCAGAACCTCGGCGCGGTCGAGGCACCGAAGGATTTCGGTCTGGAGCCGATCGCCCGCGTCCACAGCCGTGACTACCTCGACTTCTTCAAAGGCGCGTGGGCGCGCTGGACTGAATTCAACACCGACGGCGATTTGCTGCCCTACACCTGGCCGGCGCGGACCCTGCGTGCGATCAAACCGACCAGCCTGCACGGCCAGCTCGGTTACTACAGTTTCGACGGTGGCGCGCCGATCACCGCCGGCACCTGGCAAGCGGCGTACAGCGCGGCGCAAGTAGCCCTGACCGCACAAGCGCAAATCCAGCGCGGCGCGCGCAGTGCCTTCGCGCTGTGCCGGCCGCCGGGGCACCACGCCGCCAGCGATTTGATGGGCGGTTATTGCTACCTCAATAACGCCGCCATCGCCGCCCAGGCGTTCCTCGATCAGGACCACAAGAAGGTCGCGATCCTCGACGTCGACTATCACCACGGCAATGGCACCCAGTCGATTTTCTACGAGCGCAGCGACGTGCTGTTCACCTCGATCCACGGTCATCCAGAAGCGGAGTTCCCGTTTTTCCTCGGCTACGAAGATGAGCATGGCGAAGGCGCCGGTGAAGGTTTCAACTTCAATTATCCGCTGCCCGCCGGTTCCGGTTGGGACGTCTGGAGCGCAGCGCTGGATCAGGCCTGCGACGAGATCGACCGCTACGGCGCCGACGTGATTGTCGTGTCGCTCGGCGTCGACACGTTCAAGGACGATCCGATCTCGCAGTTCAAACTCGACAGCCCGGATTATCTGGCGATGGGCAAGCGCATTGCCGCCCTCGGTAAACCGACACTGTTCGTCATGGAAGGTGGCTACGCCGTAGAAGAAATCGGCATCAATGCGGTGAACGTGCTTGAAGGGTTCGAGCAATAAACCAACTCAATCCGGATAAACCAAACCAGACCCGCTCAGGCGGGTCTTTTTTTGCCTGCAATATTTATCTACCGCACGGGCCCTGCGGCCCGCCTCTACCTTGCCTGAAACCGCCGCCCTTTCAGCGCGCGCCAATCAGAGCAGGAGTTGCCCATGCCCGAAATCCCCTCGTCCAGTGCCGTCGATGTCGTGACCCAACTGGTGACCGGCCCTTCGTTGCGAGAAGTCGCCTCGAAAACCTTGCGTCCGGCACTCAAGACGCTGTATCCGCAGCTCGATCTCGACCCGCAGTCAGCCATGGTCGTGAGACCGACCTGGGTCATTGAAGGCGATCAAGTCGTACCCGGCCGCCCTCTGATCGAATCGCTGACCGACACACTGGTGCGTCTGGGCCTCTGCGGAATCACCGTGGCGTATCTCGACGGTGAACATTACCTGACGTTGCAGCCTGACCTGCCCTCAGCCATCCAGCTACCGGTAAAAATCAGCGCGATCGGCAAGCTGCTCAATGAGCTGGCACCCTTGCTGTTCATCGCCTACAAGGAACACCAGGTCAATTACTGGGACGATTTCACCTACCCGGGACAACCGCGCTGGCAGCAACTGTCGCAAGCCTTGCGCAACCTCTGGAGCGTCGAGGCCAATCCCGACTGGAATACCAACCAGCGCGCCATGGTCGAGGCGGTTTACCGGCACCCGGACAAACACCAGCGCCTGCCAACCGGCAACTACCAGGTACGCGCCTGCCTGATCGATCTGGACCGCACCAAGGGTGACGACCAAGAGCATCTGACGCTCCTCGATATGGCTGTGCTGATCGGTACCGACGGCAAAAGCACCTGGATCGTGACGCATTCGGTGATTCAGGGTTTCGAGAGTTTCGAATCACTGGATGAACTCGGCAAAGCCTTGCCCCGTCGCTACTGGAAAGGAGCCTCCGGTGCCGGACTGAAATGGCGACTGTTCGAACCGCAGGGTAACTTCTTCGACTATCAGGCGTGTACCTTGATCGCGCTTGAAGCGGAAGCCCTCGGCGAAATCAGTTTCTTTCAGGATTCGAGCGCCAACCCGCTCTACCCGCATGCCGGGACTGTCGGTGACCCTCGAGAACCGACACCACGCCTCAAACCTCATATCGAGCGCTTGCGTCCGATGCTGCCCGCCTGGCTCGACAGTGCGGCGCCTGCCGATCAAACCCGTTACAGCCGGCATCTGCTGGATCTGACCATGATCCAGCATACGAACAAGGGAACATCATTCCAGAGCGAAGTCATCGGCCTGCAAGCCTTCACCCGCGATGCCTTGAAAAAACAGATGCTCAAGGATCATCCGCTGGCCGGCGACGTGAAGATCGATGACATCGAAATCAGCATCACCAGCCTGGTGGTCTGGGGCACGTTCGTCTTGCCGGGTAATACTCAGACCCAGACGCTGTCGCTCATCGAACTCGCCCTGCAAAACCTCGCGGGGCAGCCAACCGGCAATAAAACCGCACGCTACAAGGATGGCGGCGTGTTGCCTGAGTGGATGACCGTGAGCTACCTGGAACAACTGGTGAGCAGCGTCGATATCGGCAAGACCTACCTGGCGCACCTGCAAAACCTGCTGGTCGACGACAGCGAAAAGGCGACAGCGCTGCAAGGTCTATACACCAGCCAATTGCCCATCGAATTGCCGCTGCTGGCGTTGCAACACAAGATACAAGGCAAGACCGGCATTACCGAGCAGGGTTACCGCTATGTCGTTGCCGCATTGGCCAACACTGGCGATGAACGCCATGTTGATCGCGAAGAAATTGTCATCCGTCCGCTGGCGTTCATGGCCCATCGCAGCCGTTCACAGGTGGACACCGTCAACAACATGTTCGTCATCGGCCCGCGTGACGTGGATAAAGGACCGTGCGTGCTTTATCGGCCACTGTTCGAAATGGCGCTGATGCAGTTCCCCTCCCACGCCAACCTGCTGTACGAAATCCAGCATTCGCAACATCTGCGCGAGTCGGTGCTGGCCTGGTTACCGGACGATGTGCGCTTCAACTACAGCCAGTTCGTCTTCACCGCCCGACTGCCTTCGGTCTGGACGATCCCGCAATCGCTGGTGAACCCCTTCACCGCCCTCGACATGTCCGGCCCCGTCACCCTGGCGACTGCGACAATTGAATTCGATGTACTGGCGACGCTGCATGACAGCAACGTGCAGGCGGTCATCACCCAGGCCGATCGCCAGTCGGTCTCCGATGCAGAGGCGCGCTGGGCCACGCTCAAACGCGGCGGCTGGATGATGTTCAATGCGGCGTTGCCGTTCCTCGGGCGCAGCGTCGGCACAGCCGCGTGGATCTGGCAGATCATGGACGACCTGCAAGAGATCAGCGACGTCGCCAATGAGCAATCCGGCAAGATCGCCTGGACCGCACTGGCCGACATTCTTCTGGCGTTGGGCATGGTCCTCGCCCATCGGGCAGCGGTGGGTGATCAGCCCATCCGTGAGGCGTTCCCGCAGGAAGAACCGGCACCGACGGTCACTACCGACATCGCGGTCAGCAAACCGGCGCAGTTGCCTGACATCTCCAGCACCGAACTGCCCATTACGCATGAGATGGTGGTCAACCCTTTTACTGCACTGAAACGATCGCCCGTCGCGCTTGCGGCGCTGCTCGACAGTTTCCAGATCACCAAACCCAGAGGCATCGGCGATGCCGCCGGCGAAGGCACGCACAAGCACCTCTATCCCCGCCAGAAACAATGGTTCGCCCCCGTGGGCAAGCGCTGGTTCGAGGTCATCATCAATGAACACGCCGAGGTCCAGATCATCGACTCACGCCAGCAACCGTCGCGTAACGGACCGCTGCTGACCCGCACCGCCAACGGTGAATGGGTGATCGACCTTCGATTGCGCCTGCGAGGCGGCGGGCTCGACATTGCCCATCAGGAGATTCAGGACACCCACAAACTGGACGCGGCACAACTGATCACCGAAATCAGCGCCTTTGACGCCACGATGAAAGCCAAACAGCTGCAAATCGACGCCGAACACGACGCGTTCAAAGACGCACTTGCGTCAGTACGAGCGCAAGCGCGCCAGCAGTATCTGACTACGCTCGAATCCCAACGCAAGGCGTACGGTACGAGCGTCGAACAGATCAAGGCGTTGCATCAGAAACAACCCATTCCCAACTACCGGAAAACCATGACTCAGCGCCTGGCGATGCAGTTGTTTCTTGGGCAGGAATGGCTTGAGATTCACTCCACAGAGTTCAAAGCCAACTTGAAAACCATGCAGGCGATGCTTGCCGGTGAGGCCGGTTTCGCACAGCGGTCATTTGTTCAGATTTTTGAAGAAATGACTGATCAGACTCAGGCCATCATTGAAAAAATAGAGTTGGCTGAAACTCGTTTTGATGAACTGAAGCTGCTGGGGAAAAAAGCTGTCGAAGTTGTTCGCACCTATCGCAAGGCATTGCCCGACTATGATTTGAACGACCTCAAACTTTTGCAGATCAGTCTCGGCCAGGAGATCTGCATCAAGGCCGGTGAAACGGCGACTGCTGCCAATGCCTATGAGGCGCTTGCCAGTCTCATCGAAGACGCGACGCTGAGCATCCAGAGCACGTTGAATCTGACCGCCGATGAAAGCCTGGACAACCTGCGCGAACGCACGGATGTCTTGAGCAATGTCGCCGAACAGTTTTCCTCCATTGATCAACGCTTGGGCGATCTGCTCATCGACTATCCCGAACAGATCTACACCGAGCGACTGGAGAATGTGCGCAAACGAGTGATCGGGTTCAAAGCGCGCACGGATACAAAGCTGGCCGAACTGCTGCGCTACAAGCACCTGCTGGAACCGACACCGGGTCCTTCGAGGCCGAGATCATCGACGCGCCAGATCATCAAGACCAAATCCAGGGGCACGGTGGTCGGTGTTAGGAGAAAGCGCATCAACGGTCAACACGCCGACGTGGTGGAAGTACGGAGCACCCTGAAAGGGGTCATCGCAACATTCGAGGAAGAGTCACCCGGTGTCTGGGTCGAACAACGCACGGCAAAACCCAAACCGCCCAAAGCCAGTGCCAGCCTCAATACCAGCATTCGTGAAGGCCAGGCCCTGATCGACGGCTTGGCCGCATTCCACCGCCGTATCGAGGCCCAACTCAAACGGGGGCGGCGTATTCCTGTCGAGGTTGAGGAGGACTATCACAAGCATGCCGCTGCCCTGCGCGAAGCCAACGCAGCGATCAGTGAAGCATTGACCACCAGCAATCTGACCGCCGACCTCAAGAAGCCGACCGAGGAGCTCGCCCACAAGCTTGACGAGGCTGCCAACTCCCTTGACGAAAAAGGCACCAGCACCCGCATCGGGATGGTCAAGCAACAGCCACCGACGGCGGCTGGAGTTCAGTGGCTGAAAGACAAAGGCGAAGTGAAGATCTTGCAAACCGTGACTCGACGCCGGCTCAAAGGTGCAGACCTCGGTTTCCTCGACGAGTACGAAATCCGCGACGCTCACAACAACAAGGTCGTGTGCTACGCGCATTTTCACTACAGCAGCGTGAAAGCCCCCGTCACGCCATTTCCCGTCGGGCATATGAAAACCGTGGCTCAGCGACGTATGGGAGGCGCCTATGAGCCGCGCTTTCTGAGTAATCAGGCGCTGATCGAAATCCATCGCAGCGGTATTTCCGACAAGTCTGCGCGAGCGCTGTTTCTCACACCTGCCACGCCTGTCGCAACCGAGTCAGCGCCGCTTTGATTGCCGGTTCAGGGACTGCAGCAAAACCCAGCACCAGCCCGGCACGCTGGTTCAGAGGCGTCGTGGAATTGGGCAGCCAGTAGCTGCTCAAGCCGTTGATCTCCACGTCGGCGCGGGCGGCTTGCTCAATGAGTTGCTGCTCGCGCTCGATGCTGTCGACCGCCACGGTCAAGTGCAGTCCGGCCGAGACAGCGGGTAAGTCGCCGACGCCGGCAATGGCGCTCGGCCAGCCGTCGAGCAAGGTATTGCGACGGCTCAGGGCGGCGCGGCGCATGCGTCGGATATGTCGCTGAAAATGCCCGGCGGCCATGAATTCGGCCATTACCGCTTGAGTACTGACCTCGGAATGGCGGACATCGACGGCCCGGCGTTGCGAGAATGCATCGACCAGCGCCGGGGGCAGTACCAGATAACCGAGGCGCAATGCCGGAAACGCGACTTTGCCGAAAGTGCCGACATACAGCACTCGCCCCTGTCGATCGAGGGCCGCCAAAGGCGCCAGCGGCGCACCGGTGTAGCGGTATTCGCCATCGTAATCGTCCTCGACGATCCAGCCTTGGCAGCGCTCGGCCCAGGCGAGCAGTTCGAGACGTCGCGCCAGGCTCATCACCACGCCGGTCGGATATTGATGCGAGGGCGTGACATATGCCACCCGACAATCCCCGGTGGCCGACAGCGCCGAGCAATCCATGCCCTCTTCGTCCACGGCAATACCGTGCAAACGAGCGCCTGCCACAGCGAACGCATGACCGGCCGCGCGGTAGCCAGGATTCTCGATCGCCACAGCGTCGCCCGGCGCCACCAGCAACTGTGCACAAAGGCTAATACCTTGCTGTGCGCCGCTGGTGATCACAATTTGCTCAGGTGAACACTGCATGCCGCGCGAACTGCGCAAATAGGCAGCGATCATTGCACGCAGGCGCGCGTCGCCGGACGGATCGCCGTAACACAGCTGCTCCAGATCCGGTTTACGCCAGAAAGCCGCGTTCAGCTTGGCCCACACCTCGAACGGGAACAGATCAAACGCCGGAACACCGACCCGAAATGCTCGGGGCGGACCACTCGGTGGCCGGGCCAAATGGTTCTTTTCGATGCGCAAAAAACTATCGCTGTGGATAACTTTACTGGATGAAATTACAGGTAAATCCAGCCAATTTGTGGATAAGGCTGTGGGTAAGCCTGTTGAAAACCCTGTGGATACTTTTGTGGATAATTTTTTCGCAGGGCTCGCTACCGGCATCAATTGTGCGACGTAGGTGCCATCCCCTACCCGCCCTTCGATAAAGCCTTCGGCATACAGTTGATCGTAGGCGCGCACCACACTGTTGCGGGAGATCCCCAACGCCGCCGCCAGATCGCGACTGGCCGGCAACCGCGTGCCACTCGCCAGCCGCCCGTCCAGTACCCGTAGGCGCAACGCCTGATAGAGCTGACGACTCAAACCCTGACGGCGATCAAGCTCGATACCGGCAGGGTTGAATGGCATGGACATCGTTGGCGAATCGGGCATGGCAATGGACCTATGAAATTGGTCATCAATGGCTCTTACAACAGACCAATAGCCTGCCTACGATGCAGGCATTCGCCAAGGAAAATCTGTCCATGTACACGCCACGCGCCTTTGCCATCGAAGACCTGCCCCAACTGCACGAACTGATTCTCGCCACCCGCCTCGCCATTCTGGTGACTCACGGCGAAAACGGCCTGCAAGCCAGCCATGTGCCGGTGCTGCTGCATTGCGAACAAGGCGAGTACGGCACGCTCTACGGGCACCTGGCCCGCGCCAACCCGCAATGGAAAGACCTGCGCGACGGCGCGCAAGCCATGCTGATCTTTGCCGGCGCCGATGCCTACGTCAGCCCGGGCTTTTACCCGAGCAAGGCCGAACACGGCAAAGTCGTGCCGACCTGGAACTACATCGCGGTGCACGCCTACGGCCACGCCGAAACCTTCAGCGATGGCGGGCGTTTGCTCGACATCGTCAGCACCCTGACCGACCGTCACGAAGCGGGCCGTGCGCAGCCATGGTCCGTCGCCGACGCGCCCGCCGATTACATCGACGGCATGCTCAAGGCGATTGTCGGTTTCGCCATTCCCATCGACCGTCTCGAAGGCAAGCGCAAACTCAGCCAGAACCGCAGCGCCGAAGACATTGCCGGCGTGCGTGAAGGCCTCGCTGCCAGCCCCGAGATCAACGATCAAACCCTCGCCCGATTGATGCGCTAAGGAAATCACCATGAGTCAGATCGACATTCGCCAGGTCAGCGCCGACGACCACGCCGCGTGGCTGCCGCTGTGGCAGGCTTACTTGCGTTTCTACAACACTGAATTGCCGGAAGCTGTGACGCACAACACTTGGCAGCGTTTTCTCGACCCGAGCGAACCGACCCACGCGGCATTGGCCTGGGCCGACGGTAAAGCCGTGGGCATGGTGCATTACATCTACCATCGCTCGAACTGGAGCATCGAAAACTCCTGCTACCTGCAGGATCTGCTGGTAGTGCCGGAAACCCGTGGCAGCGGTGTAGGCCGCCTGCTGATCGAACACGTTTACGCCACCGCCAAGGCTGACGGCTGCTGCAAAGTGCACTGGCTGACCCACGAAACCAACGCCACCGCGATCCAGCTCTACGAGCGCATCGCCGAACGCCCAGGCTTCATCCAGTTTCGCAAAGCCATTTAAGGAGACGCGTACATGACCGCATCACTCGCTGACTGGAAAGGCGTCCCCGCCCCCACCGCCACATTGCTTGAAGGCCGTTTCATTCGCCTGGAAAGACTCGACCCGGCGCGTCACGGTGACGAACTGTTCGCCGCCCTCGAAGGCCCGGGTGCTGACCCTAAACTCTGGGACTATTTGCCCTACGGCCCGTTCCCGGAACGCAGCGTTTTCGACGCTTGGCTGAACAACCACGCGGCCGCCAGCGACCCGTATTTCTTCGCTGTCATCGACCGCGCCAGCGCTCAGGTGCAAGGCATCCTCAGCCTGATGTCGATCGTCCCGGCCCAAGGTCGCATCGAAATCGGCCACGTCACGTTCGGCGCGCCAATGCAGCGCTCGCCGAGAAGCACCGAAGCGGTGTACCTGCTGGCCAAGCATTCCTTCGATCTTGGCTACCGCCGCCTCGAATGGAAATGCAACAACGGCAACGCCCGCTCCAAGTACGCCGCCGAGCGTTTGGGTTTCAGCTTTGAGGGGGTGTTCCGTCAGCACATGGTGGTCAAGGGGCAGAACCGCGACACTGCGTGGTACTCGATTCTGGATGGCGAGTGGCCGGCGATTGCGGCAGGGTTCGAGCAGTGGCTGTCGGATGACAATCAGACGCCCGACGGGCAGGTGAAAGGCTTGGTTGAATGCCGTAGTTAAATCGTCAAAACAAAAAATCGTCCGAAGGCTCGGGTCGCGTTCGGACGATCTTCTGATCTGTTTTCAGCCCAGCTTTTGCGCAAGCACCGCAATGTGTTCCGGCCCGATCCCGCAGCACCCGCCCAAATGGCTGGCACCGCGCTGCTGCCAGTCAATCGCCCAGTGCAAATAACCCGGCGGATCCAGATCCTCGCGCAACGGGTCGAGCCCGTCATTGGCCGTGGCTTCTTTTGGCTGCGGCGGAAACGCATTGGCGTAAGCACCAATGTTTATCTTCACCCCCAGACGCTCGAAGGTTGCACGCGCCGCATCAATCGCGCCACCGATCACTTCCGGCTGACTGCAATTGAACAGCAACGTCTCGACGCCCAACTCAGCCGCCACCGCAGCCGCTTCGGCGACCGGCTCGCCAGAGCGCAGGCGCGGCACTTCATCGGTGTCTTCGTCCTTCAAGGTGAACGACAACCAGAACGGTTTGCCATCCTTCGGCAACCCGGCGTGAATGGCGCGCGCCTCGATGATCGAACTCTGGGTTTCCGCCAGCCACAGATCAACGTGCGGTGCCAGGCCATTGACCAAGGGCGCCAGCAACTCGGTCACTCGTGCGGCCTCGAACAGATCCGGACGATAAGAGCCGAACAGCGGCGGCAATGAGCCGGCCACCCGCACGGATTTCCCCGAGACCTGCACCGCACGTCGCGCCAGCTCACCGGCCAACGCGGCCAACGCCAGCCCTTCAGCGGCGAAGCGCGCTTCGCCAATATGGAACGGCACCACGGCATAACTGTTGGTGGTAATCACATTGGCGCCACTGGCGATATAAGCGGCATGTACC
>Ga0247818_10002013_pt1 | contig 13108 bp, 13 predicted proteins | sample 13C_Glucose_Day1_FD_192424 | JGI IMG/M metagenome (GOLD analysis project Ga0247818, IMG submission 192424) | Soil microbial communities from agricultural site in Penn Yan, New York, United States - 13C_Glucose_Day1 | ecosystem: Environmental > Terrestrial > Soil > Agricultural land | place...
CGAGGCCCTGCGCAACAAGGACGGAGGCTTCGACATCTCCGTGTCGATCTCCCACCCCGGCGGGATCTCCGAGCTGTACTACGGGCAGATCAAGGGCCCGCAGATCCAGCTCAGCACCGACATGGTGATGCGCGGCAGCCACTCCAAGGAGTACACGGCGGCCACCCGGATCTTCGGGCTCGTGGACGGCAACCTGCTCTGGCGCTGGGACGTGGCCACGGGCAAGGCCCCTGCGGGGGGCAGCGGCCTGGAAGCCCACGCGTCCGCGATCCTCCATAAGGTCACCTAGCGGCGGCACGCCGCAAACTGCCGGACCGCCCGTAGTGGGGTCTCACTGATTTTCCTTTGTCCACAGCGACCGCAGGGAGTACCACAGTGAATGCCACAGCTGCCATGCCCGGAACGTCTGGAACGCCGGCCGATTTCAGCGACCTCAAGGCCGTGTATTTCAACGGCACCCTCAAGAAGTCCCCGGAGACGTCCAACACGCAGGGCCTGATCGAGGTCAGCCGCCGGATCATGGCCAAACACGGCGTCAGTACACAGGTCATCCGGACCGTGGACCACGACATCGCCAGCGGCGTCTATCCGGACATGCGCGAGCACGGCTGGGCGACCGATGAATGGCCGGAACTGTATCCGGCCGTCCGGGACGCCGACATCGTCATCGTGGCCGGACCGATCTGGCTGGGCGACAACTCCTCGCAGACCAAGAAGCTGATCGAACGGCTCTACGCGCACTCCGGCGAGCTCAACGACAAGGGCCAGTGGGCGTTCTACCCGAAGGTGGGCGGCTGCCTCATCACCGGGAACGAGGACGGCATCAAACATTGCGCCATGAACGTCCTCTACAGCCTCCAGCACATCGGCTTCACCATCCCGCCGCAGGCCGACGCCGGCTGGATCGGTCCCGTCGGGCCGGGCCCGAGCTACCTCGATGAAGGCTCCGGCGGCCCGGAAAGCGACTTCACCAACCGCAACACCACCTTCATGACCTGGAACCTGCTGCACCTGGCCCGGATGCTCAAGGACTCCGGCGGCATCCCCGCCTACGGGAACCTGCCCGAGGCGTGGAAAGCCGGGACACGGTTTGACTTCGAGAATCCGGAATACCGCTAGCCCCTAAGGACTTCTACTTCATATGACTATCAAGAGCCCCCTGCTGGCGCGCCCTGGCGCCGTCGAAGCCGGCGGCGCTGACGCCGGCGTCGCCTCCCACTACGGCGAACCGCTGCGCGAACAGCGGGCGCTGGCCGCCGGCGCCGCCGTCGTGGATCTGTCCCACCGCGGCGTGGTCACCGTCACCGGGCCGGACCGGCTGAGCTGGCTCAACACACTGTCCTCCCAGCAGCTCACCAACCTGGCGCCGGGACAGTCCAGCGAACTGCTGCTGCTCAGCGTGCAGGGCCGGATCGAATACGACGCCCGGGTGCTCGACGACGGCGCGACCACCTGGCTGATTGTCGAGGCCGCCGAGGCCGCTCCGCTGGCCGAGTGGCTCAACAAGATGAAGTTCATGCTCCGCGTCGAGATCACCGACGTCTCGGCGGACTGGGCCGTGCTGGGAACCACCCACCGGGTGCCGGAATGGTCCGGCCTGCTGGTCTGGGAGGACCCCTGGCCGCATGTCGGGGCCGGCGGGTACTCCTACGCGGTGGTCGCGGAGAGCTCCCACCCCGGGCTGGACCGGCCCTGGTTCGAATACCTCGTCCCGGCCGCCGAGCTGGAGGCCACGGTCGGCGATCGCCCGCTCGCCGGAATCTGGGCGGCCGAGGCGCTGCGCATCGCAGCCTGGCGGCCGCGCTGGGGTGCCGAAACCGACGACAAGACCATCCCGCACGAACTCGACCTCCTGCGCACCGCCGTGCACCTGAACAAGGGCTGCTACAAGGGCCAGGAAACCGTGGCCCGGGTCCACAACCTGGGCCACCCGCCGCGCCGGCTGGTGTTCCTGCAGCTCGACGGCTCGCAGCACACCATGCCCGCCGTCGGCAGCGAGGTCCGCTCCGGCGACCGCAAGGTCGGCACCGTGACCTCGGTGGCGCAGCACTACGAAATGGGGCCGGTGGCCCTGGCCGTGGTCAAACGGTCGGTCGCGCCGGAGGAGGTCCTGACCGTCCTCGACGGCGAGGAGCCCTACACCGCGGCGCAGGAACTCATCGTGGCTCCCGACGCCGGCCAGGTCGTGGGCCGCCAGACCGGTTTCCTGCGGGGCACCCGATGACGCACGACAGCACGGCGCCGGACGCTGAGACCCTGGCGCTGGCCCACAAGCTCTTCGACGCGGCCCGCCAGGGCGACTCCGGGCTGCTCGCCGGCTACCTCGCCGCCGGGGTCCCGGCCACCCTGACCAACGAGGCCGGAGACACCCTGCTGATGCTCGCCGCCTACCATGGCCACGCCGACACCGTCCGGCTCATCCTGCAGCACGGCGGCGACGCCAACAGCGCCAACGACCGCGGCCAGACGCCGCTCGCCGGCGCCGTCTTCAAGGGCTACACCGAGGTGGCGCGGGCCCTGCTGGACGCGGGCGCGGACCCCGACGCCGGCACGCCCTCAGCGCGCGCCGCGGCGCAGATGTTCGAGCGCACGGACATCCTGGCCCTGCTGGGCTGAGCGCCCGCAGACCTGCATCAGCCCGCCCGCATCAACCCGCCCTCCAGCCCTAAGGAACCCGTGGAAAACGTAGCCAGGCCGTGGCCTGCACTCTGGTCCCTGGTGATCGGGTTCTTTATGATCCTGATCGACACCACCATCGTGTCGGTGGCCAACCCCCGCATCATGGAAGGCCTCAACACCGATATCAACTCGGTCATCTGGGTCACCAGCGCCTACCTTCTCGCCTACGCCGTCCCGCTGCTGATCACCGGCAGGCTGGGAGACCGGTTCGGCCCCAAACGGCTCTACCTGTCCGGTCTGGTCGTCTTCACCCTGGCCTCCCTGTGGTGCGGGCTCTCCGGGGACGTGGAGATGCTGATCCTGGCCCGTGTGTTCCAGGGCTTCGGCGCGGCGATGATGACGCCCCAGACGATGGCGGTCATCACCCGGATCTTCCCGCCGGACCGGCGAGGCGCCGCGATGGGCATCTGGGGCGCGACGGCCGGCATGGCCACGCTGGTGGGGCCGATCCTCGGCGGCGTCCTGGTGGACGGACTCGGCTGGGAATGGATCTTCTTCATCAACGTCCCGGTGGGCATCGCCGGGTTCTTCCTCGCGCTGCGCTACGTGCCGGCACTGAGCACCCACCCGCACAAGTTCGACATCCCCGGGGTGCTGCTCAGCGCCGTCGGGCTGTTCCTGCTGGTGTTCGGCATCCAGGAGGGCGAGACCTATGACTGGGGCACCATCGCCGGACCCATCACGGTGTGGGGGCTGATCATCTCCGGAATCGCCGTGCTGGTGGTGTTCGTGGTGTGGCAGAAAGTCAACAAGGGCGAGCCGCTGCTGCCGCTGTCCCTGTTCAAGGACCGCAACTTCTCCCTCGCCAACATCGGCATCACCACGGTGGGCTTCACCGTGACCGCGTTCACGCTGCCGCTGATCTTCTACTACCAGGTGGTCCGGGGCCTGACCCCGACGCAGTCCGCGCTGATGATGGTGCCGATGGCCCTGATCTCGGGCGGGCTGGCCCCGGTGGTGGGCCGGATCATTGACCGGGTCAACCCGAAGTTCATCACCGTGGCCGGACTGGTCCTGATGTCCGTGGCGCTGTTCTGGAACGCCGTCCTGATGCACCCGGACACGCCGATCTGGCTGTTCCTGCTGCCCAGCGCTGTCCTCGGCTTCGCCAACGCCGGGATCTGGGCGCCGCTGAGCACCACCGCCACCCGGAACCTGCCGCCCCGGCAGGCGGGGGCCGGCGCCGGTGTCTACAACACCACGCGCCAGATCGGGGCCGTCCTGGGCAGTGCCGCCATCGCCGTGCTGATCCAGGCGCGACTCGCGGCGGAACTCCCGGCGGCTCCGGGAGGGGCCGGGGAGGCCGGCCCGATGTCGTTTGGCGGCGCCCTTCCCGAGGCCCTGCAGGAGGGGTTCTCCACAGCCATGGGCCAGTCCATTCTGCTGCCCGCCGCGGTCATCCTGCTCGGGGCAGCGGTGGCACTGTTCTTCGCCAAGCCCCAGCCGATGCAGGGCTGGGGCACCCCCGGCACGGTGCCCGCAGCGTCGGCCGGCGCCCAAGGTACCCGGGCACAGTCCCGCTGACGCTGCCCCGCCCTGGTCAGCCCAACAGGACGCTGGTCTGGATCCCGCCGGCGGTAAAGCCCAGGCTGCGCGCGATGGCCAGCGAGCCCTTGTTGCTGACGTCGGAGCGCCACTGCAGCGTCAGCCCGGACGCGAGCGCTTCGTGGGCAGCGATGGAGGCGGCCAGGGAGCCCAGCCCCCGGCGGCGCCACTCCGGCGCCACCAGCACCCCCATCTGCGCCAGGATGCCCTCCCACTCGGTGTAGGCGCCGCACGCCACGGGCGTCCGGCGGCCGTCCTCCGCGTGCAGGATGGTGAAGCGGTGCTCCAGGCCCGCGAGGCCCACTTCGTTGACGTCATCCGGCGGGCAGGCGGCCTCCAGCTCGATCGCTTCCGGATGGCCGTGCGAGACGGTCAGCTCCTCCGCGGGCTGCCGCAGGGGCAGGTCGTCCGCGAAGAACAGGGCGGCGGCGCCCAGCCCGTGGCCGCCGTGGTCCCGGGTGATGGTCAGCAGCGTGACGTGCTGCGCGAGTTCCTCGTCGGAGAGCCCGACGGCGGCGTCCAGCGCCCACTGCGGGCCCACCAGGGCGGAGTTGCCGAACAGCCGCACGAACTCGACGGTGCGGGCCGCGTCGTCGGCCCGGGTCATGCGGACCCCCGCGGCGGCCGCGAAAGCGCCGTCGTCGAGCCCCAGGCGACGGGCCCATGCGAGCTGGATGATGTCGACCGAACCGGGCTCAAGTGTCATGACTCCACCCTACCCACGGGGTTGGCGGTCGCAGTGCGGACTGTCAGGAGCCTCAGCCGAAGAGGACCGCGGCCTCGTCGTAGCGGTACTGCGGGACGGTCTTGAGGTTGCCGAGCGCGGCGTCGAAGCCCACGTGGACGATGTCGGTGCCGTTGAGGGACACCATGGTGCCCCAGCGTTGTTCCACGACGGAGTCAATGGCCGCCATGCCGAGGCGGGTCGCCAGCACGCGGTCGAACGCGGTGGGGACCCCGCCGCGCTGGATGTGGCCCAGCACCGTCGCCCGGGTTTCGATGCCCGTCATGGCTTCCAGTTCCGGGGCCAGCCGCTCGGAGATCCCGCCCAGCCGCGGACGGCCGAAGGTGTCCAGCCCGCGTTCGGAGTGCGGGGTTTCCTGGTCATCCGGGACGAACCCCTCCGCGACGACGACGAGCGGCGCGCGGCCGCGGTCGTGGGCCGAGGTAACCCATTCGGCGATCTGCTCCATCGACGCTTTCTGCTCCGGGATCAGGATGGCGTGGGCGCCCGAGGCCATGCCGGCGTGCAGCGCGATCCAACCCACGTGGCGGCCCATCACCTCGGCGATCATGCAGCGGTGGTGGGACTCTCCAGTGGTGCGCAGCCGGTCGATCGCCTCGGTGGCGATCTCGACGGCGGTGTCGAAGCCGAAGGTGTAGTCCGTCGCGTCGAGGTCGTTGTCGACGGTCTTGGGGACGCCGACGATCTTCAGGCCGGCGTCGGTGAGCCGCTTGGCGGCGGCCAGGGTGCCCTCGCCCCCGATGGCGATGAGGGCATCGATGCCGAGCCGGTCCATGTTGGCCTTGATAACCTCAGGCCCGCCGTTGTTCTCAAACGGGTTGGTGCGGGAGGTGCCCAGGATGGTGCCGCCCTGCTTGGCGATGCCGCGGACCATGGTCCGGGGGATATCGATGATGTCGCCCTCGACGACGCCGCGCCAGCCGTCCAGGAATCCCACGAATTCGTGGCCGTGGACGGCGATGCCCTTGAGGACGGCGCCACGGATGACGGCGTTCAGTCCGGGGCAGTCTCCGCCGCTGGTGAGGATTCCAATTTTCATGTTTCGGCTCAAATCCTGGTTCGAAGGGTTACAGGCAGAGCGCCACGCTGAGCTCACCTAGAGTCTAATGGCGCATGTGTGGCAGGACACAAACGATGACAACGGCAAAGTGCCCCTGCCGGGCGGCAGGGGCACTTTTGTCCGTGCGGAACGTCCGCGCGGTACCTCGTCGGGCCACTCCCTCTGGGAGGGGAGTTACGGCCGGTTCTGGCGCTTCGCCAGGAACGACTCGAGGGCGATGGCGTTCTGCTGGTCCGGCAGGATCAGCCAGGCCGCGAGGTACAGCACGAAGGCCGGTCCTGGCAGCAGGGCGAAGAGCAGGAACGCGATCCGGACGAAGGCCACATCCACGTTCAGCTTCGCGGCGATGCCGCCGCAGACACCGCCCAGCCAGCGTTGCGGACCACGTTTCAGGCCGAGGCCCCGGATAGTGCTATAGAACTTTTCCATGGCTCAAGACTTCCCTGTTGGTGCCGCTTTGTCACGCCCCCGGGCCGAAAGCAGCCCGCCGATCACAAGCGCCGCCCCGGCGCCGATCATCAGGCCGATCACCACGTAGGTGCCGTTGAGGGCCACGATGCCGAGCTGGGCGATGATGATGAGAGCGGCGAGGGCCACCACGATCAGGCCCCAGACGATGGTGCCGACACGGGCCGGGGAATCCTCCGGCGGCTCCGGGACATCGGACCGCGGGGGAGTGGCGGGGCTGCTGTCGGGCGTGCTGCCCGTAGGTGCGTCATAGCTGCTCATGTCAGTTCCCTTCCTTGATGGTGACGTTGCTGAAAGTGCCGTCGATCTCCACGACCAGCGTCTCCCCCGGCTTGTCCGTGTTGTAGTTGCTTTGCTGGTTGGTCATGCCCCCGTGGTTCTGGCTGCCTTCATTGAGGTTTCCCATGGTCATGTCGGCGCGGATCTGCACCGGAACGGTGTCCGGGATGACCACCGTGAGGTTGCTCGCCGTCGCGTCGATCGGGACCACGACGTCGGCCCTTAGCGGCGGGTTGATCGCGAGCCTCGTCAGGTCCACGGTTCCGGTGCCGGCCGTGATGTCAAAACCACCCCGGGCCTGCTCGACGCTCACCGGTGCCCAGTCAGCGTTCTGCGGGCGGAAGCGGTCGCCGTTGGGCAGCACGTTGTAGATGCCGCCGACAATCAGCGCGACCACGGCGAAGAATCCGAGGATCCCGGAGGTGCGGCCCCGCAGGCCGGCGATGACGATGCCCAGGCCCAGGACCACCGCGGCGCTGGCCCAGACGACAGCATTGCTGGAGGTGCCCAGGTCGATCACGTTCGCGACGTCGAGGGCCTTGAGGCCGCCGCCCACCAGCAGGGCGAGCCCGGCGGTGACAGCGACGGCGGGGGCGCCGGGGCCGAAGTTCCGGGTCCCGGCCGGCGGGACGGGTCCGCCGCCCGGTACCGGCTGGTAGCCGCCGCCGGGGGGAGGGGTGGGACCGGCGGGCGGAGGCGTGCCCCAGCGCGGTCCGGGCACCGTTGACTCGCCGTAGCGGGGCAGCGCGGCCGACGCGCCGTAGCCGGTTGTGGCGAAGGAAGCCGTGGGCGTTGATGGCGTTGCCGGGTAGTCCGGGCTTGCCGGTCCGCCGGCCAGGGGACTCGAGGACATGGGAGGAACTCCGTTCCGGAACTTGTTGCGCTGTGTCAGGTAGTAGATGAGGTAGATGGCGCCACCCACCCAGAAGACGGTCCAGACGAAGGCGCCGAAGCCGTAGCGGTCCCACCCCCAGATACCGGTGCCCAGGCTGGGGAAACCGATGATCGTGGTGACCAGGGCGCCGGTCATCCCCGCGGACCAGCGTCCGGCGGCGGCCTCCTGGACGTGGATGCGGCCGTCGGGTTCGGGCAGGAGGGCCCATGCGATGCCGTAGAGGAGGACGCCGACTCCCGCGAAGATTGTCAGGACGATCAGGATTCCGCGCACAATCAGCGGGTCGACGCCGAGGCGCTGGGCGATGCCGCTGGCGACTCCCCCGACCCAACGCTCGCGGCCCCGGTACACACCCTGGCTGCGGATCCAGTCGAAGAAATTCTGCGGCTGGCTCCCGGCCGGCGGCGGCGTCGGGCCGTAGTAGGGCGGCGGGGGCGGTGGTGGCGGCGTCCCTGCGCCACCGGCCGAAAAGTCCAGCGGCAGGGTGGCGGAGGTGTCCGCCGTCTGGTCTGCCGGCCGTCCTGCGTTGACGCCCGAAGCGTCGGTGCCTTCATCGGGGTGCTCAGTGTGCGGATTCATACTTCGATCCTCCCGTCCGCCGCGGATCCGCTCTACTGGGGAACACCCTGAACTGTCCCTGAGTCACCCCCGGTTCGGGTTGAAAACGGGTCCGGGGAACCCTGATCCGTGTTTGGATTGAGTCATGACAACCGCCGTTCCCCGCCCGCCGCTGGTCCGCGGCAGCGACCGGGTGATTGCCGGGGTCTGTGCCGGCCTTGCCCGGCACCTGGGCTGGCCGGTGCGGATGGTCCGCCTCGGGATGGCGGTGGCTGCGCTCGCCGGGGGCGCCGGTGTCGCCTTCTACGCCTGGCTTTGGATCATGGTTCCCACCGCGGACGAAAGCGCCAAACGCAATGCCCGCCAGCCGGCGTCGCCGATTGCCCCGGCGGTCAGCGCACCGTTCGCAGCCCCGCTTGCCGAGCCGTACGCCGCCCCCCTCACGGCAGCCACGTTCCCGGCACCGGCCGGGGCCCCCGGCGGAACAACGGGAGCGGCAGCGGGGGCGGCGGCAACTCCGCTGGCGGGGACGGTTCCTGCCGATACCTGGCGGAGCAGGGTCACCGGCATGCGCTACGGCAAGGAAATTCTGCTCGGGGCGGGCCTGCTGCTGGCCGCCGGCATCCTGATCGCCCGCCTGCTGGGCGTTGATGTTCCGCTCGGCACGCTCATCCCGGTGGCGGCGATCCTCGGCGGCGCGGCGATCGCCTGGATGCAACTGGACGAGACCCGCCGGGCCGGTCTCGTGGACAAGACCAAAGCCGACCAGGCCGGCGGCTGGGCCCGTCTCGCGGCCGGTCTGGCCCTCGTCGTGTCCGGTGTCCTGGTGATGGTGTCCGGCTCCGGGTCGTGGGAACAGACCTGGCTTGCCCTGCTGTCCTCGGTGGCGGTCCTCGGCGGGGTGGCCCTGGTCCTCCTGCCCTGGGGGCTGAAATTCTGGCGCGACCTGGAGGCGGAGCGGGCAGGCCGGGTCCGCGCGACCGAACGGGCCGAGATCGCCGCCCACCTGCACGACTCCGTACTGCAGACGCTGGCCTTGATCCAGCGCCGCGCCGGCAACGAGACCGACGTCGTCCGCCTGGCCCGCGCCCAGGAGCGGGAGCTGCGGGGCTGGCTGTACCGGGATCCGGGCAAGGAAGCCGGTCAGCTGTCGGAGAGCATCAAAACCGCGGCGGCGGACGTTGAAGACTCCCTGGGCCACGCCGTCGACGTGGTCACGGTGGGCGACTGCGCCATGACCGAACGCCACGAGGCGCTGGTCCAGGCCGCCCGTGAGGCCATGCTGAACGCCGCCCGGCACGGCGGCGGCGCCGTGTCGGTCTACCTGGAAGTCACCGACGGCGCGGCGGAGGTCTTCGTGAAGGACCGCGGTCCCGGCTTCGACCCGGACGCCGTCCCCGCTGACCGGATGGGGGTCCGCGAGTCGATTGTCGGCCGGATGAACCGGCACGGCGGCACCGCCACCATCAACAGCACCGAGGACGGCACCGAGGTGCGGCTCAGGCTGCCCCGGTCAGCGGGAGCACCCGCCGGGGCTGCCGCCACGAACAGCAACGGAGAGGCAAAACTGTGAGCAACACCGAAGCGGGGAGCCCGGCCCCGGGGATCCGGGTGGTGATCGTGGACGACCACGCCATCTTCCGTTCGGGCCTGAAGGCGGACCTGGACCCGGACATCGTCGTGGCCGGCGAGGCCGGAACCGTGGAGGACGCCGTCGCCGTGATCGCCGCCGTGCGCCCCGACGTCGTGCTCCTCGATGTCCATCTGCCGGGCGGGCTCGGCGGCGGCGGACGCGACGTGCTGGCCGGATCCGCGCCCCTGCTCGGCAGCACCCGGTTCCTGGCGCTGAGCGTCTCGGACGCGGCCGAGGACGTTGTCTCGGTGATCCGGGCCGGGGCGCGCGGCTACGTCACCAAGACCATTTCCGGAGCGGAAATTTCCGACGCCGTCCGCCGCGTCGCCGGCGGGGACGCCGTCTTCTCGCCCCGGCTGGCGGGTTTTGTGCTGGACGCCTTCGGGACCGCCCCGGCGGACATCGCCGACGACGAGCTGGACCGGCTCTCCGCCCGCGAACTCGAGGTGATGCGGCTCATCGCCCGCGGCTACAGCTACAAGGAAGTCGCCAAGGAGCTGTTCATCTCCATCAAGACCGTGGAGACCCACGTTTCGGCGGTGCTGCGCAAACTCCAGCTCTCCAGCCGGCACGAACTCACCCGCTGGGCCGCCGAACGCCGCCTCCTCTAGCCCAACGATGCCCTATCACTTTTGGTCCCTATTCCGCTGGAATAAGGACCAAAAGTGATAGGGCATGGGGGGTTTGGGGAGGGGTGCTACTTCGCCTTGCCGAGGAAGTCCTGCAGCCGGGCGACGCCGGTGGCGAGGTCCTCGTCACCCAAGGCGTAGGAGAGGCGCAGGTAGCCGGAGGGGCCGAAGGCCTCGCCCGGAACCACGGCCACTTCGACCTCATCCAGGATCAGGGTGGCCAGCTCCGCCGACGTCGACGGCCGGACGGGACCGTTCGCGGACGGGAACTCCTTGCCAAGCAGGGCTCGGACGTCCGCGTAGACGTAGAAGGCGCCCTTCGGCGTCGGGCACTCGACGCCGTCGATGGCATTCAGCCCGGCCACGATGGCTTTGCGGCGGCGGTCGAACGCCACTTTCATTTCGTCGACGGCGGTGAGCGGCCCGGACACTGCGGCGAGGGCAGCCATCTGCGGGATGTTCGAGACGTTGGAGGTGGCGTGCGACTGCAGGTTGGTGGCGGCCTTGATGACGTCGGCCGGACCGATCATCCAGCCCACGCGCCAGCCGGTCATGGCATAGGTCTTCGCAACGCCGTTGAGGATGACCACCTGGTCGCCCAGTTCCGGGACGGCCGTGGCAATCGAGGTGAAGGGAACGCCGTCGTAGGTCAGGTGCTCATAGATCTCATCCGTGACCACCCACAGGCCCTTGGCGGCGGCCCACTGGCCGATTTCCCGGACCTGCTCCGGCGAGTACACGGCGCCGGTGGGGTTGGAGGGGGAGACGAAGAGCAGGATCTTGGTGCGGTCCGTGACGGCTGCCTCCAACTGCTCCACCGTGACCAGGTAGCCCTGCTCGGGTCCGGCGAAAACCTCGACCGGCACGCCGCCGGCGAGGCGGATGGCCTCCGGGTAGGTGGTCCAGAACGGCGTGGGGACAATGACCTCGTCGCCCGGATCCAGCAGCGTGGCGAAGGTGTTGTACACGGCCTGCTTGCCGCCGTTGGTGACCAGCACCTGGGCTGCCTCGGCCTTGTAGCCGGAATCCCGGAACGTCTTGTCCGCGATGGCCTTCTTCAGCTCCGGCAGGCCGCCGGCCGGCGAATAGCGGTGAAACTTGGGCTGGCCGGCGGCTTCGATGGCTGCCTGCACGATGTAGTCGGGGGTCGGGAAGTCCGGTTCGCCGGCGCCGAAGCCGATGACTGGCCGGCCGGCCGCCTTCAGCGCCTTCGCCTTGGCATCAACAGCCAACGTGGCGGATTCGGCTATGGCGGAAATACGCTGTGAAATGCGGGCGGCAGGCATCGCGGGTCCATTCTTCGCTAGCAGCTTCGGTGGCTGTTTGTGGGATTCGACGGAACCTACTCTATGCTGTTCACCGGATCGTCCGCGGTGCCGGCGTGGAATTATGACCGCATGTTGGTCAGATGGTTTTCGCGCCCGGTTTATCAACGAGTTTCGCCGCAGGTTTGGCGATGTTTTCCTCGGTAGTTTCCCGGTGCGGCGGAGGGTCCGGCGGGGCCGGTTCGACGTAGGCGCAGTTGTTGCGTAGACTGGTTCTCCGGTGTTGAAAACACGATGATGGTCTGCGCCTCAGGGAAGTCTGGGGAAACGGATTGGAACGGGTTTTCGATCCATAGGGTAGTGGCGCAATTGGTAGCGCAGCGGTCTCCAAAACCGCAGGTTGCAGGTTCGAGTCCTGTCTGCCCTGCGCAAGCTGTTCCGGTTTCTCCGGAACAAGCGCAGCAACCATGGTTCAGTTCAGAGCCGGGTATCCGACATTGCGAGGATGAGTGAGGACCAGGTGACCGAAACGGCTGCAAGCAGCTCCAGTGGCCGCCCCGCCAAGAATGCCCCCAAGGCAGGCTTCTTCTCCCGAATCGCGCTCTTCGTCCGCCAGGTCATCGGCGAACTGAAGAAGGTCGTTGCACCGACCCGCAAGGAACTGATCAACTACACCCTCGTGGTGCTGGTGTTCGTGGTCATCATGATGCTCATCGTCACCCTGCTGGATCTGGCCTTCGGGACCGCAGTGGGCTGGGTCTTCGGCGGCACGGGCCCCACGGACAGCTAAGGCGACCGGTCCGCAGACTGCGTGGATTACCACCGGGATTCCGGGGGTTCCGCGGGGTGTGCGGAATTGAGTCATTTAAAATAGGCATGTTAGGCAATGAGGAAGCAGGAGACCAAGTGTCTGAGCAGGAGCTCGAGGTAACTGAGACTGAGCTGGATAAGAGCCAGGACGCCGCGGTGGAAGCCGGGGAAGAGTCCGAGGCTGTTTCTGCTGCGCCCGAATCCGACGCTGACGACGCCGTAGACACGGCTGAGGCCGTCGCTGACGAGTCCGCCGAGGCCGCTGACGAGGCTGGCGAAGAGTCGGCCGAAGCCGACGACGAGTCGGGCGACGCGCTGGCCACTGCTGCCGCCGCCGCCGAGGTCGATCCGGCCGATGAGTTCAAGGCCAAGCTGCGCCGCCAGGAGGGTGACTGGTACGTCATCCACTCCTACGCCGGCTACGAGAACCGCGTCAAGGCCAACCTTGAAACCCGCATCCAGACCCTGGACATGGAAGATTACATCTTCGAAATCCAGGTTCCGATGGAGGAAGTCGTTGAGATCAAGAATGCTCAGCGCAA
>Ga0247818_10002016_pt1 | contig 13103 bp, 11 predicted proteins | sample 13C_Glucose_Day1_FD_192424 | JGI IMG/M metagenome (GOLD analysis project Ga0247818, IMG submission 192424) | Soil microbial communities from agricultural site in Penn Yan, New York, United States - 13C_Glucose_Day1 | ecosystem: Environmental > Terrestrial > Soil > Agricultural land | place...
GTACATATCCATTCCTGCGGTAACGGCCACTTATGGTTTCGCTCTTACAGCGAGTCACTTGGAAGAACGGAACGCCGCCCGGCCCCAAGTAACCAAGGGCTCTTGCCCCTGGCGTTCGGTGCCTCGCCTAGGCTCGGCATACCCTCGCTCCGGTCCTGCTCCGTGGGCCCGCCGCGATGGGCCATCCATGGCCCAGCGCGGCTAACCCGGCATCCATGCCGGGTTGCCCACTGCGCAGAACCGGAACGAAGCCTCTCGATGGGGCAAGAAAATCAAAAGCCAGATCAAAAGCCAAAGCCAAAGCCAAAGCCAAAGCGAGGCGGTCTGCCGGCCGGCCTGGTTTGTTATGCGTATGGGTATCTCTTAACGTTCACACGTTTTAGTTACTTACGCGCCAACTTGTACCTCAAACAATCATCATAAAAACTTTGCCTTACCGCCGCCGGTTTGATCCGCGTCGGGCTGTCGTAAGTTTGTTCGGTAATGCCCATTGCCATCATCCGCATCCACGGCTTGGCAAACTTGTATGACTGGATCTTTTGCCGCGCCGCATACAGGGAAACCCCGGATAACTTGAGTTCCTGGGCTCTTGCTGCCGTGCCCGCGCCCCAACTGCACATGTAAGTATCACCGGGCTTCAGTTCCCTGGCCTGGGCAGAAACTGTAAGACCCGCGACGCTGAAAGAGAACAGCACGAACCAGACATTGCGCATTTGCATCCCACCTAACCGCCTGAAAATAAAGCGATTCTGGCGACAAGCGGAGAACATGGGGGCCAGCATAATGCCTTCTATGCAATACGTTGACCTGCATCAGTACGCCAAAGTCATTTTCTTGCGACATTTCAAAACTTTGCTATAGCTAAGCTCTCTCCGCAATGAACGAGGCAACGGAATGTCAGTCGCAAAGAAAATGAGTGTGGGTCAACTGACGATGTTGACCGCGGTCAACATGTTAGGCTCAGGTATTATTCTACTACCCTCGAAACTCGCGGAAGTGGGAGGAATTTCGATACTTTCCTGGCTGATTACAGCCACCGGTTCACTGGCATTGGCCTACGCCTTTGCGCGGTGCGGGATGCTCAGCCGAAAGACCGGCGGCATGGGGGGATACGCGGAGTACACCTTCGGCAAGGCCGGTAACTACCTCACCAACTACACCTATGGTCTCTCGCTGTTGATTGCCAACGTGGCGATCAGTATTACGGCGGTCGGCTATATCCAGGAACTGTTCCACATCCAACTGGACTCACTGCAAGTGGGCCTGGCGACCATTGCGCTGTTGTGGATCACCACGTTCGCCAACTTTGGCGGTGCGCGGATCACCGGCCGGATCGGCTCGGTCACCGTGTGGGGCGTGATTGCGCCCGTGGTGCTGGTGTCCACGGTTGGTTGGTTCTGGTTCGACAGCAGCGTGTACGCCGCAGGTTGGAACCCGCACAACATGGGCTGGCTAGACGCTGCGGGGGCTTCGGTGGCGATCACCTTGTGGGCCTTCCTCGGCCTTGAATCGGCGTGCGCCAACACCGATGCGGTGGAGAACCCCGAGAAGAACGTACCGATCGCGGTACTCGGCGGCACCCTTGGCGCGGCGGTGATCTACATCGTTTCCACCAACGTTATCGCGGGCATCGTCGACAACCCGGAGCTGGCCGCCTCTACCGCACCCTTCGGCCTGGTCTTCGCCAAGATGTTCACCCCATTGGTCGGCGACATCGTGATGGCCGCGATGGTGCTGGCCTGCATCGGCTCGCTGCTGGGCTGGCAGTTCACCATCGCGCAGGTCTACAAAAGCTCGGCGGACACCGGTTACTTCCTGTCGATCTTCGCCAAGGCCAACAAGGCCGGAACGCCAATCGTCGGCATGCTGGTGCTGCTGGCCGCACAGACGGCGCTGGGTTTCCTCACCATCAGCCCGGACCTCAGTAAACAGTTCGACACCCTGGTCAACCTCGCGGTGGTCACCAACCTGGTGCCGTACATCCTCTCCATGGCCGCGTTGATGACCATGCAGAAGGTGTCCAACGTACCGGCCGGCAAGGCATTGGCCACCAACATCATTGCCTGGGTGGCGGCCGCCTACAGCTACCTGGCGCTCTACAGTTCGGGCGAACAGGCGCTGATGCTCGGCGGCGTGGCGACCATCTTCGGCTACACCCTGTTCGGCTTCGTCAACAACCGCCTGATTCGTCTCGAAGCACTCAACAACAGCGTGCCGACACAGACCGTCAGCGCGCAGCACATCACTGGCAAACCGGTGCCGGTGAACAGCTTGAATAAAGCCACTCTGGAGGTTCACGCATGACGGAATATAAACACTCTCTCGGGATGCTCGCGCTACTGGTCAGTAGTCCGGCGGACAAGCGCACGGTATTTGGCCGCGCCCTCGATCAGTTGGTCAGTGATGTAGAGGGTCGTGGCGTCAGCGTACTGGCCTCGGAAAGCCTCAGCGATGCCGCGTCGATCCTGCGTTCAGACCCGGCGGTTCAATGCGTATTGATCAGCTGGGAAATGGACACCAGCGAAGGCCACGAAGACTGCATCAAACTGCTGGTCAAGCTGCGTGAACGCAACACTCGAGTGCCGGTGTTCCTGATCAGTGACCGCACCACCGCGTCGAGCATTCCATTGCTGGTCATGCAACACGCCGACGACTTCATCTGGTTGCCCGAAGACACCAGCCGGTTCCTCAGCGGGCGTATCCTGGCGGCCATCGAGCGCTATCGCCAGGCCGCCCTGCCGCCGATGTTCGGGGCGTTGGTGAAGTTTGCCAGGTCCTATGAATATTCCTGGCACACCCCCGGCCACGCCGGTGGTACCGCGTTTCTCAAAAGCACCGCGGGCCGGGCGTTCTACGAGTTCTTCGGGGAAAACCTGCTGCGTTCCGACCTGTCGATCTCGGTCGGCGAGCTGGGCTCGCTGCTCGATCACAGCGGCCCGATCGGCCAGGGTGAGCGCTACGCCGCCAAGGTGTTCGGCGCCCATCGCACCTACTACGTCACCAACGGTTCGTCGATGTCCAACCGCGTGATCCTCATGGCCAGCGTCACGCGCAACCAGATCGCCCTGTGCGACCGCAATTGCCACAAGTCCGCCGAGCACGCGATGACCCTGTCGGGGGCGCTGCCGACCTACCTGGTGCCGACGCGCAACCGCTACGGCATCATCGGCCCGATCCTCCCGCAGACCCTGAGCGCCGAAGGCGTGAAAGCGGCCATCGCCAACAACCCGATGGTCAAGGACGGCATCGACCCGACGCCGGTCCACGCGATCATCACCAACTCCACCTACGACGGCCTGACCTACAACGTCACCCGCGTCGAAGAACTACTGGGCCAGAGCGTCGACCGCCTGCATTTCGACGAAGCCTGGTATGGCTACGCGCGTTTCAACCCGCTGTACCGCGACCGCCACGCCATGCACGGCAGCCCGGACGATCACGATGCTTCGAAGCCAACCGTGTTTGCCACCCAGTCGACCCACAAGTTGCTGGCGGCCCTGTCCCAGGCCTCGATGATTCACGTGCGCAACGGCCGCAACCCGATCGAACACGGGCGCTTCAACGAGTCGTACATGATGCACGCCTCGACTTCGCCTAACTACGCGATCATGGCCTCCTGCGACGTCAGCTCGGCGATGATGGAAGCGCCCAGCGGGCAGATCCTCACCAGCGAATCCATCGAGGAAGCCGTGGCCTTCCGCCAGGTCATCTCGCGCATGCACCACGAGATGCTGAGCAAGGACGACTGGTTCTTCACCTGCTGGCAGCCGCCGACCGTGCAGGTGGGCGATGCCACTGTGCCGTTCCACGAAGTCGATCCGCTGTTGCTGAAAACCGAGCCGAACTGCTGGGTCCTGCACCCGAACGAGGTGTGGCACGGCTTTGGCGACATCGAGGAAGGCTACTGCATGCTGGACCCGATCAAGGTCTCGGTGCTCAGCCCCGGCATGGGCGACGACGGCAACCTGCTCCCCACCGGCATCCCGGCCTGCGTGCTGACCGCGTACCTGGGGCGCCAGGGCATCGTCGTCGAGAAAACCACGGATTTCACCATCCTGTTCCTGTTTTCCATCGGCATCACCAAGGGCAAATGGGGCACGCTGGTCAACGCGCTGCTGGACTTCAAGCGCGACTATGACGACAACGTCGAGTTGGAGCTGTGCCTGCCGGACCTGCTGGCCGGCAACCAGACCCGTTACGCCGGCATGGGCCTCAAGGACCTGGCTGACGAAATCTTCGCCGCCATGAAGCAACACAAGACCACCTCGGCCATGGCCCAGGCGTTCGGCACGTTGCCGCAAGCGGTGTTCAGCCCGGTGGAGGCGTACGAGAAACTGGTGCGCAACGAGATCGAGCTGGTCACCCTGGAAGAAGCCGCCGGGCGTATCGCCGCCACCGGTATCGTGCCGTATCCACCGGGCATTCCATTGCTGATGCCGGGTGAGAACGCCGGGGCTGCCGACGGTCCGCTGCTGGCCTACCTCAAGGCGCTGGAAGCCTTCGACAAATCTTTCCCTGGCTTCACCCATGACACCCACGGGATCGAAGCCGAGGCCGGGGTTTATCGGATGCTGGTACTGAAATGAGGTAAACGGGTTTCACAGTAACCCCTGTGGGAGCGGGCTTGCTCGCTCCCACATTTGGATCTCATTCGGACCAAATGCCTATGGGCAAATTCGATCACAGCGCTCTATGATTGAACCCCATGACCCCCACCGCCCCGATCCGCCAACCCTGCCCGCCCGGCGCCTGCGACTGCGGGCGTGACCCGCTGCTGGAAACGCCCGGCGCAGACCTGCGCATCCTGTTCCTGACCCGCACGGAAGAAAAACGCCTGGTCGAACGCCTGGAAAACCTGCAAAGCCTGCAGGACCTCGAACACCTGCAACGGCGGATGTTCGAGCAGTTGGGCATCCGTGTCGACATCGTGCCCAGCTTCAACGAAGTGCGGACCATGCGCGGCATTGGCATCCAGGTCGGCGAACTGCCGGGGCTGTGCCGCAAGACCCGCGCCTCGATCCCGGCCGCAATTCGTCGCGCCATGGAAAAACGCCCGGAAATCGCCTACGACCTGCTCAACGCCAACGACCTGTTGCGCGATACCTGACACCCGAACAGGATCGACGGTCGTACGTGAAGTGCGCGGCGCTGCTATGCCTTCTCAAGGGAGCAAGCGTATCAGGCCAGGCAGGATGACCCTGGCAAGGCAAACGTGACCGTGGTCCCGGCGCCAACCCGGTGCGCGCAGACACACAGGTGCCAATTCCTGGAAGGAGGTGGCAGATGTTATTCATCGTCAGCTGGAAAATCAGTACGGCCAATCGCAACAGTGCGATCGAACGTTTTCTCAAGACCGGTGGCGCGCCGCCAAAAGGCGTCACTATGATCGGACGCTGGCACGCCGTCGGCGGCGCGGCCGGATTTGGCATTGCCGAGGCCGATGATCCGGTACAGGTCCAGAAGTGGGTACTGCAATGGAGCGACCTCATGACCATGAAGGTCCAGGCGGCACTCACGGACGATCAGGTGGCGCCGCTGCTGGCAGCCGTTGCCGGCAGGTAATGGCATCGAGGCGGCGAGGCATCCTCGCCGCCTTGGCCCCAGGAATCTGGAACACCCGGTTTGACTCAGCCAATTACTGGATTTTTCAGGATAAATACCTACGCTCTTTCGCGAGTGATCCAAAATCCTGGTGCAGTCACCGGACTTCGTCCAGAGGACTGACGCCAGTACGTCATGGTCTTTGCGCAGGTGATCCCATGCAGGTAAAAACATCCGCCCTGCCCGCCTTCACCCTGTTAGCGCTGTGCTGCCAGCAGGCCCACGCCGGCGGCCTCATGCTCTACGAAATCGGCACCGACAACGCCGGCCTGGCCAACGCCGGTGCCGCCGCGCGGGCCCAGGGCCCCTCGACGATTGCCAGCAATCCGGCGGGGATGAGCTATCTGCCTGGCACGCAAATCACCGGTGGCCTGCAGGTGCTCTACGGCAACCTGGAGTTCAATCGCGACGGTGACACCAATGTCCCGGGCAGTGGCAGCGGCAATGCCCTTGACCCGATTCCCGGCGGCAGCTTCTTCATCAGCCATGAGCTGGACGACCACTGGAGCATCGGCTTTGGCCAGTACGCCGACTTTGGCCTGGCGGTCAACTACGACAACGATTGGTCCGGGCGCTACTTCTCGCAGAACGCCAGCATCGGCGGGCTGTCCCTGGTGCCGAGCGTGGCTTACCGTTTCAACGAGCAATGGTCGGTGGGCGTCGGCGCGAAGGCCATGTACGGCATGCTGCAGGCCCAGACCGCGATCGACCGCTCCCCATTCGCCCTCACCGACCGTGGCGATGGCCAGTTTAAATACAAGGACCAGGATTGGGGCTTTGGCGCGAACGTGGGAGTGATCTACGCCCCGCAAGCCGGCACGCGCATTGGCCTGACCTACACCAGCAAGGTCGATCTGGAGTTCGAGGACGGGCTGGATATCAAGGGCAACGGCCCGATCTTGAACAGGCTGGATGGCCTGGACACCCAGCTCGATTTGACGGTGCCACAAACCATCACCCTGAGCCTGTTCCAGCAACTGGATCGGCAGTGGGCCCTGCTCGCCTCAGTCAACTGGCAGGACTGGTCGGAGTTCGGCGAGGTCGGTGTGCAGGTCGACACCACGGCAATCGATGCGCGCTCGACGACCATCGACGCCAACTACAAAGACACCTGGCAACTGGCGCTGGGCGCGCAATACCAGGCCACCCCGCAACTGCTGTGGAACGTCGGCGTGGCTTACGACAGCAGTCCCGTTTCGGACAGCGACCGAACTTTGACCGTGCCGATGGCCGAATCCTGGCGCATTGCCACGGGAGCCACCTATGCTGTGAACAAGGACACCGATGTCAACGTCAGCTGGGCCCTGGTCTACCTTGGTGATATGCCGGTTGACCAAACCAAATCCGTGTCGGGCAACCGGGTTTCCGGTCAGTTCGACACAGCCTGGATATCGGCCGTAACCGGAAACATGACCTGGCGTTTCTGATTAAAAAAAAAATGATTTTATCCAAGGAGTAAACAGCACTATGAACCTGACCCGCAAATTGCTTGTTGGCACTGCCCTGGCCGGGCTCATGCTCGGCGGTTGTACATCGAAAGTCACCGAGAAGGAGCAGTACTCCGGCTACCTGTCCTCCTACAACAACCTGCAGGAAGTCGAAACGCCCAGCGGCGGAACGGCCATGCGTTGGGTGAGTCCGTCGTGGAACCCGAATGCCTATGACACGGTGGCCTTCACCCGGTTGGAAATGTACCCGGCGCCCAAGCCCAATGAGCGGGTCAACCAGCAGACGCTGACCGACATCCAGAACTACATGACCAACAAGGCCAAGGCCACGCTGGGGCAGAAGTACCGCGTCGTTTCCAGCCCGGCCGCCGCGCCGGCCGGCGCGAAAACCCTGGTCATGCGTGCAGCGATCACCGGGGTCAGTGCCTCGCCTGAAGGCATGCACTGGTATGAGGTGGTGCCTATCGCAGCGGTCGTGGGCGGTGTGTCCGCCGCTACCGGTATCCGGGATGAAAACACCGAACTGTATATCGAGGCCGAGTTCATCGACGCCAAGAACAATCAGTCCGTAGGCCGGGTCGTGCGCAAGGTCTTTGGCACCACGCTGGAAAATGACAAACAGAAAATCACCGCCCAGGACTTCAAGACGGCCATCGACAAACTGGGTAGCGACTTCCAGGCGTTCATCAACAAGTAATTCGCGACACCTGTAGGCGTTGCCGCAGCCTTTGGCAGCGCCTACAGGACGTCAGGCTTTTTTCATTCCCACCCGCCTACGCATCTCGGCAGTAATCGTCTGCCGGGTTTTCTTCAAGTCCGCCCAAGGCTCATCGCCTACTTCAGCCAGGCGTTCATGCACATTGTGTATGTTCCACAGGTTGCCGCCCTTGAGCGCCTCCACTTCTTCTCGAAAGATCGGCACCGACACCGGCAACCCTTCGCGGGTACGCGCAGCGTAGGCGCAGATGGTGGTCGCGCCCAATCCGTTGCGCAGGTAATCGATGAAGATCCGCCCCACCCGGTTCTTCGGCCCTGACACTGCAGAAATGCGCTCCGGCAGCATCTTGGCCATGTGGCTGACAATGGCGTGGCTGAAGTCCTTGACCTCATCCCAGCCGAGCTTGCGGGTCAGCGGCACCACCAGGTGAATGCCCTTGCCGCCGCTGGTCTTGAGGAACGCCTTGAGCCCCAGTTCATCGAGCACCGTCAGGGTCAACTGGGTGGCCTCGACCATGCGCTTCCATGGCAGCGCCGGGTCCGGGTCGAGGTCGAGGACGAAGCGGTCGGGTTTGTCGAGGTGGTCCGAAGTGGCGTTCCAGGTGTGAAGCTCGACGGTGCTCATCTGCACTGCGCCAATCAAGGCTTCGGCGTTGTTGATGACCATCATCGGCTGGCCCGTGAGTTTCTGGTCGAGGGTGGTGATGCCGGGGATCGCCAGGCGCTCGGCGTTTTTCTGGAAAAACAGTTCGCCGGCGATGCCATCTGGCGCACGCACCAAGGCCACAGGGCGGTCCTTGAGCTGCGGCAGAATCCACTCGGCGACGCTGGCGTAATACTCCGCCAGTTGCACTTTGGTCGTGCCACTGCTGGCGTCGATGACCCGATCCGGGTGGGTAATGCGCACCTTGCCCTGGCCAAGACCGATCTGAGACGGCGCAGGCTCGGCTTTCTTCTTCGCGGTGGAAGGCTTGGCGGCGGCTTTTTTCCCAAGGGCAGTTTTCATGGCAGTCGGGCGCTCCTCGGTGATGTCTTTGGCAGGTTTGTCGTCACGCAGGCCATGGAACACCGCATGGCGCACCGAACCGTCCTTGGTCATTTCGGCAAAGGCCACTTCCGCCAACAGGCTGGGTTTGAGCCAGTGCACGGACTTGAACTCGGCACCACCGGGCGGATTGACCACTGCGGGTTTCTTCGTTTGCAGGGGCTTGAGTTGTTGATGGATGCTGTTGAGGGTCGTCTCGGTAAAGCCGGTGCCGACCTTGCCCGCGTAGCGCAACTCACCGCTGTCGCGGTCATGCAGTCCCAGGAGCAGCGCACCGAAGGCACTGCGTGAACCTTTGGGGTCGGTGAAGCCGACGATGACGAATTCCTGTCGATGTTTGCACTTGAGTTTGACCCAGTCACTGCTGCGCCTTGATACATAGGGGGAACCCAGGCGCTTGCCGATCAGGCCTTCCATTTGCATCTGGCAGGCACTGTTGAGCAAGGCCTCCGGGTCTTCACCGAAGGCCTCGGAGAAGCGCAACAGAGGGTCTTTCGACGTTTTCAGCACCGTCGCCAGCGCAACCCTGCGCTCCTCGACGGGCACCTCGCGCAGGTCCACGCCATTGAGATAGGGCATGTCAAACAGGTAGTAAAGAATGTTGCCGCTGCGGCCGGCCTCAAAGGCGTTTTGCAAGGCCTGGAAGTCCGGTACGCCCTGCTCGTCGGCCACTACCATCTCGCCGTCGAGCCAGGCCGATTCCAGGCCCAGGCTGGCCAGTGCCTTGGCCTGGCCGGGCAGCTTGTGAGTCCAGTCATGGCCGTTGCGAGTGAAGAGCCGAACCTCGTCGTGGTCGATGCGCGCCATGATGCGGTAGCCGTCGAACTTGACCTCATAACTCCATTCACCGCCTGGGGCCTTTTCCACCAGCGTCGCCAGTTCCGGTTTGATCTGGTCCGGTAACTTGGCCTTGCGCGCGCCGGTCAGTGGCGCGGACTTTTCTTTGCGCGGTTCTTTATGCGTTGGCGCAGCGGGCTGCTTGATGGCCTTGGGTTTGGCCGCCTTGGACGATTTGGCAATGATGGTGCGTTCGCTGAGCACGCTGTCGGGCTCGGCGGCCACCACGTCGTAATCACTTTCCGGGCGGGCGGCACCGTCCTGATGCTTGATCAGGAACCATTGCTCCTGCTTGCCCGGCATGTGCGTGCGCACCAGATTCCATAGCCCGGCGAGCTTCTCGCCTTGCAGTTCGAACTTGAGCCGGCCCTTGGCGTAGGCCTTGGCCGGATCGTCCTGGGGAATCCAGACGCCACGGTCCCAGACGATGACATCGCCCGCACCGTAATGGCCTTCGGGGATGCTGCCCTCGAAGGTGGCGTAATCCAGCGGATGGTCTTCGACATGCACCGCCAGGCGCTTGACCTTGGGGTCCAGGGACGGCCCCTTGGGGATCGCCCAGCTCTTGAGGGTGCCGTCGAGCTCCAGCCTGAAGTCGTAATGCAGCCTGGAGGCATCGTGCTTCTGGATGCAGAAGAGCAGCGCATGTGCCTTGCCCTTTCGACCGCCTTTAACAGATTTGGAAAGGCCGGAAGGCTCGGGGCTTTTGTCGAAATCGCGCATGCCGTTGTATTTTTCGAGCGGCTTGTCCATGGCGCCTCCGCCGGGTCTATGACTGTGTCACACCGTTATTGTCATGAGACCCTGGGTGAGTGCGCGAAGGTTCAGTCGATTTGCAAAACACGGCTCGATTAATGATTGGAGAGGGGTAATGGCTTGACGATCATCAGACTGCACGGCGCCCGGTTCAATATGCTCTCGGCAGTTTCACCGATAAAGCGCTCATGCCCATGGCAATGGACCGCGCCCAGCACCACCATGTCAAAGTCATTCTGCTTGGCGAAATGGCCGATGACTTTGTGCGGGATGCCCGTCAGCGAGTGCCGGCGTGTGTCCTTGATGCAATAGCGCTCGGCAAGCGCATCGAAAGCCTCTTGCTGGGCGTCCTGAATGGCGTCCCTCAAGCTGGCATCAAGACTGCCTGTCGGCACGCTCATCGGCGCATCGCTCACTTCCGTCCAACGACTGACGTTAAGCAAGTGCAGCGCGGCGCCGCAGCTGGCCGCCAGGGTCGATGCCAGATCGAGTATCCGGTCATTCAGGCCTTGCGTCAGCTCTTCCAGGTGGGACAGATCGATCGTCGCGAGAATATTCACCGGTTTGGGATGCCTGGCACTGGTCACCAGGTGCAGGTGGGTCGGACACTCACGCAACAGTCGCCAGTCCAGGGGGCGGTGAAAGGCACGATCAAGAGCCGGCACATAGTGGGTGTCCTTGATCACCAGGTCCGGCAGAAAGTCATTCACGTACTCAAGCACGTTGCTCAGGCTCGACTTGGCCCAGACCACCTCGGTCGTCACCTGCATCCCGACGCACCGTTGAAACCGGGCCTGCTGCTCCAGCCAATGCCGGTGCACCTGCAGATAACCTTCACGCGCCTGAGCCATCGCATCGTGGTCCAGCAAACCGGCTACGGCCAATGCCTGGACATAGTCGAACGCAACAATGTGCAATATCGCCCCCGTTGCACAAGTCACGGCATACGCTCGGTCAAACGCAGGGGTAAGGGTCATTTCGCTGGGGGCTATCAATAGAATGCGCTTGATTTTGACCATGACATACCTCGTCCAGAAACCCTGATTGCAAACCCGACATCCTGCAGGGGGCGCGCGGGTTGAAGGCTTTTGCCGCCTGGAACGCCGTAGCCCGAGTATTTGGCGTTCGGCGGTGGCGAACCTGATTTTTATCAACTAACCAGCAGCTATGGTTAACAGTTAATTAATCAATGTTGATACAGCTCAACGATCCTCCAGCGCTCAAGCGTAGAAATACACTTGCCGCAGGACCCGATGCCTGTCCAGGTCCACTGCCCCCCTTATCGCTGGAGATTTGCCATGCTGGCAGTCACGCTGATCAATACGCTGGTGGTCATCATCGTCGTAGTGATCCACTACGAATGTCTGTTACGCATGAATGACTGGCTGCCACGGCTCAAACTGTGGAGCCGCTTCAGAATCGTGGTTGGGGTATTCGGCGCCCTCCTGGCCCACGCGCTAGAGGTCTGGTGCTTCGCCCTGGTTTATTACCTGATGGTGCATTCCGGAAAATGGGGCAGCCTGACAGGCAATTTCGACGGTTCGCTGATGGACTGCGTGTACTTCTCCTTTACCACGTACACAACGATCGGCTTCGGCGATATTTCGCCTGTCGGCAACCTCAAGTACCTGACCGGTCTGCAAGCCCTGACCGGCCTGGTGCTCATCACATGGACCGCATCCTTCCTGTTCCTGGAAATGCAGAAATACTGGAAGCGCAAATAAGCGCTAGACCGCCAGGACGCAGCAGGGCACCTGATACAGAATATGCTCGGTGGTGCTGCCAAGAAGCTTGTCGATGCCATGGGACTGGACCCGACCCATCACGATCACATCCACATTTTGCTCATTGGCAAACTCACTCAATACCGTGACCGGATGTCCCTCAATGAAGTGTCGACGATCGGCAGGCACTGCGAACTGGTCGGCCAACCTGGCGAACGACTTTTCCAGGTCGCTGTGAAGCGCTCTGGTCAGGTCAGCCAGTGGCAGGTCGCCCATGTGCGCAAGATAGGCGGCCGAGATATCGCAGGCGTACAGCAAATGCAGCTCGGCATTGCACTGCATGGCAAGACTGCAAGCCTGCTTGATGATTCGTTCGTTGAGTTCGTTGTCGGCTGATTCGCTGTCCGATACTTCGACCGCTGCCACAACCTTGCGGGGTAAAACGAAGCCGCTGCCGCCCACCAGGTACACCGGGACCGAACAGTGGCGCAGCAAGTGCCAGTCCAAGGGGGTGAAGAACGCCCGCTTGAGCGCGGATTCGCGCTGAATCTCCTTGATCAACAGATCGGGCTGCATGTCCGTGACGCGATCGATGATGTCTTGCTTGATGTCCTCAGCCCAGGTCACCTCGGTGGTCACCTCGATCCCCCTGCCACGCAGATTCTCGGCCTGAGTCTTGAGCCAGTCGCGATGGTCCTGCAAATAGCCTTCCCGCGCCAGTTGCCGATCGCCTTCTTCAAGCAGCGATAACCACTTGAACGAAGGAATCAGCGCGACGATATGCAAGCTCGCGCCGCTGGCCTTGGCCAGGGCTGCAGCATGATTCAGGGCGGGAGAAAGGCGCAGGACCGGGTTGATGATCAGTAACAGACGTTGATATTGACTCATGATGAACTCCAGTTACGTGAACTGCCTGACCGCCAGTATGCTCCCTGGCACTGAATACAGCGCCCGCTCGGTGTTACTGCCGATCAG
>Ga0247818_10002017_pt1 | contig 13098 bp, 12 predicted proteins | sample 13C_Glucose_Day1_FD_192424 | JGI IMG/M metagenome (GOLD analysis project Ga0247818, IMG submission 192424) | Soil microbial communities from agricultural site in Penn Yan, New York, United States - 13C_Glucose_Day1 | ecosystem: Environmental > Terrestrial > Soil > Agricultural land | place...
CTGCGGGACTCCTCGCCCGAGGCGGCTGGGCTCGACCCCGCACCGCTGGCGGAGGCGGTGGCGCAGATCCGCGGGCACGAGGACGCGCCGGCGGGCGGACACCCCATGTATGCCGGCGCCGTGGCCGTGGCGGGCCACGACGGCGCGGTCGTCGCCCGGGACGCCAGCGGCTTCGCGCTGCGCTACCAGAACGCCACGACCGAGCTGCCCCGCGACCAGTGGGTCCCGATGCGCGAGGACACCGTCTTCGACCTGGCCTCGGTCTCCAAGCTGTTCACCTCCATCGCCGCGGTGCAGCTGATCGAGGACGGCACCCTCGAGCTCGAGGCGCCGGTCGCGGCATACCTGCCTGAGTTCGCGGCCAACGGCAAGAGCGAGGTGACGGTGCGGCACCTGCTCACGCACACCTCCGGCTTCACGTCGTGGCTACCGCTCTACAGCCGCTACCCCGACAAGGCCTCGCGCATCCAGGCCGTCATGGACGCGCCGCTGAAGAGCCCGCCCGGGATCACCTACCTCTACAGCGACCTCAACCTCATCACCCTCGGCGTGCTCGTCGAGCGCCTGACGGGCAAGGGCCTCGACGAGGTGGTCCGCGAGCGGATCACGGCGCCCCTCGGCCTGCACGACACCGGGTACAACCCTGCGGACCGCACCCGCACCGCGGCCACCGAGTACCAGTCGACGCCGGCCCGGGGCATGGTCTGGGGCGAGGTGCACGACGAGAACGCCTGGTCGCTCGGCGGGGTCGCCGGCCACGCGGGCGTCTTCTCGACCGCGGACGACCTCGCCGTGCTCTGCCAGGCGCTGCTCAACGGCGGCACCTACGAGGGCGAGCGGATCCTCAGCCGCAAGAGTGTCGCGCTGCTCATCACCAACTTCAACGAGGACTTCCCGGGCGACAGCCACGGGCTCGGCTTCGAGCTCGACCAGCGCTGGTACATGGACGCGCTGTCCGGGCCGCGGACGGCAGGTCACACGGGCTACACCGGCACCTCGATGGTCATCGACTTCGCCTCGCACTCCTTCGCGATCCTGCTGACAAACCGGGTGCACCCGTCGCGGAGCTGGGGCAGCAACAACGCCGCCCGGCGCGAGTGGGCGCGCGGCCTGGCCCTGTCGATGGGCGTGCGGCCGAGCCAGGGCGACACCGCGTGGTTCTCCGGCGCCCGTGATGCCGCCACCTCAACCCTCACAGCACCAGTGGACGTGCCCTCGTCCGGTGCACGCCTGGCATTCGACCTGTTCCTCGACACCGAGGAGACCGACCTGCTGACCCTCGAGACGTCCCGGGACGGTGGCGCGACCTGGGTGCGGATCCCCTTCGAGCTGCGGGACCGGGGGGAGACGCTCGAGGCCGATGGCGTGGTCTCCGGAAGGGGCACCCGCCGCTGGGCCCAGGCGCGCGCGGACCTCGGTGTGGGCACCCAGCTCCTGCGTTGGCGCTACACGACGGACGGCGCGTACCAGGGCCGCGGAGTCTTCGTCGACGACGTCCTCGTGCAGGGCCCTGGCGGCGTCCTGCTCGACGGCGAGAAGTCGCCATCCGTCTTCTCCGCCGAAGGCTGGGCGCTGCTCGGTCGCGAGGCCGTAGCGTAGGACCATGCCCCGAGCCGACCGGTCCGCCTCTCCCACCGTGGCCCCCGCGCCCCTCCTCGTCCGGCTCAGGGGTCTGCGCCCGTCGCTCTCACCCGCGGAGGACCGGGTGGCCGAGCAGGTGCTTGCCGACGCACGCGCCGCCGCAGCGCTGACGATCAGCGAGCTGGCGGTTGCCGCGAACACGTCGGAGACGACCGTGCTGCGTTTCTGCAAGCGGCTGGGCCTGCCGGGCTACCCCCAGCTGCGCCTCGCGCTGGCCGAGGAGTCCGCCCAGCCGCGGGCGAGCACGGCGAAGACGACCGACATCAGCGCCAAGGACACGATCGACGACATCATCGCCAAGGTCTCGTTCGCCGATGCGAGCGCCGTCGAGGAGACCGCGCAGCAGCTCGACCGCGACGCCCTCGCTGCGACGGCCACCGCGATCGCGGCAGCCAAGCGGGTGGACATCTACGGCATCGGCGCCAGCGCGATCGTCGGCATCGACCTGCAGCAGAAGCTCCACCGCATCGGGGTGATGGCCTTCGCGTGGAACGACCCCCACATCGCCCTGACGAGTGCGACGCTGCTGGCCCGCAAGGACGTGGCGATCGGCATCTCGCACTCGGGGACGACGTCGGAGACGATCGAGGCCCTCGAGACGGCGCACAACCGCGGCGCGACGACGATCGCCATCACGAACTTCCCGGTGTCGCGGCTGGCTGAGAGGGCGGACCTCGTGCTCACCACCGCCGCACGGGAGACGAGCCTGCGCTCCGGGGCCACGGCCAGCCGGATCGCTGCGCTGACGGTCGTCGACTGCCTGTACATCGCGGTGGCCCAGCGCAACCTGCGGCGGGCGCGCAAGGCTGTGGAGGAAACCCGCGATGCGGTCTCGAGTCACCGCGTCTCGTGATTCATTCACAACATTGACTCTTGATAGGTAGGAAACTAACCTCACGCGTGTGAGCAATGATGTGAGCGTGAGTGCGCCCACCGAGGACCGCCACCCGGGTACGACGGGGATCGACACGCTGTCGACCCTCGACGTGCTGCGGGCGCTCAACGTCGAGGATGCCAAGGTCGCGCCGGCCGTTGCGGAGGTGCTTCCGGCGCTCGCCGCCCTGGTCGATGCCACCGTGGCGTCGATCCGCGCCGGCGGCTCGGTCCACTACTTCGGTGCCGGGACGTCCGGGCGGCTCGCCGTGCTTGACGCGGCGGAGCTCCTCCCCACCTTCAATGCCCCGCCCGGCCTGTTCACGGCGCACCACGCGGGAGGTCCCGAGGCGCTGCTGCGGGCCGTCGAGAACGTCGAGGATGACGCCGACCTCGGGCGCGCCGAGGCGAAGGTGCTGCGGCCCGGGGACATCGCCGTCGGCCTGACGGCCTCCGGGCGCACACCGTTCGTCGGTGGGGCGCTGGCCACCGCCCGCGAGCACGGCGCCGTCACCGCTCTCGTGACCGCGAACCCGCGGGCCGAGCTCGGAGGACTCGTCGACCACCTGCTGGCGGTGGACACCGGCCCTGAGGCGATCACGGGTTCCACGCGGCTCAAGGCCGGTACCGCCCAGAAACTCGTCCTCAACGCCTTCTCCACCGCCGTGATGATCCGCCTTGGCCGCACCTGGTCCAACCTCATGGTCGACGTGGTCGCCACCAACGCCAAGCTCCGGGGCCGGGTGCTGCGCATCCTGCGCGAGGCCAGCGGGGCGGACGAGGCGCACGCGCGTGCCGCGCTCGAGCAGGCCGGCGGCGAGCTCAAGCCGGCGCTGCTCTCGATGCTGGCCGGCGTCAGCGCGGCCGCAGCCCGGGAGGCGATCGAGGCGCACCACGGCTCCGTGGCGCACGCGCTCCAGGCGCTCCAGGCCGCGCAGGCCTCCCAGGTCGCGCAGGCCTCCCAGGTCGCGCAGGCCTCCCCGGCCTCCCAGACCGCGCCGGCCACCCAGACCCCTCAGACCGCACCGCTGCCTGAGGACTCCCCGCTGAGTACTACCGTGACCCCCGTCCCGACAGGAGAACCCGCATGACCCCCCGCACCGGATGGAAGCTCGTCGCCATGGCAACCGTGGGCAGTGCCCTGACGCTGACCGCCTGCGCGCCCTCGGGTGGTGGCTCCGGTGATGGCGGCGACGGGAAGACGCTGACCGTCTGGTCGTGGCGCGTCGAGGACGAGGCGGCCTACAACAAGATCTTCGACGTCTACGAGAAGTCGCACGAGGGCATCACGGTCAACTTCAAGCCGTTCAAGTCCACCGAGTACAACAAGATCCTCGCCACGGGTCTTGCCGGCTCGGACGGCCCGGACGTCCCCCAGGTGCGCTCCTACGGCCAGCTGCAGTCCACCGTGGCCTCGGGCGCCCTGGTGCCGCTCGACGGCAAGGTGGACCTCTCGGGCTGGGACGAGACGGTCCTGGCCAGCGCCAAGGGCAAGGAGGACGGCAAGCTGTACTCCGTGCCGTTCGCCCGCCAGGCGACCGTGATGTTCTACAACCAAGACCTCTTCGACAAGCACGGCGTGGCCGTCCCCAAGACCTGGGACGAGTTCATGGCCGCCAACACCAAGCTCCTCGCCGCGGGGGTGACCCCGATCGCGGTGGGCGCCAAGGACGACTGGACCCTTCCCATGGTCCACGAGGTGCTCGGTGGCGCCCGCTTCGGCGGCGCCGAGTTCCAGAAGGCCGTCCAGGCGGGGGAGAAGGACTTCACCGACCCCGACTGGGTCGCCTCCGTCAAGGTCGTGAAGGACCTGCAGAAGTTCATGCCCAAGAGCGTCACGGGCGTGGCAGTGACCGACGCGCAGACGCTGTTCTCGGCGGGCCAGGCGGCGATGTTCCCCGGCGGTTCCTTCGACCTGGCCAGCCTGCAGAAGGCCAACCCGCAGATGAAGATCGGGGTCCTGGAGGTGCCGGCTCCGGCCGGGTCGCCGAGCCAGCCCACGACGGCGGGCTGGGCGGACGGGAACTTCGGGGTGTCCTCGAAGTCCAAGAACCAGGCTGAGGCCCTCGAGCTCGTGAAGTGGATGTCGACCAAGGAGTTCGGTCAGATGGTGGCCGACGAGATCAAGCAGATCTCGGCGGTCCCGGGCGTGGAGAACAAGGACCCGGTGCTCCAGCAGATCGGCGAGAACTACGAGAAGAACGGCTCTCCCTACCTGCTGCTGACGGACTTCCGCTACGGCGCGCCGTCCGGGACCGAGCTGCTGGGCAAGGGGATCCAGGAGATGCTGCTCGGCAAGAAGGACGCCGCCACGGTGAGCAAGGAGCTCGACAGCGGCGTCAAGACGTGGTTCAAGCCCGGCGCGTGAGCCGCCACGTAGCCTCCTGACATGCGACGTCGCGCAGGCCTGTTCTTCGTCGCCCCCGCGCTCCTGCTCTTCGGGGCCTTCGTGCTCTACCCGATGGTGACGGCGTTCTCCTACGCCTTCTTCCACTGGCAGGGCACGGCGCGCGGGGGCTTCGCGGGGGCTGACAACTTCGTCACCCTCTTCACCCGGGCGCCGTTCGACACGGACATGCCGCGGGCGCTGATGCACAACGTGCTCTTCTTCCTCGGGACCATGGTCTTCCAGAACACCATCGGCCTGACGATCGCCACGCTGCTGCACCGCCGCCCGCGGACCCGGCGGGCCCTGCAGACGCTGTACGCGATGCCCTACCTCGTGAGCCCGATCGTCATCGGCTACCTGTGGACGCTGCTGCTGTCGCCGACCTTCGGACCGGTCAACCAGCTGCTGACGGCGATCGGCCTGGAGTCCTGGGCACTGCCCTGGCTGGGCGATCCCGACACGGCCCTGTGGGTGGTCATCCTCGTCAGCGTGTGGCAATGGATCGGCTTCCCCGTGCTGCTCTACGGCGCTGCGCTGGGCGGCGTCCCCGAGGAGCTCTCCGAGGCGGCGCGGGTGGACGGCGCGAGCCACCGCCAGACCTTCTTCCGGATCACCCTGCCGCTGTTGGTCCCCGCCATCGGCACGGTGAGCGTCCTGACGTTCATCTTCGCGATGGAGGCCTTCGCGCTGCCCTATGCGTTCGGCGGCTCCACGGGCAGCCCGGCAGGCTCCACCGACTTCATCTCGCTGCTGTTCTACCGCACAGCCTTCGACTCGGGGGCCACCGACGCCATCGGCACGTCCTCTGCGCTGGCGACGCTGCTCTTCGTCATCATCTTCGGCGGGGCGATCGCGGCCACGGCCGTGCTGCGACGCCACGAGCGGAGGATCGCCGGATGAGTGTGGTGCCCGCGGGTATCGGTACTGGTCGCCGGCTGTCAGACGACGTCCCCGACGAGCTCGAGGTTGGCAGCGAGGGCAAGGGCCGCGGCGGCCGTGGCGACGGCGGCCGCAGGTCGGGCCAGCGACCCGTGGGCGGGGTGACCGCAAGCCTGCTGCTGTGGGGGTATGCCGCGCTGGCCCTGGTCCCACTGCTGTTGATGCTCACGAGCTCGTTCCGCACGAACGCCGAGCTCATCACGGACCCCCTCGGCGCGCCGTGGCCGCTCTCCTTTGCGAGCTACCGCGAGGCCTGGACGGTGGGCAACTTCGCGTCCTACTTCCTCAACTCGCTCCTCGTGACCTGCGGCGCGGTGGTGCTCTCGACCGCGGTGGCGACCATGGCGGCCTACGCGCTCGCCCGCGGCCGCTCACGGATCTTCCGCTGGCTGGAGGCGCTGTTCCTCTCCGGGTTGATGCTGCCCATCCACCTCGCCATCCTGCCGATCTTCTTCCTCTTCGACGGGATGGGCCTGATCGACTCCCGCCTGGGCCTGGCCCTGATGTATGGCGCGTCGGGCGTGCCGTTCTCGGTGTTCGTGCTGACCACCTTCTTCCGCCAGCTGCCCGAGGAGCTCGAGGAGGCCGCGCAGCTCGACGGCGCGAGCACGTGGCAGACCTTCGCGCTGATCATGGTGCCGATGGTGCGCCCGGCACTTGCGACCGTGGCGGTGTTCCGGTTCGTGCCGATCTGGAACGACTTCCTCTTCCCCCTGGTCCTCTTGCGGGACGAGGCGAAGTACACCCTGCCCGTCGGCCTGACGACCTTCTTCGGGGAGAACGCCACCAACTACTCGGCCGTGTTCGCCGGCCTGGTCATCACCACGGTCCCGCTCATCGTGCTCTTCCTCATCGCCACGAAGCAGATCGTCGCGGGCCTGACCGCGGGCATGACGAAGTAGTCGACGGCCAAGCGCCGGCGCTCAGCCCTGGCCGTCCTCCGACGGCGGCGCTGCCGTGTAGGCCGCAATGGTGCGGTCCGCTGCTGCGCGCGCCGCTGCGGGGTCCTCGCCCGCGGCGACCTGGGCATCGTGCCAACGCTCGCCGCTGCGGGCCATGAAGTCGCGGCCCTCGTCGGAGGCCGCCCACAGCGCGCCCTCCTCCGGGCTGGAGATCTCGCCGCCGCCGTGGAGGTGCTGCGCCAGGCCCAGCAGGGTCATGTCCCAGCCGATGCCCACCGCGCCGGGCCCGAACTCCTCCCAGCGTGCGGCGTCGACGTGCGCAGTGTGCTCGAGCTCGAAGGACGTCTGCCCGTAGGCGGCCGAAGCCAGCCGCACCTCGACCCACGAGATGTCCCCGGCGTACTCCCACGTCACCCGCAGGCGCCGGGGCGGCTCGCAGTCGAGGACCTCGCCCTCGGCATTGCCCTCGATCTGGTACCGGCCGCCGAGGCGGAGGTCGCCCTTGACGGGGAGGAACCACCGGGCGATGCGGTCGCCCTTCGTGCACGCGTCCCAGACGTCTTCCAGTGTGGCGTCATAGGTCTGGCGCACCAGGACGGTCTTGGCCTCGCCGTCCTCCAGGGTGCGGCTGCCCACAGTGCGGGCAACGGCGTTGATCTGGGTGGCGACATCGATCACGGCGTGCTCCTCCTTGACGGGGTGTGGCGTCCGCGGCGCCCACGGGCGAGTTCAGCGCCAAGGGCGTCGAGGCGCTGGGTCCAGAACTCACGGAACTGTCCCACCCACGCATCGACCTCCTCGAGCGGACGGGTGTCCACGGCATACAGCCGGCGGGCGCCGTCGGGTCGCACTGTCGCGAAGCCGTTGTCGCGCAACACCTTCAGATGCTGCGAGACCGCGGGCTGCGAGATGCCGAACTCCTCGGCGATCACGGCGCACAGGCTTCCGGAGGAGCGCTCGCCCCGGGCGAGCTCCTCCAGGATCCGGCGGCGGACCGGGTCGCCGAGGACATCGAATGCGTGCACGCTTGCGATGTTTCACGCATCACTTATATAAGTCAAGTCTTAAGGACTTGCGGTCCATCGGTGGACGTGATCGGGTCGCCGCCGTGAGCGTCATCGTGGGTGTGGATGTGGGCGGTTCTGGCCTGCGCGTGCAGTCCCGGTATGCCGCGGGGCCGGGGCCCGTCCTCACCGGGCCCGGCGTGCGGGTGGGCCCGGACGGGATCGACATCGGCGCGCTCGCCCGCGACGCCAGGGAGCTGTTGGACGGCGCGGGTGTCGGGGAGCCCGACGTGGTCGTCTGGGGGATGAGGGGTCTGCTGTTCCTCGCCGACCGCGAGGAGGTCCTGCGCGAGGTGCACTCGGTGGTCGGCGGCCAGCGCACCGTGGTGGCCAGCGATGCCGTGACCAACCTCGTCGGCGCCGTCGGCGGCCTGCGGCAGGGAGCGGTCGTGGCGGCCGGCACCGGCGCCGTCGCGTTCGGCAGCGACTTCGGCGAGCACTGGAACCGCGTCGACGGGTGGGGCCACGTCCTCGGTGACTGGGGCTCCGCGGCCCGACTGGGCCTCGAGGGTCTCGGCGCAGCGCTGCGCTGGAGGGACGGTCTCCCCGGCGGCTCGGCAGCGTTGTTGGCCGACGGGGAGGAGCGCTTCGGCCCGGTCGACGGCTGGCCACGGTTGGTGATGACCAGCCCGGACGCTCCGCACCTGCTGGCGGCCTTCGCGCCTTCCGTGACGGAGGCTGCGGCCCACGACAGTGTCGCCGGACGCCTGTGTGCCAGCGCCGGAGCGGCTCTCGGTGACGCGCTGCTGGCGGCGGCGTCCGGCCTCGCCGAGCCGATCCTGGTGGCCAGTGGCGGCCTGCTGGCGAGTCGGCCGGTGCGGGCTGCCCTGGATGCCCGGCTCGGCGACGCGGGTCGCGCTCTGTCCCTGGCCCAGGGCGGGGCGCTCGACGGCTCGCTCCTGCTGGCTCAGCACCTGCTGGAGGCGGGGGCGGTGCCGGAGCATCCGGCATACCTGCTCTCCACCTGAGCGACGCCGTCCGAGGCGCAACGCGAATCGCGGTGTCCGGCCAACCCATCTGCGCGGCGGACGACGAAGGACCCCGCGGTCAGGTGCCGCAGGGTCCTTCGTGGTGGCGCGGGTCCCACGCTCTGCGTGGGCGGATGGGGGAGCGGTTTGGTTCGTTCGTTCCCTGTTCGGTGGACGACGAAGGACCCCGCGGGCAGGTGCCGCAGGGTCCTTCGTGGTGGCGCGGGTCCCACGCTCTGCGTGGGCGGATGGGGGAGCGGTTTGGTTCGTTCGTTCCCTGTTCGGTGGACGACGAAGGACCCCGCGGGCAGGTGCCGCAGGGTCCTTCGTGGTGGCGGAGGATGGGGGATTTGAACCCCCGAGGGTTTTATCCCAACACGATTTCCAATCGTGCGCACTAGGCCACTATGCGAATCCTCCGTGGGGGAGGGTACCCGAGAGAAGCCGGGCACTTGAAATCGGCGGGGACCTGCGGGGCTCAGGCCTTCCTGAAGGGGTCGGTGATCTCCCGGAGGCGGGCGAGCGAGCGGCGCAGCTCGGCGGTGCGGCGCTCCCCCAGGTGTGCTGCCCACTCGGCTTCGACCTCGGCGACGACCTCGGCCGAGGCGGCGACGGCCCGTTCCCCCCGGCGGGCCACCCGGACGAGCTTGGCGCGGGCATCCGAGGGGTCGGGGACGCGCTCGACGTAGCCGGCCCGCTCGAGCTGGTCGACGAGGAAGCCGGCCGTCTGCTTGGTCACCTGCGCCTGGCGGGCCAGGTCGGTGATCCGCGACCCGCGGGGAGCGATCCGCTGGAACACCCGGGCCTGGGCAGTCGTGAAGTCGCCGAAGCCGGCCTCGCGCAGCGCGGTGAACACCCGCTCCTCCATGGCCCGGTACGACACGAACAGCAGGACGCCGAGGTTGGTCTCGTCGGTGCCAGGCGCTGCCACGGCGACTCCTTGACAATGGTCAGGCTCTCTGCCTAACTAGTAAGGGTATCTTACCAATGGGTTGGCGACCGCAGGCTCAAAGGCGGGTGAACGTCCGTGGACATCGACGACAGCTGGGATGTCATCGCCTCAGAGCGGCGCACGCTGGCGGATCTGCTGGACGGACTGACGGCGGAGGAGTGGGAGCGGCCGTCCCTCTGCGCGGGCTGGCGGGTGCGCGACGTGGCCGCGCACCTGTCGATGGTCTCGCTCCCGCCGGCGCCGGCGACCATGCTGCGTGAGGGCGTGCGGGCTCGAGGCAACTTCCACCGGCTCAACCACGACGTCGCAGTGCGCGCCGCCGGGCGGCCCGCCGCTGACATCGCGGCGGACCTGCGCCAGCACGCCGCCTCGCGTCGAGTGCCTGTGGTCACGAACTACCGGAACGTCCTCTTCGATGTCCTGGTCCACGGGCAGGACATCGCCATCCCGCTCGAGATCGACCGCCCCATGCCCATCCCCGCTGCCGTGGCAGGTGCCGAGCGGGTCTGGACGATGGGCTGGCCGTTCTGGGCCAAGCGCCGCCTGCGCGGCATCCGCCTCGTCGCCGAGGACGTCGACTGGTCAGCAGGGTCCGGTGACGAGGTCCGGGGGCCGATTGCAGACCTCCTCCTGGTGCTCACGGGGCGCCGGGCGGGGGTGGCGGGGCTGCATGGCCAGGGCGTCGACGAGCTCGTGGTCCGCCTCGGGCAGCCGCCGGTTTCCGCGTGAGCGAGCCCGCCCCCTAGACTGTGGCCCGGCACCCCGCGTGGTGGTACCTCACTGAACTCCCCCAGGGCAGGAATGCAGCAAGGGCAGGTGAGCTCTTCCAGGTACGCGGGGTGTCCCTTTTCCTTCCAGCGCGCCCCGCTCGCCCCACGCCGCCTGCCTGAGCGAGCCCGGGGGTGCAGACGACGCCCCTGCCCTCTTCCCGTCCCGTCCCAGTCGGGCGCATGCTGGTAGCAGGTCGTCGAAGGGCGGTGGGCTGTGGCGACCAGGACGAGTTTCACCGGGGAGGCAGCCCCCTGCGGGCGGGTCGTCGACGGGACGCGCTACAGCGACCACGATGACGCCGGCATGACCATGGTCCACCTCCACTACGGCTGCGGGTGCCAGGACTTCCGGGACGACTTCCACGACGGGAGTACGCGCCGTCGGGTAACCCACCACAGCGGCAGGGTGCTGGTCGACGAAGAGCTCCGCGGCGAGTGAGGCACGATGAGCGACCACGACGTCCTCATCGTTGGCGGCGGTCTCGCGGGGCTGCGGGCAGCCATCGCCATCGCGGAGGTCGATCCCCGGCTGCGGGTCGCCGTCGTGTCCAAGGTCTACCCGATGCGCAGCCACAGCGTCTCCGCCGAGGGGGGCGCGGCCGGTGCGATTGCCGGCGACGACAGTCTCGACGAGCACGCGTATGACACCGTGTCGGGCAGCGACTGGCTCTGCGACCAGGACGCGGTGGAGGCGTTCGTGGAGGAGGCTCCGCGCGAGCTGCTGCAGCTGGAGCACTGGGGCTGCCCGTGGAGCCGGAAGCCGGACGGCCACATCGCTGTCCGCGCGTTCGGCGGCATGAAGAAGATGCGCACGTGGTACGCCGCAGACAAGACCGGGTTCCACATGCTCCACACGTTGTTCCAGACCTCCCTGAAGTACCGCGAGGTGGCGCGCTACGACGAGTGGTTCGTGACCCGGCTGCTCGTGGACGACGGCCGAGTGCAGGGAGTCGTGGCGATGGACCTGGCCTCCGGGCGCATCGGGGCGATCACGGCCAAGGCCGTGGTCCTCGGCAATGGTGGCTGCGGGCGCGTCTTCCCCTTCACGACGAACGCCAACATCAACACCGGTGACGGCATGGCCCTCGCCTGGCGGGCCGGGGCACCGCTGAAGGACATGGAGTTCGTGCAGTACCACCCCACTGGTCTGCCCTTCACCGGCATCCTCATCACCGAGGCCGCGCGCGCGGAGGGCGGCTGGCTGCTCAACAAGGACGGCTACCGCTACCTGCAGGACTACGACCTCGGCAGGCCCGACCCGAAGCCGGTGCTGCGCAGCATGGAGCTCGGCCCGCGCGACCGACTCTCCCAGGCATTCGTGCACGAGCAGGAGAAGGGCCGCACGATCGACACCGAGTACGGTCCGGTCGTCCACCTCGACCTGCGCCACCTCGGCGCGCAGCTGATCGACGCCAGGCTGCCGTTCGTCCGCGAGCTGTGCCTGCGGTACGAGAACATCGACCCTGTCAGCGAGCTCGTGCCCGTGCGGCCGGTGGTGCACTACATGATGGGCGGCGTCCACACCGACATCGAGGGCGCGACGCCGGTGGGGGGCCTGTATGCCGCCGGCGAGGTCGCCTGCGTCAGCATCAACGGTGCCAATCGCCTGGGGTCCAACTCGCTGCCGGAGTGCCTGGTCTTCGGTGCGCGAGCGGGCCGCGCAGCGGCGCGGTATGCCGTGGGGGCGCCTGAGCCGGGCACCGGAGCGATGACGCAGGCGCGCGACGAGGAGCGCAGGCTGGAGGCTGGGCTGCGCGACAGGACTGACGGTCGGGAGTCCATCGCGGACCTGCGGTCGGCCATGCAGCAGGTCATGGAGGACAGCGCCGGCATCTTCCGCACCCAGGCGTTCCTGTCCAAGGGCGCCGACGCGCTGCGCGAGCTGCAGGAGCGTTCAGCCTCGGTGGCCATCGAGGACCACAGCCGCGAGTTCAACACCCAGGTCGTCGCCGCCCTCGAGCTGTCCTACATGCTCGACGTGGCCGAGGCCATCATCGCCTGCGCACTGCGGCGGGAGGAGTCCCGGGGGGCGCACCAGCGACTCGACCACCCGGCGCGGGACGACGACCGCTTCCTCGCCCACTCGCTCATCCGCCGCGGCTCCGACGGAGCCCACCAGGTCGAGTACCTCCCGGTCGCCCTCACCCGATGGCCCCCGGGGGAGAGGGTCTACGGGAGATGACCGCTCATGGCTGACACCATCACGCTCCAGGTGGCGCGATACCGCCCGGGCCGCGAGACGGCCCCGACGGTGGAGGAGTTCGACGTCCCGCTGCGGAAGGACTGGGCCGTCCTCGACGGTCTGAACCACGTCAAGGACCACCAGGACGGGACCCTGTCCTACCGGTGGTCCTGCCGGATGGGGATCTGTGGCAGCTGCGGCATGACGGTCAACGGTGAGCCACGCCTCACCTGCGCCACCTTCCTGGTCGACTATGCGCCCGGTCCGGTCCGCGTCGAGCCCCTGGCCAACTTCCCCGTGATCCGTGACCTCGTCGTCGACATCGGCGACTTCATGCGGAAGCTGCCGCAGGTCAGCCCGTGGATCGTCCGGCGGGAGGAGAAGTCCGTGTCCGAGGGCGAGTACCTGCAGACCCCGC
>Ga0247818_10002019_pt1 | contig 13097 bp, 5 predicted proteins | sample 13C_Glucose_Day1_FD_192424 | JGI IMG/M metagenome (GOLD analysis project Ga0247818, IMG submission 192424) | Soil microbial communities from agricultural site in Penn Yan, New York, United States - 13C_Glucose_Day1 | ecosystem: Environmental > Terrestrial > Soil > Agricultural land | place: USA...
GATCGAGCCCGTCGGTGGGTTGCGGCCAGCGAAAGGCTTGGCCGATCCTCCAAGACATCCGATCACTCCGCAAGACCCTGTTCACTCACTGGACCCCGGACGCTCAGACCGCCGGCGCGACGGCGGGCCGGCCCCTCAGCCGACTCCGGGGAGACGGCTGAGGGAAGAACGGACCCGCTCACGTGCCCTGACGTACCTTCGGCGCTCCCTTTCGCCGCCGGCGGCGACATGAGAGTGGCGAATGAGCAGGCGGCGGTGACGTGCGGGAACCCCGAGCACGACCGCCGGTCATCCGCTATCCGCTCTCCGCTCTCCGCACCACCGCACCTGCGCGGAGGGAGACGCGTCCGTGTCACACACGTGGTTCGTCCGGGCCCAGACGTGCTGAGAGGTGCGGGGTCAGGGGCTGGCCCACGGCCGCGATGTCGTGCTCGTACGACAGGAATCCATCGTCCAGGACATACCGACGACGGCCCGCCGTGACCTCTTTGGCGAGCGGGGTACGGATCACCTCGGTGGTGGCCATCTCGATGACGGTGTGCGTGACCTGCCCGGTGTAGTTCTCGCAGATCCCGGTCGGATGGCTGAGGAGAGCCTCCAGGTAGCCGTTGGGGGCCACTCGGATCCACCCGCTCTCCCGGCCGGACGGACGCAGGGGGGTACCGTCCTCGTCGATCAGCCAGGCGCGTGCCTCGTAGTGGAGGAATGGCCGTCCGTCATGGGAGACGGTGATCTCCTGTTCGTACGCGAACTCTTCGGTGAGTGTGGGGTACGCACCCCGCCCCCGGCCGCGCCAGACTCCCAGAAACGCTTCTACCGGGAGAAGCCAGGGGTGCAGGGCCGGGGTGCTGTGCGCGTCATGCGTGTCACGGAAGGGGCGGGACAAATCGGCACTCTCCAGTCACCTGTCGGGTCGTTACATGTTGATCATGTGTCCCGCGAGGCCGTGCACGGCCTCCTTGACGGCCTCCCCGAGCGTCGGGTGGGCGTGGATGTTGCGCGCGACCTCGTGGACCGTGAGATCCCACTGCTGGGCGAGCGTCAACTCGGGAAGCAGCTCGGTGACGTCGGGGCCGATCAGATGGGCACCGAGGAACTCACCGCGTGTGCTGTCGCTGATCACCTTGACGAAGCCGGCCGTGTCACCGAGGCCGTGGGCCTTGCCGTTCGCCGCGAACGGGAACTTGGCGACCTGGACGTCGAAGCCCGCCTCGCCGGCCTGTGCCTCGGTATAGCCGAAGCTCGCGATCTGCGGCTGGCAGTACGTGGCGCGCGGGATCATCCGGAAGTCGATCTCCATCGTCTCCGCCGAGCCGATCGTCTCGGCCGCGACAACCCCCATGCTCTCGGCGGCGTGTGCCAGCATCAGCCGCCCGGTGACATCACCGATGGCGAAGAGGTGGGGAACGTCGGTGCGGCCGCGCTCGTCGACGGCGATGGCTCCGCGATCGGTGAGGCGTACGCCCGTCGCCTCAAGCCCGTAGCCCGTCACCCGGGGCGCGAATCCGACGGCCTGCAGGACCTTGGCCGCTTCGAGAACCCTCTGCGTGCCGTTCTGAGTGACGGTGACCCTGACCGGAGCCGCGAAGTCGGAGTCGTCGATGGACTCGACCCGGGTGGAGGTGAGGATCTCGATCCCCAGCTTCCGGTACTGCCTGGCCAGTTCCTTCGAGACGTCGGCGTCCTCGGTGGGGACGAGACGGTCGGCGAACTCGACGAGGGTCACCCGCACACCGTAGTTGTGCAGCACATAGGCGAACTCGACACCGATGGCACCGGCACCGGCGATGACGATGTCCTCCGGGAGCTCCTCCGTGAGGATCTGTTCCTCGTAGGTCACGACGCGCGGGCTCAGTGACGTTCCGGGCAGCACACGGGTGGTGGCGCCGGTCGCGATGACGCAGTGGTCGAAGGTGACCGTCTCGACCCCGCCGGAGGCGAGGGTGACCACGAGGGTGCGGTCGTCGGTGAAGGCGCCTCGGCCGTCGTACTCGGTGATGCCGTTCTTGCGCATCAGAAAGTGCACCCCGGCGACGCGGCCGTCCGCGACCTTGCGGCTGCGCTTGAAGGCCGCTCCGAAGTCGACCTTGATCGGCCCCGAGGTCTCGATCCCGTAGGTGCCGGCCTGCTGCGTGACAATGTGCGCCAATTCCGCATTGCGCAGCAGCGCCTTGGTCGGAATACACCCCACATTGAGGCAGACCCCACCCCAGTACTTCTCCTCCACCACTGCCGTCTTCAGACCTAACTGCGCGGACCGCACTGCAGCGGTGTAGCCACCGGGGCCCGCACCCAGAATAACGACGTCGAAGTGCTCGCTCATAAGTGCCAGCTTATGCCGCGGGTGAAACTTACTCAAGGAGAACGCCAAGACTACGTCAGGTCTGCGGAGCGACCTGACGAAATCCTTTGGGCTCCTTGACGCAGGCCGGGATGCGCTGCGTAGTTTTCTGGTGAGCCGCAGAGGCAGATCAAGACCACGTATCCGAGACCGAAAGGGGGAGCGTATGTACGACGTGATTGTCACAGGCGCACGTATTTCCGGGTCGGCGGTGGCGATGCTTCTGGCCCGGCGCGGACACCGGGTGCTCCTGCTCGACCGAACTCGCTTCCCCAGCCCCACAGCATCCTCCACGAATCTGATCCATCCGCCGGGGGTACTCAGGCTGCGGCGGTGGGGCGTGCTGGACGAACTCACTGGACACACCGTGCCGGAGGTGCGCAGATACAGCCTCCAGACTGGCTCGATCCACCTGGAGGCGCCCCTGCAGGCCGTGTCCGACGGCGATCTGAGGGTGGATTACGCCCTGTCACCGCCCCGGGCGGCGCTCGACCACGCTCTGGTGCGATGTGCGGTCGAGGCCGGCGCCGAACTGCGCGAAGGAACCTCCGTCCAGGACGTGCTGCGCGAGAACGGCGGGGCTGTCATCGGGGTCACGGGGACCTCCAAGGAGTCGGGTTCCTTTTCGGAAAAAGCTGCGATAGTCATTGGGGCCGACGGCAAGAACTCCAAAATCGCGGAACTCGTCGGATCCGCAAAGTACCGCGACCAGCCGGTTCTCAGTAAGAGTTTTTGGACTTATTGGCGCGGACTGCCGCAGGAATCCCTGGTACGCACATATCGCGGGAATCGAAGCCATCCGTTCACCTGGCCCACACACGACGGACTATCCATTGTAGGTGTGGCCTGGCCGACGGAACAATTTCCGGCCGCGCGTTCCGACGACGAGATCGACAGACATGTCATCGACGCGTTCTCAGCTGTCGACCCGGAGTTTTCCCGTAAGCTCCGTGACACGGACCGTGCGGACCGGTGGCTCACCGGTGCCGTACCTAATTTCCTGCGCGTTCCGCAAGGTCCCGGATGGGCACTTGTGGGCGACGCGTCCGCGACCCGCGACCCCATCACGGCTTCGGGCATCACCCACGCCCTGCTCGGCGCGGAACTGCTGGCCGAAGCGGTGGACGACGGGCTGTCCGGGCGCCGGCCGATGGGCCAGGCCCTGGCCTCCTACCGACGGAGCCGCGACGCACTGCTGGTGGACCACTACGACTACACCCGCGACTACGCCAGAATCGCCGACCACTCGCCCGAAGAGCAGTCTCTGATCGAGGCGATGAGCCGCAGCCCGCGCCACGCGCGAGGCATGATCGGGCTTTTCGCCACTGTCGTGCCGCCGGTCGAGTTCTATTCCCGGACCAACTTCCGCGATCTCTTCGACTATCTGAACGAGTTCGGCGGACTGCCGATCAAGATCCGGCTCTTGCGTTGGCTGCTGCAGGGACTTCCTGGACAGCCCGCCGCCGCTGCCGCGCTGGCGGACCGGTTGATCGCAGCAAGCCTCGGCCCTATGGGCCGGCTGCTGCTGCGCAGCCCGAAGCCGGGAGCACAGCCGAGAGCCATGACGGTACGTACACCTCGCACGGAGGAAAACCAACGATGACCAAAACGGAGAAGGCCGTGGGACCCGTACTGCTCTTCCCTGGGCAAGGCGGTTTCGACGGTGCCGCGCTCAACCGCGCCCACCAGATGAACTCCCAGGTCAGGGCCGTTTTCGAGAGCATCGACACGGTTACGGTCGAGCTGTTCTCGCGGCGTGTGTCGGATGTCCTGTTCGACGGGGAGCCGGTTGAGCCGGCAGAGCTCCTGAACGACGCGACCTGGGTGTCCCAGCTGGCCATCTACGGCGCTTCCCTCGCCGCTCACCGCATCCTGACCGACAACGGAGTCCGCCCCTCCGCGCTCATGGGCCACAGCCTCGGTGAAATCACCGCACTCGTCGCGGCCGGCGCGTACTCCGTGGAAGACGGTGCACGCATCGTGGTGCGCCGTACGGCCGTCGTCGGCGAGGCGAACGTCGTGGGCAGCTCGATGGCCGCCCTGTCTGCGTCGCCGAAGCGGGCCGGGCATCTGGTGGGTCTGGTGGATCACCCTTTGCTCGCCGTCGCCGCCGAGAACCACGACCAGCAGACGGTTCTGAGCGGCCCCCACGAAGCCATCGCACAGGTGCGCGCTCTCGCAGGGCAACTGAATCTGAGCGTCGCCGAGTTGGATACCCCGTTCGCCTTTCACAACCCCGCACTGGCCGAGGTGGCCCCGCGGTTCGCCGAGTTCGTGCGGACCGTCCCGAGGCGGCCCCTGAACGTGCCGGTGTACTCGCCGATCCTTCAGCGTTTCTACCTGGAGGAAGAGCCACTGGAGGAACTTCTCGCCGGGCACTTCACCCGGCCGGTGGGCTTCGCCATGGCCGTCACGGCGCTGTACGAGCGCGGCGAGCGGGTTTTCGTGGAGACGGGCGGCCGTGCCGCGCTGACCTCGCTGGTACCGAAGATCCTTCCTTCCGGGGCCGAAGTCACCGCTGTGGCCACGCTTGCCACCGGGCGCGACGGTGAACCGGTGCTGCCCTCGACCCTGGCGGCTCTGCGACGTGCCGGGCTCGCCGCCTCTGTGGACGGCGTCCAGGCCATCCGGATGCAACTGGCGGCGGAGTTGTCGGAAGAGGAGTTCGCGGAGGTCTGGGCGATCGCCCATCACGAGGTCGTGGACCTGGTGAACCGCAAGGCGGTCTCGCTCCGGGGCGCGCGGCGGACACCCGCCGTCGGCACGAGCACCACCGACGTGGCTGCCACGAAGGCCGCAGCGCCCACAGAAACCCCTGCACCGGACCCGGACGATCTCCTCGCCACACTCCGGACGTTGTACGCCGAGGCGCTCGAGTACCCGGAGGAGGTCTTCACACCGGACGCCCTGCTGGAGGCGGAGCTGGGCGTGGATTCGGTCAAGCAGGTCGAACTGCTCGCCCGTGCGTCACAGCACTACGGACTGCCCGCACGGGCTTCGGGCTTCCGGCTGGCCGACTACGACACCCTGGACCGGATCGTCCGCCTGATCGGGAGCGAGCTCGGACGCCACCGGCTCGACAACGCAGCCGCATGAGCGGGTCGGGGGATCTGGCAGGCAAGGTCGCACTGGTCACCGGTGGTGCCAAGAACGTCGGTAAGGCGATTGCCACGAACCTGGCCGGCCGGGGCGCACATGTCCTGATCAACTACTTTCACTCGCACGAGCAGGCCAAGCGGACCCAGGAGGAACTGCGGGCCGTCGGTGCCGAGGTGGATCTGCTCCGGTTCTCCGTGGCCCGGCCCGAGCAGGTTTCGAAGATGTTCGCGGAGATCGAGCGCAATTTCGGCAGGCTCGACATCCTGGTCAACAATGCGGCCGACGGCGCGCTCGTACCGGTGGATGAGGTCACCGACGACCACCTCGACAAAGCGATCGACACCAACTTCAAGGGGGGCCTGCGCTGTGCGCGCGCGGCGGCGCCCCTGATGGCACGCGGCGGCGGCGGCTCCATCGTCACCGTCTCCGCGCTCGGCGGTTCTTCGATGGTGATGGCCAACTACCTTGCCTGCGCGCCCGCGAAGGCCGCAGCGGAGGCCGCGACCCGGTACCTGGCGGTCGAGTTCGCCCAGTACAACATCCGGGTGAACACCGCGTCCGCTGCGATGCTGACCAGCGAGGTGGCTGACGCGTTCCCGGACGGCGCCGCCATGCAGGCCGCCGTCGTAGCGGGTACTCCGCTGGGCAGGCTGGGCCGGCCCGAGGAGTTCGCCGAGGTAGTCGCCTTCCTCGCGTCGGACCGGGCCAGCTGGATCACCGGCCAGTTGCTGCTCGCGGACGGCGGGCTGAGCCTGGGGGCACGCTTGCTGTCCCCCGCCGGAGCCCCCGCTCCGACGGAAACGGCACCGGCAGTCGCCGATGAGCCGGCAGCCGAGGTACCGGTCGTCGCCAACGAGCCGGCAGCCCCAAGCCCAGCCACAGCAACGCCGGTTGCCGAGGAGCCGGGAGCCGTGAGCGCCGTCGCCGATGAGCCGGCCGAAGAGGACTGGGACGACGAGATCGCCGTCGTCGGCATGGGCCTGGCCGTCAGCGGTGCCAGCAGCCCCGAGGAGTTCTGGCAGCTGCGTACGAGTGGGCGCGAACTGTTCATCGAGGTGCCCGAGGACCGCTGGGAGCGGGCGAACTTCTCCTCGTCCGACCGCACCGACGAGGACAAGTCGTACCAGGACACCTGTGTCTTCATCACCGACTTCCACCCCGAAGAGGCCGCGCTGGACGGAATGTCCGGCACGCCGGACGAGTCCGAGCTGACCACCATGTGGCTGCGTCACTCGCTCGTGCAGGCCCTGGACGGCGTACACCGGAAGCCGGACGACCGGTACTCGTTCCACGTCGGCTATACCGCGGACGGGAGCCAGCATCTCGAGGAGGCCGGGGTGCTCGCCTCGACCAGGCACCTCACCTCGACGATCACGGCCGGGATGGACATCGGGGCTGCGGATCGCGAGCGGCTGCTCGTCGGCGTGGACCGCGCCCTGTCCGGCCGCTACCACCGGGGCGCCGGCTCCACTCCACGCTTCCTGCCGCACCAGGTCGGCCACGAGGCCATGTCGGGAGTGCTGCCCGAGGACACCCAGTTGCAGATGGTGGACACCGCCTGCTCCTCCTCCTTGTACGCCATCGACATCGGCATCAAGGGCCTCCTCATGGGCAAGCAGGACATCGCGGTGTGCGGTGGAGCGTTCGCGCTCGCGCCGCGCGGCACCGTGCTGTTCTCCAAGCTCAAGGGCCTGTCCCAGCGGGGGGCCGTACACGCTCTGGACACCGAGGCCGACGGGGTGATCTTCGCGGATGGGGCCGGCGCCGTCGTCCTGAAGCGGATGAGCCGGGCGCGGGCGGACGGCGACCGGGTGCTGGGCGTGCTCAAGGCGTTCGGTTCGTCGTCCGACGGCAAGGGCAAAGCCGTGTACGCGCCGAGTTCGGCCGGACAGAGCCTGGCGGTGTGCCGCGCGCTGGAGGCGGGCGGCATCGGCGGGGACGACATCGACTGGGTCAACGCGCACGCCACCGGCACCCCTGCAGGTGACCTGGCCGAGTTCACCACGCTCCGCCGGTACTACGGCGTCGGGCGTCCGGCGGCCGTCACATCGAACAAGTCCCTTATCGGGCACACCGGTTGGGCGGCCGGTGTCGTCTCGCTGATCGAGTCGGTCCTGGCTCTTCAGGAGGAGACGATCCCCGGGCAGTACCGCTTCCGCAGTGCGCCCGACAGCTTTGAGCTCAGCTCGACGCAGCTGGAGATATCCAGCGCCTCACGCCCCTGGCCGGCCTCGCCGGACAGGAGCCGGACCGCCGCGATCTCCGGCTTCGGCTTCGGCGGCACCAACGCGCATCTCATCCTGACCGACGCATCCCCGAAGTCCTCGGAGCCCCGGCACCACGCGCCCGAGCACACTGTCACCGAGCGGCAGCGGCGTCGGCCTCTGCCCGGCACGGACCGCATCGCCGTCGTCGGCTGGTCCGCCAAACTGCCCGGCGCGGACAGCCAGCAGGAGGTACAGGCGTGGCTGTCCGGTGCCCTCGAAGTGGCGCCGACGTTCGGCGAGAAGTATCCGGCCCCGACGTTCCAGCAGGTCCGGATGCCTCCGGCGACCGTACGGACCATCGACCGCTGTCAGCTGATGATTCTCCAGTGCGCCCACTCATTGCGCGACCAGCTCCCCGACTTCTGGCAGGAGCACGCCGAGCGCACGGGCGTGGTCATCGGTCACATGGGGCCGACGAGGGCCGCGATGCTGTACGCGGCCCGCTGCTACCTCGATGACATCGAGCGCTGTCTGCGCGGTGACGCCGAGCTGGGTGCGTCGCCCCACTTGGCCGAGGTTCTGGGCGGCCTGCGCGAGCGGGTCCGTTCGCTGGTGCCGCCGTCGAATGAGGACTCCTTCCCAGGCATGATGCCCAACGTCATCTCGGCGCGGGTCGCCAACTACTTCGATCTGCACGGCCCCAACATCACGGTGGACGCGGGTCTCGCCTCCACGCTGTCGGCGTTCGCCACCTCGACCCGCTATTTGCGCAGCGGAGAGTTGGACTTCGTCCTGGCCGGCGGCATCAACGGGAACAGCCTGCCCGAGTACCGGGAGCTGCTGACCGAGGTCTTCGACAGCCCGACCGCCGAACTGGCCGAAGGAGCGTTTCTGTTCGGGCTGACGACCGAGAGCCGGGCACGCCGGGCGGGGTTGAAGGTACTCGGTTACGTCGATGAGCCGACGGCGGGGCGGCAGCGTGCGGCCATCGACGTCGACGCCGTGCGCGACTGTGGTTCAGACGGTGACTTCGGGCGCTACCTCGGAGCGTCGGGCGGCGCGGAGATCCTGCGCGCTCTGCAGCAGCCCGCCGGCATCACGGAGATCCGGTGCCACGAGAACGGGACCGACGCGGCCACCCGGCTGCTGGTGTCCGCGCCCGAGCCCCCGGCCGAAGCCGACACGATGGTGCAGCGGTACATCACCTCGTTGCGCCCCGAAGCCGGCGTGGTCACCGGCCGGGACCGTGCTGCCGTGCCGGACGGAGCACTGGTCCTCACCGACTGCCGGGAGCTGGCCGGGCGCTTCGTCGGACCGACGGCGCGGGCGACCGTACTGAGCACCGAGGACATGGCGAGCACCCCGGAGGGCGTGCGGGAGGCCCTGGAATCCCTGCCGGGCCGGCTGCGGCACGTCGTCGTGGTGAGCGACCTTTCTCTCAGCACGCCGGCCGCCACGGCCCTCACCTCGGACGCGGCTCCTGTGACCGCCCTGCACGACCTGACGTTCCTCGTGCTTCAGCAGCGCTTCGAGGAACTCGACGACCCGGCGGCGTCCGTGGTCCTCGCCCTGCTGGGCGCGGCGACGGACGGTGTGCCTCACCCGTTCTCCGGGCTCTTCACCGGCCTGATCAAGTGCGTGGACCTGGAACTGCCGGACGCCGATTGCTTCGCACTGCTCACCTCCACGGGCGAAGCGGCTGAGGTCGCGGCGCTCGTCGGCCGGGAGCGGGCCACCGAGCGTGTCTTCCCTGTCGTGCACCACGACGGCGAGCGGCGTCTGGTTCCCGCGCTCACCCTGCGGCAGGCCGAAACGGGCGGGCCCCGACCGCTGGACCGGGACTCGGTGATCGTGGCTCTCGGCGGCGCGCGCGGTATCACCGCCGAACTGCTGACAGCCGTCGCCGAGCGGTACCGGAGCCGTGTGTACGTACTGGGCAGCAACCCCATCGCCGACTATCCGGCCGACGTCTTCGAGGGAGGCGATGAGGAGTTCGCGGCCACCCGTGCCGCTTACATATCCTCATCGCTGCGGGAGGGCGGCGGTAAGGTCGCCGACATCAGCAAGCGGTTCGACCGGATGGTGGACGCGCGAGCGGCCCGTCGGAATCTGGCGCGGATGGCCGCCCACAGCGGCGAGGGCCGGGTGACGTACCTGCCGTGTGACGCGCGTGACGAGCCGTCCGTACAGGCGGCGGTCGACACGGTCGTCGCGGAGCACGGGCGGATCGACCTGGTGATCAACGCGCCGGGGGCCAACCGGTCCGCGCTGATCCGCGACAAGGACTTCGCGGAGTTCCGCGGGACCCGTGATCTCAAGGTCGCCGCACACCGGAACCTGCACCGCGCGCTGGCCGGCCGTCCACCGCGCATGTGGTGCGACTTCGGTTCGCTGCTGGGGTACTTCGGGCAGCGCGGTGAGGCCGACTACGCATCGGGCAACGACTATCTGGCCACCGCCGCCGCGCATGCCGCGGCGACCACCGGCACGGACGAGTTCGTCATCGGCTGGACCCTGTGGGACGAGGTGGGCATGGGGGCCAACGAGCTGACCCGCGACTACTTCAAGCGGGCGGGCTCCTACAGTCACATGCCGGTCGCCGAAGGCATCGGTCACTTCCTGGCCGAACTGGGCGCTCCCCGGAGAGTGGCGTCGACGGTGCACCTCGGCGAGGCCGAGCGGGCCACGGTGGAGAAGTTCTATCCGGGCTATCTGGCGTCGAGCACCCGAAGCGGCCGGGGCCGGTTCTATCTGCGGCGTGCCGTCGAGGTGGCGCGGAAGGACGACCAGGACGCCGTACGCTTCGAGTGCCAGTTCGACATGGACTCGGACGGATATCTGGAGCACCACCGCGTCCGCGGCATCGCCACCCTGCCCGGCACATTCGTCACCGAGATGGCGGCCGAGGCCGCCACGGCCCTGGTGCCCGGTGGCTGCGTCGTCGCCTTCGAAGACTTGCGCTTCCTGCACTACCTCCAAGTGCGCCGCGATGTGCGGCAGTCACCCAAGCGCATCACTGCCCGGATCGTCGAGCGGGCCGGTGATCTGACCACCGTCGCCGTGGACATCGCCCAGGATGTCATCGCTCCCTCGGGGGTCCTGCTCCTCGCCGACCAGCGGCACTTCACGGCGCGTGTCCTGATCAGCTCTCGCTTTCCCGACGCCCCGCGGTGGCCGAGCTGGGAGGCGCTGGCGGAAAGCCCGGTCGTCGACCCGTACCACGTCGAATCGGCGCCGGTGCTGCTCACCGGCCCCTTCGAGGCGACCACGGAAACCCGTAGACACCCGCAGGGTGCCCGCTCCACCTTCCGTGCGCGGCTGGATACGGAGCCGGGTCCCTGGGAGTCCTTCCTCATGCCGACGGTGTTGCTCGACGCGCTCGCCCGGACAGGGGTGCTCGATCCTGTCGACGGTCTGGTTCCGGTCGCGGCCCCGCTGTCGATCCGGCGCATCGATCTGTACCAGCAGGCCAACGACCTCGACCTGACCGCGCGGCACGGACCGCTGGACCTCTACGTCACCAACCCAGGCTTCTCCGGGCCTGCCCGTGAGGAGCGGGCCGAGAACCGATTCGTCGCGGTCGCGCCCGGCGGGCGGATCGTGGCACAGATGAAGGGCCTGGACGCCGTGGTGATCGGTCGTCTGGACCCCCGGACCAACGTGGTGCATCCTCCTGTCGCCGCCGAGGCCGGCGGCGTCCCGGCCGGGTCGGGCGGGCGGACGCGATGACGACGATCACCGAGGCCGCCCCTGCCACCGGGAGCCGCGACGCCACGGCCGACGGAATCCAGCCGGTGCACCGCATGCTGTGGCACCTCGCGCCGGCCGGCGCCACGGTTTCTGCCCGCCCTCTCTCGGGCCGGACCGTTGTGGTGGTCGCCGACGAGAGTGACGTGGCCGACCGCGTTCGCGCGCTGCTGCGTGCGCGAGGCGCCGAGGTGGCGGACGCCAGGTCCTGGACCGGAGCCGGGAATGCGCGCGGGCAGGTCCCCGACACCATCGTCGACCTCACGCTGCGCGAACGGTTCGCACCGGATGCGCGGGGACAGTGGCGTGACGCGCTGTTGCGTACGTTCGCGGTCCTGCGCCACTGCTACGAGAGCTGGAGCGCGGAGACGGCCGCGGGCCGGATCTCCTATCTCGCCGTCACCTACCTCGGCGGCGGCATGGGTTATCACCCGGACGACGACCTGGTCCAGCCGCTGGGCGGCCTGTGGGCCGGTCTGGCCAAAACGCTGCATCGTGAACTGCCCAACTGCGCGGCCCGGATCCTCGATGTCCCCATGGCGGACACCGGGCGGCTGCCCGAGCTGATCGCCGACGAACTGGGCCTGGGCGGGCTCAGTGAGATCGGGCACCGGGACGGCCACCGCTGGACCCTTACCCCCGAGGCGGCAGGACCAGGTCCCGCCACGCTGGCCTTCGACGCCTCCGACACGCTGCTCATGAGCGGAGGTGGGCGCGGCATCGGCATGGCACTGGCCCGCCGGCTCGCCGCCGAGCACGGGATGCGGGTCGTGGTCACCGGTCGTTCCGGGCTCCCCGCACCCGAGACCTGGGCGGACCTCACGCCCGAGGCTTTGCAGGAGCGGCGCCGCGCCCTGTGGGCACAGCACCGCGACGGGCGTCCGGTCACCGAGATCCGCCGGGACATCGCACGCGCGGAGAGCACATGGGACCTCGTCGGAAATCTCCTGCGCGCCCGTTCCGACGGTCTGCGCATCGACTACCGGTCGTGCGACTTCACCGACCGTGAGCAGGTCGAAGCGCTCGTCACAGCGCTTCCCGGGTTGACCGCCGTCATCCACAACGCGGGGGTCGACCGGCCCATGAGGCTGCCGGGCAAGTCCGATGCCGACATCACCGAGGTGGTGGCCACCAAGGTCGATTCTTTCCTGCACCTCTTCCAGGCCGTACGGGGCAGGGAACTGAAGACGTTCTGCACGGTGGGATCCCTCACCGGGCGGCTCGGCGGCATGGTCGGCCAGTTCGACTACGCGGCGGCCAATGAATGCCTGGGACGACTCGGCCTGTGGGCCCAGCGGCAGGTCTCCTTCCCGGTGATGACGCTGGCCTGGCCCACCTGGGCCCGGCTCGGCCTGATCGCCAACTTCGAGGCCAGCCTGCGGTACATGGCCGCGATGGGGGTGGCCGACGGCCTGGCCCACTGGCACGCCGAGATGCTCGCCGGTACGCGCGGGGAAGTCAGTTACGTCGGTCCGCTGGGGCAGGCGCTGGACCCGGTGCAGGCGGTCAGCTATCCCATGGCGGAGTGTCTGCCCGGCTTCCCCGCCACCTATCCGAAGATCTTCCATCTCGGCGTGCCCGAGTACTTCAGGGCCCATGAACGGCTGCTCTCAGTAGTCGAGTTCGACCCGGCCGGCACTCCGGCCGTCGGCGACTTCACCATCCACGGCGAGCCCGCCGTGCCCGTGGGGCTGCTCCTGGAG
>Ga0247818_10002020_pt1 | contig 13096 bp, 9 predicted proteins | sample 13C_Glucose_Day1_FD_192424 | JGI IMG/M metagenome (GOLD analysis project Ga0247818, IMG submission 192424) | Soil microbial communities from agricultural site in Penn Yan, New York, United States - 13C_Glucose_Day1 | ecosystem: Environmental > Terrestrial > Soil > Agricultural land | place: USA...
GCGTTGCGCAATTCCAGCAGCGGCTTCTCCTGCTGCGGCAATGCCTTGGGTTCGGTGCGGAAACTGCGCACCGCCCACAGCGACTTGGTGTAGTCCTCCTGCGGATCGCCGAGCATCTTGCGGGTCTCGGCCTCTTCCACCCGTTTGCCGTGGCGCAGCACCATGATGCGGTCGGCCATTTGCGCCACCACCGCCAGGTCGTGGCTGATGTAGATCGCCGCGCTGCCATAAGTCTTCACCGCATCGCGAATCGCCGCCAGCACTTCGATCTGGGTGGTGACGTCCAGGGCGGTGGTCGGTTCGTCGAAGATGATCAGGTCCGGATGACAGGCCATCGCCATGGCGGTCATGACTCGCTGCAACTGGCCGCCGGAGACCTGGTGCGGGTAACGCTGGCCGATCTGTTCGGGGTTGGGCAAGCGCAGCACGCGATACAACTCCACCGCCTCGCGCATGGCCTGTTCACGGCTGATACCACCGTTTTTCACCGCCGTCTCGACATGTTGATCGATCAGGCGATGGGCCGGGTTGAACGAGGCTGCCGCACTTTGTGCGACGTAGGCGATGCGCAAACCGCGCAACTTGCGCAAGGCTTCGGGTTTGGCCTTGAGCAGGTCGATGCCGTCGAAATGGACGGTGCCACCGGTAATCTTGCAGCCATCGCGGGTATAACCCATGGCGGACAGGCCGAGGGTCGACTTGCCCGCCCCGGACTCACCGATCAGCCCCAGTACCTCGCCGCGCTGCAGGGTCAGGTCGATGCCCTTGATCAATGGATGCCAGGCGTCTTCGTAATGGCCTTCGATGTGCAGGTTGCGGATTTCCAGCAAAGGTTGGGATGTCGTCATGTTCAGCATTCCTTGAGGCCGCTGGATTTGTGCAGCATCCAGTCGACGACGAAGTTGACGCTGACCGTGATCAAGGCCACGGCCAGGGCGGGCAGTAATGGACTGATGTCGCCAAAGGTAATCAGTACGGCGTTGTCGCGCACCATGCTGCCCCAGTCGGCGGTGGGCGGCTGGATGCCCAGGCCGAGGAACGACAGCGCACTGATGAACAGGAACACGAAGCAGAAACGCAGGCCGAATTCGGCAATCAGCGGCGCCGCAGCGTTGGGCAGTACCTCGCGGGTCACCAGCCAGCACAGGCCTTCACCGCGCAGGCGCGCGGCTTCGACGAAGTCCTGCACCACCACGTTCATCGCCACCGCCCGGGACAGGCGAAACACCCGGGTCGCATCCAGCAGCGCGATCACCAGCACCAGCGACGTCGCATTGGTGCCAACCACACTGAGAATCAGCAAGGCGAAGATCAGTTGTGGAATGGCCATCAGGATGTCCACCACCCGCGACAGGCCCTGGTCAATGGCACCGCCCTTGATCGCTGCGACCAGCCCGCAGGTACCACCGAGCAGGAACGCCAGCACCGTGGTCAGGAAGGCAATGCCCAGGGTGTTGCGCGCGCCATAGACCAGGCGGCTGAACATGTCGCGGCCCAGGTTATCGGTGCCCAACAGGAACTGCCCGCCCCAGGGTGCGAAGCCCTCGCCCACCACCTGGGTTTCGCCGAACGGCGCCAATACCTCGGCGAACAGCGCCACCAGGATGTACACAACGATCACCAGCATGCCGAACTGCGCACTCAGCGGTGCCCGGAGCAAAGTTTTAAGCAGGCTCATGATCTACCCCTTTGGATGCATCAGGCGTGGGTTGCTGGCAATCGACAGCACGTCGGCGCTGGTATTGAGCAGGATGTAGGTGGCGGCAAAGATCAGGCTGCAGGCCTGCACCACCGGGATGTCACGCTTGGCCACCGAGTCCACCAACAACTGGCCCAGGCCCGGATAGACGAACACCACCTCGACCACCACCACGCCGACCACCAGGTACGCCAGGTTCAGCGCCACCACGTTGACGATCGGCGCCAGGGCGTTGGGCAAGGCATGGCGGAAAATGATCCGCGACTGGCTGATGCCCTTGAGCCGGGCCATTTCAATGTAGGGGCTGGCCAGCAGGTTGATCAGGGAGGCGCGGGTCATGCGCATCATCTGCGCGATTACCACCAGGCTCAGGGTCGCTACCGGCAGCACCGAGCGCTCCAGTACCTCACCCAGCGAGGCGTTCGGCGAGAGATTGGAAATGCTCGGGAACCAGTTGAGCTTCACCGCGAACACCAGGATCAGGATGTAGGCGACGAAGAACTCGGGGAACGATACCGCGCTGAGGGCCGAGGTGTTGAGCAGACGGTCGAACCAGCTGTTGCGGTACAGCGCCGCGAGCATCCCCAGCAATAACGCCAGCGGTACCGAGACCATGGCTGCCAGCAAGGCCAGGCTGAAGGTGTTGCCCAGGCGACTGCCGACCAGATCGGCGATCGGCCGCTGGTTGGCCAGCGACACGCCCAGGTCGCCGTGCAGCAATTGCCAGATCCAGTGGCCGAAACGGGTCAGGGGCGGCAGGTCCAGGCCCAGTTGGGCGCGGTAGGCCGCCACGGTTTCCGGGGTGGCGGACTGGCCGAGCATGGCCTGGGCGATATCGCCCGGGAGCAGCCCGACGGCGAGGAAGATGATCACTGAAACGGCGAATAGCGATAACAGGCCCAATGCCAGGCGCTGCCCTAACAGCTTGAAAATACTTCTCATCGTGCAATTCCTTGAAATGGACACGCCAGTGGCGGCTGCGAACCGCACCTGTAGGAGCCGGCTTGCCGGCGAAGGCGACCTTGAGCCTTGCATCGGCAATTCAGACGCCTTCGCCGGCAAGCCGGCTCCTACAGAGGATCTTCAGCGTCTCAGGGGGGTTACGCCTGCCACCAGCGCTCGATGACGCGCAAGCCGTCGAGTTCGCCGTACGGCGCGGTCTGTCCGCCGTGAGCGACCTTGTTGGAACGCGCCGCCACCGAGCTGGCGAACAGCGGCACGATCGCCCCGCCGTCATCGCGGCACAGCGCCTGCATTTCGTTGTACATCTCGCGGCGCAGCGGCTCGTTCATTTCGCCCCGGGCAGCGTTGAGCAGCTGGTTGAAACGCGGGTTGTCCCAATGGGTTTCGTTCCACGCCGCGCCCTTGGCGTAGCCGATGCTGAACATGCGGTCGGCGGTCAGGCTGCTGTACCAGAACGAGGTGGTGAAGGGTTGCTTCATCCAGACATTGGAGAAAAAGCCGTCGGCGGGCTCGCGCACCACGTCGATGTCGATCCCCGCCGCACGCGCCTGCTCCTTGAACAGCACCGAGGCATCCACTGCCCCGGTGTACGCCGCGTCGGAGGCCTGCAGGCGGACCTTGAGCGAATCCAGGCCGGCCTGCTTGAGGTGAAAGCGCGCCTTGTCCGGGTCGTAGGTGCGTTGTTCCAGCGCCGTATTGATGAAGCGGCTGCCGGGCTGGATCGGGTGATCGTTGCCCACCAGGCCATAGCCGTACAGCACCGACGCCAGCAGGGTTTCGCGGTTGATCGCGTGCTTCATCGCCAGGCGCACGTCGTTGTTCTGGAACACCTGGCTGTCGGTGAGCATCGGGAAGGTGTAGTGCTGGGCGCCCTTGGTTTCCTCGATGACCAGGTTCGGGTTGCGCTTGAGCAGCGCCACGGTCTTGAGGTCGACCTTGTTGATCACGTCCACTTGCCCGGTGACCAGTGCATTGACCCGTGCCGCGCCGTCGGCAATGGCGATCAACTCGGCGCTGGCGAAGTGTGCCCGTCCTGCTTTCCAGTAGTCCGGGCTGCGTTCCAGGTTCATGCGCACGCCCGGCTCGAAGTCCTTGAGACGATAACCGCCGGTGCCGACGCCTGACTGCCAGTCCGGGGTGCCGTCCTTGCTCGGCATGATCACCAGGTGATAATCGGCGACCACATAGGAAAAATCGGCGTTGCCCGAGTGCAGCTCGAACACCACGCTGTCGCCGCCATTGGCACTGACCTTGGCCACGTCACCCAGCACGGTCTTGGCCGCCGAGGTGGATTTCTCGCCCAGATGATGCTGGATCGAGGCCACCACGTCGTCGGCGGTGAGGCTCTTGCCGTTGTGGAAGGTCACGCCCTGGCGCAATTTGAAGGTCCAGACACGCGCGTCGGGGGTTGAGGTCCAGCTTTCGGCCAGCTCAGGGATCGCCGAGCCGTCCACGGCAATTTCAGTCAGGGTGTTATAGACCGCCGAGAAGCCGACGAAGGTAAAGGTATCGCTCCACGACCCCGGATCCTTGGAGTCGGTGGTGCTGCCTCCGGCCAGGCCCAGGCGCAGCACGCCACCGGCTTTTGGCGTCGATTCCGCCGCCATGGCGCCTAATGGCAGGCCCATGGAAAACGCCCCGGCCAGCGCCGCCGCTGCTGCGCTGTATTTGAGGAAGTCCCGACGCGGGAAGCTGAATTCATGGTTCGCCTGAGTAATCTTGTTTTTGTTATCGCTCATTGCATTGCCCCTGATCAAAAGCTAATGGAATACCGGTTCAAAACCACGCAAGACACCGGGCCAGGGCCCGGTGCGCACAACCTTTGAATCGCCAACAGTCACACCTGGATCGCCTTCACTTCGACGAACTCATTGAGCCCCTCTTCCCCCCATTCACGTCCGTTGCCCGATTGTTTGTAGCCGCCGAACGGCACCTGGTAATTGAATGCCGCGCCGTTTACAAAACACTGGCCCGCCCGCAGTTGTCGGCCCAATTGCAGGGCGCGCTCGGCATTGCCGGCCCAGACGCCGCTGGACAGGCCGAACGGTGAGTCATTGGCCAGCTGGATCGCCTGCGCCTCATCGACATAGGGGATCAGGCACAACACCGGGCCGAAGATTTCTTCCTGGGCGATGCGCATGCGGTTGTCGACGTCGGCAAACAGCGTCGGGCTGACGTAATAACCCCGTTCGAACGCCGCGGCCGAATCGCCACCGCACAGCAACCGTGCGCCTTCCTGCTGGCCGACCTTGATGTAATCGAGCACGGTGCGGCGCTGCCCGGCCGAACACATGGGCCCGAGGAAACTTTGCGGGTCGAGGGGGTCGCCCAGCTTCAGGCCCAGGGTTTCGGCCAGCGCCAGTTCCACCGCTTCGGCATAGCGGCTGGCCGGCAGCAGCATGCGGGTCAGCGCCGTGCAGGTCTGGCCGGAGTTGATCATCACGTCCTGCACGCCATAACGCACCGCAGCGGCCAGGTCGGCGTCCTCGGCGATCAGCAGCGGCGACTTTCCGCCCAGTTCCAGGCACACGCGCTTGACCGAAGGCGCCGCCGCTTGCGCGACCCGCACCCCGGCGCCGGTGGAACCGGTGAACGACACCATGTCCACGTCCGGGTGTTTGGCCAACGCTTCGCCGACTTTCGAACCGGGCCCGCTGACCAGGTTGAACACCCCGGCCGGCAGGCCGATGGCCTCGATCATCTGCGCCAGTAAAAAGGCGTGCAGCGGCGTTTCCTGGCTTGGCTTGACCACCACCGTGCACCCGGCGGCCAGGGCCGGCGCGAGTTTGCCGATCAACTGGTGCAGCGGGTAATTCCACGGATTGATGAACGCACAGACGCCCACCGCCTCGCGAATCACCAGCGAGTTGCCGACCTCGCGCACTTCGTCCATCAGGCCGGCGAGTTCGACGTACTGCTCAAGGCCCATGATCGGCCCGTCCACCTGCACCGAGCGGCACCACTGCACCGGCATCCCCAGTTCAGTGGTGATCACCGCGGCCATTTCATCGGCGCGGGCGCGCAGTTGTTCGGCCAGTGCGCGGATGTAGCCGGCACGCACGCTCGACGGCGTCCGCGACCACGGGCCAAAGGCCCTGCGGGCAGCGGCCACGGCCTTGTCGACATCGCGTTCATCGCCCAGCGGCACGCTGCCGGCCACTTCCTCGGTGGCCGGGTTGATCACCTCGGCGATGCCCTGGCCCGATGGGGTTGACCAGCGTCCATCGATAAACAGTGCCTTGTGGTTAAGCATGCGGCTGAGCCTCCATCAGTTCATGGGCACAACGGGCGATGCGCTGGCAGGCATCGCGCAGCGGTTCAGCGCCAACTACCAGGCCGAGGCGAATGTGCCCCGCCGCACTCGGTCCGAAGGCTTCACCGGCCAGCACCGACACACCGTGGCGATCGAGCAGGCGATCGGCGAATGCCTGGGCGCTGAGCCCGGTTTCGCGGATATCGACCATCACGAACATCCCGCCGTCGGGTTTCAGGGCGCGCACGCCGGGACAATCGGCCAGGCTCTCGCACACCAGGTCGCGGCGCTGGCGATAGGCTTCGCGCATGGCCTCCAGTTCCGGCAGGTTGCTTTGCAGCGCCACCACCGCGGCGTCCTGGATGAAGTCCGGGGAGCCGTAGAGCATGCACAGCGCAAGGTTTTCCAGGTGCGCGGTCAGGGACGGCGACGCCACCACCCAACCGACACGCCAACCGGTCATGGCATGGGATTTCGACAGGCTGTTGAGGGTCGCGGTGCGCTCGGCCATGCCCGGCAGGCTCGCCGGGCTGACGTGCTCGCCCTCGAACAGCAGCTCGCTGTAGACCTCGTCGGAAATCAGCCACAGGTCATGGGCGATGCACAGTTCCGCCAGGGCATGCCAGGTGCTGCGCGGCAGGCTTGCACCTGACGGGTTGTGCGGACTGTTCAGCGCCAGTGCGCGGGTACGCGGGGTGATGCGCGCGGCGACGTCTTCGGGCAGTACCCGAAAACCGTTCTCGGAACGCACCGGCACCGGCACCACCTTGGCGCCACATGCGCCGAACACCGCCTCGTAGGTGACGTACATCGGCTCGGCGACTATCACTTCATCGCCCGGATTGAGCACGCACTGGGCCACGCAGAACAGCGCGCACTGCGCCCCGGCAAGCACCGTGACCTCATCGGCCGAAACGACCTGGCCGCTGCGTTGCTGATGGCGCCGGGCGATGGCTTCGCGCAAGGCGCGCTTGCCGCGCACCTCGGCGTAATGGGTGTTGCCGGCCAGGAGGCTGTCGATGGCGCCTTGGACGATGGGTTGTGGCGTGTCGAAATCCGGGTCGCCCACGGACAGCAGCAGGATGTCTTCGCCCTGCTCTCGCATCGCCAGTGCGCGGTAGTGAATATCCCAGGCGGCGGCGCCGTCACCGGCGATACGTTGGGTCAGATCGGAAAAGCGCATGGCCCTACTCCCTCTAAAAAGTTGAACCTCAGCGAACGCAGGCGTGCTTGAGTTCGATCAGGGTGACGCCGTTGCGCTTGAAGCCCAGGCGCAGGTCGGTTTGCAGTTCGGCGAGGTTCTGCGGCTGAGTCACGGTGCAACCGAAGGCTCGGCCAAGGGCGGCGAAATCCGGATTGCGCGGCAGCACGCCGATCGGCTCGATGTCCAGGCCGAGCATGTCGTCACGGATCTGCCCCAGGGCATCGTTGTTCCACAGCAGCACCACCAGGGGGCTGTCCAATTCCTCGACCGCGGTGGCCAGTTCCTGCGCGGTGTAGAGGAACCCGCCATCGCCCACCAGCACCAGGCCCGGCCGTTGCGGCGCGCCGAACTTGGCGCCGATGCCGGCCGGCAAGCCGTAGCCCAAGGTGCCGTAGCCGGTCGGGTGCAACCAACTGCGGGTGGCGGCGCTGTCGAAGGCGTAGTTGCCGGTGTAGGCCAGCTGGGTCATGTCGGTGCTGATGAACGCGTTTGGCGGCAGTTCGGCAGCGATGCGATCAAGGATGGCTTGATGGATCGACTGCAAAGCGCCGTGGCTGGCCTTGACCGCTTCGCGCAATGCGGCGACCGAGGCAACTGCAGCGCTGGCATCGCGTATATCGTTCGGCAGACGCTCCACAATCCCCCTGAGGGTTTGCTGTGCGTCACCTTGCAGAGCTACCGCACAGGGGTAGAAATCGTTGAATTTGCGCGAATCAATATCCACCCGCAGCAGCTCGGCGTTGAGCGGCAGGCGTTCGCGCCAGTAGTCGGTGTCGGCCATTTCGGTACCCACTGCCAGCACCACGTCGGCTTCGGCGATCAGGTTCCAGCCCGGTTCTACGCACAGGGATGAACCGGCATTGAGCGGCGCCTCGGGTGGCAGCAGCCCCTTGCCGGCGACGCTGGTGAACAGCGGCGCCGCCAGTCGGGTGCTCAGTTCATTGAGTTCTTTCGCCGCATTCAATGCGCCACCACCGGCGATGATCATCGGACGTTTTGCGCCGTTGAGCCTGGCCACGGCTTGATCCAGTGCAGCGGCGGAAGCAGGACCACGCCCCGGACGACGCACCACCTCATTGCTCCAGTCGCGAGCGACCGGCGCCGACAGCACGTCCAGCGGCACCGAAATGTGCACCGGGCGAGGACGCTCGCTGTCGAACACCGCATAGGCGCGGGCAATCAGTTCCGGCAGGTCTTCAGCGGTCAATGCGACGGCAGAGAACGCGGTGATCGGCGCGGTCATGGCGCGCTGGTCCTGGCACTCGTGGAGGATGCCCCAGCCCTTGCCGAGGCTGGCCGTCTGGTTGACGCTGGAAATCACCAGCATCGGAATCGAGTCGGCGTAAGCCTGGCCGATACCGGTGGCGGCGTTGGTCACGCCGGGGCCGGTGATGACGAAGCACACCCCGGGTTTGCCACTGACCCGGGCATAGCCGTCGGCCATGAAACTGGCGCCCTGCTCATGACGGGTCAGCACGTGGCGGATGCCGCTGCCGGGCAGGCCGCGATACAGCTCAAGGGTGTGCACGCCGGGAATGCCGAACACGGTGTCGACGCCGTAGTTGGCCAGCAGGCGCACCAGCGCCTGGCCACCGGTCAAGGGTTTGTCTTGCATGTTCAGGTCCTCACGCATGAGCGATGCGAATCAACGCATCGACCGCGGTCGTGCCAAGGGCGCCGACCAACAATGGGTTCACATCGAGTTCGAGCAACTGCGCGGCGTTTTCGCAGGCGTAGTCGGCCACGGCGCGGATGGCCGCCACCAGCGCGTCCAGGTCTGCCACCTCGCGCCCGCGAAAACCTTGCAGCAACGGCGCGCTGCGCAGGCTCAGCACCGCTTGGCGAATCGCGCCGTCGGTGGTCGGCAGCAACAGGCTGCGGCTGTCCTTGAGCAACTCCACCAGGATCCCGCCCGCGCCAATCACCAGCGCCAGGCCAAAATCGTTTTCGCGCTTGATGCCGACGATCAGCTCCGCCAGCGGCGGCTTGGCCATCGGCTCCAGCAGCACCTGATCGAACGGCACGCCCGGCGCGTAGGCGGCAATGTTCGCCCGCATATTGTCCAGGGCAGCGCTCAGTGCGGCGCCGTCCTTGAGGTTCAGGGCCACGGCACCGGCTTCGGTCTTGTGCGGCAACTGTTCGCTCACGGCTTTCAATACCAGCGGGAAACCCAGTGCTTGGGCTTCCTTGAGCGCGTTATCCGGGCTGCTCAATACCCCATTGGGTGTCGGTAGACCAAACATGCGCAACGCCTGTTTCGAATCCCATTCATTGAGCAACCGACCTTCGCCTTCCAGCGCCTGCGGGCAGAACGGCACCAGGGCCGATTCGCCCAGCGCGAGCAACGCCTGACGGTTGTGCTGATATCCGGCGATGCGGCCCCAGGCAGCCAGGCCATCTTCCACGCCTTGCAATGCCGCCACTCCTTGGGCATGCAAGTGCTCGCGGGCGTGGGCCGGCAACAGCTCCGGGAATGCCGAGGTGACAAAGCCGGTCTTGCCGTGCCGCGCCAGCGCCTTGCAGTACAGGTCCAGCAGCAGGTCGCACTCCTTGCGCTCGCCGGTAAACTCAGCCGGATAATCCAGTACCAGCATCGCCGCATCGGCTTCGGTGCGCAGCGCGCTGTCGAGCATACGGTTCAGGGCTTCGCCGTCGCCCCAGATGGCGGTGGTGAAATCCAGCGGGTTGACCAGGTTGGCGTAGCTCGGCAGCACCTCGGCCAATTCGCCGACTTGGCCGGCGTCGAGCTTGGGCAGACTCAAATCATTGCGCTCGGCGTAGTCGGCGATCAGGCCGGCATCGCCGCCCGAACAGGCCAGCGCGATCAGGCTGTTGCCCGCCGGCAGGTTGCCGCAGGCTGCCGCTTTGAGGGTTTCGACAAAGCTCACCGGGCCGCTGACCCGGATCACCCCGAGGCGATCGAACAGCGCGTCGTACAGCGCATCGGAACCGGACAGTGAACTGGTGTGACTGAGGGCCAGTTCGGCACCGATCTGCGACACGCCGGTTTTCAGGGCGATCACTGGAATGCCCTTCTCCAGCGCCTTGTGCGCGGCGCGGGCGAATCCCGGGACGTTCTTCAGGCCTTCCAGATGCAGGCCGATGGCGGTGACGCGTGGCTCATCGAGCAGCACGTCCATCAGTTCCGCCACGCCCAGTTGCGCCTGATTGCCGACCGAGGCCATGTAGGCCACCGGCAGCGAGCGGTCGCTCATGGACAGGTTGTAGGCGAAGTTGCCGCTTTGGGTCAGCACCGCGACGCCCTTCTCCACCGCTTTGCCACCGTGGGCCACCGGCCACAGCGCGCTGCTGTGCAGGTAGTCGAGCAGGCCGTAGCAGTTGGGGCCGAGCAAGGCCATGTCGCCCGCCGCTTCCAGCAGTCGTTGTTGCAGAGCCTGGCCTTCGGCGCCGGTTTCGGCGAAACCGGAGGCGTAGCAGATCGCTCCGCCGGTACCGATGGCGGCGAGTTCGGCCACGCAGGCCAGGGTCAGGTCGCGGTTGGTGGCAATGAACACCGCATCAGGCCCGCACGGCAGGTCGGCAATGTTGCGCACGCAAGGCACGCCTTCGAGGCTGTCGTGCTGCGGGTTGACCAGCCACATCTGGCCTGGGTAGCCGCCCTCGGCGCAACGCTTGAGGGCGCGGGCCATGCTGCGGCCACCGACAAAGGCTACATGCCGGGGCGCGAGCATGCGCTTGAGGTTGTCACGTATCGTCTGGGACATGGGTATTCTCCGGGGCGATCAGCGCAACAGCGGCCGCAGCAGTTCGCGGGAAATGATGTGCCGCTGGATTTCCGAGGTGCCTTCCCAGACCCGTTCGATCCGCGCATTGCGCCAAATGCGCTCCACCGGGCTTTCGTCCATCAGGCCCATGCCACCAAAGATCTGCACCGCCTCGTCGGCCGCGCGACCGAGCACTTCACTGGCGAACAGCTTGGCCATGCCGGCCTCGCCGTCGGTCATGGTGCCCTGGTCCATTTTCCAGGCGGTGTGCAAAGTCAGCAGTTCGGCGGCGCGGATTTGCGTGGCCATGTCGGCCAGCTTGAACGACACACCCTGGAAATTGCCGATGGCCTGGCCGAACTGTTTGCGGTCCGCCGCCCACTGCAGCGACACGTCCAGCGCCCGTTGCGCCTGGCCCACGCAGTTGGCGGCGACCATGACCCGGCCGGCGGTGAGCCAGGCGTTGGCCACGTCCCAACCCTTGCCGACTTCGCCGAGCACTTTATTGGCCGGCACACGGCAGTCGTCGAAGAACATTTCGAAGGTGTGGTAACCGCGGTTGCTCACGCACTTGGGACCGCGGCGGATGGTCATGCCCGGGGTGTTGCGGTCGACCAGGAACGAGGTCACGGCGTTACGCTTTTTACCGTTGTGTTCGTAGGTGTCGGTGACGGCGAAGACGATGGCGAAATCGGCGTGGCCGGCGTGGCTGATGAAGTGCTTGCTGCCGTTCAGTACGAAGTCGTCGCCCTCGCGCACGGCGCGGGTCTTGATTGCGTTGGCGTCGGAGCCGGCGCCCGGTTCGGTCAGGGCGAAGCAGTCGATTTTCTCGCCCTGGATGCACGGCAACAGGTAGTCGTTGATCTGCTCGCCAGTGCAGGCCATGAGAATTTTCGACGGCCGCGCGACAAACACGTGCAGCGCCCAGGAGACCTTGGACAGCTCCCGTTCGATCAGGGCCTGGGACAGGTAGTCCAGGCCACCACCGCCCACCTCCTCCGGCATATTGAAGGCGTAGAAACCGGCGGCGATCGCCTTGCCGCGGATCTGCGCGGCCAGCTCCGGGGAGACTTCGTCGGCGCGGTCGACCTCGGTTTCATAGGGCAGCAGTTCCTTCTCGACGAAGCTGCGTACCGAGTCCACCAACATTTCTTGTTCTTGGGTCAGTTGGAAATTCATGGGTGCTACCTGTTGTTCGTGTGCAATGAGAGGTGTGCCGAGGATTAGCGACCGATAAAGCGTGCCGGGCGTTTTTCCATGGCGGCGCGCAGGGCTTCGGTGCCGTCTTCGCTGCGCCCGCACAACAGGCCGGCGGCCAGCTCCGCCTGCAGTTGCGCAGGCAGGCTGCGCTCGGCGCCTTCGCGCATGAGTTTTTTGGTTTGGGCAAAGGCAAAGGTCGGCCCGGCGGCCAGGCGTGCGGCGAGCTCGCCGGCGACGCCCTGCAGTTGATCGTCGGCGCAGACTTCACCCACCAGGCCAGCGGCCAGGGCGCGGTCAGCCCCCCACAATTCGTCGAGGAACAGCAGGCGCTTGGCTTGTTCAGTGCCGATCAGCCGTGGCAGGTGCCAACTGGCGCCGGCGTCCGGGGAATAGGCCATGCTGGTGTAGCCGGCCTTGAAGCGTGCCGATTGCCCGGCGATGCGCAGGTCGCAGCACAGGGTCAGGTCCATCCCGGCCCCGACGGCAGTGCCGTTGATGGCGGCAATGGTCGGTTTTTCCAGGCTGTGCAGGCGGGTCATCAGGGCGTGGGCGGTTTCAGTCCAGCCGTAGGTTTCCAGTGCACCACGGGCTTCGGCTTCGGCCCATTCCGCCAGGTCGGCGCCGGCGCAGAAACTGCGACCGCTGCCGGTCAATACCACCACGCGCACCGCGGGATCGGCATTGAAGGTGTCGAGCAAGGTGTGCAGGTTTTTCAGGGTCGGAATGTCCAGCGCATTGCGCTGGGCCGTGCGATTGAGGGTGATCCGGGCAACGCCGGCTTCGACCTGACTGAGCAGAGAATCGTGAGTAGTCATGCGAGTCCTCGAATTATTGTGATTGGTCTGAGGTGATGCGACTTGAGGCCATACTAAACGAGTGTTCAGTAAGGCGGCAATTGCTGGCGTAGTAAGCTGTAACAGGCCTGAAAAGTACTTAACATATTGTTTTTGCTAGCTTATTTAGTGATTGGCGGGATTGGGCCGATGCCGTTGTTACAACTTCGAACAACTGCCTACACGCACACCGCAGAAATAACTGTGGGAGCGAGCCTG
>Ga0247818_10002021_pt1 | contig 13094 bp, 11 predicted proteins | sample 13C_Glucose_Day1_FD_192424 | JGI IMG/M metagenome (GOLD analysis project Ga0247818, IMG submission 192424) | Soil microbial communities from agricultural site in Penn Yan, New York, United States - 13C_Glucose_Day1 | ecosystem: Environmental > Terrestrial > Soil > Agricultural land | place...
CCCGGCACCCGCGGCGTCGCGCCGGGGCCGGCCGGCGGCGCCGCGGGTGCCGGGGGCGTGTCCTGGGGTGCGGCAGAACCGGGCGCGGGCGAGGCGGGGCCACCACCCGCATACGAGCTCGGCGGCGGGATGACGGCGTCGCGCTGGCCGAAGTCCACCCGCGGGGCCTCGCGCTGCTCGCCGACGGCCTCGAAGTACTCGGCGCGGTCGACGTTGAAGATGCCGGCGATGATGTTGCTCGGCACCGTCTCGACCTTGGTGTTCAGGTCGCGGACGGTGGCGTTGTAGTAGCGGCGTGCGGAGGCGATGCGGTCCTCGGTGGCGGTGAGCTCGTTCTGCAGGGCCATGAAGTTCTCGTTGGCCTTCAGGTCGGGGTAGGCCTCGACGATGGCGAGCAGGCGACCGAGCGCCTGGCTGAGCATGTTCTCGCTCTCGGCCTGCTGGGCCGGCGACTGACCGGGGGCCATCGCCGCGGAGCGTGCCTTGACGACGTCCTCGAGGGTGCCCCGCTCGTGCGCCGCGTAGCCCTTCACGGTCTCGACGAGGTTGCCGATCAGGTCGTGCCGGCGGGTCAGCTCGACGTCGATCTGGCGCCAGGCCTCCTGCACCAGGTTGCGCAGCTTGATCAGGCCGTTGTAGGTCACGACCGCCCAGCCGACGATCACGACCAGGACGACGATGAGGATGACGACGGCAATCATGGGTGCTCCCGCGCTCGGACCGGTGCTCTGACCCCGATCCTAGGTGCCGGTCAGGCCAGGCCGAGGTCCTCGAGACCGAACACGTGCCGGTACTCGAACCCGGCATCCGCGAACTTCTCCGCGGCACCCGTCGCGCGGTCGGCGATCGTGGCGACGGCCACCACCGTGGCTCCGGCCTCCTGGGCAGCGCGCGCGGCATCGAGCGGGGACGCGCCCGTCGTGGAGGTGTCCTCGACGACGAGCACCCGGCGGCCCTCGATCGACGGACCCTCGATGCGCTGCTGCAGACCGTGCGCCTTGCCGGACTTGCGCACGACGAACGCGTCGAGCCGGCCACCGGCGGCGGCCGCGGCGTGCAGCATCGAGGTCGCGACGGGGTCGGCACCGAGGGTCAGGCCCCCGACGGCGTCGAACTCGAGGTCGGCGACGAGGTCGCGCATGACCCGGCCGACCAGCGGGCTGGCCTCGCCGTCGAGGGTGATGCGGCGCAGGTCGACGTAGTAGTCGGCCTCCTTGCCGGAGGACAGGGTCACCCGTCCGTGCACGATCGCCTTGGCACGGACGATCTCGAGCAGGCGGGCGCGGTCGGCGGCGATGTCGGTCACGGCCCTACCGTATGCCGTGGCCGGACCGGTTCGCCGGGCGCGTCCGTGGGCGGTCAGGTCCCCGTGCGCCGCCGTGAGGTCGGCGGCTGGGCGGGGTAGTAGGCCGACCCCTCGCCGAAGGTTCCCGGCGTCGCCCACTGCTCGTGCCACATCTGGTGGTGGTCGACCTCGAGGGCCGGCTCGTACGGGCGCGGCGGCTCGACCCCGTCCCACACGTCGTAGCCGGCGCGCAGCATCCGACCGATGGGGCTGCCCACCACCGCCGTCGCGAGCCGTTCGAGGAGGTCGGGCCGCATCCCGTCGAGGAGCACGCGCGGGCGGCGACGCTCGGCGAGCACGAGCAGGCGAGCGACGGTGTGCACCTCGTCGGGCCCGAGGCGCGTCCCCGCCTGGAGAAGGCGCTGCACGTCGGCCAGGACGTCCTTGCGGTCGTCCTCGCTCAGCGCGGTGAGGGCGTGCCGGTGCGCCGTCTCCTGCCAGTCGGTGGAGGCGGTCCGCAGGAGGTGGCGGTACTCCCGCAGCACCTCAGGCTCGGCGCCCTGGACCATCGTTCGATGGTAGGCCCAGTCACCGAGCGTGACGAGGGGGTTTTCGTGCCGGTGCGGCGGGCGGCTTTCAACGCGGCGGTGGCCTCGGCCCGGGCCACGCCGGGGCCCACGTGCCGGGCCGGTCGGGTCGGTCAGGAGGGCGACCCGGCGGGTCGCCGGAACCGGTCCAGCCGGCGCAGCGTGCCACCGCGCAGGAGCGGTCGGGGCAGCACGCGCACCCCGGCCGTCACGACCTTCCACTGGGCACCGGGCACCGAGACGACCTTGCCGCGTGCGACGTCGGTGAGCGCCTGCTGCACGACGTCGTCGGCGTCGAGCCAGAGCGACTCCGGCAGCGCGGACATCGCGATGCCGGCCCGCGCGTGGAACTCGGTGTGGGTGAAACCCGGGCAGAGCACCGTCGCGCTGACCCCGGTTCCGGCGAGCTCGCCGGCCAGTCCCTCGGTGAACACGGTGACGAAGGCCTTCTCGGCCGAGTACGTCCCGTTGGCGATGAACCCGGCGATCGACGAGACGTTGAGGATGGCGCCGTGGCCGCGTGCGCGCATGGAGCGCCCGGCCGCGTGGCTGGTGAGCATGACCGCCCGCACCATGACGTCGAGCCTGGCCTCCTCGTCGGCGAGGTCGTTGTCGAGGAAGGAGCCCTTGAGCCCGAAGCCGGCGTTGTTGACGAGCAGGTCGATCGGCCGCACGTCGTCCTCGATGCGGGCGCACACCCGGGCGGTCGCCTCTCGGTCGGACAGGTCGGCCACGAGCACCTCGACGGCCACGCCGTGGCGCATCCGCACGCCGGTCGCGAGCTCGTCGAGACGGGTCCGGTCACGGGCCACGAGGACGAGGTCGGTGCCCTCCCGGGCGAGGCGTTCGGCGAAGGCGCGGCCGATGCCGGCGGAGGCCCCGGTGACGAGTGCAGTGCTCATGGTGGAGGCACTGTATGCGGCCAACCTGCGACGGGTGCACGCGATACCCGTGGGTAGGGTGAAGGAGTGCGCATCGCCACCTGGAACGTCAACTCGATCCGCTCCCGCATCGACCGCGTGGAGGCCTGGCTGGCCCGCACCGACGTCGACGTGCTGCTCATGCAGGAGACCAAGGCCAAGGACGAGCAGTTCCCCCACGCCCGCCTCGGGGCCCTGGGCTACGAGGTCGCCCACCACGGCACCAACCAGTGGAACGGCGTCGCGATCCTGTCGCGCGTCGGGCTCGACGACGTGCAGGTCGGCTTCGACGGCGACCCCGGCTGGGGCGAGCCGCTGGCGGCCGAGGCCCGGTCGATCGGCGCGACCTGCGGCGGCATCCGGCTGTGGTCGGTCTACGCACCCAACGGGCGCGCGCTCGAGGACCCCCACATGGTCTACAAGCTCGAGTGGCTGGCGCGGCTGCGCGAGCAGGCCAGTGAGTGGGCCGCCGACGGCACCCCCGTGGCGCTGGGTGGCGACTGGAACATCGCGCCGCAGGACGACGACGTCTGGTCGATGGAGTACTACATCGACAAGAGCCACGTCTCGCCCGGCGAGCGGGCCGCCTTCAACGCCTTCCTGGATGCCGGCTTCGTCGACGTCGTGCGCCCCCACGCCCCCGGTCCGGGCGTCTACACGTACTGGGACTACCAGCGCCTGGCCTTCCCCAAGCGGCGCGGCATGCGCATCGACTTCGTGCTCGGCTCACCGTCGTTCGCGGCTCGCGTCGCGGGCGCGGCGATCGACCGCGAGGAGCGCAAGGGGACCGGCGCCAGCGACCACGCGCCCGTCGTCGTGCAGCTCACGGACTGATCGGGATGCCGTCCCACCCCACCTACGCTGCGGCGACCGGGACGCCGGTCGAGCGCCCTGCTCAGCGGCGGCTGAGGATGCCCCTCGCGTAGGACGCCTGGCCGACGTGCTGGGTGCAGTCGTCGACGACGCTGACCAGCCGCACGGCCAGGGTGACCGGCGGCTCCCAGCTCTCGTCGACGACCCGGTCGAGGTCGGCGTCGGTGACGGTGCGCAGGGCCTCAGCGGCCGCGGAGAAGGCGGCGTCGAGGTAGCCGCGCAGGTCGTCGGCGGAGGCCTGCACGAGCAGCACTTCATCGAAGGTCATGCCGTACCCGTGGGCGTCGGCGGGGAGCGGCAGCGCCATCCGCGCGCGCCAGCCGCCCGTCTCCCAGACGGCGTCATGACCGAAGACGTCCGCGACCTGCTCGTCGAGCCCGCGGGTCAGGTGCCAGACCAGCCACGCGACCGTGTTGGTCCCCGGTGCGGGCGGGGTGGCCAGCAGCTCTTCCGGGGTGTCGTCGAGCACGCTGTGTGCCGTCTCGCGGACCCGGCTGAGGGAGTCGAGGAGGAGGTCCGCGGTGGTCGCCATGCCCCGACGCTACCGCTGTGGCTAGAGCCCGAAGGTGGTGGCGGGGTGCTCTCCGGTGCGGCGGTGCAGCCCCAGGGCAAGGGATGCGAGCGCCCCCAACCCCGCCGCGACGGCCGCGCCGCGGAACACCCACGCCACCTGCAGCACCGCGGCTCCCTTGAGCGCGTCGGTGTCGGTGGGGTCGGGCAGCGTGGCGACGACGCCGTAGTACTGGTGCAGCCCGATCGCGGTGAGCAGGGCGACACCCACGACCATGCCCACCATGCGCGCCACGACGACGAGCGCGGACGCCGTGCCGTGGGCGTCGTGCGCTGCCTCGGCCAGCGCGGCGTCGTTCACCGGGGCCAGCGCCAGTCCGATGCCCAGACCGGTGATCGCCAGCACCACCGTCGACGAGGCGTGGTCGAGCGAGCCCCTCCCCCAGGTCGCCATCACCGCGAGACCGACGGCAGCCAGGGCCAGCCCGGTTCCCGCGACGACGCCGTTGCCGAGCCGCCGCAGGGCCCATCCCCCCGCGAGCGCGCCGACCGGAACGGCCACGAGGAAGCGGACCAGCACCAGAGCCGCCTCGGTCTGGCTGGACGTGTGCACGATGCGCGCGAGCAGCGGCACGTCGACGACGACCGCGACGAGTGCCACCCCGACGAGCAGCGAGACCACGAGGGACCACACCAGCCGCCCGTGCACCAGGCCGCGGGGCACCAACGGTGAGGCAGAGCGCCGGTGGTGCACGGCATACAGACCGGCGAGCAGGGCGGCCACGGGGAGGAGGGCGTAGCCGAGCGGCCCCACGACCTCGGTGGCCGGCTCGGATGCCGCGAAGGTGAGCACGACGCAGCCCAGTGCCCCACCGAGCAGCGCGGCCCCCAGCAGGTCGGCGCGCCTGAGCAGTGGCCAGGCCCCGCGCCCTCCGACGGCCAGGGCCGCGAAGAGGAAGACGGCCGCGACGATTCCGATGGGGGTCGCCAGCCGCGAGGTGGCGTCGCCGAACGGCACGAACGGCACACCGAGCGAGACGCTGGTGGTCAGCGCCTCGGGGGCGGCGAGGGCCAGGACCCCCGCGACCGCGGCCACCAGAGCGAGCGCCACGACGACCGGGCGCGGGCGCGGCACGCGGCCGCCACCGGTCACCACGACGGCGACGACGAGCAGGGCGCCCAGCAGCGCGTTGAGCCAGAAGATGGCCCGCCAGTCGGCGACGACGAGCACGAGGGCGCCGAGCACCGGCCCGAGCACCGAGCCGAGCTCCTGCACGGCGCCGACCACGCCCAGCGGCACACCTCTGCGGTCGGCGGGCCAGAGCTGCGCGACGATCGCGAGGGTCGCGGGCACCAGGCCTCCCCCGCCGACGCCTTGCACGACGCGACCCGTCACGAGCACGGGCAGGTCGCTGGCCAGGGCGGTGACCGTCGAGCCGACGACGAAGACGCCGAGGCAGGCCAGCAGCACCCGCTGGCGGTCGACGAGGTCCGCGACCCGACCGATGAGCGGCAGCACGGCCACGTAGCCGAGCAGGAAGCCGGAGATGATCGGGGTCGCGCGCTGGAGGGAGTCGATGCCGACGCCGACCCCGCGCATCATGTCGGTGAGGGCGAGCACGACGACGTAGGTGTCGGCGGCGGCGAGGGAGACGGCGATCGCAGCCGTCGTGAGCAGGGCCCTAGGGGCTGGTGATCTCAACGGGCGTCCCGTAGTCGGTGAGCTTCACGACGTAGGTCGCCTGCACCCCCGGGAAGAACGGGCCGGTCAGGGTGGCGGTGCGCAGCTGGTCGGCGTCGGTGAGGCCGTAGCTCACGGCATACGTGCCGGTGCCGTCGCCGAGGTGGAACAGGTCCTCGATGCTCGACCCGGGCAGCGTGCCGCTGATCTTGTCGAGCACCTCGGTGCCGGCCCGGGCCCTGCCGTCCTCCTTCGGGTCCGCCGTCTGCGGGAGCAGCGCCGAGATGCCGGTCGCGGGGTCGAAGAACATCGCCGGGTTCGGGGCGTTCAGCGTCTCGAAGTCGGTCTTCTTGTAGTCGGGTGTGAAGAACTTCAGGTAGGTGTCGGCACCGATCGCGATGACGTCGATGGTGCCCGCCAGCCCCTTGATGGTGCCCGTGATGGTGCCCTGGAACTTCGGCTCGGTGGCGCTGATGACGCCGGCGCCCTTGGCCTGCGTCACGCCGTTCTCGCGCGGGGGGACGTCGCGGCTGGTGAGGTCGAGCTGCACGGTCTTCGCCGTGTCGAAGGCGACCTTCGCAGCGGCCAGCTGCTCGGTCGGGCTCGGCTGCGGCGCTTCCGCCGGGTCGTCCGAACAGCCGGCGAGCGCGACGACCAGGGCGACCCCGAGCGGCCCTGCGGTCGCGAGCAGGGCGGAGGGTCGGCGCATGGCGGCAACAGTAACCGCAACCCCACCCCGCACTGATTGCGGATCGCCCACCGCTGGGGCCCCCGTTGGAGGGCTCCTCAGGTGGGTGATCCGCAATCAGTCGGATGCCGTCCGGCCGGGATCGCCTCAGCGCAGCAGCAGGCCGGCCTCGCCGAGGTCGACGGTGACAGTGTCTCCGTCGCGGACGTCGCCCGCGAGCAGCGCCCGGGCCAGCCGGTCGCCGATCTCGCGCTGCACCAGCCGGCGCAGCGGCCGGGCCCCGTAGGCCGGGTCGAAGCCCTGCTCGGCGAGCCAGGCCTTGGCGGGGTCGGTCACCTCGAGGCTGATCCTGCGGTCACGCAGCCGGGTCGCCAGGGCGCGCACCTGCAGGTCGACGATGCGGGCCAGCTCTCCGGTCGACAGCGGGTCGAAGACGACCACCTCGTCGAGCCGGTTGAGGAACTCCGGCTTGAACGCCTGCCGCACCGCCGCCAGGACCGCCTCGTGCTTGGCGCGCGGGTCGAGCGTCGGGTCGACGAGGTACTGCGAGCCGAGGTTCGAGGTCAGCACCAGGATGACGTTGCGGAAGTCGACGGTTCGGCCCTGCCCGTCGGTGAGCCGGCCGTCGTCGAGCACCTGCAGCAGGATGTCGAAGGTCTCGGGGTGGGCCTTCTCGACCTCGTCGAGCAGCACCACCGAGTAGGGCCGGCGCCGCACCGCCTCGGTGAGCTGGCCGCCCTCCTCGTAGCCCACGTAGCCGGGAGGAGCCCCGATCAGCCGCGCGACGGCGTGCCGCTCGGAGTACTCCGACATGTCGATGCGCACCATCGCGCGCTCGTCGTCGAACAGGAAGTCGGCGAGTGACTTGGCGAGCTCGGTCTTGCCCACCCCGGTCGGGCCGAGGAAGAGGAACGACCCGGTGGGCCGGTCGGGGTCGGCGACGCCCGCGCGCGAGCGGCGCACGGCATCCGACACCGCGCGCACCGCCTCGGTCTGCCCGATCAGGCGCGCCCCGATGATCGCCTCCATCGACAGCAGCTTCTCGGTCTCGCCCTGCAGCAGGCGGCCAGCGGGGATGCCGGTCCATGCCGAGATCACCTCGGCGATGTCGTCAGCGCCGACCCGCTCCTTGACCATCAGGTCGGCGGATGCCGTGGCCGACTCGGCCTGCTGGGCTTCGTCGAGCTCGGCCTCCAGAGACGGGATCTCGCCGTAGAGCAGTCGCGACGCCCCCTCGTAGTCACCCTCACGTTGCAGTCGGTCGGCCTGCGTGCGCAGGTCGTCGAGCCGAGCCTTGAGGTCGCCGACCCGGTTGAGCCCGGACTTCTCCGACTCCCAGCGGGCGGTGAGCACCGCGAGCTCCTCGGTCTTCTCGGCGAGGTCGGCGCGCAGCCGGCCGAGCCGCTCGGCGGACGCCTCGTCGGTCTCCTTCGCGAGGTGCAGCTCCTCCATCTTCAGGCGGTCGACGGCACGCCGGAGCACGTCGATCTCGACCGGGCTGGAGTCGATCTCCATCCGCAGCCGGGAGGCGGCCTCGTCGACGAGGTCGATCGCCTTGTCGGGCAGCTGGCGGCCGGGGATGTAGCGGTCGGAGAGCGACGCCGCCGCGACGAGGGCGCTGTCCTCGATCTCCACCTTGTGGTGCGCCTCGTAGCGCTCCTTGAGGCCGCGCAGGATGGCGATGGTGTCCTCGACCGACGGCTCGCCGACGTAGACCTGCTGGAAGCGGCGCTCGAGGGCGGGGTCCTTCTCGACGCGCTCGCGGAACTCGTCGAGGGTCGTCGCGCCGACCAGGCGCAGCTCGCCGCGGGCCAGCATCGGCTTGAGCATGTTGCTGGCGTCCATGGCCGACTCGCCGGTGGCGCCGGCCCCGACGACGGTGTGCAGCTCGTCGATGAACGTGACCACCTGGCCGTCGGACGCCTTGATCTCCTCGAGCACGGCCTTGAGCCGCTCCTCGAACTCACCGCGGTACTTCGCGCCGGCGACCATTGCGCCGAGGTCGAGTGCGATGAGCCGCTTGCCGCGCAGCGACTCGGGCACGTCACCGTCGACGATGCGCTGGGCGAGCCCCTCGACGACCGCGGTCTTGCCGACACCGGGTTCGCCGATCAGCACGGGGTTGTTCTTGGTGCGGCGCGAGAGCACCTGCACGACGCGGCGGATCTCGTCGTCACGACCGATGACCGGGTCGAGCCGACCCTCGCGGGCGGCCTCGGTGAGGTCCGTGCCGTACCTCGCGAGGGCCTGGCCGGTGGCCTCCGGGTCCTCGGTGGCGACCTTGGCCCCGCCGCGCAGGTGGTCGATCTGGGCCTCGAGGGCGGTCGCGTCCCCCTGGACGGCTCCCTTCTCGAGCAGGGCGAGGAGCAGCACGTCGGTCGACAGGTAGGTGTCGCCGCGGGCCGCCATCAGGGTGGAGGCCTGCTGGAGCACGGAGAGCGCCGCCTGGCCGAGCGCCGGGGTGGCGACGGTGGCGCCGGTGCTGCGCGGCATCCCGGACAGCACCGAGCGGGCCGTGGCAGCCATGCCCTGCGCCGTGCTGCCCGCGGCGGCGAGCAGGGCGGGCGTCGTGGTGCCCTCCTGCTCGGCGAGCGCCAGGGCCAGGTGGGCCGGGGTGATCTCGGGGTGGCCGGCGGCCTGCGCCGCGCGCTGGGCGACGGCCAGGGCCTCGGCCACCTTGGTGGTGGGCTTCAGCTCCATGCGGGACTCTCCTCGAACGAGGTGGCGGGTCAGGGTTCCTCGAGGGCAACCCGACCAAAGTTGAGTCTATTCCGCTCAACCCCTGCAACCGCCGCGATGTGACGCGGGATGCTGCGTCACGGCATCGGGCGGGGCCCCGCGCGGTGTGCGAGGCCGGTCAGCAGGTGGTGGCGAGCGACTCGGCGGCGGAGTCGTCCGGTGTCGCGGTCGGGGTCGGCGTGCTCGACGACTTCCTGGTCCTCGTCGGCGTCGGGGTGGGCGCCGGGGACGCCGTGGTGGCCGGGCGAGAAGACGGCTGCTTCAGGCCCTTCTTGACCAGTGCCCGAATCTTGGCGAAGTCCGGGTTGCCCGGTCTGACGACGTTGGCGGTGAGCGGGAGCGAGCGGATCGAGCCGCCCTTCTGGATGCGCAGCGCGAGGTCGACCCAGGCCGACAGCTCCTCGCGCGGGATGTCGATGCTCACGTTGTTCTTGACGACCTTCGCGAGCTGCGGGTAGCTCTGCAGCAGCCCCACCGGGTCGGCCTGCTGCATCAGGGCACCGGCCACGCAGCGCTGGCGGCGCATCCGGCTGAAGTCGTCGCTGCCGGCCCGCGAGCGGGAGTACCAGAGGGCGTGGAATCCGTCGAGGTGCTGCAGGCCGGGCTCGATGTACTCGCTCTTGTTGTCGTTCGTGAACACGGTTCGTCCGCTCGAGGAGGTGTGGCACCGGACGCACACCCTCTCCTGCACGTTGACGTCGACCCCGCCCATGGCGTCGACGAGCGCCTGGAAGCCACGCAGGTTGACGACGACCGACTGGTTGATGTCGAGCCCGGTGATCTCGCCGACGACGTCGACGGTCGCCTTGCGGCCGGGGTTCGTGACCCCGGGAAAGAGGTCAGGATGGTTCTCGGCGAGGGTCCAGATGCCGTTCATCAGGCACTCGTCGCCGCAGTCGTACCCGTTGGGGTAGAGCGCGTGCAGCGGGTTGCTCGTGGGGAAGGGCACGCGCTCGAGGTTGCGCGGGATTCCGATGAGCAGGGTGTCACCGGTCTTGGAGTTGGTGCTGACCACCATCATCGAGTCGGTGCGGGTTCCCCAGCGGTCCTGGCCGGCGTCGGACCCGATCAGCAGGGTGTTGACCCGTGGCACGTCGGCCCACGGGTCCTCGGCGGCGGTGTCGGCGAGCGCGACGTCGCGGTGCTCGCTGGGGCTGTCCTCGGCGAACACCGCGTCGATGACCGACGACTGCACGTCGATGTAGCGCACGGCCAAGGCCGACGGCGCGGCGATGAGGGTGCACGCGGCGGCAGCGAAGAGCACCCGGGCCCTGCGACCTCCACGACGACGGCGCGGCCAGGACTGCTCGGCGGTGAGCACGATCGAGCCGATCCACAGCACCGCGCCGACCATGATGCCGACACCGACCCACTGCAGCAGCTCCGGCTGCACGGCCACGTTGAGGGCCGAGCGGAGGAGTCCGCCCTGCCAGGCCTTGACGAGCACCCACGTGCCAGCGGCCAGCGACGCGACGACGAGCAGCCAGCCCAGCACCTTCCAGCGAGTGCCGAGCAGGCCCGCGCCGGGCAGCACCGTGCCGAGAGCGATCCGCCGGTAGTACGCAGCCGGGGGGTAGCGCAGCTCAGCGCGGCACGGCGGCTCGGTCCCACCCAGCCGCTGCTTCGAGCTCGGCAGCTCTTCCGGCATTGCCCACCAATCTTCTCGTGTGGCAGGTCAGGGCGCGATCGGCCGTCACAGGGCAGGCGCCTGACCGGCCAAGAATAGTCGCCGAAACTGCGAGTGCCTCATCGCACCGCCGGTGCTGGTGTACGGGCCCGGTGTCCGGTGAGAGGCGCCGCGTGCGTGGTGCAATGGCCGCATGACGACGCTCACCCGGCCGGACACCGTGCCTGCCGACCGCCTGCGCCAGGTCGCGGTCACCGTGGCCGGGCTGTTCTGCGTGGTCGGCACCCTCGTCGGCGTCGGGGTGATCGGTACCCGCGTGGCGGAGTCGGCCGGGGGTGCCCTCGCGGCCGACGCGACCCTCATCGCCCCGGCCGGACCTGCTTTCGCGATCTGGACCCCGATCTACCTCGGGCTGGCCGGGTTCACCGTGTTCCAGTGGCTGCCCACCCAGACCACCGAGCCACGGCACCGCGCCATCGGGTGGCTCGCCGCGGCGTCGATGGTGCTCAACGCGGCGTGGCTGCTCGTGACCCAGCAGGACTGGATCTGGGTGAGTGTGGTGGTCATGGCTGCCCTCGTGGCCACCCTCGGACTCCTCGTGCGGCGCCTCGAGCAGCACCCGTCCTACGGGCACGCCGAGACGGTGCTCGTCGACGGAACCTTCGGGCTCTACCTCGGCTGGGTCGCCGTCGCCGCCTGCGCGAACGTCACCGCCGCCCTCGTCGCGAGCGGGGTCGACCCGGGTGCGTTCGTCGCGCAGCTCGCTGCCGTCCTGGTGCTCTCCGTGGCGGCGGTGGTCGGGGTGCTGCTCGCCCGGCGGCTCGGCGGCCGCTGGGCGGTCACCGTCGCCCTGACCTGGGGTCTGCTCTGGATCGCCTGGGGCCGGCTCGCCGGTGAGCCGCGGTCGGTCGTCGTCGCGCTGGCCGCGGTCGTCGCCGCAGTGGTCGTGGTCGTCGCGACCTCCCGCGTGCACTCCGTCCCGAGCGAGTGAGGCCTACCCCCGGGCGTTCGCGGCGTAGTCGGGCAGCTCCTGCAGCGACCACCGGTTGCCGTCGGGGTCGCTGAAGAAGACGAACCGACCCCACGGAAGGTCCGTCACGCCCTCGGCCCGGATGCCGCGCTCGCGCAGCTCGGCGTGCACGCCCTCGGCGTCGGGCACCACCATCTGCAGGTTGTCGAGCGACCCCGGGGCCATCTTCGTCAGGCCACGGCCGATCGCGATCGAGCAGCCCGACCCGGGTGGGGTCAGCTGCACGAAGCGGATCTCCTCGCTCACGGTGTGGTCGTGGTCGGCCACGAACCCCACTCGCACGTAGAACTCCTTGGCCCGGTCGACATCGGTCACGGGCACCGCCACCAGCTCCAGCTTCATGTCCATGCCGACCACGCTAGGACCCAATGAGGACAGGATCGGTCCGCTACCTTTGGACGAGTCCCGCGCCCTTCACCTGCGCGGATGCCAGGCGCACGATGAACCATGGCTGCTTCAACCCACCCTGTGATCAACCACGCTCTGACCCGTCGCGGCGCCATCACGCTGGCCGCCGCCGCGACCACCGCCGCCCTTGCCGGCCCCGCGTACGCCGATGACGGCCGGCACGGCCACGGCGAACTCCCCGACACCGTGGCGCTGCCCGACGGTCTGCAGCCCGAGGGCATCACGTCCGGGCCGGGGACGACCTTCTACGTCGGCTCGCTCTCCGACGGCCGGATCGTCACCGGCGACCTCCTGGGTACCGGCACCACTGTGCTGTTGCCGGCCGCCACCGGTCGCTCGCTGCGCGGGCTCTTCCACGACCCGCACACCGGGCTGGTCTGGGCGGTCGGGAGCCTCGGCGACGACGCCCACGTCTGGGCCGTCGACGACACCAGCGGCGCCGTCGTGGCCGACGTGCTGATCCCCGACGGGGGGTTCCTCAACGACCTCGTGATCACCGAGCGTGCGGTGTGGGTCACCGACTCCGCGGTCGACCGGCTGACCCGGATCGCCCTGAACCGTCGCGGCCTCCCGCGCGGCACCGCCCCGACCTTCCTGACCCTTGGCGGCGCGTGGCCGGCCACAGCCCCGGGGGCCTTCGGCGCCAACGGCATCCGGGAGCTGTCCGACGACTCGCTCCTGATCAACAACAGCACCGCGGGTGGCCTGTGGCGGGTGAACCGGCGCACCGGCGTGGCCCGCGAGAG
>Ga0247818_10002023_pt1 | contig 13090 bp, 10 predicted proteins | sample 13C_Glucose_Day1_FD_192424 | JGI IMG/M metagenome (GOLD analysis project Ga0247818, IMG submission 192424) | Soil microbial communities from agricultural site in Penn Yan, New York, United States - 13C_Glucose_Day1 | ecosystem: Environmental > Terrestrial > Soil > Agricultural land | place...
CTGACGTCCAGTCGCTCAAGTTTCACCAGCGGCCGACCGTCCGGGGCCTTGATGGCGAAGGGCGCCACGCTGACAGCGACATTGCTCAGCAGCAGTTCGGTTTCCTTGGCCAGGCTGAGTTTGTAGTCGGTACTGAGGCTCATCACCCCGCTTTCGAGGTCCAGAGGCACGGCATCGCGAACATAGGGCCAAAAGGCTTTCATTTTGCCGTCGGTAATTTTCAATTTACCTTCAGAGGCGAACGGGATCAGGCTGAAGTTGCCGGTCCAGTCGATTTGCCCACCGTTGGGGCCGATAGCCACCAACTCCATGTCCGCACTGTCTTCGGGCAGGGTGCTGAGGTGTTTGAGTTCGAAGTCGAGTTGGTCGTAGAGAAATTCGATGGGTTCGCTGGGGCGTTCATCCTTGAAGTGCAAGGCGCCGCCAGCCAGTTTGATCCGGTCAATGCGCAGCGGGAACGGCTTGGCATTGGGGTCGTCCGGCGTTGGCTCGCTCACTGGCAGTTTGAACAAGCTGCGCAGATTGAGTTTGCCGTCCTTGGTGAAGATGACTTCGGTCTTGGATTTTTCCAGTTCGATGTCGGACAGATGCAGCGCCTTGGTCCAGAGGCTGTCGATCTGCAAGTTGGCGTGCAGGCGTTCGAAGCCGATCTGTTCCTTGCCGGGTTCGCCGATGTTCAGGCCCCAAACGGTCAGTTCGAGGCTGAACGGATTGAGTTCGATCCGTTGGATGGTGGCGGGCGTCGTGGCGTAGTTGGCCAATTGTTGGTTGGCAACGCGCAACGCGATGCCCGGCAAAATCAGAAAGCCCAGCAGACTGTAGAGAGCCAGAGCAGTCAACAAGGCGCCGATGGCGCGAATCAATCCTTTGTACATGTATGGCTTCATCTGTCTGAATCGGAGTGCCTTGGAGTATGGCACGCGATTCCGGTTCCGAAGCAATCCGCCGATTGGTGATCTTTCAGATTAGTCTGACGGCAATCAGAGCTGCAGAATCAGGGTCTTCAGCGGCGGCTGCTGATCCATCGACGGGAAATCGCCACCGGGTTTCATCACCGTCCACTCGCGTACGGGGCGGCCGGCTTTCTCCGCGCAACGCAAAACCTGCTCGCGCCAATCGTCCATGCTGACTTTTGCGAGGTTGTTGCAGCAGATCAGTACGCCGTTGTCGGCCGTGGTCAGCAGGGCCGGTTTTAGCAGGCTCTGGTAGTCGCGCAGCAGGTCGACGGTGCCGAAAGCACTCTTGGCCCAGGCTGGCGGATCCAGCAGCACCAGGTCGTACTGGCGCTGTTCGAGGCGCTGATAGCTCGGCAGTTTCTGTCCGCGACGCTGGCTGATGGGCAGACCGGCCAATTGGCGAATCGCCGGAAAATAATCGGACTGGATGAATTGCATGGTTGGCAATTGCGGGTTGAGCAGGCCGTTTTCACGACCGACCGCCAGGTTGCCTTCTGCGAAGTCGAGGTTGCACACCTCGCTGGCGCCGCCGGCCGCAGCGCTGAGGCCGACGCCACAGGTGTAGGCGAATAGGTTGAGCACACTTTTGTTTTTGCTGTGGTCCTTGACCCAGCCGCGGGTGTTGCGCAGGTCGAGGAACAATAGCGGGTCCTGCCCGGCGTGACGGCCACGGACCCGATAGTTGAGGCCCCATTCGTGGCCAACCAGATCTTGCAGCGCGGCTTCGTCGGCGCGGTAGACGGTGTCTTCACGGTCGATGCGCGAGTTGCCGCGGGAGCGGTCGTTGTAGACCAGCAGGGTTTCCAGGCCCAAATGGCTGTTGATCGTTTCGTGCAGGTGCAGCAGGTCTACGCGTTCCAGCGACTGATGGAAACTTTGCACCATCAGTTGAGGACCGTAACGGTCGATGGTCAGGCCACCAGCGCCTTCCTGGCTGCCGTGGAACAGGCGATAGCAGTCGGTGCCCTGGCTGTGCAGCTCGGCGAGCAGGTCCTGACGATGATCGAGGGCGGCGCGCAGCGCCTGATTCAAGGAAGACATGCTGAGCGCCTTGCAGGAGGTAATTTGGCGCGGGAGTTTAACAGTATTGCACCTGTGGCGAGGGAGCTTGCTCCCGCTCGAGTGCGCAGCGCTCGCAAAAAATCGAAATGTCCCGGAATTTTGGGGCCGCTTCGCAGCCCAGCGGGAGCAAGCTCCCTCGCCACAGAGTCCGGAGGTCAGGTCAGCAAACCCATCCGCCGCTTGGCACGCTGCACCGAGCCATTGCGTACCGCCCAGCGCAGCATCGGCGCGCTGCGATTGACGCTGGTGCGGATCAGTTTACGTTGCAGCGGCCCTTGGCTTACACCGAGCATGTCACTTGCCCAGTCCGGCAGCAGGTCAATGCCGGCCTGCATCATCAAACCACCAAAAGGCCTGGCCAAGCGGCTGGGCGACGGGGCGTTCAACAACAGCCGCAGCACTTCACGGCTGCGCGCGTCGCACAGCAGTTGCGGACGAATGCTCTCCAGGTAATCGGAAATTTCCTGCCGTGAGCGCGGCACGTCACGGGCGCCAAGACGTTCTGCCACCAGCGCGATTTCAGCGTAATACCGATCTTGATCGGCAAGGGACAAGTGCGGATTTCGATAGCGCAAATGCGCGGCGAGGAAGTTGCTGACCTCGGCCACGTGCACCCAGGTCAGCAGGTCGGGATCGCTGGCGGCGTAGGGTCGGCCATCGGGCGCGGTGCCGGTGACTTGCAGATGAATGGTGCGGACTTTTTCGATCAGCCAGTCGGCGTCCTGCTTTGAGCCGAAGGTGGTGCCGGAGATGAACTGCCCGGTTCGGCGCAGGCGGCCGAGCATGTCTTCGCGAAAATTCGAGTGGTCCCACACGCCAGCCAGGGCCAGCGGATGCAGCGCTTGCAGCATCAGGGCACTGATGCCGCCGATGAGCATGCTGCTGAAATCGCCGTGCACTTGCCAGCTCACCGAATCCGGCCCGAACAGCCCGGGATCACCCTTGGGGTTTTCCAGATCAAGCTTGCCCAGGGACAGACCGGTCAGGCTCATGACTTGGGTTTCGATGCGGGTGCGGATGAATTCCATGGCGACTCAGTGGCGAAGATTAATAACAACCTGTAGGAGCCGACTTGCTGGCGATAGCGTCCTCAAGACCGCCATCGCCAGCAAGCCGGCTCCTACGAAAAGCAATTTACTGATTCAGGCGTTTTTCGATCAAACCTTGTACCACGCTCGGATCGGCCAGGGTCGAGGTATCCCCAAGGCTATCCAATTCATTGCAGGCGATCTTGCGCAGGATACGCCGCATGATCTTGCCCGAACGGGTTTTCGGCAAGGCCGGTGCCCATTGGATCAGGTCCGGTTTGGCGAAGCTGCCGATTTCCTTGCTGACGTGGGCCAGCAATTCTTTCTTCAGCTCATCGTTGGGATCGGTGCCGTTCATGGGCGTGACAAAGGCGTAGATGCCCTGGCCTTTGACGTCATGGGGATACCCGACCACGGCGGCCTCGGCAATGCTGTCATGCAGCACTAATGCGCTTTCCACTTCAGCGGTACCGATGCGGTGTCCGGACACGTTGATCACGTCGTCTATACGCCCGGTGATCCAGTAGTCGCCATCCTCGTCGCGGCGTGCACCGTCACCGGTGAAGTAATAGCCGGGGTAGGGCTTGAAGTAGGTGTCGACCATCCGTTGCGGGTCGCGGTAGACGCTGCGGATCTGCGCCGGCCAGCTGGACTTGATCGCCAAAACGCCGCTGCCGGCGCCTTTGATTTCCTTGCCCTGTTCGTCGAGCAGCACCGGTTGCACGCCGAACATCGGTTGTGTGGCGCAGCCGGGTTTGATCCGTTGCGCGCTCACCAGCGGGCTAAGCATGATGCCGCCGGTTTCGGTCTGCCACCAGGTGTCGACGATCGGGCAGCGCTCTTCGCCGACCACATGGAAATACCATTCCCACGCTTCCGGGTTGATCGGCTCACCTACAGTGCCGAGCAGTCTGACGCTGGCGCGGGACGTTTCCTTCAACGGTCCGGGACCTTCACGCATCAAGGAACGCAGGGCAGTGGGGGCGGTGTAGAAGATGTTCACTTTGTGTTTATCGATGACCTGCCAGAAACGCGAAGTGCTCGGGTAGCTCGGCACACCTTCGAAAATCAGCGTGGTGGCGCCGTTGGCCAGTGGACCGTAGACGATGTAACTGTGGCCGGTGACCCAGCCGACATCGGCGGTGCACCAGAAGACTTCACCGTCGCGGTAATCGAGCACGTATTTGAAGGTCATCGCCGCTTGCAGCAGGTAGCCGCCGGTGGTGTGCAGCACACCTTTGGGTTTGCCGGTGCTGCCGGAGGTGTAGAGGATGAACAGCGGGTCCTCGGCGTCCATCGGTTCGGGCGGGCAATCGTCGCTGACGTCGCGCAGTGCCTGGTGATACCAGAGGTCGCGGCCCTCGACCCAGTTCACCGGGTTCTGCGTGCGCTCGACCACGACCACGGTGCTGACGTCCGGGCAACTTTGCAGTGCCTTGTCGACGTTCTGCTTGAGAGGCACGAATTTGCCGCCGCGCACGCCTTCATCGGCGGTGATCACCGTGCGGCAATCGGCATCGAGAATCCGGTCACGCAAGGAATCCGGGGAGAAACCGCCAAACACCACCGAATGCACCGCACCGATGCGCGTACAGGCCAGCATGGCGTAGGCCGCTTCGGGGATCATCGGCATGTAGATGCACACGCGGTCGCCTTTTTTCACGCCACGGCTTTTGAGCACGTTGGCCAGGCGGCAGACGTAGTGATGCAGTTTTTTATAAGTGATTTGCGTGGATTCAGCGGGGTCGTCGCCTTCCCAGATGATCGCGATTTGATCGCCGCGTTTATCCAGATGACGGTCGATGCAGTTGTAGCTGACGTTCAACTGGCCGCCGGCAAACCAGCTGGCCTCACCGGTTTTCAGGTTATAGCGCTGGACGGTGTCCCACGGAGCGCTCCAGTCGAGAAAGCGGGTGGCCTGTTCGGCCCAGAACGTGGTGGGGTGTTCGATGGATTCGCGGTACAGACGGTGGTAGTCGTCTTGACTCAGTTGTGCAGCCCGGCGGACGGCATCGGCTTTGGGGAACGTGCTGATATCGAACATGACGGTTCCTTCTTGTTGTTTTGGCGACAAGAGGGGAGCTGCGCGACCCTCGTAGGAGCCGGCATGCTGGCGAAAGCGATGTGTCATTCAACATTTTTGTCGACTGATACACCGCTTTCGCCAGCAAGCCGGCTCCTACAAGGTTAGTACCACACGCAGGGTCGCGTCAGATCACCCGCGGTGACGACCACGGAAGTAGTTGATCAGCCCTTGGGTGGACGCGTCGTCAGCCGGCGCTTCTTCGCTGCCGACCAGACGGTTGTAGACGCCTTTGCCCAGTTCCTTGCCCAGCTCCACGCCCCATTGGTCGAAGGCATTGATGCCCCAGATCACGCTTTGCACGAAAACTTTGTGTTCGTACATCGCCACCAGAGCGCCGAGACGACGCGGGCTGATGCGTTCCACCACCAGGGTGTTGCTCGGACGGTTGCCCGGGATCACCTTGTGCGGCGCGAGTTTCTGGATTTCTTCTTCGCTCATGCCTTTGTCGCGCAGTTCGGCTTGCGCTTCGGACAGCGTTTTGCCGAGCATCAGCGCCTGGCTTTGCGACAGGCAGTTGGCGTACAGCCACTGATGGTGGTCGGCCACCGGGTTGAAGCTGACGATCGGCACGATGAAATCGGCCGGGATCAGTTGGGTGCCCTGGTGCAGCAACTGGTGGTAGGCGTGCTGACCGTTGCAACCCACGCCGCCCCAGATGACCGGGCCGGTGTCGGTGCTGACGGGAGTGCCGTCCTGGCGCACGCTCTTGCCGTTGGATTCCATGTCCAGCTGTTGCAAGTGCTTGGTGATGTTACGCAGGTAGTGGTCATACGGCAGGATCGCGTGGCTCTGTGCGCCCCAGAAGTTGCCGTACCACACGCCGAGCAAGGCCAGCAGCACTGGCATGTTCTGTTCAAACGGGGCGGTCAGGAAGTGCTGGTCCATGGTGTAGGCACCGGACAGCAGTTCCTTGAAGTTCGACATGCCGATGGCCAGGGCAATCGGCAGGCCGATGGCGGACCACAGCGAGTAGCGGCCGCCGACCCAGTCCCACATCGGGAAGATGTTTTCTTCACGGATGCCGAACGCGATGGCAGCGGCATTGTTGCTCGATACCGCAATGAAGTGACGGTGCAGCTCGGCTTCCGAACCACCCTGGGCCAAGTACCACGCGCGGGCGGCCTGGGCGTTTTTCAGGGTTTCGAGGGTGTTGAAGGATTTCGACGAGACGATGAACAGTGTGGTCTCGGCGCGCAGCTTCATGGCCAGTTCGTGGAACTCGCTGCCGTCGATGTTCGCCAGGTAATGGCAGCGCACGCCTTTCTGGGCGTAGGACAGCAGCGCTTCGGACACCAGTTCAGGGCCGAGGAACGAGCCACCGATGCCGATGTTCACCACGTCGGTGATCGGCTTCTCGGTGTAACCGCGCCACAGACCGTCGTGGATGCGGCCCACAAGGTCAGTGATCTGGTTCAGCACTTTGTGCACTTCAGGCATCACGTTGACGCCATTGACCGACAGCTTGTCGCCAACTGGACGGCGCAGTGCGGTGTGCAGGGCCGGGCGACCCTCGGAAGCGTTGACGATTTCGCCGTCGAACAGCGACTTGATCGCGCCCTTGAGATCGACTTCATTCGCCAGGCCCACCAGCAAGTCGCGGGTCTCGGCGTTAATCAGGTTTTTCGAATAGTCGAGAAACAGGCCGCAGCTGCTGAGGGTGAATTGAGTAAAGCGCTGCGGGTCGGCATTGAAGGCCTCGCGCATGCTGAAATCCTGCATGGCTTGGCGGTGGTCTTTCAACGCTTGCCAGGCAGGCAGAGCGGTAACGTCGTGAGGGGTGCGGTAATACGCCATCGCTGCGGGTTTCCTTTTTACTTGAACGGCTTTTATGACACTGAAAGTCCCGGAATGTCTCGACCACTGATTGGGCGAAGTCCGGTCAGCCTGCGTGCACACGATTAAATAGCGCAGACCGGTAACAGTAAACCTCGCGGGGTGATCTGTCTTGGCTTTGTCTGACCTGCGACCGGTACTTTTTTATACCGGTACGGCAGGCGAGGACAATAGAGGGGGTTTCCGGGGAGGAGAATGGCGGGTTCGATCAGGCGACCTGAACCGGAATGGCGTTGCTGGTGTGGCTCAGTTCATTGCCCGGCGCCATGTAGAGCATGCGCGGCTTGAAGTTGAGCAGTTCGGCTTCGCTGTAATGGGCGTAGGCACAGATGATTACGCGATCGCCGACCTTGGCCTTGTGCGCGGCTGCACCGTTGACCGAGATCATGCGCGAACCCTCTTCGCCACGAATGGCGTAGGTGGTGAAGCGTTCGCCGTTGTCGACGTTGTAGATCTGGATCTGTTCGTACTCACGGATGCCGGACAGGTCCAGCCATTCGCCGTCGATGGCGCAAGACCCTTCGTAATCGAGAACAGCGTGGGTGACTTCGGCGCGATGCAGCTTGGCTTTGAGCATGATGGCGTGCATGAGTGTTTCCCAGGTCGGAATCGAACGGCGGGCATTGTGCCCAATGGTATTGGGGGCGGCAATACGCCACAAAAGATCGCAGCCTTGCGCAAATCCATGTAGGAGCTGCCGAAGGCTGCGATCTTTTGATCTTGTCTTTAAGCTGGCGTATCGAGATTCAGATGCAAGTTGTCGATCAACCGCGTCGTTCCCAGGAAGGCCGCCACCAGAATCACCAGGTCGCGGTCTTCGGGAGTCGCCGGGCGCAAGGTCAGCGCATGGCGGATTTCCAGGTAATCCGGACGCAGGCCAGCGGCTTCGAGCTGCTTTACCTGTGCGTTGATCAGCGCCGGGAAATCCCGTTGACCCTGCTTGATCGAATCAGCGATCTCGCTCAGCGTGCGATACACCACCGGCGCAACGGTGCGCTGATCTTCGCTGAGGAAGCCATTGCGCGACGACAGCGCCAGGCCATCGGCCGCGCGAACGGTCGGCTCGCCAATGATCTGGATCGGCATGTTCAGGTCATGGACCAATGCGCGAATCACCGCCAGTTGCTGGAAGTCTTTCTGGCCAAAAATCGCCAGGTCCGGCTGGACCATGTTGAACAGCTTGCTGACCACCGTTGCCACACCTTCGAAATGCCCCGGACGGCTGGCGCCGCACAGGCCTTCGGACAATTGCGGAACGCTGACCCGGGTCTGGCCGGCCATGCCGTCGGGGTACATTTCTTCAACGGTCGGCGCGAACAGCAAGTCGCAACCGGCTTCGAGCAGTTTTTCCTGATCGGCCGCGAGGGTGCGTGGATACTTGTCGAGGTCTTCACCGGCACCAAATTGCAGCGGGTTGACGAAAATACTCGCGACTACGAAATCCACCCGTTGGGTGGCTTTGGTAATCAGCGCGACATGGCCGCTGTGCAGGTTGCCCATGGTCGGCACGAAGCCGATGCGCTTGCCTTCGCCACGGGCGCGGGCCACGGCGGCGCGCAGTTCGCGTACGGTTTTTACGGTGTTCATGCAGAGAATCCGTGTTCGATGCCAGGGAATGTCGCCGCTTTGACTTCAGTGACGTAAGCGCTCAGGGCGGCATGAATGGTTGCCTGGCCGGTCATGAAGTTCTTCACGAATTTCGGTACGCGACCGGTAATCGACAGGCCGAGCATGTCGTGCAGGACCAGCACCTGGCCATCGGTGCGGTTGCCGGCACCGATGCCGATCACCGGAATTTTCACCGCCTGAGTAATTTCTTCGGCCAGTTCGCTCGGCACGCATTCGAGCAGCAGCATCGCCGCGCCGGCCTGTTCCAGGGAAATCGCATCGGCACGCATCTGCCGCGCCTGGTTTTCATTACGGCCCTGAACCTTGTAGCCGCCGAGGATGTTCACCGATTGCGGCGTCAGACCCAGGTGCGCGCAGACGGGAATGCCACGTTCGGCGAGCAGGCGGATCGAGTCCGCCAGCCACAATGCGCCTTCAACTTTGACCATGTGCGCGCCGGCCTGCATCAACAGGGCGCTGTTGATCATGGCTTGCTCGGTGGTGGCATAAGCCATGAAGGGCAGGTCGGCGAGGATCAACGCATCGGTGTTACCGCGTTTGACGGCTGCCACGTGGTAAGCCATGTCGGCAGTGGTGACGGGCAGGGTGCTGTCGTGGCCCTGCAAAACCATGCCGAGGGAGTCGCCCACCAGCAGCACTTCAACGCCAGCCTGATTGCAGGCGTGGGCGAAGGTCGCGTCATAGCAGGTCAGCATGGTGATTTTTTCACCTTTTTGCTTGAGACCTTGCAGGGTGGTCAGGGTGATGGCTGGCATGAAAATGTTCCTCATTCAGGCGCTGTGGAAACTACTGCGAGTAACGCGCGTGATTCTTCGTTAAATACAGGCGCACGGTCTGTTGTCGTGCTTGTAAGGCCTGGATTGCGCCCTTCAACGCCGTGTTGGCGGCAGCGGGACGCCTATAGTCGTGAGGAGAACTCGGGAAGTCAATTGCATGTGTTACCGCATTGTTACGTCGGGGGTGTTACCGGTGGGGACTGATGCGATTCAGCAGGCTGGGTGGGGTTTGTCGCGGATTTTTCGTCCTCTACAAACCAATGTAGGAGCGAGCCTGCTCGCGATGGCGTACTGGCAGTCAACATTTCTGCTGAATGCCGGATCGCTAATCGCGAGCAGGCTCACTCCTACAGGGATTTGTGTCAATTTGTAGTTAGGCGTTCCAACCCGACGAACGGGCAGGCAGCGAGCAGCTCGCTGAGATGGCGACCATCCGCCAGACGCAAATCAGCAGGCGCCAATTCAGCCAGCGGATACAGGACGAAGGCCCGTTCCTGCAGGTGGTAGTGCGGCACCTTGAGGCGAGGCTCGTCGATCAGACGGTCACCGAACAACACAATGTCGAGGTCCAGCGTGCGCGGTCCCCAGCGTTCAAGACGCTCGCGACCCTGTTCGTTCTCGATGGCTTGCAAGGCGTCCAGCAAATCCAGCGGCGCCAACGCACTGTCGAGGGCCGCGACCGCGTTGGTGTAACGCGGTTGGCCGGGGAGCAGCGAGTCGCTTTGATAAAACGCCGAAACCTCGACCAGTTTCGATTGCGGCAACCGCGACAGCGCTTCGACAGCGCTGCGCAGTTGTTCGGCAGGTTCAGCCAGATTGCTGCCCATGCCGATGTAGATGCGCTCCATGATTACTCGCCCGAAGCGCTCGGCGCGCCGGCAACGCGTTTGCGCTTGGAACCGCTGCTACGGCGACGTTTGCGCGGTGCGCCGGTGCCTTCGTCCTTGCCGCTGAGGTCGCGGATCATGTCGCGACGCTCGCTTTCGTTGGCGTCCTGATAATCCGTCCACCATTCGCCCAGGCCATCGGTCTGCTCGCCGGCGCTTTCGCGCAGCAGCAGGAAGTCGTAACCGGCGCGGAAGCGTGGATTGTCCAGCAGCAGATCGGCGCGTTTGCCGCTGCGGCGGGGCAGGCGTTCCTGCATGTCCCAGATCTCGCGGATCGGCATGGTGAAGCGTTTCGGGATCGCGATGCGCTGGCATTGCTCGGCAATCAGCTCGTGCGCTGCTTCCTGCATTGCCGGAATCGGCGGCATGCCGCGTTCTTGCAGGCGCAGGACGCGGGCGGGCAGGGCTGGCCAGAGCAGGGCCGCAAACAGGAACGCCGGGGTCACCGGCTTGTTCTGCTTGATGCGCAGGTCGGTGTTGATCAGTGCTTCGCTGATCAGGGTGTGGGTGTAAGTCGGGTTGTATTCCAGCGCCTCGGCACTGGCCGGGAACAGTGGGTCGAACAACTGCAGGTCGACCAGCATCTCGAAGGTGTCCGCGGCATGGCCGGAGAGGAACAGCTTGAGTACTTCTTCGAACAGGCGGGCCGACGGAATCTCGCGCAGCATTGGTGCCAGGTCGCGGATTGGCGCAGCGCTGTGTTTTTCGATGCCGAAATTCAGCTTGGCGGCGAAACGCACGGCGCGCAGCATCCGTACCGGGTCTTCCTGGTAGCGCTGCTTTGGATCGCCGATCAGACGGATCAGATGATTGCGGATGTCGTGTACGCCGTTGGCGTAATCGAGGATGCGCTCGCTGACCGGATCGTAATACAGGGCGTTGATGGTGAAATCGCGGCGCTGCGCGTCTTCTTCCAGGGTGCCGTAGACGTTATCGCGCAGGATGCGCCCGCTCTCGTTGCGAGAAGACTGGTTGCTGTCTTCCTCTTCTTCGTTTTGCGGGTGGTTGGCGCGGAAGGTCGCGACTTCGATGATTTCGCGGCCGAAGTGGATGTGCACCAGTTTGAACCGGCGACCGATGATCCGCGCGTTGCGGAATTCGGCCCGTACCTGTTCAGGCGTGGCACTGGTGGCGACGTCGAAATCTTTCGGCGTGATGCCGAGCAGCATGTCGCGCACGCAACCGCCGACCAGATAGGCCTGGTAACCGGCGCCCTGCAGGCGTTCGACGATGTTCACCGCGTAACGGCTGAATTGCGCCTTTTGCAGCGAATGTTGGCCGCTATTAAGCACTTCAGGCGTGCTGCGGATGTGTTGCGTACGACGCACGGGAGTGCGGAATGACTGGAACAACTTCTTCAGCATGGGATGCACTGTTTGAAGGAATGTTCGGCCAAAAACGAAGAATGACCGCATGATGGGCGGGGATTCTAGCATTTAGTCGGGGGATGGTGTAGGACGCAGCAGATATGAGCTGTAAGCCGCATGCTTCAAGGCAGAAACGGGCTGATTCGCGGGGATTTCCAAATCGCGGAAACTACAAGGGGAGCCGAAGCTCCCCAAGAAGTAGTTGCATGCTCTATTTTTGTTATTGGTTTCGGGCTTTTTGTTTTTGTTAAGTGCCCTCGCCATGAAGCTTCCTTCATGACCCTCCCAATCGGGAGCCAAGAGCAAACGGATTGCTTTGGTCGCTGAATTGCAGTGATCTTTCGATCCAACCAGTACAGGCTCTGTCTGAGTGACAGTTTTTTGTTGTTCTCAGCCTGGTCGTGGGGCAAGCCCCAAATACAACGCCTCTCCAAAAGAATCAGTTAGCTGCGCCTCTCGCCGTCTTGTTTTTATTGTGCGTGAGTCGATTCGTCTTATTTTTATTGTCTTGTGCATTGCTTGTTATTGTTCTTGTACCAAACATATAGCAGGGTGCGTGCCAACTTTTGCGAACCCCAGTAAAACAAGGGGTTAGGCATGCCGATGGGGTTTTCGCAGGCCAAAAAAAGCCGGGGCTTCGTTACCGTAAGCCCCGGCTTCTGTTACGTGAAAAAGCTGAGGTAACAGTTTTTTCACAAACTCACGTGTTACCCCCACATCAGACAGGCGTGGTTCAGCTCTCGCTGGCCACCCCGGTCTTGCGTCGTGGAATGCCCAGGCGCTGACGGCGTTCCCACAGGCATTTACGGCTGACCCCGAGTTTGCGCGCCAGCTCGGTTTCGGTCATGTGGTCCTGGTGTTCGAGCACGAAATGTTGGAAATAGTCTTCCAGCGACAGGTCTTCGGTCGGTTCATGGCTGCTGTTGGCGGCAGTGTTGCCCTGTTGCGGCGCCAGGCCGATGAACTCGTCGTCTTCCAGGTCGCTCAGTTCGATGTCGATACCCAGCAGCTCGGCGGAAATCTCCGGGCTCTCGCACAGAATCACGGCGCGCTCGACGGCGTTTTCCAGCTCACGAACGTTACCCGGCCACGAGTAATGACGAATCGCTTGCTCGGCGTCCGGGGCGAACTTCAGGTCGGTGCGGTTGATCCGCGCGCTCTGTCGCGCCAGGAACGCATTGGCGATTTCGTTGACGTCAGCACCACGCTCACGCAGGGCCGGGAGTTTCAGGGCGATTACGTGGAGGCGGTAATACAAGTCTTCACGGAATTGGCCGATCTTCGCCAGGCTCTTGAGGTCACGGTGAGTCGCGGCGATCAGGCGCACATCGACTTTCTGCGACTGGACCGAGCCCACGCGACGAATTTCACCTTCCTGCAACACACGAAGCAGGCGAGCCTGGGCTTCCAGTGGCAGTTCGCCGATTTCGTCGAGGAACAGGGTGCCACCGTCCGCCGCTTCCACC
>Ga0247818_10002030_pt1 | contig 13079 bp, 8 predicted proteins | sample 13C_Glucose_Day1_FD_192424 | JGI IMG/M metagenome (GOLD analysis project Ga0247818, IMG submission 192424) | Soil microbial communities from agricultural site in Penn Yan, New York, United States - 13C_Glucose_Day1 | ecosystem: Environmental > Terrestrial > Soil > Agricultural land | place: USA...
GGATTTAGTCCCCAAGCCCTTTTTTTTAACTTTCTGACCCTGAGACCCGTATGTCTGGGGACTGAACAATGTGGGAGCGAGCCTGCTCGCGAAGACGGCGGCACATTCAAAAACGATGTGTCTGCAATACCGCTTTCGCGAGCAGGCTCGCTCCCACACAGAGCAGTTCCTGCACAAGCCCGGCGCCGGTAACGCCGGGTGTTTCAAAGCCTCGTTTCGTCGCTTGCACCACTACCGTGCAGACGGGCGCGTCACTGATCGGTATAGTGCCGCCCCTCTTCGCGTGAGCGGTCGTCGGTAACGAGGCCATAACCCATGCGAAACCCGAACTAATAACAAACCCGCGAAATGGAACCGGACGAAACCTTCGCCTCACCCGTCGTGCCGCGCGCACACCGGTGTAACACGATGTTTCTTCCATCCAGTATTTGCTTACACAATAAACAGCGAGGAAAAATCCATGCTCGAAGTCATTAACGACTTCCTCTCAGGGAAAGTACTGATCGTGCTCATTGTCGGGCTCGGTAGCTACTTCACGATTCGCTCGCGTTTCGTTCAACTGCGTCACTTCTTCCACATGTTCGCGGTGTTCCGCGACAGCCTCAAGGGCAGCGCCGGGCAACTCAGCTCGTTTCAGGCCCTGATGCTCAGCCTTGCTGGCCGTGTCGGTGCAGGCAACATCGCCGGTGTCGGCATCGCCGTGACGCTCGGTGGCCCGGGTGCAGTGTTCTGGATGTGGGTGACCGCACTGGTCGGCATGTCCAGCAGCTTCTTCGAGTGCACCTTGGCCCAGGTCTACAAGCGCGCCGATGGCGACGGTCTGTACCGTGGTGGCCCGGCCTACTACATCCAGCACGGCCTCAAGCTCAAAGGCATGGCGGTAGTGTTCTCGGTCCTGTTGCTGGTCACCTACGGCTTTGCCTTCATTGGTCTGCAGTCGTACACCGTGACCCACTCGCTGCAGAACGCCTTTGAATTCAACCCACAACACACCGGTATCGTCCTGGCGGTGCTACTGGCCATCACCTTCATCGGCGGCATCAAGCGCATCGCCTCGGTGTCCGACCTGCTGGTACCGATCAAGACTCTGGCCTATATCGGCGTAACCCTGTACGTGATCGGCACCCAGATCGAACACGTGCCAGCCATGCTGGAAACCATCTTCAAGAGCGCCTTCGGCCTCGACCCGGCCTTTGGCGGCCTGCTCGGCAGCGCCATTGTCATGGGCGTGAAGCGTGGCGTGTTCGCCAACGAAGCGGGCCTGGGCAGTGCGCCGAACGTCGCCGCCGTGGCTGCGGTGAAACACCCGGGCGCGCAGGGCGTGGTTCAGGCCTTCAGTGTGTTCCTCGACACCTTCGTTATCTGCACCTGCACCGCGCTGCTGATCCTGCTGTCGGGCTTCTACACCCCGGGCTTCGAAGGTGACGGCATCGTCCTGACCCAGAACTCGCTGGCCGCTGTGGTCGGTGACTGGGGTCGCATGTTCGTCAGCGTCGCGCTGTCGCTGTTCGTCTTCACTTGCATCCTCTACAACTACTACCTGGGCGAAAACAGCCTGCAGTTCCTCACCCGCAATCGCGCCGCGCTGATGGTTTTCCGCGGTCTGGTACTGGCGCTGGTGGTATGGGGTTCGATGCAGGACCTGTCGACCGTGTTCGCCTTCGCCGACATCACCATGACCTGCCTGGCCTTCGTCAACCTGGTGGCCCTGGCCATGCTGTTCAAGGTAGGCATGCGTGTGATGCGCGACTACGACGCGCAGCGCCGCGCCGGCGTCAAACAGCCGGTGTTCGACTCGAGCAAATTTGCTGATCTGGACCTCGACCTGAAAGCCTGGCCGACCAATCCGTCTGCCGCCGCCGGCAAGACTGAAGCCGAGCCTCAAGGTGTACCTGCAGCGCAACGCTGACAGGTGAATGACGGGCGCATCCTCTGCGCCCGTCAGTTATTGTGATGCAATAACTTGTAGGCGTGAGCCTGCTCGCGATAGCTGTCTTTCAACCAACATCAATGTTGAATGATGAACCGCCATCGCGAGCAGGCTCGCTCCCACAAGGACCTCATCCTTTCGGAGAATCCCCATGAATTCGTCGACCTACCCCGCCGCCCAACACGTCATGGTGCTCTACACCGGTGGCACCATCGGCATGCAGGCCAGCGCCAACGGCCTGGCCCCGGCGTCCGGTTTCGAAGCGCGGATGCGCGACTACCTGCACAGCCAGCCTGAACTCGTCGTGCCGCAATGGCGCTTCCGTGAAATGTCACCGCTGATCGACAGCGCCAACATGACCCCGGCCTATTGGCAGCAACTGCGTGAAGCAGTGGTCGATGCCGTGGATGTGCAAGGCTGCGACAGCGTGCTGATCCTGCACGGCACCGACACGCTGGCCTACAGCGCGGCGGCGATGAGTTTCCAGTTGCTCGGCCTGCACGCCCGCGTGTGCTTCACCGGCTCCATGCTGCCGGCCGGCGTTACCGACAGCGATGCCTGGGAAAACCTTGGCGGCGCACTGGTTGCCCTCGGCCAGGGCCTGGCGCCCGGTGTGCATCTGTACTTCCACGGTGAGCTACTGGCGCCAACCCGTTGCGCGAAGGTGCGCAGCTTCGGCCGTCATCCGTTCAAACGACTTGAGCGTCAGGACAGCGGCGTGAAAGCTCCTTCGATTCCAGCGTCGTTGAACTACAACCAGCCGAAGCAACTGGCCAAGATTGCCGTGCTGCCACTGTTCCCCGGCATCAGCGCCGAAGTCCTCGATGGTCTGCTCGACAGCGGCATTCAGGGTCTGGTGCTGGAGTGCTACGGCAGCGGCACCGGGCCGAGCGACAATCCGCAATTTCTCGCCAGCCTTGGCCGCGCGCGGGATAACGGCGTAGTCGTGGTGGCGGTCACGCAGTGCCATGAAGGAGGCGTTGAGCTGGATGTGTACGAGGCCGGCAGTCGTTTGCGCGGTGTTGGCGTATTGTCCGGTGGTGGCATGACCCGCGAGGCGGCGTTCGGCAAGTTGCACGGGCTGCTCGGTGCAGGGCTGGACAACGCACAAATACGCCAGCTCATGGAGCTGGATCTTTGCGGTGAGCTGACATCATCGCAGGACTAACGGGATTAACGTATTTACACTGAAAAACGAGCCGCTCTTGACTAACCCCGACAGCAGCGGCTCATGCTGACTACTGCTCTTCCCAGATTACAAAAACGCCGGTGACTTCTTCAGGAATCTCAGGGTAAGCTTCAGGATTGAATTCAGCCTCAAACGATCCAAGGTAACTCCGACTTTCATCATCATAATTAACTGTCAACTTGCCAACCGATCTCCAAGGTATAGACGCATTGTCTAAGTTATAGGAAACCAGCGGAAACTCACCATTTTTTATCGAGATATAATCCTCCTCCCCCTCTCTCAGAACACCGAAAGTCGCAGAAACGTGTTTAAAATCTTCAATTATATATAAAGACGAAGCGGGATATGTTCTATCCACCCCATTCACCTTGGCTTTCAATTCACCCTTTACGGCCTTGGCCCTTCTCGATCGAGAGGTTTTCTTCGGTTGCTTATCGTCCATAACCGCACCTTCATCAATTAACTGAGCTGATCGAGTTTGCACATCCGGTTTATTATCGGCCATGATTAATGCCTCCAGATGAAACTATAGAGCCGCCAGCCTTGAGCCAAGCTAATCGAGCGCAACTGAATATCATGCCGAACGAAGCTTATTAGTTGTGAATTTTAAATACCCCTTCGCTTAAATTCCAACTCGACTCTGGCGCTGAAATAACTGCTTGAAGAGTGCCTTCGTAACCGCCATCAACGTCTTCAGACACCTTGATCTTGCCACCACTCCAAGAAACAATTTCCCCCTCCACGCTGTAACTGATATTCACACCTGCTGCATCATGTTGCAGTTCCTGCCCTAATTTATCTTTCGGAAATCTAGTAGAGACCACACCAGTGTCTGAATTGGCATCTCCAAACTGAAAGACCAGACTCCCAGCAATATCAAACAACTGAAAAGCCTCCAGTACTTCCTGCCCAGTATTGACCTTGACACTCAGTTGTCCTTCTACGGCTTTGTTGCCCGCCGTTATTTTTTCATTCGATAAACCAGTCATATCGCACCTCCATAAAAGCAATTGATTGACGTCACCTCGAAAAACAAAACTAGACCCGCAAAAGTACCCGGTCAAGAAAAATCATAAAAACAATTTAGCACTTTTTAAAAGCACAAATTTTCAGACAAGCGGGCGATTTTCCGTAAAAAACCTGTCAACTATTACAGTGTCATCCTCGAAAAAAACCGACTAACCTGAGGTGCCGACGTGCTTCTTGTAATGACTGATTAATAGTTTCCTTTTGTTCTCTCCTGCACTAGCAAAAAGCAACTTATTAAAAGCATCTAATCGGCGCCAACACGGCGGCACGCAACTTGCTGTGATTCCATGATCTGACTGCGGAAGATGCCCATGCTCCACTCCCACCTCACCACCCTCAACGCCGTCTCGCTGATCCTCAACACCTTCAAAGCCGAAGGCCTGTCGAGCGAAGCATTGCTGGCCGGCAGCGGCATCAGTGCGGCGGATCTCAGCCGTGCCGACACGCGCATCACCACCAATCAGGAGATGCAGGTCTGCGCCAACGCGGTCGCGCTCAAGCACGATATCGGTCTGGAACTGGGCCGGCGCATGCATGTTTCCTGCTACGGCATCCTCGGTTACGCGCTGCTGACCTGTGCCACCTTCGGTGACGCTTTGCGTCTGGCGATCCGTTATCCGGCGCTGTTGGGAACACTTTTCGAGCTGAGTCTGGAAGACGATGGCGAGCGCGTCTGGTTCGTCGCCGCCGACTATCGCGAGAGTCCGGCGATGGCGGTGTTCAATGCCGAGTTCTGCCTGGTGTCGTTGAAAGTCATTTGCGATGACTTGCTCGGGCATCCGCTGCCCTTGCGCGCGACGCGGTTCGAGCACGCCGCGCCGGACTATCGCAACAGTTATGCCGAGCACTTCGACAGCCCGCTGCACTTCGCCGCCAAGGACAATGCCTTTGCCTTCGACCGTCACTGGCTCGATCAACCGCTGCCGCTGGCCGATCTCATCACCCATCAAGCCATGGCCGAACGCTGCCGCAAGCAGAACCTGGAGTTCACCGGGCGTCAGGCGTGGTTGGGGCGGATTCGGCAGCTGCTCAGCGCGCAATTGAACGCCGCGCCGGGGCTGGAAGGTCTGGCACAGCAGATGAAGTGCTCGCCGCGCACCTTGCGCCGGCATCTCAAAGATATGGGCAGCAGCTACCAGGAACTGCTTGATGAGCTGCGCTTCGAGCGGGCCAAGCAGATGTTGTGTGAGGAGCAGTTGCCGATCTACCGCATTGCCGAAACTCTGGGCTTCAGCGAGACAGCGAGCTTCCGCCATGCGTTTGTGCGCTGGAGCGGCGTGGCGCCGAGCCAATTCCGGGCCTGAAGATCAAAAGATCGCAGCCTTCGGCAACTCCTACAGGGGATCGGCGTAGGAGCTGCCGAAGGCTGCGATCTTTTGATCCTGAAGGGGCGAATTGCGGTCAGTGTTTTTGGCCATATCCATCCCCTTTTGGCCTTTCCTGCCGTTCTCCGATTCGCCTCGCGCCGCAACACTGGGCGCAACCGAATCAGCCCTGCGGAGAACAACAAATGCTGACGATCTACTCGGACGATCACCACCTGCACCACGGCCGCTGCGAACTCATCGATGGCCAGCTCAAGCCGTGCTTCGAGATGCCGTCGCGCGCCGACCACGTCCTGCAACGCGTCAAGAACCAGAACCTCGGCCCGGTCGAAGCGCCGAAGGACTTCGGCCTGGAACCTATCGCCCGCATTCACAGCCGCGACTACCTCGACTTCTTCAAAGGCGCTTGGGATCGCTGGACTGAATTCAATACCGATGGCGACTTGCTGCCCTACACCTGGCCGGCGCGCACCCTGCGTGCAATCAAACCGACCAGCCTGCACGGCCAGCTCGGCTATTACAGCTTCGACGGCGGCGCACCGATCACCGCCGGCACTTGGCAAGCGGCGTACAGCGCGGCGCAGGTTGCCCTGACTGCGCAAGCAGAAATCCAGCGTGGCGCGCGCGCTGCCTTCGCCTTGTGCCGTCCACCGGGACACCACGCCGCCAGCGATTTGATGGGCGGTTATTGCTACCTCAACAACGCCGCTATCGCCGCACAAGCCTTCCTCGATCAGGGCCACAGGAAAGTCGCGATCCTCGACGTCGACTATCACCACGGCAACGGCACACAATCGATTTTCTATGCGCGCAGCGACGTGCTGTTCACCTCGATCCACGGCCATCCGGAAGCGGAGTTCCCGTTCTTCCTTGGCTACGACGATGAGCGCGGCGAAGGTGCCGGTGAGGGCTTCAACTTTAACTATCCGCTGGCCGCCGGCTCTGGCTGGGACGTGTGGAGTGCGGCGCTGGATCAGGCCTGCGACGAGATCGATCGCTACGGCGCCGACATCATTGTCGTATCACTCGGCGTCGACACCTTCAAGGACGACCCGATCTCGCAGTTCAAACTCGACAGCCCGGATTATCTGGCGATGGGCAAACGCATCGCCGCCCTTGGCAAACCGACGCTGTTCGTCATGGAAGGCGGTTACGCCGTAGAAGAAATCGGCATCAACGCGGTGAACGTGCTGGAAGGTTTCGAACGATAGCCAGACTCCTATCGCAACCGTAAAAATCAGACCCGCCCAGGCGGGTCCTTTTTTGCCCGCAATATGTATGTACCGCACGTGCACCGCCGCTCGCCGCTACCTTGCTCGAAACCGCCGCCCTTGGGCGCGTCCATCAGAGCAGGAGTTGCCCATGCCCGAAATCCCCTCGCCCAGCGCCATCGACGTCGTGACCCAACTGGTGACCGGCCCTTCGCTGCGAGAAGTCGCCTCGAAAACCCTGCGCCCGGCGCTCAGGAAGTTGTACCCCGACCTCGATATCGATCCTCTATTGGCCATGGTCGTGAGACCGACCTGGGTCATTGAGGATGATCAGGTCGTCCCCGGCCGCCACCTCATCGAATCGCTGAACGACACCCTGGTACGTCTGGGTCTTTCCGGCAAAACCGTCGCGTACCTCGACGGTGAACATTATCTGACCCTGCAGCCCGACCTGCCGTCGGCCATCCAGTTACCGGTGAAAATCAGCGCGATCGGCAAGCTGCTCAATGAGCTGGCACCGTTGCTGTTCATTGCCTACAAGGAACACCAGGTCCACTACTGGGAGGAATTCACCTACCCGGGGCAACCGCGCTGGCAGCAGTTGTCAAAGGCCTTGCACAACTTGTGGAGGGTCGATGCGAGTCATGGCTGGGATGCCGACCAGCGAGCCATGGTCGATGCGGTGTACAAGAATCCCGAGAAAGATCAGCGACTGCCTACCGACAAATACAAGACACGTACCTGCCTGATTGATCTTGACCGCGGCGAGGGCGACCAACAGAACCATGTGACCCTGCTCGATACAGCCGTGCTGATCGGCACCAGCGGCAAACGCACGCTGGTCATGACCCATTCGGTGACGCAGGGATTCGAGAGCTTTGAATCACTGGAAAAACTCGGCGAGGCCTTGCCGCGTCGTTACTGGAAAGGCGCCTCCGGGGCCGGTTTGAAATGGCGACTGGTGGAACCGCAAGGGCATTTCTTCGACTACCAGGCCTGCACGCTGATCGCACTGGAAGCCGAAGCGCTGGGGGCAATCAATTTCTTCCAGGGTTCGAACGCCACCGAGCTTTATCCGCATACAGGAACTGGCGGTGATCCGCGAGAACCGACAGCGCGCCTCAAACCTCATTTCGATCGTCTGCGGCCGATGCTGCCAGCCTGGCTCGATAACGCTTCCCCCGCAGACCAGACCCGTTACAGCCGGCATCTGCTGGATCTGACCACGGTGCAGCATGAGAACCAGGGAAAATCCTTCCAGAGCGAAGTCATCAGCCTGCAAGCCTTCACCCGTGATGCCTTGAAAAACCAAATGCTCAAGGATCATCCGCAAGCCGGCGAGATGAAGATCGATGACATCGAAATCAGCATCACCAGCCTGGTGGTCTGGGGCACGTTCGTCTTGCCGGGCAATACCCAGACCCAGACGCTGTCGATCATGGAGCTTGCCCTGCAGAACCTCGCGGGGCAGCCAATTGGCAATAAAACCGTACGTTACAAGGACGGCAGCGCGTTGCCTGAGTGGATGACCGCAAGCTACCTGGAACAACTGGTGAGCAGCGTCGATATCGGCAAGAACTACCCGGCGCACCTGCAAAACCTGCTGGTCAACGACAGCGAAAAAGCGGCGGCGCTGCAAGGGCTATACACCAGCCAATTGCCTGTCGAGTTGCCGCTGCTGGCATTGCAACACAAGATACAAGGCAAGGCAGGCATCACCGAGCAGGGTTATCGCTATGTCGTCGCCGCACTGGCCGGCACCGGCGATGAACGTCATGTCGATCGCGAAGAAATCGTCATTCGTCCGCTGGCGTTCAAGGCCCATCGCAGCCGTTCACAGGCGGATACCGTCAACAACATGTTCGTCATCGGCCCGCGTGAAGTGGATAACGGACCGTGTGTGCTTTACCGGCCGCTGTTCGAAATGGCGCTGATGCAGTTTCCTTCCCATGCCAATTTGCTGTACGAGATTCAGCACTCGCAACCTCTGCGCGAGTCGGTGCTGGCCTGGTTGCCGGACGATGTGCGCTTCAATTACAGCCAGTTCGTCTTCACCGCCCGACTGCCTTCGGTCTGGACGATCCCGCAATCGCTGGTGAACCCCTTCACCGCCCTCGACATGTCCGGCCCCGTCGCACTGGCTACAGCAACAATTGAATACGATGCCCTGGCGACTCTGCACAACAGCAACGTGCAGGCTGTCATTACCCAGGCCGACCGCCAGTCCGTTTCCGATGCAGAGGCACGCTGGGCCACGCTCAAACACGGCGGCTGGTTGATATTCAACGCAGCATTGCCGTTTCTCGGACGTAGCGCCGGCACAGCCGCTTGGATCTGGCAGATCATGGACGACCTGCAAGAGATCAGCGACGTCGCCAATGAGCAGTCCGGCAAGATCGCCTGGACCGCACTGGCCGACATTCTTCTGGCATTGGGCATGGTCCTCGCCCATCGCGCAGCGGTGGGTGACCAGCCACTGCGCGAGTCGATCCCGCAGGAAGAACCCACTCCGACGGCCACACCCGACATCGTTGTCAGCAAACCGGTGCAGATGGCGGACATCTCCAGCACCGCCCTGCCCATCACGCATGAGATGGCGGTCAACCCTTTTACTGCGCTGAAACGGTCGCCCGTCGCACTGGCCGCGCTGCTCGACAGTTTCCAGATCGCCAAACCGAGAGGGATCGGCACTGCCGCGAGTGAGGGCACGCACAGGCACCTGTATCCACGTCAGCAACAATGGTTCGCCTCGGTGGGCCAACGCTGGTTCGAAGTCATCATCAATGACCACGCCGAGGTCCAGATCATCGACTCACGCCCGAAACCGCCGCGTATCGGACCTCTGCTGTACCGCACCGCCGGCGGTGAATGGGTGATCGACCTCCGGTTGCGCCTGCGAGGTGGCGGACTCGACAGCGCTCATCTGGAGGTTCAGGAGGTCAATACGATGGACGCGACGCAATTGATCGCCGAAATCAGCGCTTTTGACGCCACGATGGAAGCCAAGAAGGTGCAACGTGACGCCGACCACGACGCCTTTGATAAGGCGCTTCCCGAAGCCCGAGCGCAGGCCCGCCAGCAATATCTGGCTACGCTCGAATCACAACGCAAGGCGTACGGTACGAGCGTCGAACAAATCAAGGCGCTGCATAAAGAACAACCCATCCCCAATTATCGGGACGTGATGATTCAGCGCCTGGAGATGCAGTTGTTTCTCGGCCAGGAATGGCTCGAGCTGCATTCCAGAGAGTTTCAGGCCAACCGGAACAAGATGGAGGTGATGCTTGCCAAAGAAGCCGATATCGCGCCACAGGCGTTTGTTCAGATCCTCGAAGAAATGACCGATCAGGCCCAGGTCATCATTGAAAAAATGGAGCTGGCCGAGACCCGCTTTGAAGAATTGATGCCGTTTGGGAAAAAAGCTGTCGAGATGGTTAAAACCTATCGCGAGGCGTTGCCCAAATATGAGCTGAACGATCTCAAACTTTTGCAGATAAGTCTCGGCCAGGAAATCTGCATCAAGGCCCGTGACACCGCAACTGGCGCCAACGCCTATCAGGCGCTGGCCAATCTCGTCGAAGACGCCGCGTTGAGTATCCAGAGCACCCTGAACCTGACCGCCGATGAAAGCCTGGACAATCTGCGCAAACGCGCGGACGTCTTGAGCAATGTTGCTGAACGGTTTTCGTCCATCGATCAACGCTTTGGCGATCTGCTTATCGACTATCCCGAACAGATCAACTCCGAGCGACTGGCGCATGTGCGTAGCCGGGTAGTCGCGTTCAAAGCCCACACCGATAAAAAGCTGGTTGAGCTGCTGCGCTACAGGGACCTGCTGGAACCTGGACCTGGGCCTTCCAGACCGAGACCTGCATCATCCTCGACGCGCCAGATCATCAAAACCAGATCCAGGGGCACGTTGGTCGGTGATCGGAAAAAGAGCCTTGAAGGTCAGGATACCGACCTGGTAGAAGTACGAACGACCCTGACGGGGGTCATTGCAACATTCAAGCAAGAGTCACCCGGAGTCTGGGTCGAACAGCGCACCCGAAAAGCCAAGCCGCCCAAGACCAGCACCAGCCTGAATAGTGCTATTCGAGGAGGCCAAGCCCTGCTTGATGGTTTGGCCGTATTCCACCGACGTATCGAGGCTCAGCTCAAACGCGGGCCACGGATTCCCGTCGAGATCGAGGATCAATACCACATGCATGCCGCCACCTTGCGAGAGGCCAACGCGGATATCGATAAAGCATTGACCGCCAGCAATCTGACCGCCGACCTCAAGAAGCCGACTGAGGAGCTCGGCCACAAGCTTGACGAGGCCGCTAGTTCCCTTGATGAAAAAGGCACCAGTACCCGTGTCAGCATGGTCAAGCAACAGCCACCGACTGCGGCCGGGGTCCAGTGGCTGAAAGAAAAGGGTGAAGTGACGATCTCACAAACCGTGACTCGACGCCGGCTCAAAGGTCCAGACCTGGGCTTTCTCGACGAGTACGAAATACGCGACGCTCACACCAACAAGGTTGTGTGTTACGCACATTTTCACTACAGCAGCGTGAAAGCCCCCGTCACGCCATTTCCCGTCGGACATATGAAAACCGTGGCTCAGCGACGTATGGGCGGGGCCTATGAGCCACGTTTTCTGAGCAATCAGGCGCTGATCGAAATCCATCGCAGCGGCATTTCCGACAAATCTGCGCGAGCGCTGTTTCTCACACCTGCCACGCCTGCCGCAACCGGATCAACGCCGCTTTGATCGCCGGTTCAGGGACTGCAGCAAAACCCAGCACCAACCCGGCACGCTGGTCCAGAGGCGTGGTGGAATCGGGCAGCCAATAGCTGCTCAAGCCGTTGATCTCGACATCGACGCGAGCAGCTTGCGCGATCAACTGCTGCTCGCGTTCGATGCTGTTAACGGCCACGGTCAGATGCAGTCCGGCCGAGACGGCGGGCAAATTGCCCACACCGGCAATGGCGGTCGGCCAACCGTCGAGCAAGGTATTGCGACGGCTCAGGGCGGCGCGGCGCATCCGCCGGATATGCCGCTGGAAGTGTCCCGCTGCCATGAACTCAGCCATCACTGCCTGGGTACTCACCTCGGAATGCCGGACATCCACCGCCCGGCGTTGCGAGAATGCATCGACCAGCGCCGGGGGCAGCACCAGATAACCGAGGCGCAATGCCGGGAACGCAACCTTGCCAAAGGTGCCGACGTACAGCACTCGCCCCTGTCGATCGAGTGCCGCCAACGGCGCCAGCGGCGCACCGGTGTAGCGGTACTCGCCATCGTAGTCATCCTCGACGATCCAGCCTTGGCTGCGTTCGGCCCAGGCGAGCAGTTCCAGGCGCCGCGCAAGACTCATCACCACGCCGGTCGGGTATTGATGCGAGGGCGTTACATAGGCCACGCGACAATCCCCGGTTACCGACAGCGCCGAGCAATCCATGCCCTCTTCGTCCACGGCAATCCCGTGCAAACGAGCGCCCGCCACGGCGAACGCATGACCGGCCGCGCGGTAGCCCGGATTTTCGATCGCCACACCGTCGCCCGGCTCCACCAGCAACTGTGCACAAAGGCTAATGCCCTGCTGTGCGCCGCTGGTGATCACAATTTGCTCAGGTGAACACTGCATACCTCGGGAACTACGCAAATACGCCGCGATCATGGCGCGCAAACGCGCATCGCCGGACGGATCGCCGTAACACAGTTGCTCCAGATCCGGTTTACGCCAGAAAGCCGCATTCAGCTTGGCCCACACCTCGAACGGGAACAGATCAAACGCCGGAACACCGACCCTGAATGCTCGTGGCGGACCACTCGGTGGCCGGGCCAAATGGTTCTTTTCGATGCGCGAAAAACTATCGCTGTGGATAACTTTACTGGATGGAATCACAGGTAAATCCAGCCAATTTGTGGATAAGGCTGTGGATAAGCATGTTGAAAACCCTGTGGATACTTTTGTGGATAATTTTTTCGCAGAACTCACTACCGGCATCAATAGTGCGACGTAGGTGCCATCCCCTACCCGCCCTTCGATAAAGCCTTCGGCATACAGTTGATCGTAGGCGCGCACCACGCTGTTGCGGGAGATCCCCAACGCCGCCGCCAGATCGCGACTGGCCGGTAACCGCGTACCACTCGCCAGCCGTCCATCCAGTACCCGCAGGCGCAACGCCTGATAGAGCTGACGACTCAAACCCTGGCGGCGATCAAGCTCGATACCTGCAGGGTTGAAGGGCATGGATAACGTCGGCGAATCGGGCATGGCAATGGACCTATGAAATTGGTCATCAATGGCTCTTACAACAGACCAATAGCCTGCCTACGATGCAGGCATTCGCCAAGGAAAATCTGTCCATGTACACGCCACGCGCCTTTGCCATCGAAGACCTGT
>Ga0247818_10002031_pt1 | contig 13071 bp, 10 predicted proteins | sample 13C_Glucose_Day1_FD_192424 | JGI IMG/M metagenome (GOLD analysis project Ga0247818, IMG submission 192424) | Soil microbial communities from agricultural site in Penn Yan, New York, United States - 13C_Glucose_Day1 | ecosystem: Environmental > Terrestrial > Soil > Agricultural land | place...
TTTTGGCAAACGCAGGGACAAGTTGTCAGCTGCAAGCCACGAGCAACGGCAAAAGCGCAGTCAGGGCGTGTCGTAAATGGGTATGCCATCCCCAGAACTGTGGGAGCGGGCTTGCTCGCGAAGGCGCAGTGCCAGTCGACACATCTGCTGCTGACACTCCGCCTTCGCGAGCAAGCCCGCTCCCACATGGGGGACAATGGTGTTCTTCAGAGCAGTTTGTGTTCCATGGCGTACTTCACCAAATCCGCAAGGGAGGTGATGTTGAGCTTCTGCATCAAGCGCGCTTTGTGGGTGCTGATGGTCTTGCTGCTCAACGCCAGCTGCTGGGCGATGTCGTTGACGTTGGCGCCCTGGGCCAGGCGCTCGAATACCGAAAACTCACGCTCCGAAAGCAAGGAATGCAGGGGTCGCGAATCGGTCAGGCCGACCTCGAAAACCATGCGGTCAGCCAGGTCCGGGTCAATGTAGCGCCCACCGGCTGCGACTTTACGGATGGCCGTCAGCAACAGAGCGGGGTCGCTATCCTTGGTCGCATAACCGGCGGCCCCGACCTTCAACGCCCGTGCGGCCATTTGCGCTTCGTCGTGCATCGATAGCACCAGGATCGCCGGCGGATTGTTGAGCGCACGAATCCGCGGAATCGCCTCCAGACCGTTTACACCCGGCATGGAGATATCCAGCAGCACCACTTCGCAGGGCACATGACGCAAGGTCTCGAGCAACTGCTCGCCATTGCTCGCCTCCCCCACCACCAGCAAGTCCTTGGCCAGGCCGATCAATTGCTTGATGCCTTCACGGACAATGGTGTGGTCTTCGGCTACCAGTACACGGATCACTTGTTTCTCCTCGTTAATGCGTTGATGCCGAAGGCAGGGATCTTTTATCAATCCAGCGGCACTCGAACACTCAGGGTCGTGCCCTCCCCCGGCTCACTCTCAAGCGACAACGCTCCACCCATAATCAACACCCGCTCGCGCATTCCCACCACGCCGAAAGATGTCGGCCTGTCGGTAGTAGGGATAAATCCTACGCCATCATCGCTGACCGTCAGGCACAACTCGTCGTCTTCCAGCGCCAGTGTCAGCTCAACAGTATGCGCCTGGGCATGGCGCATGACATTGGTCAGCGCTTCCTGAAGGATGCGGAACAAGCCGATCGCCTTGGCATCGCTGAGCTGCGGCAAATTGTCCGGCACCTGCACCAGACACGGAATCTGCGTACGCGCTTCGAAACGCCGGGCTTGCCATTCAATGGCCGAAGCGATCCCGGCATCGAGAATCGGCGGGCGCAACGCCGTCGCCACATCGCGGACCAATTGAAACAGTTGGGCAATCAGGCGCTTCATGCTGGTCAGGCGCTCATTCAGGCCCGGGTCAAGCTGCGCGTAGGCCAGTTCGCACATGGACGTTTCCAGCTTGAGTACGGTCAACATCTGACCCAGTTCGTCGTGAACTTCCCGGGCGATACGCGCTTTTTCTTCTTCCCGAACGCTCTCCAGATGCGCGGACAACTCACGCAATTGTTCACGGGAACTGGCCAGCTCGAGTTCGATACGCTTGCTCTCGCTGATATCCCAGACAATGCCATCCCAGACATAGGCGCCGTCTTCAAGCCGGCGGGTAATGGCCTTGATTTCCGCCCAGCGCTGCTCGCCCTGACGCGTCAGGATACGCCCCTGCCATGACCAATCGCTGTCGGTGTCCAGCGCATGATCCTGGGTCTGGTGATAGCCCGCCCTGTCATCCGGATGCACCAGGCTGCGCAGGCCTTTGTCGCGGTGAGCCAAAGTGGCAGGGGAGTAACCGACCAGCGTTTCGCTGCCTTCACTGATGTAGGCAAAGTCGATCTGCCCTGTCACCGGTGCCCGCTCAAGCCTGAAGACCAGCCCGGGAACGTTGGCGGCGATGCCTTGCAGTCGCGCCTCGCTTTCCTGCAACGCAGCCAGGGCGCGACGGCGCTCGGTCACATCGGTGAGGTAGACCACCAGATACTCGCCATCACGAAAACGTAAAAAGCTCAATGAAACATCAACGGGCAGGATGCTGCCATCAGCCCGCACACAGCTGGTCTCGAAACTTTGCGGGCCTTCGTCGCTGGCTCGGGCCCGCCGCCACAGGTTCAGCCAGCGGTCCATGTGCAGGCCAGGCTCAAAGTCGATCAAGGGCCGCTCGATGATCCCCCCGGGCGGGTACCCGAGCATGTTTTCCGCCGCGCGGTTGGCGTAGCGCACATGGCTGTCCCAATTGACCCAGAGAATGCCGACAGTGCTCTGGTCGATGGAAAACTGCGTGAGGCGCAGCGCCTCCTCGCTGGCGGCACGCAGGGCAATGTCTGCCTGCGCCGCAGATAGACGTTGCTCCAGATTGTGTTGCTGGCGACGCTGCCAGTACACGATGGCCATGCAACTCAGCGCCAGCACCGCCAGCAGCAGGCAGAGGTTTTGCCAGAACCCCCGCGACTCGGTCAGCCGCGGATACTTGGGCTGCAGCCATTGGTTGTGCAACTGCTCCAGGTCTTTGGCCGGGATCGCCCGTAGCGCACTTTCGACAATCGCCGCCAACTCCGGCTTGTCGCGGCGCGTGGCCACCCGTAGCAATTGCGGCAAGCCAATATCCCCTACCACCACTAGCCCGGCGAATTCCGGCTCGACGGCCAGACGACCCAGTTGCGCCTCGTCGACCACCGCGTAGGCTGCCTGCTGACTCAACAACAACTGCAATGCCTGGCGCTCGATCGGCACGCCCTGCAAATTCAAGTGCGGATAGGTGTTGCGCAGGTAATCGGCCGTAGCGCCGGGCATGCGTACGGCAACGCGGGTCTGGCTATCGAGCTTTTCCAGCTCCACAGCGCCGGTGCTTTTGCGCTCACTGACCACCAGTTGCGGCACCCGCATGTAGGGGTCGGAAAACTGCCAGAGGCGCAGACCGCCGGGCGTTTGCGTCAGTCCCGGGGCGATATCGATTTCACCCTCTCGGGCCGCTTTCTCTAGCTGCTCAAGGTCAGGAAAATTACGCCAGCTCAGTTCGACCTTGAGGCTCTTGGCCAGCCACTTCATCAGTTCGACGTTGATCCCGGAGAGCAGTTGCAGGCGCCGATCGTATTGCACGTAGGGCGCCTGCAATACCACACCGACCCGCAATTCACCTTGCTGCGCCAGCCATTGCTGCTGCATTGGCGACAATTGCACCGTGTGCGTCGGCGGCGCAGATGCCGCCCAGCCCATCAAGGGAAACCACAAACAGCCGATAACCCACAGGCAGCGAAAACGCATCATTGAAATCCCGCTCACTGACAAATACTGACCAACCCATTAGGCTGCCGGAATAACTTCTGGCCTGGAATATCCGATGCCCCCTGTCTACCGCCTGGCGCTGCCAGCATTGTGCCTGTCGTTGATCCTGCCTTGCGCTTTTTCCGTCGAGGCGGCCGATCCGCTGCCTGCCGAGCAAAAGCCCGCAGAAGAAAAACCACTCGAACGTCAGCCGCTGCCAGAGCGTAGCCAGGAAGAGGCAACAGCACTTGAGCGGAAAATACCGACTCAGGAGCAGCAGCAGTTACAAGCGGGCAGCGACACATTTCTGGCCCTGTGGAAGCCGGCCAATACCGCCGATGCCAAAGGCGCGGTGATAATCATCCCGGGCGCTGGTGAAACAGTCGACTGGCCGCAGGCAATCGGTCCATTGCGGCGTAAATTGCCGGATGCCGACTGGAGCAGCCTCAGTATCACCTTGCCCGACCTGCAAAGCGATGCCATTGCGCCAAGAGTCGCTGAAGTGGCACCCGTGGTGAAGACACCCGAGAGCGCCAGCAAAGACTCGACCACCGCTGCGCCTATCGAACAGGCAGCCGGCGGCGAGGCGGATGTAGTCGACAAGCCAACGATCGAAACTCCCGAGGAACACACAAAGGCCGATGCCGAACGAATTTTCACCCGGATCGACGCCGCTATCGCATTCGCCGAACAACAGAGTGCTCGCAGCATCGTGGTGCTGGGGCACGGCACGGGTGCCTACTGGACTGCACGCTATCTGAGCGAGAGGCAACCACCACAGATCGAAAAATTCATCATGGTCGCCGCTCAAACGCCCGCGCAGGCAAAACCCGAACTGGATGAACTCGCGCCCACATTGAAGTTGCCCACTGCTGACATCTTCTATATGGACAAGCCGGCTGATCGCAACGCGGCGCTCGCCCGCCTGCAGGCCAGCAAACGCGTGAAGACGACGGCGTTCAGTCAGGTCGCGCTCAAGGCAATCCCCGGTGACAACAAGGCGCAGCAGGAACAACTGGTGCGCCGGGTGCGGGGCTGGTTGAATCCGCAGAATGCGGCAGACTGACAGACCGGGTCGTCCTCATCGCGGGCAAGCCACGCTCCCACAGGATTTGAGTCGCATGCAACTTTTGTGATCGACATAAAACCTGTGGGAGCGTGGCTTGCCCGCGAAGAAGGCAGCACAAACAACACTTCAGCCCGGGTCAGCGGAAATCCCGCCGCTCCCGAATCAATGTGTAGGCGTTATGCAGCTCACGAGTCTTGTCAGTAGCCTCGCGAACCTGCATTGCCGTAGCGCCACTGCCGGCAATCTTGTCTGGGTGATGGCGACTGAGCAGGCGCCGATAGGCACGTTTGATCTGCGCCGGCTCACTGGTGGCCGAAACCCCCAATAGCCGCAACGCATCCTGATAGGTCGCGGTGCTGTTGCCTAACGGGCGCTTCTGCGGCTCATAATCGCGAGCCAGCGCCTGCACCTGCCAGGCATCCCAGCCCAGCCACTTGCCCCACTGGGAGATCAGTTCGAGCTCGTTGCCACCCGCACGACCGTCAGCCCAAATCATCCGCCAGCAGGCGCGCAGTACGCCTTCGGCCGCGTGGGGCTGGGCCCCCAAGCGACGCAGATAACTGCGAAGCCGATCGCGGCCCGACTTGCCACGGTTGAATGCGGCAATCGCCCGACGCTGGGCCGATTCGGACATCTCCAGGGAGCGCATTTCCGCACGCGCCTGCTGGATATGTCCGCCCAGCACCCGTCCGTCACACTTGGCCAGGCGTCCCAGTAAAACGAACAGCAGCTCATCGTTGCGCAGCATCGGGCGACCGCCCAGCTTTTCCCGCAAATGCCCCCAGCTCTGCAGGTTCAAGCGCCGATCCAGCGCCTGTCCCAACAACGCGCCGAGCATGGCCCCCGGAATACTGGCGATGGCAAAGCCCGCTCCGGCTCCAATCAGAGTCCCTGGCCACAACATGTCAGCGGCTCGCTTCTAGCAATGCTTCGACTTCAGCCAGACGTTCGTGAGTACCGACATCAACCCAATGCCCCTTCAATCGCTCTCCCGTCACTTGCCCATCCGCCATGGCTTTGCGCAAAAGCGGCGCGAGCTTGAAGGCACCGGCCGCACAGCCATCGAACAACTGTGGGTGCAGTACCGCGATCCCACTGTAGGTCAGGGTAGCGGCTTGCGGTTGACCGTCACTCACCTGGGTACCAATCAGGCTGAAATCTCCGCCCGGATGATGGGCCGGGTTGTCGGCCAGCACCAGGTGGGCCAGGCCGCTGATAGGCTGATGCAGCACACTGAAATCGTAATCGGTCCAGACATCACCGTTGACCACCAGAAAGGCTTCGTCGCCCAACAGCGCCAAGGCGCGGAAAATCCCGCCACCGGTTTCCAGTGGCTCACCTTCGGCCGAGTACTGAATGCTCACCCCGAAACGCGAGCCATCGCCCAGATAGTCTTCGATCTGCTGACCGAGCCATGCATGGTTGATGACGATCTCGGTAAACCCGGCAGCGGCCAGCGCGCGCAGGTGATACTCGATCAAGGGCACGCCGCCCGCGCGTACCAGCGGTTTTGGCGTAGTGAGCGTCAGCGGACGCATGCGCTCGCCTTTGCCCGCAGCCAGAATCATTGCCTTCATGCATTCGCTCCAGCACGCAGACTCGTCAGCAGTTCACCCAACGCGGCCAGTTCAGGACGGCGGGCGACCACTGCTTCTATGTAAGCGAAGAAACGCGGCACGTCACCCAGATAACGCGGCTTGCCGTCGCGATGGCAGATGCGGGCAAAGATACCGATGACCTTCAGATGGCGCTGCACACCCATCAGGTCGCTGGCACGCAGGAATTCCTCGAAATCCGGTTGCACGGGAATGCCCAGAGCGCCCGCCTGCTGCCAGTAAAGCTGGAGCCAGCCGCGCACACGCTCTTCTGGCCAACTGAGGAAGGCGTCCTTGAACAGGCAGGTCACGTCGTAGGTGACCGGTCCATACACCGCGTCCTGGAAGTCCAGCACCCCTGGGTTCGGTTCACTGAGCATCAGGTTGCGCGGCATGTAGTCACGATGCACCAGGACTTTGGGTTGGGCCAGGGCGCTGTCGATCAGCAGGTCGCTGACCTGTTGCCACAAGGCCTGCTGTGCCGAATCGAGCTCGATTCCCAGTTCGCGCTTCACGTACCACTCGGGAAACAACTCAAGCTCGCGACGCAACAGTGCCACGTCGTAGCTCGGCAGCGGCGCCACCATCGGCAACTGCTGGAAAGCCAGCAGCGCTTGCAGGGCATCCTTGAACAAATCGTCGGCGTTTTCGCTGTCGATTACATCCAGATAAGTCTTATTGCCCAGGTCATTGAGCAAAAGAAAACCGCGTTCGAGGTCTTCAGCATAAATTTTTGGCACATTTATTCCGGATTTCGCCAGCAAAAAAGCGATATCCACGAAAGGTTTGCAGTTCTCCTGGGGCGGAGGGGCATCCATGACGACAAAACTTTTGCCTGCGCCTTCCCAGCGGAAGTACCGCCGAAAACTTGCGTCGCTGCTGGCCGCGGTCAGTGTGGCCGGGGGTACGATCCCCCAACCCTGTGCCGCGTAAAGGTTTGCCAGCTGTTCGTCGAGCCAAACTTTCAGGTGTTGCAAACGTACATCTTGGTCAGGCATTGCAAGGGTCTCCGACGGCGCTAGCCGTCAAGCGGGTCATGCTTTATTATCCAGCATCTTTTTCAGACCATCGAGAGGCGTGCGGCCCACACCGCGGGCAGATGGCACGCAGGAAGCCCGGACTAATAAGATGGCATTGAAATCCCCCGCGTTTCGTAAAAAATTTCCGTTGCTGGTAACCGGCAGTTTGCTGGCACTGCAACCCCTCGCCACTTCGTTCGTCGTCGCCGCGGAACAGTATGACTGCTCCGTCTCGGCTTCGGGTGCCTGGAATTGCGCGCCGAAGACGTCGGCAGCTGCTTTGCCGCCACGTCCCGTGCATGACGGCAGTGCAGTCTCCGCAACCGGCGAGGCCCCAGCTGCCGAGAGCGGTTCCGGCGAAGCAACAGTCGCCAAGACGGCGCTGGTCACCGAAGCCAAGGGCCGTGGCCTGAAGTCGCGTAGCGAAGACTACAGTCACCTCGACTGGGTTCCCCGCGATAAGCTCACCGCAGCACAATTGGCCGAAACCGGTCCTTATTGCTCTGGGTCCTATATCGAGCCGATTCGTCCTGGCATGAGCGACAAGACGAATAAAAGTGACGCGCCGACCTTCATCGGCGCCAAGGCTTCGCGCTACAACACCGAAAACCAGGTCGGCACGCTGGCCGGTGACGTCGTGTTGCGTCAGGGCAGCATGCAGGTCGAATCCGACGAGGCCAGCCTGTATCAGGCCGAGAGCCGCGCCGAACTCAATGGTGACGTGCGCATCCGCGACAACGGCGCCCTGATCGTCGGCGACCACGCCGATGTGCAGCTCGACACCGGTGAAGCCAAGGTCGACAACGCCGAATACGTGATGCACAAGTCCCGTATCCGCGGCAACGCGCTGTACGCCAAGCGTGCGGAAAACGCGATCATCCGCCTCAAGGACGGTACGTACACCACCTGCGAACCGAACAGCAACGCCTGGCAGCTCAAGGGCAACAACATCACCCTGAACCCGGCCACCGGCTTCGGTACCGCGACCAACGTGACACTGCGGGTCAAGGACATTCCGATCCTGTACACGCCGTACATTTACTTCCCGATCGACGACCGTCGCCAGTCCGGCTTCCTGCCGCCGACCATTGGTACCGGCAGCGATACCGGCTTCATGCTGGTTACGCCGTATTACTTCAACCTGGCGCCGAACTACGATGCCACGTTGTATCCACGCTACATGTCCGATCGCGGCCTGTTGATGGAAGGCGAGTTCCGCTACCTGACCAAATCCAGCGAAGGTCAGTTCGGTGCGGCGTACCTCAGCGACGAGAACGACGATCGCAAGCTGCAGAGCGATTACCAGAAAGACCGCTACATGTATAACTGGCAGCACAAGGGTGGCCTCGACTCGCGGACCCTCGCGCAGGTCGACTACACCGAAATCAGCGATCCGTATTACTTCCAGGATCTGCAGACTGACCAGATTGGCGTGAAAAGCGCTGACTACGTGAACCAGCAAGGCTCCATCACCTACCGTGGTGACAGCTACACCGCTCGCCTGAATGCCCATGCCTATGAGCTGGCAAGCGTTTCCAACATCACGCCGTATGACCGGTTGCCGCAGATCACCTTCGATGGTGCGCTGCCGTATCATCCGGGTGGTCTCGATTTCACGTACAACACTGAACTCGTACGGTTCGACCGGGATCTGCAAAACGGCAGTTTCACCGATGAAGACGGTAATGTGGCACCCCGCCTTGATACCAACGTCGTCGGCCTGGCGCGCGCAAACGGCGACCGCCTGAACCTTGCACCTGTGGTCAGCCTGCCGCTGAACTGGACTTATGGGTTCCTCAAGCCGTCGCTCAAGTACCAATACACTCAGTACCAACTGGACCTGGACAGTCAAGGCAAAGCCTTTATCGACGGTCAGACTCCAGAACAGGACAAGCTCCTGGGGACTTTCGACAGTAATCAGAACCGTGCGGTGCCGATCGCCAGCGTCGACAGCGGCCTGTACTTCGATCGCAACACCCAATGGTTCGGCAAGAACTACCGCCAGACTCTCGAACCACGCCTGTTCTACCTCTACGTACCAGAGGAAGACCAGGAAGACATCCCGGTATTCGATACCAGCGAATACACCTTCAACTATGCGTCGCTGTTCCGTGACAACCGCTTCTCCGGTGCCGACCGTGTCGGCGACGAGAACAAGCTGTCCCTGGGCGTGACCAGCCGCTGGATCGAAGACGATGGCTTCGAGCGTCAACGCGTCAGCGTCGGCCAGGCCTTGTACTTCAAGGATCGCGAAGTCCAGTTGCCGGGCATCGATGCCAAGACCCGTGAAGATGCGCATTCCGACGTTTCGCCTTACGCACTGGAATACGAGTACCGCTGGAACCGCGACTGGCGCACCACGGCCGACTACAACTGGGACCCGGACAGCCGCAGCCCTCGCTCGGGCAGCGCGATGTTCCACTACCAGCCTGAAGACAATCCGAACAAGGTCATCAACGCCGGCTATCGCTATCGTAATGACCAGGTCCGTTACGACCAGAACACTGGTAAATGGACCGTCGGTGGCGGTGACTACGGCACTCCAGGCCAGCCTGGCTACGTGAAGGATTACTACAAGATCGTACAGCACGATTTCTCGGTGATCTGGCCGATCGTGCAACAATGGAACCTCATCAGCCGCTGGCAGTATGACTACAACCAAAACCGTACCCTGGAAGCCTTCGGTGGTTTCGAGTACGACAACTGCTGCTGGAAACTGCGCCTGATCAACCGTTACTGGGTTTCCTATGACGAATTCAGTCAGGAAGCTCCTGAAAACGAAAAAGGCGACCATGGCGTCTTCCTCCAAATTGTTCTGAAGGGACTCGGCGGCCTTACCGGCTCCAAAGTAGAGAGCTTCCTCGACAAAGGCATTCAAGGTTATCGTGAACGTGAAGACCAAGCTTTCTGATTGTCTGCGCCCGCTGATGCTGGGCGCGCTGTTCCTGAGTACTGCGGCGAGCGCCGCAGTGCAGTCCATCGACAAAGTGGTGGCCATCGTCGACAACGACGTGGTCATGCAGAGCCAACTGGACCGTCGGGTCAATGAAGTTCAGCAAACCATTGCCAAGCGTGGTTCTGCCGTGCCGCCAGCCAGCGTGCTGGAGCAGCAGGTACTTGAGCGTCTGATCGTCGAAAACCTGCAATTGCAGATCGGCGAGCGCTCCGGCATCCGCATTACCGACGAAGAGCTGAACCAGGCTGTCGGCACCATCGCCCAGCGCAACAACATGTCGATCGAACAGTTCCGCGCAGCCCTGGCTCATGACGGCCTGTCTTACGACGACGCACGTGAGCAGATTCGTCGCGAAATGGTGATCAGCCGTGTCCGTCAGCGCCGCGTCGCCGAACGCATCCAGGTCTCCGAGCAGGAAGTGAAGAACTTCCTGGCTTCCGACCTTGGCAAAATGCAGCTGTCCGAAGAGTTCCGCCTGGCCAACATCCTGATTCCCACGCCGGAAAGCGCCAACTCCGAAGCGATTCAGAATGCTGCCAGACAGGCCGACGCGGTTTACCAGCAGCTCAAGCAAGGTGCTGACTTTGCTCAACTGGCCATTGCCAAGTCCGCCAGCGAAACCGCACTGGAAGGCGGCGACATGGGCTGGCGTAAAGCCGCTCAACTGCCACCTCCGTTCGATCGCCTGCTCAGCAGCATGACCGTTGGCGACGTGACCCAGCCTATGCGCACCCCGGGGGGCTTCATTATCCTGAAGATCCTCGACAAGCGTGGCGGCGAAACCCAGATGCGCGATGAAGTGCATGTGCGTCACATCCTGGTCAAGCCAAGCCCGATCCGCGACGAAGCAAAAACCAAGGCACTGGCCGATTCGCTCTACACCCGTATCGAATCGGGTGAAGACTTCGGCGAGCTGGCGAAAAGCTACTCGGAAGATCCGGGATCTGCCCTCAACGGCGGCGACCTGAACTGGATCGACCCGAACGCATTGGTGCCCGAGTTCCGCGAAGTGATGGCCAAGACCCCTCAAGGTCAGCTGTCGCGCCCTTTCCAGACTCAATACGGCTGGCATGTTCTGGAAGTCCTTGGCCGTCGCGCCACCGACAGCACCGCCCAGGCTCGCGAGCAACAGGCGATGACCGTACTGCGTAACCGCAAATACGACGAAGAACTGCAAACCTGGCTGCGTCAGATCCGTGACGAAGCGTACGTAGAAATCAAACTCCCTGGCGCAGACCAGGCAGCGCAGTGAAACCCCAACGTTTCGCGCTGACACCCGGCGAACCAGCCGGCATAGGTCCCGACCTGTGCCTGCTGCTCGCCTCGCAAGCCCAGCCACACCCCCTTATTGCCATTACCAGCCGTGACCTGCTCTCCGAGCGGGCCACGCAGTTGGGCGTGGCTGTCGATTTGTTGCCAGTGACCCCGGACAACTGGCCGGATGCACCGGCGCCAGCCAACAGCCTGTACGTCTGGGATACCCCGCTCAACGCCAGGGTCACAGCCGGACAACTGGACAAGGCCAATGCCGCGTTCGTCCTGGAAACCCTCACCCGGGCCGGCCAGGGCTGCCTGGACGGGCATTTCGCCGGCATGATCACTGCCCCCGTGCACAAGGGCGTGATCAACGAGTCGGGGATCGCTTTTTCCGGACACACGGAATTTCTCGCCGACCTGACCCATACCGCACAAGTGGTAATGATGCTGGCTACACGCGGATTGCGTGTAGCCCTGGTGACCACTCACCTGCCCCTGCGCGAGATAGCCGATGCGATCACGCCCGAGCGTCTGGAACGAGTCACGCGCATCCTGCATGCCGACCTGCAAAACAAGTTCGGCATCGCCCGGCCGCGCATCCTGGTCTGCGGGCTCAACCCCCACGCCGGTGAAGGCGGACACCTGGGCCATGAAGAAATCGATATCATCGAACCCACATTAGAGCGCCTGCGCAGCGAGGGAATGGACCTTCGTGGCCCCCTGCCCGCCGACACTCTGTTTACCCCCAAATATCTGGAGCACTGCGACGCAGTGCTGGCGATGTACCATGACCAGGGCCTGCCAGTGCTGAAGTACAAAGGCTTCGGCGCGGCAGTCAACGTGACCCTCGGCTTGCCGATCATCCGCACCTCGGTCGACCACGGCACTGCCCTGGACCTGGCCGGCAGCGGCAAGATCGACACCGGCAGCCTGCAAGTCGCCCTGGAAACCGCCTACCAGATGGCCGAGACCCGTTTATGACCGAGCAATACCAACACAAGGCGCGCAAACGCTTTGGCCAGAACTTCCTGCATGACGCCGGCGTTATCGACCGCATCCTGCGCTCCATTCATGCCAAGGCCGAAGACCGCCTGCTGGAAATCGGCCCGGGCCAGGGCGCACTGACCCAAGGCCTGCTCAGCAGCGGCGCGCAACTCGACGTGGTGGAGCTGGACAAGGACCTGATCCCGATCCTCAACCAGCAGTTTGCCGGCAAGAGCAACTTCAATCTGCATCAGGGCGATGCACTGAAGTTCGACTTCAATAGCCTGAATGCCGCGCCAGGTAGCCTGCGGGTGGTCGGCAACCTGCCGTACAACATCTCCACGCCGCTGATTTTTCACCTGTTGCACAACTCGCATCTGATTCGCGACATGCACTTCATGCTGCAAAAGGAAGTGGTCGAGCGCCTGGCGGCCGGCCCTGGTGGTGGTGACTGGGGCCGCTTGTCGATCATGGTCCAGTACCACTGCCGGGTCGAGCACCTGTTCAACGTTGGCCCGGGGGCATTCAACCCGCCGCCGAAAGTCGACTCGGCCATCGTGCGCCTGGTGCCCCACGCGGTACTGCCGCACCCGGCCAAGGACCACCGCTTGCTGGAGCGCGTCGTGCGCGAGGCCTTCAACCAGCGCCGCAAAACCCTGCGCAATACCCTCAAGCTGCTGCTGAGCAATGACGAAATCGAAGCCGCCGGTGTCGATGGCAGCCTGCGTCCCGAGCAACTCGACCTGGCCGCCTTCGTGCGCCTGGCCGACAAGCTCAGCGAGCAAGCGTCACAAAAGCCTATCGCTGACTGACAGGCGATGAGCGCTATCGGGTAGGACGCCACTCTGGTCTACTACCCGATACTTGGCCTAGACTGAACTCCATCAGCTACGCCCCGCGTCCCGCTTCGTTTTTAAGGC